>PJEL010004892.1_pt1 | contig 10920 bp, 3 predicted proteins | sample 1853271 | NCBI WGS metagenome assembly PJEL01 (sample SAMN08108733, study PRJNA415343) | Invertebrate metagenome, whole genome shotgun sequencing project. | host: Globobulimina | place: Sweden: Gullmar Fjord | collected 2015-08 | reverse complement strand
GGCCAGCATACGGGCCAGGATGAGCAGGCTGTTGAGGGGGGTACGCAGTTCGTGGGACATATTGGCCAAAAACTCAGATTTGTATTTGCTGGCCAGAGCTAGTGCTGCGGCCTTTTGTTCAAGTTCCTGTTGGGCCGCCTTTAAATCTTGATTTTGCCGATCCAGGGTGGTCTGTTTCTCCCGCAAGGCGGCGCTGCTTTCTTCTAACGCCATCGCTTTCTCTTCCAATTGGATGTTAGTGGTTTCAAGTTCGGCCTGTTGCTCTTTCAATTTAGCTTCAGAGGTCCGCAAGCTTTTGGTTTGGGTTTCAAGTTCCTCATTGGTTACCTGCAATTCCTCGCTCTGAAGCTGCAATGCCTCGGCTTGCTGTTGCGATTCGGCTAACAATTCATCAATGCGAGCCCGAACCTGGGCCGTATTGATGATGATAGCGATGTTAGTCGTGGCTGTTTGGAGAAATTCCAGTTGAGCCGGGCTGAATTTGGTCAAGGTACCCAGCTCTACCACCCCTACCACCCGCTCTTCGTACATAATGGGAAAGATCATAATGTTTCCGGGAACTATCTCGCTAAAGCCTGAACGAACAATGATGCGCTCATCGGGAACATCGGTCACGATCATTGGCTGCTTCTCCAGGGCCACCTGTCCAACCAACCCTTCTCCAAATTTGAAGCGCTTGAGGGGCTTTTTTCTACTATAGGCGTAAGAGCCGCTTAGATTGAGGTTATGATCTTCTGCAATATACAACGCCCCGACCTGGGCTTGGAGATAGTGACACAACTGTTTTATAATGCATTGAGCCAAAGTGGGGATATCCTGTTCGCCTCGCATTTTATCGCTGAGTTGGGACTGCCCAACGGTTTGCCATATCCGCACTTCCAAAGCTCGATTGGCAATTTCAATGTCTTCTCTGGCCTGTTCTGCTTTTCCTTTGGCCATTTCGGCCTCTTCTTTGGCCTGAACTGTTTGTTCAAACAGTCGTTGGTTCTCTACGGCTGTGGCTAATTGGCCCAGTATGGAAAGATGGGGTCGCATCTCTCGTTGGCTGAAATGGTAGGGTGTTTCTCCTTCCAGTAACAATACCCCTAGTTGATGCCGCTGGCTCCACAAGGGTAGCACCGCCATAACCCAAATGTTCAACCGCTGCATCACTTCCATCGTCGCTGGATCGACTCGTTCATCCCTCTGGATGTCATCAAAAAAGACCGGGTCTGGGCTAAGGAACAGTTCCAGGATGGTTATCTTATCCCGGTCATAATGCGTACCCAGACTGCTGGGCGGTGTCCCCTGGCCGCTGTACCAATTAGCCTGGGCGGTCATGGCTATCATCTGCCCTGTCGCCTTATCATATTCAAAGACAAATAACACTGCCCGGTTAAAAACCGGTATAGACACGCTCTCAACCACAGCGGCCACCAATTCTGATAAACTCTGGGCTACCATCATCTGCTGGCTGGCCTTATAGAGCATTTCCGTTTCAGTCAGGGCGATTTGGGTTTGCTCAAATAAGCGAGCATTGTTTAGGACTACGGCCACTTGATTGGCTAACGAGCGCAGCAAATTAGCATCGCTTTCGTCTAGACCACCAATCTTATTCTCCTGCACATCCAACACCCCAACCACCTGGCCCTCTGCCCCCATCATAATCGGTATGGCCATTTCAGCATAACTATCAGGCAATAGAGGGTTGAATAGCCAATTTTTGGCTTCCCGGACGTTATCGACCCTGACAATTTGATCGGTACGAGCGGCCTGAGTGACCAGACTGACGGACGCGTTTAAAGGGAGGCTGTGACCATTACGCTTCATTTCTGCTCCGGCTTCCCCGCTTCCGGCAATCATAACCAGCTTCTCCTTATCTTTATCGAGCAGGTAAATGTGAGCGTGATAATAGCCAAAGTTATCTTTAATCTGGTTAACTACTTTGCTCAGAAGTTTTTCCGGCTTAAGGGTGGCGCTGAGTTGCTCGCCCATGGTGGCTAAAATTTCTAGACGCTGGGTGCGCTCGGCCACCCGCTGTTCCAAATCACCGATCGCTTCCCGCAATTGGACGGTCATACTATTAAAAGCTTGAGCCAAACTGCCAATTTCATCGCTCCGTGTTGTTTCTTCAGTCTTTTGCTCCAAATTACCAGCCGCAATTTGAGTTGCAGTCTTCGTTAGATTCCGCAAAGGGATGGTAATACTGCGGGTGACAAGCACCGAGGCCCCCCCTGCAAGCATCACTGCTAACACCGCAATCCCTAAATTAAGCCTCACTCCTGAAAATATCGCTTGTGATACTTCAGCTTGGTCCTGTTCGGCCAGCAGAATTAATTGCAAATCTGGCAACCAGCGATAGGCTCCAATAACAGGTACATTCTGATAGTTGGTATACAATCCGGCTCTCCCACCATCACTCTCTACAACAATCTCAATCTCGTCAGTTCCGATATAGATTTTTTCATTAGCCAGGCCTATGGCTGTCATTTGAGCCGGATCAAGGCTAACTAGATACGTTTCTCCGGTCACAGTTGTCCATTCCCGGATCGATGTACCGCTGGGTCTAGGCAGGTCAGTACTAATAAGATAGGTTTGCCCCGTAGCCCCTAACCCGGTTCGCTCCAGCATAATTTCGCTAAGCGACTCTAAATTGGCCTGTCCCATGAGAACACCGAGGACTTGTCCATTGTCATCAATAACCGGTCGAACAACAATAACGGAGAGTAAATTCTCTAAAGAGTCGTGGGCCGGTGGTTCTACCCACGCTTCCTGTAGCCCTATTTGAAAATAAGGTTCATCCTTAACAACTCGGCCTTCATGGGTGGGGTTTGTAGACACAATTACAGCACCCTCCATATCCAGCAGCCATAGTTCTTCAAATCGCTGTGTCTGTCGAATCAACTCGCGTAAGGAACCCTGTACTTTATCGTGGGCTTGCATCTTTTGAGAGCTTATTGTTGGCAATTTCTCTTTTAGCAATAGCTGGGTTTGCTGAATGTCATCCTGAGCAATTAAAGCCACCCCTAAGTCAGCTTGTAGGTTTTTTAGCCAGGTTCCAATCTCGGCCTCTTTTAGGCTAGCTACTGAATTAAGTTGGTTTCTGACTTGTTGATGCCCATTTTGCCTACCAATAAATATTGAGCCAATGCTTATCATTGCTGCGGTAAAAATCACCAGTAACACAAAGGAGATGAGCAATCGTGTTTGGATAGTGCCACGAGTCCAAATAACCTGCCATCGGCGAGCCGTGTGGGGCATCACTACACTTTTTGTTCCTTTTTTCATCTGCTTCTGCTTTCTACTTGTTAGCTTTATTATTTTGATTCAGATTTATCATCATACCGCTTGAGCCACTCGGCCAAAATATCCTGACGATTGCTTGCGGCCCAGCTAAAGTCATTATCAATCAATTGTGCTGTCGGTTCATCAGGAAAGTTTGAGGGGATAGGTTGATCCGTTTTGACCCCGGTGATCGAAAAATTTTGGGCGTAGGCCTTCATAGCCCTATCGCTAATGGCCCAATCAAGAAAGGTTTTAGCCGCCGCTTTTATATCATCCTTCTTAACCAAAGCATTGGCCTCCATGTCCCAACCAGATCCCTCTGCCGGGAATATGGTGACTATCGGTTCACCCTTTTCCTGTTGAATGCTTCCTCGATAACCAAAAGAAATTCCTATCGGGTATTGACCAGCCCCGGCCATTTTGCACGGCTTGGAGCCAGAGTGAGTATAGAGGTCAATATTCTCGTGCAATGCATCCAAATAAGCCCAACCCTTATCCTCGCCCAACTGTTGCAGCATGGCCGATACTGATAGAAAACCGGTTCCGGAGGAGTTAGGGTTGGGCATCACTAGCTGCCCCTTATAGACCGGATCGGTCAAATCTGCCCAAGAGGTGGGTGTGGGCAAGCCCAGATCTTCTATTTCAACCGTATTAACACAAAAAGCCGACATCCAGACATCAATGCCCACCCATTTAGGCGGCTTACTGGCATCACGGAATTTAGGATCCAGGCGCTCAAGCCCGGCCGGAGCGTAAGCTTCAAGGATGCCTTCGTTATCTGCCAATAGCAAGCTCGTCACGGCTACTCCCCAAATCACATCGGCCCGGGGCTTATCCTTCTCCGTTAACACTCTATTGGTAATCACGCCTGTCGAATCACGCACAATATTGAGTTTAATATCGGGATGTTCTTGATTAAAGATAGCCAGATATTGTTTGATCTGCTCCTCTTCCAAGGCCGTATAAACCGTGATATTAAAAGCTGAAGCATCCGCACTAAACCAGCTACAGCCAATCAGCGTACTGGCTAAGAATATCAACCCCGCCATTATAAATAATAGTCTCACATTTTTTATCGTCATTTTCTTGCCGTTCTTTTGGCCGGCGGCTAAAACGATGCTCAAAAGGGTTATCAGAATTAAAGTAAAAGTTTTTTGCCTAAACATTTGTATTTCCTTTCGTTTTATTACAAAAACATTATTTGAGTTATTATCAGCATCTTTTGCGGCAATAATTGATTTTATTCCCCACCCTATCGATAGAGCCAGACCCGTAACATGGAGAGTAAGCGATCGGGATCAATCGGCTTGGCCAGATAATCGTTGGCTCCGGCAGCCAGACACTTTTCTCGGTCACCTTGCTGAATCGGTTTGGTGACATAATCTACCGCCCCGGCCTCAAAGCCTTTTATCTTATCTTCTTCGTCGTTTAGAGATGTTATAAAGATAACAGGTATATCTTCTGTCGCCTCCTTAGCTTTCAGACGACGACAGGTTTCAAAGCCATCAATGCCGGGCATCATAACATCTAATAGAATGATGTCTGGCTGACCCAGCTGGGCCTTTTCCACACCATTCTTCCCATTTTTGGCCACCATAATTCCAAAGCCTTCTCGTTCCAGAAAGTCGACCGCGACTCCCAGGTTGGTGGTATTATCGTCAATTATAAGGATTGTACACTCTTTATGCATTATTTTTTCCGTATACTAGTTTTTAATTTCAATTGCCAGGTACTGCTCTAACAAGGCCACCAGCTCTTTTTGCTTAAAACCCCTGGCTAAAGTTTGCACTTTCCGGGTAAAGGCAACATACTTGTCATCCCCGCTCTCCAGCTCCGAAGCCATATTCTGCAACCCGCGTATATCGCCCAACATGGCCAGCTCATACAGCGCTTCTAAGGTCTCGCTAGGCGGTGGGACCAATTTCTGGTCAACCGTTTCCGCCTCGGTCACAGCTTCCGCTTCTTCATAAATCCATTCCAACTGCAAATGCTGTGCTATCAGGGCCAGCAACTTGACTTCATCGACCGGTTTGGCGATAAAGGCATCACAGTTAATCACCTGACTCTGGGTCTGATTCATATCAAAGACGCTGGCCGAGACGACAAAGATCGGTGTCTCCTTGAAATCTGGGTGTTGTCTCAGCTCTTCCACCGCTTCAAAACCGCTCTTAACCGGCATACCCAAATCGGTCAGGATCAAATCAGGCCGGATTTCAAGGGTTTTATCGATTTCTTCTTGCCCATTTTCAGCCAGAATAACCTCGAAACCAAGCGGCTCTAACATACTCATCAGCACCAGGCGATTATCGCGCTTATCATCGGCCACCAAAATGGTGCGCCGCGCTCCTTCATAGCCTTTCACTTGGTTACTGACCAGGGTCGTAGCCGGGGGCGCTTCGACCACCGGCAGGACCACTTCAAACCAAAACAGCGAACCTTTGCCTTTTTCACTCTTGACTTGCACTTCACCGCCCATCAATTCGACCAACTGTCGGCTGATGGCCAGCCCCAGGCCGGTTCCGACCTGCCGGGCCGCCGTATCGCCCACCTGCTCAAAGGGCAGGAAGATATTGACCACTTCCTCGGCGCTCATGCCCACCCCAGAATCTTCCACCTCAAAGCGCAGCCGCTGCTGCTCGCCCTCAGTCTGCAAGCGACCGATAGCTGTTACCTGCAAGGTAATCTGTCCTTGCTGGGTAAACTTGACCGCATTGTCCAGCAGATTGAGCAGTACCTGGCGCAAGCGGGTCTCATCGACCTTGATCCCGATTGGCAACTGCTCAGCGGCGGCAAACTTGAAGTAGACGTTTTTCTCTTCGGCCCGCATCCGGATCAGGCTGGCAATGCCCGTCAGAAAAGAGGGCAAGTTGATGCTGGTGGGGTAGAGTTCGATCTTGCCTGCTTCGATTTTGGACAGGTCGAGGATGTCGTTGAGCAGAGTCAGCAGATGTTCGCCGCTCTGCCGAATGATGTTGAGGCCATTGCGTTGGGCGGTGTCCAGACTGCGGCTGCGACTAAGGATTTGAGCATAGCCCAGGATACCGTTGAGCGGGGTGCGCAGTTCGTGACTTATATTGGACAGGAAGGTGCTTTTGGCCTGGTTGGCCCTTTCAGCAGCATCCTTGGCCTGAACCAGTTCAATCGTGCGCCTTTCTACAAGTTGCTCTAGATTATCATTGAGGTTGGCATTTTCAATGGCTACCGCCGCCTGGTTGCTAAAAAATTCCAGGGGGACTAAATCTTCTACGCTGAATTGACCAGCCTTCGACCGATTTTCCACGTAAATGGCCCCAATAATCCGGTTTTGGGTAACCAACGGCGCGCACATAATCGAGCGCAACTGCATCATCATCACGCTCAACGCTGCCCCAAAACGTGGGTCCATCAGGGCATTCCGTACGACTACTGCCTGTTGAGTGCGAATAACTTCATCCAGAACCGAGTGACTAATTGGGTCCGCCTCTTGGATAATATCTGGGCCGCCTGCTTGCCGCTTGATCCGAAAATCAAGTGAACCATCATCTTGTAATAAGACAATGTAACCCCGTTCCGCGCCAATTAATTGCAAGACCTCATCAACCGCATAAGATAAGAGCGGCGGCAGTGACCGCATCTCCGCCATCCGCCGACTCATCGCCAGCAAGTGGGCTAACAGGGCTTCGCCCCGTAGCTTTTTCTCTGGTGGGGTTGCGTCTTCATCCTCCGCTGATGGAATTTGGTCAATGATCGCCACCTCTGAGGCTGACGCTTGACTTGCTTCATCGCCCCGCTGTTGGGCCTCATATAAATGCACTATCTCTCGATGGGTGGAGATATTCTCCAAAAAGGAGTGCCGCATTGTTGTTTCAGTGCCGATTTTGATTGCTTGCCCTTGCAAGAGCTTATACGCCCTCTTTAGAACGACGTTTGTGCGAGAGTCCTGCTTGGCCTGTAAAACTTGGTAACAAGTCAGGTAAACTCTAAAGGGCTCGTCCGTGCCGTCAAGCGAGTTTGTTTCTAGATGCTTTAAAATCTCCTCCACATAGGTCTGGGCCTGGGACAGATCCCCCTGAGCTATTGTTGCACGGGCCAAGCCGGCCAGGGACTCTATGGCCAGATTGGGTTGACCCAACTCTTGCCGCAGGGACAAAGCCTGCTGATAAACAGCGCTAGCCTCTGCCAGACGTCCCAGACCAGTTAGCGCGTGACCCAGAACCGTCAAGGCATACCCCTCCCAGCGACGGTTGCCAATTTCCTGCGCGATGAGCAGTGTCTGCTGGCTATATTCTCGGGCAGTTCCATCATCCTCCAGGAGATGAAAGTGCAAACCCAGGTTAACTAGCGCATGACACTCGCCTTCCCGGTCAGCAACCTCAGTCCTGATGCGCAGAGACCGTTCGAGGTAGGTCCTGGCCTCAGCATAAATGCCCAGGTCAAGGGAGGTCCAAGCGAGGTTGCCAAGCAGACGAGCCTCGTACTGTCGGTCGCCAATCTCGCGGGCGATGTGTAGGGCCTGCTCGTAATAGACCCTGGCCTCGATATAGTCGCCCTGTTCTTGCGAGTTAATACCGAGGCCGTTGAGCATCGAAATCTCGCCCTGGCGGTTGCCAAACTCGCGGTAGATGCCCAGGGCCTGCTCAAAGTAGGTTTTGCTCCCGGCATAGTCGTCTTGACGACAGGAGATAATACCGAGGTTGTCCAGGCAGTCCGCTTCCACCTGGCTCACTCCCGCTGCCCGAGCCAGGTTCAGAGCTTGTTTAATCTGTGTCTGAGCTGCACCATAGTCTCCCTGACGCCGGAGGGCCTTCCCCCACAACTGATAACCCCTTGCCTCGCTGCCCAACGTTCCGTTGTTTACGTCCTGGGCTGCCTGTGCCAGACGGATGGCCATCTGAGCCGCCGCGATAGATGCCGGATAGTCGCCAGTTGCCTCGGTGTAGCGAGCCTGGCGCAGAGCTACCTCGATCCGCCGCGCCCCAACTATCTGCAACCCATCGCTTGTTTGCAGTTGGGCCTTGTCCAGCGCTTTGGCCAGCTCTTCTAGATCTGCTAGGTCTTGGGTTTGAGCCTCACGCGCCCCCTGTAGATCGTACACCTTCTCGCGGGCCAACAGAAGATCATAGCGCTCAGTATCTGCATCCTCTGGCGTCAGTTCCAATGCCCGACTGAAAAAGGTGACTGCTTCGGACAGGGCATAACGACTGCTTGCCTCTTCAGCTGCCAGCAACGCATAAAACCTTTCTTTATCCGTATCACTCGCCTGCTGCCAATGATGAACAAGCGTTGCGGCTTGATTAGGATCGTCTGGGTAGACAGCTTCCAATGCCTGAGCCACCTGACGATGATGGGTAATACATTCATCCGCTTTCAAACGCCGCAATACACCTTCACGCAGTTTGCTATGGGCAAAACGCCAAGTATTATGATGAACTTCCAAAACGGCTGCATCAGCACAGGTGCTTAACCAATGCTCCACATTTATACCTGCCGCCAATTGAGTCATGACCTGCCAGTCAATCTCTTGTCCGGCAATAGCTGCCAATTGTAACAGAGCCTGCGACTCAATGGGGATGTAGGCCAATCGCTGTTCAATGAGCGTCTGTATCCCTTGCGGCAATATCTGATCCGGCAGAGTCATTTCGCCAATAGCGCTCAATTGCCCGGCCTCTTTGGCCAAGGCTCGTACCACCTCGACTAAAAAGAAAGCGTTGCCTTCGGTTTCTCGTCGCAGCAGTTCCAAAACTTGCGGCTGTTGGCCTACTGTGCCCAACATGGCCTGGCTCAAGTTGGCAATTTCATTATCTGACAGGCGATTTAATTTAAGATGCTGCATACCCGGTAATTCATCAGTTAGCTCAGGGCGTTCGTTATCTCGATAGCTAGCCACAATTAACAACGGCAATCCGCTTACTTGACGGTTGAGATATTTCAAAATATCCAGACTCTCGACCGCCCATTGCAAATCTTCTAAAAATAGAACCACGATCTGCTTTTGGTTGCGGAAGAGATGGGCAATAGCATTGTAGAGCCGCTTTTGCTTGGCTTGCCCCTCTAGCGGCGGCGGCGGTGGAATGTTTCGGCCCAACAACGTCTCTAAGCCAGGCACAATGGTCGCCAGAACACCGGCTGTTAAATCATCCAGTTCAGTATTCAAAACCAATCGCCGCACTGCTTCCCGCCATAGTTGATAAGGCAACCCGCCGCCATCGCTGATGCCTTGCCCCGATACAACCAACGCCCCTTCAACCAGGGCCTGTATTCGAAATTCATCCAGCAAACGTGACTTGCCCACGCCGTTTTCGCCGCCCACTAACCAGGCTGAGCCTTGTCCGCTCAAAGCTTGAACCAGGGCTTTACTCAATTGGCTCATCTCTGCTTCCCGACCCACAAAGGTGGCTGCTTGCAGGTAGCTCTCACGGATACGCACATCTTCTTCAAGTACGCTCTCACCTAATGCTTGACTCAAGGCCGCCATACAAGCCTCGGCGCTGGCGTAGCGATCAGTCGGTTTTTTAGCCAATAGTTTTCCAATGACTTTGGCTAAGGCATCATCCACATTCAATAGGCTCAAGTCGGGTTCTTCGCCTAATACTTGGTCTATGAAGTGGTGGCTGTTTGGGTCAAAAGGATGGCGACCCCCAAAAATCTGGTAGGCCAGGATGCCCACGGCATATAAGTCAACGGCTGTCGTGATGGGTTGTTTGGCCCACATTTCGGGGGCCATATAAGCTACACTTCCCCCTGAGGTCTGGCTTTTCCCTGCCGCGGGAGCAGCCAAACCGAAGTCTAAAACCCTAACGGTCTGATTTGTGACCAGTACATTTTCCGGTTTCACATCTTGGTGTAGAATGTCCCGCCGATGCAGATAAGCCAGGGCTTGTAACAACTGCCGCAATAGCTGGACTTGCGCCGGTAGGCTTTGTAATCTACTCGCCTCCAGAATGGTCTGGGCATCTCCCATATAGGTCATCGTAAAATAGGGCTGTTGTTCAATATCAAAGCCAAAGTCCAGTACGCTAATAATGTGCGGATGGCGCAACGAGGCCAGCATCTGGAACTCGCCGGCCAGGGCCAGACGTAGACCTTTGCTAGTCAGCGAGTATGAACCTGAGCTGAGGTGCAAATCTTCGACGGACAGGGTTATTTTCTTGAGGGCAATGACCTCCCCGGTCAGCCGATCTGTGGCACGATGGACCGTGCCCATACCGCCTTGTCCTAGTAGTTCGTGTAGAATGTAACGCTTATATAGCCCCTCATTCGCGCCCTTCTTGGCCAGGGCAAAGCGCTCTGCACTGACTCGCAAGGCCTCCTCCACTGTCCTGTGCTTGGCTTCTGGTTTCTGAAATTCGGCTGCTCGGTGGCGTAATTTCTGCAATTTTTCAATCAGTTGCTCTTTAGTTTTTTTCTTATCGCTCATCTTAATTCCCTATTTTGTCTGTCATCAGCTCCGCTGGGTTTTCTATTTCTATACCGCTTCACTCCATCTTCGCTACCAAACCACCTTTAAATGTGACATTGTCAAAGTAGTTACAATTTTTTAACATTAGCTGTAGTACAGCATCAGACAAATTCTGATACGTAGACCCATGTCATTCTGAGACGAAGTCGAAGAATCCCTCTCAAATAACAATAATCAGAGTGGTCTAAGGCGGCAAAAGTAAGTCCAAAACCTGTCTT
>PJEL010004891.1_pt1 | contig 10923 bp, 8 predicted proteins | sample 1853271 | NCBI WGS metagenome assembly PJEL01 (sample SAMN08108733, study PRJNA415343) | Invertebrate metagenome, whole genome shotgun sequencing project. | host: Globobulimina | place: Sweden: Gullmar Fjord | collected 2015-08 | reverse complement strand
AGCACTCTTCAACAGGTCCTCCCTATAATCCACATCTGTGGAAAACCTTCTATCTTGTTGCTTGGTATTCTGTTAAAACACTTAATCCACACAAGTAGGCGTACTTATACACAATAGACAGTAGTCTATGCCCATTGAAGATGTAGTGGATAAAGGAAAAAATCAGGAAATGCTTTAAAACCATCGGGTACCGTGAGGTCAGGGCCAAACTATCACAGCGGATGATCGAGATTCAAGAGGAAAAGCAAACCCTGTGGAAAAAACCTAACGTGTTGATATTAGTACAATTATAAGACTGAATCAACGCTGGGGTAGTGGGGCGACCCCAAAGATATCCACCGTCAGTTTTGGCTTGACTTCGCCCTTCTGGGGAACTAAGTTAAGTCACTTTGAAAAAGGAGCTTAGCGGTGAAGAGGACTTTTCAGCCCAGCAACTTGAAACGGAAGCGTAAGCACGGCTTTCGCAAGCGGATGAGCACCAAAGCCGGACGGTCGATTATCAACGCCCGCCGGGCCAAGGGGCGCAAGCGGCTCTCAGTCTGAGCCGAACCCTTTCGGTATGGACCAATCCGCCCCGCACCCGACTGAGACGGGCAAGATCCCCGCTCAGCAATTCAGGGTGATCTACAATAGGGGCCGAAAGGCGGTCGGAAACCAGCTCATCCTCTTCCACCTTCCCGGGGATGATGGACTGCGTTTCGCTGTCGTTGCCAGCCGGAAAATAGGAAATGCGGTGCGGAGAAACCGCGCCAAGCGACTACTTAGGGAAGCGTTTCGTAGCCATGTCGGCAGTCTCGGTGAATACCGGGGTGCCTTCATACTTTTAGCTCGAGCCGGGATCCGTGGCCGAAGTGGCCCCGAAGTCACCGGCGAACTCGAGAAACTGCTGACCCGCCTGAAATTGCTATCGGACGGATGAACGTGCCGGGACCCCGATGATCACAAAGCTGCTACTTATACCAATAAGAGCGTATCGCCGGGTCCTGTCACCCCTGCTGCCCGATGCATGCCGATTCTATCCCTCTTGCTCCGAGTATACGGAGACGGCCCTGCTCAGGCATGGCCCGCTGAGGGGAATCGCGCTTTCCCTGGGAAGGGTGGCCCGCTGCCACCCCTTCCACCCAGGCGGGATCGATCCGGTGCCCAAGCGCTGACCGAGATCGCAGCGTGCCCCGAAAGGCCGCCCGATGGATCGCCGTACCCTGATCGCCTTTGCGCTGATCTTTGTGCTTTTTATTGCCTACTTCGGTTACATGTCCCGCTTCAGTTCGCCGGCTCCGGAACCGGGGGCCGCGCCCGATACGGTCTATACGGAGCGGGTGATTCCACAAACACCCCCTATCGACTCCAGGTCTAATTCGTTGGATCCGCGTGAGGTAAGCAACAGAGCGGCGGCGGATCCGGGTTCCCTCGATACCCTGGGCGATCCCCTGGCCCCCGAGCGTGTCATCGTCATCGAGACGGAAAAGGCTCGCTACACTTTGAGTTCGCTCGGTGCGACGATCATCGAGGTCGAGCTTTTTGATTTTGATGGGATCGACAGCGAATTTGCTCAGCTCGTCGGGGGGGAGCCCGCTCTGGGCATCGTCTTCGAAACTCCCCAAGGGGAAGTAAGTAGCGCGGATTGGCGCTTCTCAGTCGATCTTCCCGCAGGGGAGAATCTTCTCAGCGTTCGATCCGGAGAGGAGCGTGGACTCGTCTTCCGAGTCGTTGACGGCAACGGCGCCGAGTTCATCAAGTCCTTCACCTTCCACGGCGATGGCTATGATGTCGATTTCGCTCTCCAGGCGGATCTCGGCGGCGCTCTGTTGGGAACCGACGCCGTGGATATCGATTGGCGGCGCGGCATTCGGCCAACGGAGAAGAATCGCAAGGACGAGCTGCGCACCTTCAACAACTTCTACCAGGTCGGCGAGAGCCAGACGAAGAAGTCACTCCGCAATTTCGAGGACGGGGGCGGCCGAGCGACGCGGGGGATCTGGTCCGAAGAGGGAACGCTTCAGTGGGTTGCGACGCGGAGCAAGTACTTCGTTGCCGCGCTCATTCCGGATGCGCTCCTCAATGGGAGCGCCGCGCTCACGGGCGACAAGGAGGGTGAATACCTCGGTTGGCGCGCCAGCTATCCCCTGCGGGATGGACGGAATCGCTTCGCCGAAAGCTTCAGCCTCTATGTCGGCCCACTGGACTACGCAGAACTGAAAATTCACGGTCGCGGCCTCCAAGACCTGGTGGATATGGGCAAATTGCTTCGGCCCATCAGCCTTTCGCTGAAGTGGTTCATGGATTTTCTCAGCCGCTTCATTCCAAACTATGGCGTCATCATCATTCTGATGTCCATATTCACGAAACTGCTCTTCTACCGGCTCACGCACAAGGGCTTCAAGTCCATGAAGGCTATGCAGGCCGTGCAACCCGAGCTGAAGAAGCTTCAGGAGAAGTACAAGAACAACAAAGAACAACTCAACAAGGCGATGATGGAACTTTACAAGGAGCATGGCGTCAATCCGCTCGGCGGTTGCATGCCTCTTCTCCTGCAGATGCCCGTCTTCTTCGCCCTATACCGAGTACTGCGCGGAGCTGTCGAGCTGCGCGGCGCTGGCTTCATTGGCTGGATCGATGATCTGTCCAACATGGATGTCATCTACGAACTCCCCTTTGCGATTCCGCTTCTCGGCGGCTTCATCGAGAACTCGATCAGCATCCTGCCGATCCTGATGGGTCTCTCGATGTGGGCGCAGCAGAAGTGGGGTGGTTCGGGGATGGGGATGAGTCCAGGAAGTCCGCAGGCCGGGCAGATGGCCGCGATGAACAAAGTCATGCCTATCTTCATGACCTTCATCTTTTACCGCATGCCGTCCGGGCTGGTTCTCTACTGGCTCGTGAACAACATCCTGACGGCGGTCCAACAGTACTACATCCATCGGGGACATGATGACACTGGAACCGTCGTCCCCGCCAAAGCTTGAGGAGAATTAAAACATGAAAAGCACCGAAGTGGTCGCGAAGACAAAAGACGAGGCGGTCAGTAAAGCACTCGCGGATCTCGAACTGGATCGCTCGCAGGCGAAAATCGAAGTTCTGGGAGAGGAGGGTGGCGGATTCCTGGGCTTTGGCGGCAAGCGCGTTCGCGTTCGCGTAACCGAGATCGCCGAAGGGGAAACGGACCCTGGTGAGGTTGTCAGGACCCTGCTCGAAATGATGAACGTCGAATTCACCCTCGAGGTCGAGCAGAAGGATGATGAACTCAACATCACCGTGCAGGCCCCCAAGGACGACGGTCTGCTCATCGGTCGCAGGGGACAGACCCTCGATGCGATTCGCCATCTCTCGCAGCGGATAACAGCGGCGCGTGCCGGCCACAATGTTGTCATGAACATCGACATCGGAGACTACCGCGCGAGGCGCGAGGCGAGTCTTTGCGAAAGCGCCGAAAGCGCCGCCGCTGAAGTGCTCGAGAAAGAACAGTCGGTAAGCCTTGAACCGATGAGTTCGCAGGATAGGAGGATCGTCCATCTTCACCTCGTGGACCGGACCAATCTGCACACTTACACCGTGGGTGGTGGCGAGCGCCGTCGTGTTGTCGTCGCTCCCGGCGAGGCCGGCAGCGGCGGGTCACGCAGGCGCAGCAGTGAAGGGGGCCGCTCGGAGGGCCGTGGCCGCGGTCGTCGCGGCGAAGGCCGCGGCGAAGGACGTGGTGAAGGCCGCGGCGCAGGACGCGGCGAAGGCCGCGGCGCAGGACGTGGTGAAGGCCGCGGCGCAGGACGTGGTGAAGGACGTGGTGAAGGAAGCGGCGCAGGACGCGGTGAAGGACGCGGCGCAGGAAGCAGCGAAGGACGCGGCGAAGGGCGCGGCCGGGGCCGGCAGGTTCGTGAAGGTGGCGAGGGTCGCCGAAGCGAGCGGGATAGTTCCGGTAGAGGATCTCGCAACAGGCCTGATGGCAACGACAACAACAGCCGGAGCGATCGCGGCACCCGAAACGATCGAAACGATCGGAGCGGTCGCGGAGACCGCAACAGCCGCGGCAACGCGGGTACTGGGCAGAGCGCCTATGACGAGGTTCCCGATCCGGGCTTCCAGCCCGCACGTCTGGATGTAACCCGTCGCGTGATCGATCCCGGTCTAGCGGGTGCCAACGAAGAGGAGCGCATGCAGCGCGCGGAGCACGCCATGCGCAGTGAAAGCGCGAGGCGTGAACCAAACGATCGCGGCGATTCCCAACCTGAAGTTAATGCCGAGGCGAAGAACGATTCCCGGGGCGGCCGCGATGAGCGGAGTTCACGCGGTGGCCGTTCGCGGCGCGGCGGTCGGGGTGGTCGTGGCGGCCGCGGTGGCCGCGATGAAGGTCGCGCTCGCGACGGAGCTCCTGAAAGTGGACGCGAGGAAGTTCAGGACGGCGCGCGTGAAGAGGTTCGCGACAGTAGCCGTGAGGACAACCGTGCTGGAGAGCGTGAAAGCAATTCTGATAGCGGTCGTGACAGTGGTCGCGACGGCGGTCGTAATGGAGAGCGCGAAAGCAATAGTGATCGCGGTCGTGACAGCGGTCGTGACAGCGGTCGTGACAGTGGTCGTGACGGCGGTCGCAGCGGCGGTCGTGACGGGGGTCGTTCGCGTGGCGGACGTAGTGGTGGTCGCGATGGTGATTCCAGGCGCGATCATCGCGGCTCGGGCGATCGGTCTCGGGATGAGCATCCAGCGGGAGCCAATGATTACGACAACGAGAGCAATGAGCCCGGCGCGACATCGCTAACAGAGGCCAAGCCCCTCGAGGACGGCGCGTCGGAGAAGGCCTTCTCGGGCGACATCGCGCGTCTTGTCCTTCAACTCGATAGCGATGGCAAAAAGAAATCGACGGGCCGGAAGCGCAGGCGCTAAGCGCCGATGCGGGTCACAGGTGGATCGTGCACGAGCCGGATGAGAGTATTGCCGCCCTGGCGACACCGCCTGGAGACGGCGCGATCGCAGTTCTCCGGCTGAGCGGAGACCGGGCGCTACCGGCGCTAATCGCAATGCTCTTGCCGGAAGACAGGCCGGAGCCTTTCGTTGCTCGCCACCTCTACCACCTCTTGCTTCGAGATGGAAACGGTGAACCGCTTGATGAGGTGCTCGCGGCCTGGATGCCCGGTCCGCGCAGTTACACCGGCGAGGATGTCGTCGAGATCTCATCGCATGGCGGTCACGCCACGGTGCAAGCTATCCTGCGCGAACTACTACGGCTCGGATTGAAAGCCGCGCTACCCGGCGAGTTCACCTACAGAGCATTCCTCTCCGGACGGATCGATCTCGTGCAGGCCGAGGCGATCGCCGATCTCATCGGCAGTCGCGCCGAGCAAGCGCGGCGGCTCGCACTTGCTCATCTCGAGGGCCGTCTCAGTCGACGGTTGCAAGAGTTGCGCGGATCCCTTCTCAATCTTCTGCGGGACATCGAGGCGGGAATCGATTTCAGTGAAGAGGAGATCGAGTTCGTCTCAACGCCTGCGATCGCAACCAAGGTCGATGCTTTCATCGTTTCATTGGATGCTCTGCTTGGCAGCGCATCGAATGGGCGTCTGATTCGCGAAGGGGTGACGGTCGCCATCGCAGGTGCGCCGAATGTCGGAAAGAGTTCGCTTCTCAACGCACTGCTCGAATCCGAACGCGCCATCGTCAGCGCAGAACCTGGAACGACGCGCGATCTGATCGGCGAGACCTGGTCGCGTGGTGGAATCCATTTTCATCTGCAGGATGGCGCAGGCATTCGAAGCGCCGAATCCGAAGCGGAGCGAATGGGTGTTGAGCGGAGCGAGGTCGCGCTTGCCTCGGCGGGGATCGCAATTTGGGTTTGTGACGGTTGCCAGGCTCCCGATGCCGAGGAGCAGAAGCGCCGGCGCACACTCGTCCCGGAACGCAGCCTGCTCGTCGTCAACAAAAGCGACCGCGCGGAGTTCGACCTCCGGCGTTCCACGCTTCAGGCGCCCGCGGGTCTGCGTGTGCTGAAAACCTCGGCGCTCGAAGGGGAGGGGATCGAGTCCCTGGCCGAAGCCCTTTTCGAGATTGCTGCCTGTAGCGGGGAACTCGGCGAAACGGAGGTGGCGATCAATCGCCGCCAGGAGACCCGCCTGATCGAAGTGCGCCGCTGTCTCGAAGTTTTGAGGGAGGTTTCGCCGGAGACCTGGGCGCCCGAACTTCTGGCCCGGCAGCTCAGGGAGGCTCTCCAGGAGCTGGACCAACTGACGGGGGCCGAGGCGGGGGAGCAGATTTTGAGTGAGATCTTCAGTAGTTTCTGTATAGGAAAATAATAGAGATAATATGGATTCATCTTATGACATTCTGGTCCTGGGGGCCGGCCACGCCGGCGTCGAGGCGGCTCTGGTGGGAGCCAGGCGGGGATTTCGAACGGCCCTCGTCACGCTTGCCGCGGACAAGGTCGCTCGGATGAGCTGCAATCCCGCGGTGGGAGGCCTCGGCAAGGGACACCTCGTGCGGGAAATCGACGCACTCGGCGGCGAGATGGGGCGTCATATCGATGCCCATGGGATCCAATTCAGGATGCTCAATACCAGCAAGGGACCGGCAGTTCGCGCGCCGCGCGCCCAGGCCGATAAATTTGAATACTGTAAGGCGATGGGGGAAAAGGTATTAGCCCAAGATAGCCTCGATCTGATCGAAGGTGAGGCGCGTCGGATCCTCCATGATGGGCAGCGTTTTCAGGCGCTCCTTCTCGCGGATGGACGGGAGATCACGGCGCGAGTGCTTGTCCTCACGACCGGGACCTTTCTGGGTGGGGTTATGCATACCGGTCTGGAGCAGAGCCCGGGCGGTCGCCACGGGGAGGCGCCGACCTCCGGCCTCGACGATTCGCTTCGAGAGCTGGGCCTTGAACTCAGGCGACTGAAGACCGGTACGCCACCCCGAATCCTCTCGGGGAGCATCGACAGGTCTCGCTGCCGGCGTCAATCCGGGGATCCTGTCCCTACCCCGTTCTCCCACTTTACCTTGGCTATTGAGCGCGACCAGATCGACTGCTACCAGACCGAAACGAACGAGGCGACGCATGCTCTGATCCGGCGCAACCTGTCCCAGAGTCCCATGTTCCGCGGGGCGATCCAGGGGGTGGGTCCCCGCTACTGTCCTTCGATCGAGGATAAAGTGGAGCGCTTCGCGCAGCGCTCTTCCCACATCCTCTATCTCGAGCCCGAAGGGGTTGCCAGCGATTCCATCTATCTCGGAGGGCTTTCGACGAGCCTCCCCGAGGCCATTCAACTTGAAGTGCTGCATAGTATTAAGGGGCTTGAGGAGTGCGAAATGCTCCGCCCGGGCTATGCGGTCGAGTACAGTGCCATCGATCCCCGCAGGCTGAGGCCCAGCCTCGAACTGCGCGCCCTGGAGGGTCTCTTCTTCGCCGGGCAGATCAACGGCACGAGCGGCTACGAAGAGGCGGCCGCGCAGGGGATTCTGGCCGGGATCAACGCCACCTACAAGGTGGAGGGGCGGGATTCCTGGGCTCCGAAGCGATCGGAGGCCTATCTTGGGGTGATGATCGACGATCTCATCACCCGGGGGAGCGACGAGCCCTACCGGATGTTCACATCGAGGGCGGAGTTCCGGCTGCTTCTGCGCTGCGACAACGCTGATGAGCGACTGATGCCCAAAGGGCACGAGCTGGGATTGATCCCCGACGATGCCCTGGCGGCGCTGGCGGATTCGCAGGAACGAATCGACCGTAACATTAAGCGACTCTGGAGGTTAGGTCTTGACCCCGAAGCCGCTGGGCGACTCGAAGCCGCGCTCGATGGGCAGACGATCTCCCCAGGGAGCGGCGCCGCTCAGCTGCTGCGCCGTCCCGAGATCAGCTATAGTGATCTGGAGCCGCAGTTGACGGGGATGGAAGCGATGAGCGGGAGCGAGATCGCCCGTCTAGAATCTAAGGTCAAGTACGAGGGTTATATCCAGCGGGAGCAGCGATCGATCGCAAAGTTCCATCGTCTCGAGGGGCGAGCGCTTGATGAGTCCCTCGACTACCATAGTATCTCGGGTTTGAGTAGTGAAGCGAAGGAGCGCTGGAGTCGCGTCCGCCCCATCAATCTCGGCCAGGCGGGCCGGGTACCCGGGGTGAGGATGAGTGATCTTTCGGTGCTCATGATCCATATCGAAGCGCGGCGACGCCGCGCAGGGGGTTCCTTGTGACGGATTCAGAAAAGCTCGGTTCGGCCAACATTGCTCGGCTCTGGTCTGAAACCCTTGCTGCGCATCAAGCTATCTATGAAGAGACGCTGCGCGCCCAGGCGGCCGGCGAAGCCGATCCCCCTGCCGCTCCCGTTTCACGTGAAACAGAGCCCCTGGGTGAAACGGCGACCCTCCCACAGCATCTGAGCCCGGAGGCGCTAGAGGTTCCCCTTCCTCAGGCGCTCTTCGAACGGTTGGAGACCTATGCGCGTCGGATCCTCGAGGCCAACAAGAGCATGAATCTTGTCTCCCGTCGGGACCCCGCGGAGCAGATCCTCAATAATCTGCTCGACTCACTTCCTCTTCTACTTGTCTGGCCCCAATTGCCGGGTGCTCCAATCCCGGTTGAAACGCCCGAAAGTGATGAAACGTCCGTTTCACGTGAAACAGGCCCCCCCTGTTTCATTCTCGATGCGGGGAGCGGCTCCGGGGTCCCGGGAATTCCACTCCGGTTGGGTCTCGATGCGCTCTCTCCGAAAAACGGAACCCCCGCGCTTCTCCTCGTGGAGGCACGCGAGCGAAAAGCCTATTTTCTGCTTCGGCTCTTGGAGGAGCTCGATATCCCGCGCAGTGAGGCTCTCCGGATGCGACTCGAGTCGGTTGAGCTGCAGAAGCACCTCGCCAAGTGCGATTTTCCGGGTTCTGGGCTGCTCTGCAGCCGCGCGTTGGGCAGCGTCGAGCAGACCTTCAAGTGGTCCCGCCTGATCAAGGGGAATATCGCCGCCGCCGTCTTCATCAAGGGGGGACCCGGACTCCTGAGGGAACTCGATGACGACCAGGGGCGCTGGCGCCGCCGCAGCTGGCAGTTCCTCCGCCATGAGCAGTTCCACCGCTCCGGGCGGAGCGTTGATCTTCTCACCTTCCTGCCCCGTCCCAAGTAGTCCCCCGCTTTCTCGAAAACCGGGTGGCGGTATGCAAATTGGACGCTGTTTTACGTTTCACGTGAAACACTAATTGACAAAACTCCCATTCTCCCCTACAAAAGGGCTTTCCCTCCCTCAGCCGGAGAAAGGGGGCAGGATGCCTCGGATCATTGCCATCGCCAACCAAAAGGGTGGTGTCGGGAAGACCACGACTGCGATCAATCTCAGTGCGAGCATCGCCGCCGCGGGTCACAAGGTGTTGCTTGTCGATATGGATCCCCAGGGGAACGCGAGCAGCGGGCTGGGCCAGGAGGTCGCATCGATCGAGACCTCGATCTACGAACTCCTTATAGGACAAGCGACTATGAAGGATGTTGTCCTGCCGACTGATGTGCCCGGCCTCGATCTCATCCCGGGTACCCACCGCCTGAGCGGACTGGAGGTGGAGCTCGTCGATCAGAATCGTCGCTCCTACTTCCTCAGGGAGACACTCGAGAAGCTTGCGGATCGCTACGACTACCTCATCATTGACAGCCCACCGAGCCTCGGTTTGCTCACGGTCAACGTGCTCACCGCGGCGCGCTCGGTCCTGATCCCCATTCAATGCGAATACTATGCATTGGAGGGGCTTGGCCAGCTACTCAACGTGGTGACCCGCATTCAGCAGAACCAGAATTCCAAGCTCTTCATCGAGGGGATTCTCATGACCATGTACGACCGGCGCCTCAATCTGTCGCGTCAGGTTTCGCAGGAGGCGATCCGCTATTTCGGGGACAGGGTCTATCGGACGACCATCCCCCGGAACGTCAAGCTTTCGGAGTCCCCCTCCTTCGGCAAACCCATTCTCCTCTACGATCTCGAATCAACGGGGGCCCAGAGCTATATCCAACTCGCCCAGGAGGTGATCCATGCAGAAAAAGGTATTGGGCAGGGGGCTTAGCGCAATCTTCTCGGAGCCCGAAGCGAAGCCTGAGTCCAAGACGGGGCCGGAGTCCGCGTCAAAATCAACCTCCCCTTCCGAGTCGCAATCCCAAGCGGGGTCCTCGGTTGCCGATCGAACCGCCGCAGCGGCAAGCCCGGCTCCGGCTCGTGAAACGGAGTCCGCCGCCGCGGCAACCCCCACTCTCGAGGCGGGGGCCTTCCCCTTGAGCATCCGCGCCGGCCGTCCGGTGCTCGAACTGCCGCTCGATCGGATCAAGGCCAATCCCAGGCAGCCACGACGCCAGTTCGATCCCGACAAGTTGACAGAGCTGGCGCTCTCGGTCGCCCAAGAGGGGGTTTTGCAGCCGATCCTCCTGACCCGCAGGGGAGATCACTATGAGATCGTTGCCGGCGAACGCCGTTTCCGCGCCTCGGTACAGGCGGGGCGCAAGACGATCCCCGCCATCCTGACAGAGTCCAATGAGCGGGAGAGCCTCAAGCTGGCCCTCGTCGAGAACCTGCAGAGGGAGGATCTGAGCCCTATCGAAGAGGCCCACGCCTTCCGCGTCATGGTCACGGAGTTCAGCTGGACTCAGGAGGAGCTGGCCGACTATTTGGGCCGCGACCGCTCGACAATCTCTAACACGTTGCGTTTATTACAGTTACCGGATTCTGTCCAAAAGATGGTGGCCAGGGGAAGTCTAAGTGCCGGCCATGTTCGGGCCTTGATCAATCTGGATGAGAGCACCTGCATCGATTTGGCGGGACACATCGAACGGCGGCGCCTCTCCGTGCGGCAGGCCGAGCGCCTGGCCAAGGCGCGCAAGAAACGGCCCGAGGGTCGGGCGGCGGAGCGGCAGAGTGCAGACCCCGTTTTGCGGAATCTTCGCGAGCGGATGGAGACCCGCTTCGGTCTCCCCATCAAACTGAGCTACCG
>PJEL010004890.1_pt1 | contig 10923 bp, 9 predicted proteins | sample 1853271 | NCBI WGS metagenome assembly PJEL01 (sample SAMN08108733, study PRJNA415343) | Invertebrate metagenome, whole genome shotgun sequencing project. | host: Globobulimina | place: Sweden: Gullmar Fjord | collected 2015-08 | reverse complement strand
CCCGATTTCGTCATTCAGCACGGCAGGCGGTTGGAATCGGATCCTCAGAAACATCCGGATTTGTTGGTTATGCAAAAAGTGCCAGGCCCATTATTATAGTGTTTTCCTGGAATCAGGAGGAAACACCACATGCCGAGGCCGGGGAGAGAGTTTCTCGACCGAGCGATATACCACGTTTACAACAGCGTAGCGCGTGGTGAGCGGATTCTGGGTGAGGAGGGTGAAGCTGGCGGCGTTGGGGGTAGAGCGCTATGGATTGCAGGACCGTCTTTGCCCTTTGTGATGGAACTTCCACCATACCGCCTTCCCAGCTCACGCAGCATTCTACTCAACGTGGGTGAACGATCGTGGATGTACATGAAAAAGGCCGGCACGATCATTCTTGGGATTTCTATCGTTCTTTGGGCATTGACATCGTACCCCAAACCACCCAAGACCATCGTGGTTGACGGGCAGATGGCAGCTGAAGCCGCGCAAGCCGAAGAGCTTTCCTACTCGGTGGCAGGCAGAATTGGCAAAGCCATGCAGCCTGTTCTTGAGCCAATAGGTTTCGACTGGAAAATCGGCACTGCGCTGATCGGCGCCGTGGCTGCAAAAGAAATATTTGTCGCTCAGATGGGCATCGTCTACTCCCTTGGGGAGGTGGACGAAGCATCAATGTCCTTGCGTGAGCAACTGGCTGCGACCTATCCACCTTTGGTGGGCTTCTGCATCATGCTCTTCTGTCTGATTTCCGCTCCTTGCATGGCCACCCTGGCCGTAATTCGTCGCGAAAGTGGATCGTGGGGCTGGGCCATCGGCCAATGGGTCGGTCTCACCGTCCTCGCATGGCTGCTGACCCTCGTGGTATTCCAGGTGGGCTCTTTCCTGAATATCGGAATTTAAGGAGAAACCAATGATTGAAGCGATCATAGTATCTGTTTTTGTTGTCGGGGCAGCCGTATACAGCGCCTCGAAGCTCCTGGGCACGGCACGGGGGAAGACGGAATGCCGCTGTGCTGCAAAACCTGACGGTTGCTCTTCAAAGAAAAAAAGGACGTCCGACCAACTACCTATTCTGCTTCTGCTAACCTCGCTTGTCAGCATCCCCGCAATGTCTTTAGATCTTGACGGCCGGGAGAGCCTCGACGGTGTTGACGATGAATTGAGCTTTATTGCTTCCGACACAGAGTCTCAACCGCGTTGGTGGGAGAAGGAACGCCTCACTGCAGATCTCGGATTGCATGAAACGCTGGCACAAATTGGAATGCTCATCGAGCTACAGGCGAAGAACGAGTCCTTTTCCAAACAGCGTGGTGGTCTGAATGATGATGCGTTCCGTGCGGTTGACTCACTTGTGGACCTGTCGCTGACCTTCGACCTCGAGACCATTGGCCTGTCCCGAACCACATTTTTTATCAACGCCCAGAACGGCACGGGCCAAGGGGTCAGCGACGAACACTTGGGCGATCTGATGGTAGTGAGCAATATTGATGCGCGGGACTATCACCAACTATCCGAGTACCATCTGAATTACCACACGAAAGGCGAACGTTTCAGTATCAAGTTTGGAAAGCAAGATGCCAACGCTGACTTCGCTGCCGTGGATCATTGTGGGAGCTTTGGCATGGCCGCCCTTTCGGGCAGTGCACGAGGTCCCTACTGTCGACTACGACTCCGCGTCCCTCAGGTCGAAAACCCATCTGGACCCGGTACTTTGCCTCCCTCGCTACGAAACCTGGTGAGAAGTGCGGGCTATCCTCTTTGAACTTGAAGAATGTCGTCTACAACAGCCGCAACATATACACAAATAGTTGCGTTTGCAGTGACTTAGATGTTACAAAGAAGGATTAAGGCTGATACTGAAATGCTCCGATGCTCCAGGTTTGACCATTCCCCCCGCGCTCGACGCCGAACATGTCGACTGTGAAAGGCCAGAGATCGTAAGGCGCAGGAGGATGTGTCCCTGCAGGAGTATTCTCAGTCAACCGAAAATCATAGGACGCAGGACTGACAAATGGGGTGTAGCCAGTGCTCGGGGTAACCGCGTTCGCTCCCATTTGGTTAGTAGGAGCATAATCAATATCATAGTAGAGGTTATAGTCGATTTCTCCGGCTGCATTGGTGACCTTATCTATGTTATAAAAGAGATTGTTCCAGACCTTGGTGCTGGCGTCGGGGAGATGGAAACGGCCGCCAGTGCCGTTCTTACCAAAGAGCCCGCCGCGCAAACCGACAACAGTGTTGTTGATAGCTACTGAGTCGATGACTGGCATGCTGCCACCCGGGTTTGCTCCAAGGAAACCGTTTAGGGTCCCAGTGTCGAATGGTTCATTGAGCAGCGTCTGATCATCGCCAATAGTGCTGTTGTCCTCGTACCACACATTTCCATACACACGAATGCCACGGCCGCGGTACTCACCAAGGTCAAGCTCACCAGACAGGTTGCAGTCGATTTGTTCGTAGACGCAGATTACGCCGCTACCCCCGACATTGCGGAAGTAGTTCCACCGAATATCCCACTCCTGATCACAGAGCAGGCTGATGACCGACGCGTGATTCCCCGTGGATTCTGCCCGATTTTCGCTCATGGCGCTGTACTCGACGGTAATGTTATTGGTCCGTATCGACTTGAGCATAGAGGAGTAGACCGTATGAAACCAGCAATGAGAGAAACGAAGATGATGGATCGGATCATCCGCATTTGCTTGCATCAACACCAGCCTGCCACCTGCTCCATTTGGTTCATTATGAGCAGGGTGGTCCATGTGCGTATAACGGACCTCTGTATGAAGAACGTCGATGTGGCTAGCATTGGCAGTTCCCAAGGTGCCAAAGTATAAGACGCCGTCAACCTGGCTGGCGACAGGATCTTCGACGGCCAAGAAACCATGCGGCGTTTGGTCGCCGAAAGGATCCGCGGGTCCGCCACCGATCGAGCCGTTTAAGATCCACCAATCAGATTGAAATTGAATTTGGCCGAAGACCGCCTGCCCAAGGCCCATCGCCTGACTAGCGTTGACCCAGCCGTGGGAGCTTGGACCATGATCAGCATCGGTGGCTTTGCGGATTTCGATCGTCAAGCCTGCAAATTCTGGGGTGTGCAAGGAAATCCGCCCATAGTCACCAGAAGCAACATAATAGATCGCATGTCGCTCAAAACTGATCGGGAAAGAGGTGTGAGCATTGGTCCAACTTGAACCTGTGTTGTTGCCTGGCGCAAGATCCCAAATATAAAACACACTGAGGGGTGTCCACCGCATGAGGTTGCCTGACTCAAAATCGTCAGAAAAAATCGGATGTGTCTGACCCAACAGTGTCGATGAGGGCATCACAATAAGGGCGGTCATCAGAACAAGGGAGTGTACTATTCTCATTGCTGCTTCCACTTGTTTTGTCGCACAGCTGTTCGTCCTTTTGTTGGTGTGCCTGTTGAAAAGGCTGCCCGGACCTCTGAGCTAAGGGTCCGCGCGGACCCTTAGCTCAGACTCTGGTTTTGAATTATTCTCCATGCGGCAGCACTGTCATCAAGCGGTGCCTGGTCCCTTTATAGGACATCCTCTACAGGCACCTTTCTCTATTATCGCCCCGTTGACGCCTGGACCGTCGTGACCGTGGTCACATTCAAAACAGAATCGAGTTCAGGATCAGGCTACGATTTGAATTGTCTGCTGGTTTCGTTTCAGAAAAACGGAGGAGTTGTGGTTAAAAACATCGGTTGCACTGTTGACCTTCGTGGTGGTTTCCACCGGGGCACTGGTTCGTGCTGACGATCCTCCTGCTTATCTCGAAAGTATTCCTACAGTCGAGGATTTTCAGATGCTGACCATCCCCGGGAACTCGCATACCAACGTGGCGCGGGCCGGAAAGGTGATGGCGCCGGTCAGCGACGATCCAGAGCTGCTGCCGGTGGTTTTTCAAAACGTGAACCTCTGCCCCTTTCATCCTGCGCTTGTCGACCCACCCCGGAACGGTGGGCGCAGGTGTGTCTGCGGCGACGTCCCGCAGGGGCGGAGCCCTTGGTCGTTGAGCAGAATGGTTTGACTCGCGCTGCTTGATGGGGGACTCTGAAAAGGTGGCAGGCACAGGAAAGCAGTCTTTTTTCGGAATCGAGAATGTCGATCGAGCACTCGCCCTCCAAATGCGAGCCTGGACTCCATAAGACTATTTCCATGTGCACCTTTTTTCGGCACCTTTTTTTTGGACGAGCGCCACCCGAACAGAATCCTAACTCAATCTCCGAACCGTTTTGAGGGGAGAGGGGAATATTCCGGCCGAGCCAGAGGTCCAGGGCTCTCCGCTGCCTTGTATCGCCATGAAAGGGTTCCCGTCTTCACCGTCAGAGTCAATATGTGTTGTCAGACGTGTTTCATTGCTTCCGATCTTGGTAGGGTAGAGGTAGATGGAAAAAGGAAATAACTATCCATCCCCTGTTTTGATACGTGCTTCATTTTGCTGCAATGACTGTGACAAAACCCTTGTCAACGCTTGACTCAATTACCGTAAACCCAGTATCTGACAATGTTGTATGAACCCAATCTTGTGACAAACGGAGTTTTCTATAGAAACTCTTATACAGTTTCCATTCTCCGGAAGTCTTTTTATACACGATATCATGAACCTTCACTGTATCGGTTTCATATTCAAGAAAGCATGTGAACACAGTGTTTTCATCGCTCTTGACAGGCAAGAATCTATCCAACTCGGTCAATTCAAATGTAAGGTCACGGAACGTTAAAATGAATTTGCCTCTGGATTCTAGGGTTTTGAAGACCTTGTCAAAAAGCGAAATAACTTTTTCTTTCGACTCCAGGTGGACAAGGGTATCTGTCATACATACGACTAATTCTACCCCTTCTTTTGTGTTCTTATCAAAATTGATTAAATCATCCTTGATGGTGTCAATTTGAAGTTCGCCGCAATGACGTCTCAATTCATTTAATAGTTTAGCGTCAAGATCAATGGCTGTGACTGAGTAACCAGCTTTGGCTAAAGGAATGGACTGAAACCCACATCCTGCACCCAGATCGATTGCCAGTCCAGAGCCCTCAGGTGTCAAACCATGCTTATTCAAGAACTCCACGTTGCGCTGGATGGCAGCATCAAATCCGCCTAACATCCATGAATACACACCTGAAAGCACTCGGTCATAATGTTCTTCAACAGTAGCCATGTGTCAATTCCTTTCCACTAGTTTGCCATAATCAGTTCATGTCTTTATCATGCCTTTTTTGCAACAATAGCCAATTCGTTTGATTTAGGGGAAAAGGGCTTGCCCGCAACTTCTGAGTATAGCTCTTCTACGGTAAATCCATTCAATTGATTCAGCTCGTAGGTTGCTGATTCCTCTCTCTGGTAAAAACTGTTTAACGAATACAAATCAAGCAACACTGAACCGTTCGGCTTTAGCAGTGAGTTGAATATAGAGAGCAGTTTTTTGCGCTGTGCAGAACTGTTACTTTGAGCGCCCTCTGGCAGCGTAATCGGCTTGCCGTTGCAAGCGAGGTAGCAGTAGGCTGATGTAAGAAGGAGAACGACGAGCCCGCCGGAGAGGCGAGCTCGTCACTCCGCGGAAAAGCCTGGCACCGCTAGTGACTCCATAGGTTCTTCTGTTTTCAATACCTTGGGCTATTTACTAGTGATAAACGAGTACCTTGTACCTGTATGTCAGAGCTGTGGATTCGCCAGGCTGTAGATCGAATTCCCAAACCAATTCGCGGCGCTGGTTGATGCTGTATACGCCTTCTTCAAGTAAATTGGTCGAGGGTTCTTGATCGGCAGCGAGAAGTTCGCCGGAAAACCGCCTCTTGATCAACATTGAAGCGGCCGTTGAACGGTGGTTTTCTGCTCTGAGTTCACCTTTGACGATCGCGACGCGGAAGTTGCGGCCGCCGTAATGAACGATCTCTCTTTCGCCTTCTTCTTCGTGTTCAACAGCGTTACATACTATGCTCAACGCCTTGGTTATGCGAAGGATGACATCGCCACCAGGATTGGTAAATGTGCTCATCGTCTGACCCAAGAATCGTCCGCCTTCATTGATCTGGGCGGCGCCAGTGGTCATGGGCTGAGTCAAGGGATTGGTGAAACGTACTGCGTCCCACCATGATTCATCGTACTTATCCGGGTCCTGCTGTCTCTGGTATTGCTCGACGAAACGTCCGTCGGCTTGCCGATTATCGGGCACAGTCCATTCAACGATGCGTTGGTATGCCGCTTCTCCCGCTGCGGTTTCGATCGCCAACGAGTCACCAAGGTTGAGATCCCTTTTACCGATCGACTGGTAATGAATATCAACCCCTTCCGCCGATAGGTCTGGCGCCGGCCCTGCGGACGAGTCAGAGATTCGCATCTGTTGGGTCATGATATTGATAGCTGCGGCGTGGTTTTGGCTCGGACGTTGGTTGAGCTGCTCGAAAAATTTTGTCCAACTCGTGGCTAACGATAGGGGAGAGGTGACGTGACCAAATTTGACGTTGGGAAATCCGGAAATAAGTCCGATTTCGGTGTTTCGCAGATCAGTCAGTTCGTTTTTGACAACAGCTTTCTGGACAAGCTTCAAGCGTTTCGGGTCGTTGAGGTCAATAAGATAACTTGGCGCCCAGGCGATGCCCTTGGTGGCGTACGAAAGCTTGATTGTGGCTGGTTTGGAAGACAACTCTTTGACATCGAAAATGAGAACGGGTGTTTTTACCGTTTTTGTCGGAGCTGCACTGGCGGGGGAATCGTCCTGCACAGTGAGGCTGGCGATCATCGATGCGTTGATGTAGCTCCTGCCATCGTCGGTGTCAAGCACGAGGAAGGCTGAACTTGGATGGGAGGATTCGGACGAAGCTGATTCGTAGGTCCGGACCGGGAACCAATCATTCGCTGATGTTTGACGGTAATCCCTGCTCCAGGAGCGCTGTAGTACGGTGGCGTCGAATTTTACGACACGACCTCTCATTACAGGAGCGCGCTCCCCTCTGAGTACCACTTCGATCTGTTTTCCGGCCAGAGAACGTTGGAAGTCAAATTCTTGTGAGGCTGATAAAGGACGCTCAACTTCTCTCTCGGAAGCCCTCGTGTCAACCACGGCTTCGCTTTCGATCCACCATGTGCCGTGCAGCGGCACCGGAGGTTGTTCGAGACGATAGAGCCCGGGACCGGGGACCTCAATTTCTTGTTCGACCACCGCCAAACCGTTCTTGAACAGCCCGATAGAGACGATCTTGCTGTCAACGATGTGCTCGTTTTGGGCCAGTGCTGGCAGTGTCATCACCAACAAGGCTGCCCCGCAAAGTACAAGATGAAGCTTGGCTGTGTTTTTCATTTAAGTTCCTCCCAATAAGAGTATTCTCTCGCATCCACTGCCATCAAGGGTCAAATTTATTTCAGGTTTTTGTAACCTAAACTGAGCGATTCTGCCGGATGAGATGTGCTATCCCCTTGAGGTTCTGGTGCATCGCGGTCCGCAGCAGGAAGTTGGTGAGATATGCGGGCTAACCACCACCGTCGTTTCTGAACGGCAGCAATACCGCTCGCGACCGCCAGAACCCCGATGGACATCGTGAAAATAGCCAGAGGAAAGAAGAATAGGGCTGGCAGAAAAGCGAATGACAGCGCATCGTGATCTGGTACTGCGCTCAGCACACCGCTTCCGATGAAACCCAGAAAGGCCAAACAATGCCGCCGATTTCGACACGCCAACCTCCACTACTCTTTGATTCCCCTGAAATAGAGCAAGGTTCCGTTTTCGCGGGGAATGCTCTCAAATCGAAGACCATTCTGACGGAGCATTTTCGCCAGCTCGTCTTCCGAGCGCAGCCTGCCTCTGATAGTGCTGCCAAGTGTGTTTCGTTCCGGCACGGGCACGGCACATACAAAAACGGAACCAGAAGCCAGGACCCTGTCGACCTCTTTCGCGACCGTCGCGAGGTCATCGAAAAAATTCAACGACAAGATGCAGAGACACACATCGAACGATTCATCTTCGAAGGGCAGGTCATCCGCACTTGCTACATAGAACTCGGCTTCCTTGAATCCAGCGGATTGGAACCGGTTGACAGCCTTTTTGAGGAGACCTGGGCTGATATCTGTGCCCGTGTACCGGTTGTCATTCATCAGAAAACTCACGGCGCTGCCGCTCCCAGTAGCCAGCTCGAGCACACGCCTTTGCTGGACACACTTCAATTCCTGGCGAAGGATCTCATCGTGCTCGGCCATGTCGGCGCCGAACTTCTTGGGGAATATCGACCTCTTCATGATGAAGTCGTAGAGGAATGAAAGAGAATCCCCGAGCCAAGGCTTGAGTCGCAGCGGATGGCCGTCAGCTCCGGCGACGTGTTTCAGACCCTTCTTGTTGCTTATCTTCGTGCCCTTTTTTAGCATTTATCAATCTCCTTTGTACTGAAATCCGCGAACGACCGCACCGCCGGGATCTCGCTCCGTGGCTGCCGTCAAGAAATGAAGATAGTTCCGCCGAGACAGATCGCCATTGACCGCTCGCGCCGCCTTGATTGTCCGCTTCTGCCAACCGCAGATCAGCAAACCTTCGGCGGTGGGGCCGGGAGGATGGCGGACCGGTATTCTGCCGGGGTTTTCCCTGCCCATCGTTTAAATGCGCGGTGGAAGGAAGAGATCTCAGAGAAACCGAGGAGATAACAGACCTCAGTCGTGCTGTAGCGGGGGTCGGCGAGCAACGAAGCCGCCTGCTCGTGGCGCAGCTGATCCGCGATGCCGCGATACGACGAACACTCTGCCCGAAGGCCCCGGTGCAGGCTCCTGACGCTCATGTTCAGCTGGGAGGCAGCCTTCTCTGCGGCCGGCACTCCGTCCTGCAGCCCTTCCTGGAGTAGAGCACGAATCCTCTCACTCAAAGACGAGTCTTCCGGGGTCTTTTCCAGCAATCCCGCAGCGTAGCTGTCCAGGATCGCCAAGAGCCCCAAATCCACTTTGGCCGCCGGCTCTTCAAGAATGCGGTTGGGAATATGAAGGCTCGTGACTCCGCTCGAGAAGCGGACCGTCGCAGCAAAGAGCCGGCAGTGCTCGGAGATGTCAGCAGGCGCATCGTGACCGAAACACACCAGAGAAGGCGACCACTGTCGCTTCACGACTTCCCGGCCCACCCGAAGCCAAACGGTCATCAAGAACTCGGCGATAGGGCGTGGAACGCAGCGGCCCCCGGGGAGCGAATGACGCAGGACTGCCTCCTCGGCTCCCTCTTCGAACTCGAGGTTCGTGGCCTCGTGGATCAAGCGTTGGTATCGGCTGCCCCGGCGGTAGGCCTCACGCAAAGTCGGGCTCGAAAGCATGGCGTAGGCATGCACCGTGAACGAGGGGATCGGCGCCGCCTCACCGACGTGGATTCCGAGGTCCCGGTCTCCCGTCCCCTTCGCCGCAATCGCCCAGAACGCGATCATCGAGCTGTGCGGAATCCGACCGTCGGAGTCCTCGAGAACCGACGGCTGAATCCTCGCCAGGGCGAGCATGGATTCGACGTCGTGACCGAGGGCGGTCAGACCTGCGCACACCGGCTGCAGAGCTCGGACCGTGACGTTGGGCTCGAGGGTTCTCATCTGCCTTCGATTGTGCCTCACCTCCTCTGGGCTGGCAACAAGGGCCGCAGCCCTGCCGATCGTCTCAAACCCGATCTCTCTCATCAGAAAGAACCGATCGGCTCACTGAACCGGCGCCCGGAACCGTGATTGGCACAACCGGACACTTGATTCGGCGCGACGGGTCAATGTTGCCGCAGGATCCGCGCCATACCTTAGTCAGTGTCAACAGAAAACGGCCGAGGTGGACAACAAAAAAGGAGGATCCGGATATGACGATAAGAGATCTGAAAACAGCGTGGTTCTGCAGCTTCGTGGTTGTCTGCGCGGGCTTGACCGCGAGCCCGGTCTTCGCAGAAACCGTCGAAGAAAAGGGGCTCCGCATCGCCCAGGAGAACGAACGCGCCAACGACGGCTTCGGCGGCGAGTACGCCGTCTCGGAGATGGTGCTGATCAACGCTCAGGGCGATCGCACCACACGCCGGATGATGCAACGCACCCTCGAGGTGCCCGGCGACGGCGACCGCTCGATCGTCACCTTCGAGTGGCCGGCCGACGTCAAGGGCACACGGCTCCTGACGTGGAGTCACGGGACCGACAACGACGACCAGTGGCTCTACCTGCCGTCGCTGCGACGGGTCAAGCGGATCAGCTCCCGCAACCAGTCCGGCGCCTTCATGGGCAGCGAGTTCGCCTTCGAGGACCTGGGCTCCCAGGAGGTCGGCAAGTATACGTGGCGTTTCGTCGACGACGTTGTCGTCGACGAACGTCCCTGCTGGCGCCTCGAGCGCATCCCCTCAAACCCGCGAAGCGGCTATAGCAAGCAGCTCGTGTGGGTCGACAAGGAGTACCGGCGGCCGCTCAAGGTCGAGTACTTCGACCGCAAAGGCGAGCTCCTCAAGGTCTCTCTCCTGCGCCAGTACCAGCAGCTCGACAGGTGGTGGCGGCCGGGAGAGATCAAGATGACCAACGTTCAGACTCACAAGCAGTCGATCGTCCGCTGGCAGGAGCGCGAGCTCACTGACGACTACACCGCCGCCGACTTCGAGAGCGAATCCCTCGCCGACGGAGTCTGAGATCATGCGATACCTGCTCCTTCTGCTGCTCCTGGGTCTCCTCCCTCAGCCACTCGCCGCGCAGTGGCGGAGTCAGGGGGAGGTGGCAGTGGAGAGCCGCGTCTTCTCAGACGACGGCGACGCCGCCACCCGCGACGGTAACCTGGCGCTCTTCGCCCGGCTCGAGACCAGCTACCGCAATGGTCCGTGGCGCCTCGCCTTCCGCGCCTTCGGCCGCGCTGACCACGCCGACGGCGAGCGTTCCCTGGCCGCGATCGAAGAAGCATGGTTGGGCTATCGCCGGGGCGACTGGGAGCTGCGCTTCGGCGTGCGTTCGGCGTTCAGGTGCTCGG
>PJEL010004889.1_pt1 | contig 10925 bp, 6 predicted proteins | sample 1853271 | NCBI WGS metagenome assembly PJEL01 (sample SAMN08108733, study PRJNA415343) | Invertebrate metagenome, whole genome shotgun sequencing project. | host: Globobulimina | place: Sweden: Gullmar Fjord | collected 2015-08 | reverse complement strand
TAAATAATTTACCGAAGTAAGGGCTATTTATGAGTGCAGAATTATTAATTAATGTTACGCCAAGTGAAACACGTGTTGCTTTGATTGAAAATGGTTCATTGCAAGAAGTGCATATTGAGCGACAAGCTAAACGTGGCATTGTCGGCAATGTCTATTTGGGCAAGATCATTCGTGTATTACCCGGTATGCAAGCCGCTTTTGTCGATATTAACTTAGAGAAAGCTGCTTTTTTACACGCCTCTGATATCAAAAGTAAGCTTATTTTAAAAGAAGAATCAGATCACGTGGCTGATATTCGCTCTTTAGTACATGAAGGGCAGTATATTATGGTGCAGGTTGTTAAAGATCCTTTAGGTACAAAAGGTGCAAGATTAACGACGGATATTACCATTGCCTCTCGTTATTTAGTGTTGATGCCACACTCGCAACATGCCGGTATTTCATTACGAATTGAAGGCGCGAAAGAACGTGAGCGTTTAAAAAACATTGTCAGCCCATACTGCGATGAACAGCAAGGCTTTATTGTCCGTACTGCCGGTGAAGGTGCTGGCGAAGTAGAGCTGCAACATGATGCTGAATTTTTACGTAGAGTATGGCAAAAAGTACTGACACGAAAGTTACGAAAACAAACAAAATTGCCACTGTATCAAGATTTATCATTATCTTTTCGCATGTTGCGAGACTTTGTTGGTATAAATTTAGAACGTATACGTATTGACTCGAATATTACTTATAAAGAGCTAGGGGAGTTTACTCAAGAATTTGTGCCTGAACTGACACCTTTATTAGAATATTATCCTGGTGAGCTACCTATATTTGATTTGTTCTCGGTAGAGCGTGAAATCCAACGGGCATTACATCGTAAAATAGAGCTTAAATCAGGTGGTTACTTGATCATAGATCAAACAGAAGCGATGACCACCATTGATATAAATACCGGCGCATTTGTTGGTCATCGAAACCTTGAAGATACCATCTTTAGTACTAACATCGAAGCGACACAAGTTATTGCTAGACAGCTAAGGCTGCGAAACCTTGGTGGTATTATCATTGTTGATTTTATTGATATGCACAGTGAAGATCATAAACGCAGGGTGTTGCATAGTCTTGATATGGCGATGAGCAAAGACAAAGTCAAATACAGCCTTCATGGTTTTTCTGCTTTAGGGCTTGTTGAAATGACGCGCCAACGTACACGGGAAAGTTTAGAGCATGTTCTGTGTGGAGAATGTCCATTATGTGTAGGACGTGGCCACTTAAAAACAGTAGAAACGGTTTGTTTTGAAATTTTAAGAGAAATAGTGCGCGTGAATCGTGCTCATGATGCGGATAAGTTTACAGTTTATGCATCAACAGCGGTGAGTGAGTTTTTACAGAATGATGAGTGCCATAACTTAGGCGAAGTTGAAGTTTTTATTGGTAAGGTGATTAAAGTGCAAGCCGAACCCATGTATAATCAGGAACAATTTGACGTTGTTATGATGTAAGTGACCATTCACTTCATTATTAATAACAATAGGAACAGCTAAGATTTAATGAGTATTGTAGGCACTTCTAACCGCTGGCTAAACCGCCTTTATAAAACAGTTGCCATTTTATTGGTGCTGTTAGCGGTGCTCATTAGTGCTTTTCGTTTATTTTTACCCTATGTTCATCATTACAAACTGCCCCTGCAAGATTACTTGAATGAAAAGTCTCAAGCCAATATCTCTATTGGCAGCTTGAGCATGACATGGCAGCGTTCTGGGCCAATCCTAATCATTGGTGATGTACAAATTCTGGAAACAGAAAGTGCATCTGTTTTTATTGAGCAACTTGAATTACACGTCGACTTTTGGCAAACGCTTACCCAACAAACGCTTATTTCAAGCAACCTTATTCTTTCAGGCGCTAAAGCTGATGTGTCAGAGCGCTTATGGTTGATAAAAAAAGACAAACAAACGGCTGTTCCGCCTACAAAAGACAATGAATACAGTGAAGCTAATGATATTGGCGTAATTAGCGATCTTTTCTTAAACCGTATAAATCGTTTTTCTATTCGAGATAGTAAAATAACCGTACGAAATAAATTGATTACCCGCAGCATTGGACTCAATAAATTAGACTGGTTAAATACTGACGAGCGCCATCAAGCGCAAGGTAGTGTTGTACTGAATGGCTTGAGTTCTAATAACTTACAATTGAAGCTAGACCTGCAAGGAGAACAAGGTAGTGAGCTTACAGGTCAAGTTTATTTACAAGCAAACCACATAGATATAACCCCTTGGTTAGATAAAGTCTTAGTGCTCGATGATGATAAAACTAAATCAGATATCAATTTTTCTGCTTGGTTACGGGTAAACAGTAGTGAAGTTAACCGTTTACAAATTAATTTTTCTGATAGCAGTATGAATTGGTCGTTTGAGCAGAAGCAGCAACAATTGACCTTAGAGCAAGGCCAAATGTTATTGGTTAAGGGGAAAAGTGAACGTAGCTTCAAGCTTTATAGCACGCCTTTGTCTCTGAAACTCAATGAGCAGCCATCACAAGACTTTACTGTGATGCTCGCTAAAAAAACGGATGATTTTTCACTACATTTATCTGAGATGGATGTCGCTATGCTGGCACAATTAGCGCCTTTGATTGTAGCAAAGCCAGAAACACGAAAACTACTGTCAGACATGACCTTAACGGGAAAAATTGAAGACCTTTATATTCGAAGTAAAGATAGTGAACTGCAAGTAGTAACAAACTTTGCCGAGTTTAATAATAACTATAGTCACGGTATTCCAGGTTTAGAAAATGTTTCAGGTCAGCTGAGCTTTGTCGACAACTACTTAGCCATTGATTTTGAAGCTGAGCAGGGTAAGTTAGATTTTGATAAGCTCTTTGTGCAAGCCTTTCCTTATCAAGGTTTATCCGGGCAATTAAATGTTACATTTGATGATAGTGGTTGGGCATTAACGGTTGAAGAATTAGACTTTACCTCAGAAGAAATAAACTTGTCAGCACAAGTAAAGGTTGAAGCCCCCATTGATGGTGAAGTTAACTTAGCCTTACTTGCTAACATATCAAATGGTAATGCTGGCCTAGTAGGTCGTTATCTGCCATTACCTATTATGAGTACTAACTTAGTCGACTACCTAAATGCTGCAGTTGTTTCTGGTCGCGTGGAAAATGCGCAAGTGCTAATTAATGGTCCGATTGGTCATTTTCCATTTACAGATGGCAGCGGTATTTTTGTTGTTGATGCTGAACTAAGTAAATCTGAATTTAAATTTGTCGAAAATTGGCCTGCGATTACTGATTTTGTTGCCAATTTAAACTTCACCAATAACTCTATGATGATCACTGGCCGTGGTGGTGAGTTAACTGGTCTTGATGTTACCGGGGTGAGAGCAGGTATTGCTGACTTAGCTCATGGGCAAATCTTAACGGTAGATGCAGAGATTAAATCAACAGACCCTAGTAACATTAGCGCCTTGATGAATCAAAGCCCATTTAAAGACAGTGTTGGTAGTGCCTTAGAGCAACTACAGATTAGCGGTGACGTTAGCGGAGAGTTTAATTTAAACCTGCCGCTTAATAACAATGAGCAAGCATTGGCAAGTGGTACTATCTTATTTGATAATAATAAACTTGCTCTGCAAGCCCCTAGAATGGACTTTAGTGAAGTGCATGGGCAACTGACTTTTAGCAATGATAAAATTAGCACTCAAGATATACAGCTAATTTGGCAAGGTTTACCTATTGCTGTTGAGGTTTCAGGTATAGATAAAGCAGATTACTATGATACTGATATTAAGTTAAAATCTTTATGGCAAGAGTCGCAATGGTTGACTCATGTACCGCAGAAATTACGACGTTACACCCAAGGTGAATTACCTTGGCAAGGCGAGCTATCGCTACATCAGCACCATCGAGGAGGCTTCTCTTATAATGCCAATTTCTCCTCAGAGTTAACGAATACTCAGTTGTCACTGCCTGGACTTTATGCGAGAAATCAAAGGCAAGCGAATCACTTATCTATCCAATTGGATGGTCAAATGGCACAGTCTAAAGTTGTGCTCAACTATGGTGATAAACTACATTTCTCAGGATTCTTAGATCACGAAAATACCGCGTTTACCCGTGCGAACTTAATGTTAGGAGAGGGAACGATGGCATTGCCAAGTGATGGCTTTCATATTACGACAAAGTTGGGGCAAACCGATTTTTCATTGTGGCAACCGCTCATTAGCGACATTCTCGATAGCATTAACGATCCTGTTGCCACTGAAGCAGACATAATTACTAGTCAGACAACTTCCGTTCCTTTTTTAGCGAAACCTAAGAGGATAAGAGGCTCAATTGAACAGCTACAGATATTAGGCCAAGAGCTTAATAATGTTTCTTTTAACTTATTGGATAAGCCAGCGTGGTGGTTATTGCAACTTAACGCTAATGAAACACGTAGCCAAATAAAAATTTATCCTAACTGGTTGGAGCAAGGACTGGACATTAATGCCGAGTTTTTAAAGCTTGCAGAGAATAGTGAAGAGGAAAATGCAGAGTCCGCTCAGCTAACTTCGGCTCAGGTAACTTCATCACAGGTAACGCCACCTAACGAATTAGCACTGCCGAATAAAGCAGAGAATGATATTGTTTTTTCTAACATTCCCCCGTTGAAATTTCACTGTGATAGCTGCTCAATTGGCTTGTTAGCATTGGGAGAAGTCGATGCTAGTATTAAGCGCGTTGATGCTCAAACCATAGACTTTACACACTTTAAGGCGGTTCGTGGTAAAACACAGCTAACACTTAATGGTCGATGGCTTCATAACGAGCAGGAATCTAATACCTCGTTGGTTGGTAAGCTATCAGTTGATGATATTGAAAGTGAATTACAAGCAATGTCTTTTGATTCGATTATCAAAGACAGTGGCGCTAAAGTTGATATAAATCTTAACTGGTCTGGTGGCTTACATGACTTTGACGTGAACCAATTAAACGGTGCTATTAAAGCTAAACTTGATGATGGCTATTTAGCTGATGTTAGTGATAAAGGCGCGCGGCTTTTTTCAGTATTGAGCTTGCAGTCATTGGTGCGTAAGCTAACCCTAGATTTTCGTGATATTTTCAGTGATGGTATGTTTTACAGCAGCATTACTGGTGATTATCAATTAAAGCAAGGCACCTTAACTACACAAAATACAGAAATGAATGGCGCTGCCGGCAATTTGTTTATGACAGGCCATACCGACTTAATAACAGGTGAACTTGCTTATGACATGTCTTATAAACCCAATTTAACATCAAGCCTTCCTGTATTAGCTTGGATAGTGACATTGAATCCTGTTACCTTTCTTGCCGGTGTTGCAATAGATCAAGTGATTAAGTCGCAGGTGGTCTCTGAGTTTAAGTTTGAGCTAACCGGTACGGTTGAAAATCCTGAGTTAAAAGAAGTTAACCGTAAAAGTAAAAGCATTAGTGTTGATAATACAATACCAACAGAAGATGCAAAGCAAGATGATAAAAATGTAGATAAGGTACCAGCCATCGAAAAGGCTAAAACAAATGGGGCAAATAATGGTTAAATTGACTGCGATACAGTTATCGTCAGCGGCAGATGTAGCGACCAACCTAGAAAAAATTGCTGAGTTATTGGCACAAGCCACCAAAGTTACAGATGCCACAGAAGCTGCTGAAACGAAAGGTAATGAAGAACATTTAGTGGTATTACCTGAATGCTGCTTATTATTTGGTAGTAAAGATAGTGAGCAATTAAGCCTGGCGAAACAGTCTGCTCAAGGTGATGACCTTTGCGCTGCACTCTCAGAGCTTGCGCTACGTTATAAGGTTTACCTTGTTGCAGGAACTATCCCTTTACTAGCAAGCTCAGGTGAAAAATTTACTAACACTAGCTGTATTTTTGATCCCAGTGGTAAGATGCTAGGGCGATACGATAAAATACACTTATTTGATGTCAATGTTAGTGATAATACCAATAGCTATTTTGAGTCTCGTTATACACAGGCAGGTACAGAAATAAGTGTTGTTGATACGGCCTTTGCCAATATTGGTTTATCGGTATGTTTTGATTTGCGCTTCCCTAACTTATTTCAACAGCTATCAAAAAGTGGTGCAGATATCGTTACCATACCCAGTGCTTTTACTAAAGTAACCGGTAAAGCGCATTGGCAAACATTATTGCAAGCTAGAGCGATTGAAAATCAAGTTTATATTGTTGCTGCAGGCCAAGAAGGCGTACATGAAAATGGCCGCGAAACTTGGGGGCATTCAATGATTATTAACCCTTGGGGCGAAATAGAAAAAAGTATCGCAACAGGTGAAGGTTTTATTACTGTAGAGTACCAGAAAGAAGAAATAACACGCATACGTCAAAGTATGCCACTTAAGTCGCCGTTATCGATATAGTAGCGACAGAGTTTAAATTTTAGATAAATTGAAGTAGAGCCAATAGCTAATGAATAGTGTTGAACAAACCTTGTTAACAGATAGCCATATTGATGATGAAATATTATCAAAAACCTTGAAAAGCATGATGGGGCGCCAAGTTGATTATGCAGATTTGTATTTTCAAGCCAGCCAGCATGAATCCTGGGTACTTGAAGATGGCATTGTCAAAGAAGGCTCTTATAACATTGAACGTGGTGTTGGTGTCAGAGCTATTTCAGGGGAAAAAACAGGCTTTGCTTATTCTGATGATATATCGCCAGATGCACTTCAACAGGCAGCTGATGCAGCAAAAGGTATCGCTGATAGCGGTACAGGCGCAACAGTTAAGGCCTTTAGTCGTCAAGCACCGATACAAGTTTATCAATCAGTTGAGCCGCTTGGTAGTTTAACCCAAGAGCAAAAAATTGATTTATTACATCAAGTTGAAGCACATGCTCGTCAAGTTGATAGCCGAGTAACGCAGGTTATTGCTAGTATATCAGGAGTTTACGAAACAGTTTTAGTCAGTGCTAGTGATGGTACTTATGGTACTGATATTCGTCCATTAGTACGCTTAAACTGTTCAGTGTTAGTTGAAGACAATGGTAAACGTGAACGTGCTAGCGCTGGTGGTGGTGCTCGTACCGATTACAGTTACTTCTTTGATATTGAAGAGGGAGATAACAAAGCACGTTACTTACGTTACGCAGAAGAATCTGTGAGACAAGCATTGGTAAACTTAGTCGCTATTGAAGCGCCTGCTGGAACATTCCCGGTAGTATTAGGTGCAGGTTGGCCTGGGGTATTATTACATGAAGCGGTAGGCCACGGCTTAGAAGGCGACTTCAACCGTAAAGGCTCTTCAGCATTCTCAGGTAAAGTAGGTCAGCAAGTAACCTCGGAGCTTTGTACTATTGTTGATGATGGTACCTTAGCAAACCGTAGAGGCTCGGTTTCTATTGATGATGAAGGCACACCAGGACAATATAATACCTTGATTGAAAATGGTATTTTAAAAGGTTATATGCAAGACAAACATAATGCTAGCTTGATGGGCGTCAAACCTACCGGTAATGGTCGTCGTGAGTCTTATGCTCATTTACCTATGCCACGTATGACCAATACTTATATGTTAGCGGGGCAATCTAGCCCAGAAGATATTATCAAATCAGTGAAAAAAGGTATTTTTGCACCAAACTTTGCTGGTGGTCAAGTAGATATAACTTCGGGGAAATTTGTTTTTACCAGCTCTGAAGCTTATTTAATTGAAGACGGTAAAATTACCTCTCCAGTAAAAGGCGCGACCTTGATTGGCAACGGTCCTGAAGCAATGAAAAAAATCAGCATGGTTGGTAATGATTTAAAATTAGATGCTGGTGTCGGAGTGTGTGGGAAAGATGGTCAAAGTGTACCAGTAGGCGTTGGTCAACCGACACTGAAAATTGACGAAATGACTATTGGTGGCACTCAGTAGGTTTAGTTAGATATATTAAGCAAGCACAACCTCTACTTGGTGCTTGCTTAATACTTAACTAAAAGCTAATACTTTTCAGGCGCTATGTTTTACGCGTTTTCTTTTAAGTAAGTAAACAAGTTTTTATAGTGCTTACCAAGCTTTTCTGCTTTTTTCTCTTTCGCAGCATGGCGAATCAATTGCTTGATTTTTTGTCGTTCAATTTGTGGGAACTCACTAATCAAGGCTTCAACTGCATCATTACCCTGTTCTATCAACTCTTCTCTGATTGTTTCTAAACGCACAAACTTTGCTGTTTCTTGCTGATGTTTATTTGCCATAACTTCCATCGCATGATGAATTGGCTCAAGATCAGTTTCTAACAGTATCTTGGCGGTATGGCGAATGTGGCGACGTAATGCTTCATGTTTATTAGTGATTTTATCAGCTAAAATCATGGCATCTTTTAAGTCATCACTTAACGGTAAGCGACTTCTTTGATGCTTAGACATCTCTATTAACATCTGTGCAAAATCTTGCAATTGATGCATTTCACGCTTTACTTCGGTTTTACTTTTCAACTCTTCTTCAATTTCTAGTGATGAGTCGTCGATATCGTTGGCTGACTGGGGCATAATAATGTCTAATACCATGTTAAAATAAATATAATTACGCTTATTATACCATTAAAATTAAAATATTCTAAGCAGCTGTTTTATATCAAGCGAATAATTGATTGCACTAACTTGAACAAGTTATTAGCGCAATTAGTATTAGCCTTGTTACTCATTATTAAGAAAAGAGAAAGTAGAAACTAATATGACCCTAGCCTCCAAATCGCATGATCCAATTACTAAACAACTTAGTGAGGTAAGAGCTCGTGTTGCCACCGTACTTGAGCTAGCCAAATCACTTGGCGCAGATGGTGCAGAAGTCGCGATGAGCCGCCAAAAAGGCTTAAGTGTAAGCACACGCATGGGTGAAGTGGAAAACGTTGAATTTACAAATGATGGTGCCTTAGGTCTTACTGTTTATCGCGAAGGTCGAAAGGGCAGTGCTTCTACTGCAGATTTGTCAGAGGAAGCTTTAAAGCAAACGGTTACCGCAGCAGTAAATATTGCCAAGTATACCTCGGTAGATGATTGCTCTGGTTTAGCCGATAAAGACCGCTTAGCTATGAATCCGCTTGATTTAAATTTATATCACCCATATGAAATAAGCACAGAAGAAGCTATTGAGCTGGCAAAAGAATGTGAAGAAAGTGCTTTATCAGCTGATCCTCGTATTTCTAATTCAGATGGTGCTAGCTTTGATACTTTTTCAGGCTTTAAAGTTTATGGCAATAGCCATGGCCAGTTAGTGGGTTATCCAAGTACTCGTCATAGCTTAAGTTGTGTAATGATAGCGAACGATGGTGATGATATGGAGCGTGATTATGCCTATACTGTTGACCGTGATTTTTTGTTATTAGAAAGTGCAAAAAATGTTGGCTTACAGGCTTCACAAGAGGTGTTGTCTCGATTAAAACCACAAACTATTGCCACTGGAAAAGTACCGGTATTATTTAGAGCTGATATTGCCAATACCATTTGGGGGCATTTTATTGCTGCAATTAGTGGTGGCAACTTATACCGTAAGTCGTCTTTCTTATTAGATGCCATTGGTAATGATGTTTTTCCTAAGTTTTTAAATATCAGCGAAAGACCTCATATTGCTAAAGCACTAGCAAGTAGTGCTTTTGATAGTGAAGGGGTATTAACTGAAGATCGTGAAATAATCACCGATGGTGCATTACAAACCTACCTATTAACCAGTTACTCAGCTCGTAAACTAGGCTTGGCTACAACCGGGCATGCTGGTGGTATTCATAACTGGTTAGTTGATGCACAAGGGCATGATGGTAGCTTTGATGCTATGTTAAAAACCTTAGGCACAGGGTTATTGGTGACAGAGCTCATGGGCCAAGGTGTTAATGTTGTTAATGGTGATTATTCACGTGGCGCCGCAGGATTTTGGGTTGAAAATGGTGAAATAGCTTATCCGGTAAGTGAAATCACTATTGCAGGGAACTTAGCTGATATGTTTAAAGGCATTGTTGCCGTTGGCTCTGATTTAGATATGCGTGGCAGTATCAGAACTGGCTCTATTCTTATCGATGAAATGCAAGTCGCAGGTCACTAGCGGCTACTTTTCCTTACTGCATGGTGAAATTTACTTGCAATAGACTAACTATTGACGCGTAAATTTGCCTTGTATTAAGAAAAACTTTCACGCTAGTGAGGTTTTAACCATAGTAATACCAATTTGATTAAATTTCTTCCCAACTCAGAGCTGTATTAGCGAGCTTATAATAAGTAAAATTGATTAAGCATAGTCATTCTATATTTCATAAATTTTGTGCAGTTATCAGTTTGCTAATAAGCTCCCAAAGGGCGAGTTTAAAAGGCTTATATGCTGCGTTATTGATTTTGACAAGGACGCTACAAGGAAGTAGCTTCTTAGAGAATGCAGGAGCTTATTCTCCTGAATAACCATTCTCTGCAATCAATGCCTTGCCTCTAAGCCTTTTAATTCTCGCTGAGTGGGAAAGAACTTAATCAACTTGGTATAAGAAAAAAGCGCGAGTAATTATTATATTACTAGCGCTTTTTTAGTATTTGAATTTAGTTACACTTCTAAGTAAGTAGTAATGTTGCAGTACCTAAGAAGGCAAATATTCCAACTACATCAGTAACTGTAGTGATGATCACGCTACCCGCAAGAGCTGGATCAATATTCATTCGTTTTAATAATAATGGAATGCTAACACCCGCTAAGCCTGCAGCAGTCATATTCATCAACATAGCAAAGGCTATAACGCCTCCAAGCATTAAATCTTGCTTCCAAATAGCAACAACAGTGGCAATAAGTGCAGCCCAAATAATGCCATTTAAAAAGCCGATGGCAACCTCTTTGCTAAGCAGTGCACGGGCGTTACTGTCACCAACATGCCCTAAAGCCATACCGCGTATAACTAGTGTTAAGGTTTGGTTGCCAGCAACGCCACCCATGCTAG
>PJEL010004888.1_pt1 | contig 10925 bp, 8 predicted proteins | sample 1853271 | NCBI WGS metagenome assembly PJEL01 (sample SAMN08108733, study PRJNA415343) | Invertebrate metagenome, whole genome shotgun sequencing project. | host: Globobulimina | place: Sweden: Gullmar Fjord | collected 2015-08 | reverse complement strand
CCAGGTTTCGTCGCGAGGGCGTGGAGGTGCTGTGCCCGGTTGTATTTTCGACCTGAGGGGCGCGCAGTCGTACTCGACAGTCCGTCGAGCACGCCGATGCGAGAAAATGCCGCTGGGTGCAGTGCATCTCCGGTCGCAGCAGATAGCTGGTGAGATATGCGGGTTATATGTTGAAAACACAACCTTTGCGGTCTTCGCGTCTTGGCGGTTCATTTTCCGGATTCGACGCCTCAGTGGCTCGTCGCTAATGTTGGGACATGAAATTCTGGGGAATTCTGATATCCAGTGCGATACATCTCATTGAAATAAAACGATTTTCTCACAAGGCAACAGCAGCACATTGTTAGTTCGTAATTGTTACACTCTGTTCATGGCAAATATTCTTCTCGTCAATTTGCTCAAAAAATCCCAAGCGATCCTGGTTTTCACCGGCGCAGGCATTTCGACCTCAAGCGGAATCCCTGACTATCGTGGGCCACAAGGCGTCTGGAAGACTTCAGACCCTGTGTACTATCAGGATTTTGTGCACAGCGAAGCATCCCGCATCGAGTACTGGGAGCAAAAACTTGAAGCGTGGCCATGCATTCGTGATGCCCAACCAACCGCCACACATCGGGCAATCGCTGCCCTTGAAGATGCCCAAAAAGTTCACATGGTCGTCACCCAGAATATTGACGGACTGCACGAGAAGGCCGGCACTTCATCAACACGGCTAATCGAAGTTCACGGCACAAACCTTAAGGTTGAGTGTTTGAACTGTCATACGATGTCGGAGCCGGATGAACACTTCGCGGCATTCGCCAAAACCCACTCAGCACCACTGTGCGAGAACTGCGGCGGTCTCTTGAAGCCGGCTACCATCAGCTTCGGCCAATCCCTTCGCGAAGAAGATATTTTAATGGCCTCCAAAGCGACCAATGAAGCTGACCTTGTCATTTCCCTCGGATCGACACTTTCAGTGCAACCGGCTGCAACGATTCCTCTCGCTGCTGCAAAACGCGGCGTACCTTATGTCATCATCAATCGCGGCGCCACTGATCATGATGGTGAATCATGTCTGACGATGCGCCTCGATGTTGACATCAATGAGGTCTTCCCGGCCGCGGTCAACGAAGCACTCGGGGAATAATCCGCACTTCTCTTGTGCTGCGCCTCGCCGCCCTCGCAACGAAAGTTGGTGAAAAGTGCGGGCTCACGCAGAAATAACTTCACATTTATGCGTGAGCCCAAAAGTCCGAAGCGTCGCAACTTCAGTTGGCTACCATCACGCAGATCTTTTTCGCCAGTGCGGTGTACCGGAACGGTTTTGCAATGAACTCGGCGTACTCGTCGGAAAGGATGTTAACCATCAGGCTTTCGGGTTCGTGACCCGAGGAGAAGAGCACCGGAACTTGGGGAGATCGCTCCCTGATTGCCCGATAGACCTCCCAGCCGTCGACGTCGGGCATGTCAATGTCGAGGATGACCAGGTCAAGTTCTCCCTCGCGCTCGGCAAAGCAGGAGATGCCTTGACGGCCGCCGAGGGCCGTGTTCACGGTGATGCCGAACCTTTCCAACATGGTATCGAGCATCTCGACGATGATCTCTTCGTCGTCGATCACCAGCACATTGAGTCCCTTAAGGCTTTCACGGTCGCTGTCTTCTGGGCGTGTGGAAAAATGCTCGCTCAAATTGGCGAAGACGTCCTCTTCGCCACCTTTTTTCTTCCTCATCGCCTGGGAATGCTGAATCAGGCCGGCCGCCCGCTCGGTGGCATCGAGTATCACGGCCGCATGGTCCTGCACTGAGCCGATTTCCTCCACCAGCATCTCTCCGCGGCCGATGATGGCGCCAAACAGGTTGTTGAGGTCGTGAGCAATCGCTCCGCAGAAGGCCCGGTTCATCGACCGCACCCGGGCCGAACCATCCTGAGCGTCACTCGAGTAAGAACATCCCGTGCAGACAGATGTAAGCAAAAGCTCCCGTTCCGCCTGGGTCCTGCGCACAATCTCTTTCGCGAGATGATCTTCAACTTCCTGAAGCTTTCGAGTGCGCTGCTCCAGCTGCGCCTCGAGCTGAGTCCTGCCGGCCATCAGGGAGTCCTCGGTCTCTACCCAGTCGGTGACATCAAGGATAACGGCAGCAATGGACGTAACCTGGCCGGATTTGTCAGTGGCAGGCTCGGCATAAACAACGGCTTTCCGCACTTCACCGTCCGCTCGCGTGAAATGCAGCCGGAAATCGTTGACCGGCGCACCGGCGAGCGCTTTCCAAAAGGCGGAAGCCGCCCCCTCCCGGTCTGAGGGATCGACGTGCTCCAAGGCGAGTTCGTAAGACGGTTGATGCGATGTCTTCGAATACCCCAGGAGTTGGTAGAAACTGTCGGACCAGTAGTCAGTCTCCGAAGCTACATTACGGGTCCAGGATCCCATCCAACTCACGAAGCCGGTCGGCATACGGCCGAGCACGGCGTGCGGACCGGAAGCCTCCTTGGATCGCTTCGTATTGGATTCCGGTCCGGCGAAAAGGAAAAGGTCGGCCGGCCGTGTTTCGAGGACTGCGCAGATCTCCTCCAGAACCTCGAACGAGGGCGCCGCCAATCCCCTCTCCATCTTGCTCAAGTGCGTCACGGAGATACCAACCCTCTCGGCCATTTCCTGCTGCGTAAGGTTGGAGATCATTCGGAGCAACTTGAGACGACGACCGAATAGCCGCCTTAGCGTGATAGCGTCCATAACATCATCCTACGACAACTGTCAGGAAAGGAAAGAGCCTAAGAGTTCTAGTCCGTTCTTCTTCCCAGCGTCCCACCGTCGCGCCCGAGACCCCCCGCCGCCAACGCTTTTACGGAGTTTGGGCCCAGCAACACCCTCCACCCATGACCAACCCAGATGATTCACCGCTGGTGTCTCTGTCACGATCTTGACGTTTTCGATCGATTTTTGTACAATCCCGTCGTTTGATGCGCGAATCGCGCAATTCTTCCAGATAGAGGTATTCAAATGGTGTTCTCAAAGTTAGTAAAAAGAATTCTTACCGGACCGGAATATCAACCCGTCGCAGACCTTGGGCGAAACGAGCGTTGTTGGTGCGGCAGTGGACAAAAATACAAAGGCTGTCATCTCAAAGAAGACGGCCAACGTCGAGCAGCAGAACGCTCCTCAGCTGGCAGTCAAAGCAGCCTTACGCGCGGTTTCTAGAAGGCCCTGCAAAGTCCCGAACCCACAATTCCCTCATCCTTCGACTCCTTTTAACCGAATCCGAACTGAGGTAATGTGCCCGCCACAATCGGCGGAGTACACTAGAATCAGCAGCCGCGGGTGAAATTCCCGATCCAGGAGAGGTGACGATGAGTATCGAGATCCGCAAACAGAGCGAAGGACTATTATTTACAGACTTTTACCAGCTCACAATGGCTCAGCTTTACTTCAAGCATGGCCTGCATGAACGGCCAGCACTTTTCGACTACTTCTACCGTTCCAACCCCGATTACGGACAGCATACCGCTGGTTATGGCATTGGCGCCGGCCTCGAGTGGTTCGTCGACTGGTTGCTCGATACCCACTGCACTGATGCCGACATCAGCTATTTGAAATCACTCACTGGCCGAACAGGGACGCGATTGTTTGCTGATGATTTTCTCGCCTGGCTGCGCCACGACGCCCCGCTTGGCGCAATCACTCTACGCGCCGTCCCCGAGGGCCGCGTCGTTCATCCGAATATGCCGTTGGCCGTAATTGAAGGGCCATTGGCCGTCGCCCAACTCATCGAAACCCCGTTGCTCAATCACCTCAACTACCAGACCCTGGTTGCCACCAAAGCGTCGCGCATCAGAGAAGCAGCACGCGGCGGACTGATCCTCGAGTTCGGTATGCGCCGAGCCCACGAACGCGGCGCCAACGCTGGTTCCAGGGCAGCCATCATCGGCGGCGCCGATTTTTCATCCAATACCGGCATCTCCGCCGCTCTCGGCACACCGCCCAAGGGCACCCACGCCCATTCGATGATTCAGGCATTCATCGCCCTTGGCGGTGAAGAAATCGACGCATTCCGCGCCTACGCCGAACTCTACCCCGACGATTGCCTTTTGCTTGTTGATACCATCAATACGCTAGCGAGCGGCGTACCGAATGCAATTCGAATCTTTGAAGAATTGAAAAAGAAGGGCCACCGTCCCCTTGGCATTCGCCTCGACTCTGGAGATCTTGCGTATCTCTCAATTCAAGCCTCCAAGATGCTCGACGCGGGAGGCTTCCCTGACGTCGCTATCGTGCTCTCGAACGACCTCGATGAGCTCATCATCTGGCAAATTATTACCCAGATTCAGGAAGAAGCACCGCGATATGGCGTCGATCCAGAACATCTTATCGGCCGGCTGATCTACGGCATTGGCACCCGGCTCATTACCTCCGCAGGTGATGCTGCTCTTGATGGCGTCTGCAAGCTAGTAGCGCTGAGCAAAAATGGTAGTTGGAAGCCAGCAATCAAGATCTCCGAATCCAAAGCCAAAACCCTCAATCCGGGTGATAAGCGGGCGTGGCGAATCTACGACAACCGGGGAAAAGCCACAGCTGACCTCATCACCCTCTCAGATGAGGACCCCCGCACCGCTTCTGAACTCATTCTCCGCCATCCTACTGATGAAGGCCGCACGCGAATTCTCAATCGAGACCGCATCAGTAGTATCGAAGCTTTGCACGAAGAAATAGTCCGGGACGGACAGCGGGTTGGTGATTCCCCGTCCCTGGAGCAGATGCGGGCAAAACGAATCGATGACCTCGATCGCCTCGACCCAGGCGTCAAACGCCTCATGAATCCCCATCTATACCACGTCTCGTTAAGTCAAAAATTGTGGCAATACAAACAAGACATGGTCGCGCGCATGCGCGGTGGCGGAACGGAAAAATCGTAATCTGAAGTAGGGTGGGCCTTGGCCCACAACACGACGCTAACGGTGGGGCAAGCTACAAGTCCGCTACTCACCTATATCGTCTCTGACCAATGGGTGACTTAAGCAGTGCGGACCGCCACGGGCACGAGAGATTTCGTTGCTTTCTAATAACAGGCAGACGCGACCGGGGTCGTCGAGGGAAACCTCATCGCGACCCAGCAGTACATCCTTGGCATTAACAACTCGAAAGCCGTGGCGGCTCAATTCGTCCGCCGTTGCGACGTTACGGTCGTACAGCGTGATGACTCCGGGCGCCAGGGCCAGGGTATTCGCCCCATCAGTCCACTGTTCCCGTTGCTGCGCCAGAGGATCGTCACCGCCGCAGGAGATCGGTTGCAGATCAACGCCGCGGGCGGCAAGAGCCGGCAGCAGGGCGCCGCGTTCGACGGGCTCTGGTGAAGCAGCGTGCAGATCAATCTCGTAGGTTCTTGCTGCCTCTTGCCCCGTACCGGTGATCACTGGAGGATAGACCAGGGCGGCATCGTGGTCAGCGGGTGTAAACACCGTGTCCAAGTGCATATACGCCCGGCGGTGCGGGAGGTCCACCGCCATCAGATAACGAGGACCATTTTCCAACCCGGCTAACGAATGGGTCAGGGCGTCGATCGCCTGGGTATTCGAGCGCTCGGAAACACCGACAGCTACAACATCCGGTGAAAGAATCAAAACATCACCACCCTCGAGACGGGGGCGGTGTAGACCCAGGAAATGGTTGGTGCTGCACTCAGGGCGTAAAGGATCGGCCAGCACCCTTGTCTCTTGATAATCGGGGTGAAACTGGAAAATACAGCGGGAAAGCATGCCTTCACGCCAACGGGCCTTCGTCGCAATCGCCGAGAAGATGACTCCATCACCGAGAATAACCTGGGGATCACGTTGGAAACACCAATTGGGAAGTGGCGCGATCCGGAAAATATCCTCAACTTCAACACCTTGGCGCACCTCCGTATGGACCAACCCTTCGACAACCGTAACAACGGCATCAGCAGGATTGACTCCATTAGGAACAGAGCGAAGATCCAGAGGAAACTCAGGCTTGAGCATTTTCCAGAGCCATTCTCGAGCAGCAGGATTCGTAAGAGTCTCTGTGAGCAGAGTCCGGGCTTCAACGACTTGAATGCCCAAGAGCTGCAATAACCGGCGAAACCGCCCATGTTCTTCCCGGGCCCGTTCGCCGAAAAGGATGTCGTCGAAAAGTAACTCCTCCATCATCGGCGGCACCATTCGATCGACCTCCGGCCCTGGCTCGTGGATCAATACTCTTCGCAACCTGCCAATTTCAGATGTAACATGAACCATCAGACCCTCCAAACACGTCGGGATGATAGATCAAATCCGGCGATTCGTCTTGGTTTCACAAAACAGCATCCATTATTCCTCAGGGCCGAATACAAGATGCAGCATTCTCAGCAGAACCTGCTTTGTGAATGGCATAGGTGGGCCGCCAAGGTTTTCAATTGAACGAAAACCCCAACGAGTTCTTTTGCCACCCTTTGCGGGCAGCAGATACAGAACTTTCTCAATCATGAAACGCAAAGGGCGGGAAGCTTCGATTTCGACCTGCCCCATTGCACTGAGATGGGCTTTGGCGGTTGGATCGAAGAAAAGAGTATCGGAACCACGGGTGATACGTACGCGCTGATCATGAATCTCGACCTCGCGGTCGGGATACCCGTGCGAGGTGAAGTGTTCGACTTCATCCTCAAGCGTCACAGTGAGTTCGGGTATTTGGCTGACAATACCAGTAATGTCAGCCACTAGTTTAGCAACAGCTTTCTCATATCGTCGCGCCTGGGCTTCGAAGCGTTCACCATCACTGTCTTCAACCACCTGATCTGATTCTTTGATAGCCATACGCAACGATTCGATCGAATACTCTTCAGCCATAAGTTCGCCTCCTCCACACTTTGGGAATCGTCCTTGATCCCGTCAGCTTACTCTATCAAGTTCTCATCCTTAGGGTCCCCGCGGAAATAACTTCCCGTTTTGCGCGCCCAGATGTGCCGCAGATTTGGCTTGGGCGATTGAGCAAAATCGGAGGCGTAGCTTGGCCTACGTTGAGAATTTTGCGATTGAGGCCGGGCCGAAGCTGTGGTGCAGATGGGATGCGAAAAGCGGAAGTTATTTCGGCGCGGGCCCTTAGCCCGCATATCGAGGCATTTCACGACTACGTTTTGTACAGCTGAATCCTCGATTCAGGTACCCGGCGGGATAAACGCGCCATGTTTTCAGAGACTTTATCGATGATCTCCTGCTGGTTGAGTGTGAGCAATTTTCGGTCACGCAATAGAATTTTGCCGTCGCAGATCACACTTGAGACATCCGTAGCGCGGGCCGAGTATACGAGGCAGGCAGCGGGGTTATGCACTGGTTGATGATGCGGCGCATTAAGATCGATGAGTATGAGATCTGCAAGAAAACCCGGCGCAAGGTGGCCGAGCTCATCGCCGAGTCCAATCACCTGGGCACTCTCGCGCGTTGCGATAGTCAGTGCTTCGGCGACGGTGAGTTTTTGAGCGTCGCGGCTCTCGTGTTTCTGGACCAGTGCCATAAGACGGAGTGATTCGAAGATATCGAGCGTATTATTCGACACGGGACCGTCGGTGGCGAGCCCCACAGGAATGCCGGCAGCTCGCAATTTCCTCACCGGAGCAGCGCCCATCGCCAGTTTGAGATAGGTCTTGGGCGCGTGGGCTACACCGCAGGTACGATCAGCCATCAACTCGATATCCGAATCCGTGACACCGAGACAGTGCGCCAGAATCGTCGGCCTCTGAAGCACCCCAGTGGCTTCGAGAATCTCGATCGGGGTTTTTCCAGACGCTCTGATCGAAGCTTCAGTCTGATCATCGGTTTCGGCGACATGAACGTGAATGCCGAGATCGAGTCTTTCAGCTTCACCGGCGATGGCGCGCAAAAACTCGTCATCGCATGTATAAGGCGCATGCGGTGCAAGCCAAGTTGTGATGCGGCCTGAGGCCGTATTGTTGTATTGCTCTGCAAAGGACGCGGTGCGCTCGATTCCGGCAGCGCCCTGTGAACCGAACACTGCCCAACCTAGCGCTGCCCTGGCGCCAGCCTCCTCAACCGCACGCGCCGCGAGATCCATGTGGAAATAATGATCAGCTACCGTCGTGACCCCGGCCGAAATCATCTCAGCGAGTCCGAGCTGCATTCCACTGTAGACGTCATCGGGCTCTAGATTACTTTCAAGCGGCCAGATGTACTCGTTAAACCATGTCGCAAGATCAACATCTTCAGCGAGGCCGCGAAAAATGCACATCGGTACATGAGCGTGGGTATTGATCAGGCCGGGCAATGCCAACAATCCACGGCCGTTGATCGTTTCTTTCGCCTCTCGGTTGGCGCCCGGACCACTCGGTTCGAGAGCAATGATTCGCTGCCCGGTGATCAGGATGTCGTGATCACTCAGCAGCGTACATATATCGTTTTCGCACTGGAGCACATCAACGTTGTGAATGAGCAGATCAATCATGCGCTCATTGTCGGTGAGAGCGGCGTGGAATTCAATTCATGTCTTCAGAGCGAACCGGGCTTTCCGAAGACCACAAGCATCGTCCCCCTACTTGAAGAAACTCAGCAACGCGTGCAAATTGGTCATCGGGTGTGGCGGACAGCCAGGAATGAAGAGATCAACAGGCAAAAGACTCTCAAGACCATCGGCAATCTCAGGACTGCCCGAAAATACACCGCCAGAGATCGTACAGTTTCCTACGGCGATAACGACCTTTGGCGCCGGCATAGCCTCATAGGTCGAAAGCAATGCGGCTTTCATATTCTTCGTAACCGGTCCTGTCACTACAATTCCGTCTGAATGACGAGGCGATGCGACAAAGTTAATGCCGAAACGAGCGAGGTCAAAAAAAGGCGTCGCGAGAACATTAAGGTCGGCTTCACACGCATTACATCCACCGGCGGAGACCTGCCGGAGCTGCAAGGATCGGCCAAAGAGTTTTTTGAAATGCTGCTTGGAATGAGCGGCGAGTTCAGGAAGTGAGCCGTCCGTGATGAGATGTTGCCGCTCGGCCGTTGCCAACTCAAAATCCTGCGTAAACGAGACAAACTTTCCTTCCGAGAGGCGCTCACAACCACCGCAGCACGTGCAACGTCCGAGATCAAGGGTCTTGTTCCCGGCATGCAACGCATCTTGCGGACACGCTTCGGCACACTGTTTCACCAGTTCTTCTGGAGCGTTTTGATTGATATTAGGCCGCCCTCGATAGCGAGGAGGGAGTTCGACCTTGGCCCGTGGATAACGAGAGGTTTTACAACCCTGCTCGAATCTGTTTTTCAGTACTTTGAGCACAGCATTCCCTTCGCGGCCTACAGGTCGTGTCCGCAATAGGACAGGTTAAAACTTTTGTTATTGAGTGGAAAATCAGAGATTCCGGTATCACGAAGCGACATCGCCAACCCGTTCCAGTTGTGGAAGGACGGATCCTTGATTTTGTAATGTTGGATCTTGCCGGCCTTATCGGTCAATACACAATGGGACACTTCCCCACGCCACGCTTCATTGAGCGTCACGACGAATGAAGAAGGAGCGAGCGGCCGGACCTCAGGCTCGAGCGCTTCTGTGCGTATCGGCTCATCGAGTAAGGATTCAACAATCGAAAGCGACTGGAGAATCTCGTCGGCCCGGATGCGAGCCCTCGCGTAGACATCACCGTTCGGCGTGGGATATTTGGGAATTTCCAGCTGAGCATAATGCTCGGTTGGAAAACAACGGCGCACATCGTATGGCAAGCCCGAAGCACGTCCCGCCGGTCCTACAAGCCCCAAATGGTCAGCATCGGTGCGACTGACAACCCCACACCCGTCGAAACGGGCTCGAACGCTGGGTGTCGAAAAAATGAGATCGATGACATGTTCGACCTCGGGCCGCAATGTTTCGATACGCTTTTTGATCGTCGAGCGATCTTCGTCGACCAAAGCCGTTCCAACACCGCCGGGGCAGACCAAGCCCTTTCCGAAGCGACTACCACAGAGCCACAAGCTCATGTTGAGGAAGTCACCCCGCATTCGCCCGCAGTAGTTTGCTGGCGGCAAAAATGCCACATCCCCGCTGAGAGCGCCAAGGTCGCCAGTATGGTTCGCCATTCGTTCGAGCTCAAGCCCGATCGTACGCAGCATACGGGCGAAGATATCCGGACCTCGATCAGTCAAAGCTTCAATAGCCTGATTCAAGCAGAGGCTATGACCCACGACGGTGTCACCGGCGATGCCTTCGATCAATGATGGAATCCGTGCAGGAGAAATCTGCGGAATCATCTTCTCGATTCCGCGATGCTGATAACCAAGCTGGATTTCCAGATGCAACACCCGTTCCCCGATACAATTGAAACGAAAGTGCCCCGGCTCGATCACACCGGCGTGCACCGGGCCAACCGCGACTTCGTGAATCTCTTCACCCTTGACGCTGTAATAATCGTAACGGCCGGGAATCTCTTCCGAGTAGTCATTACCAAAAACATCCGGCCGGCCCGTCGTATTCTTGTGGTAACGAACCATTTTCAGCCAAGGATGACCATTCGGAGTCAGGCCAAATTGCTCGGCGATTTCACGTTCGAATAGATGAAAAGCTTCCTGCTCGGCGCTGAGAGCTTCGAAGGTCTCAGGAGCTTCGCAGCACGCCACGAGCAATTGCTCGGTGCGCAACACTGCAAGCAGCGTCAATGTGTCATCTTCGTCAAAAACGAAGAATTGAACCACTTTGCCGCCATTACCGACAATCTTCAAAGCTTGTGTTCGAAGTTCTGAAAAACGCAGCTGTGGAATGCGGTTTCGATCGAGAAGCTCACCATTCTTAACTGGAAGGAAGGTCATCTCCATCAGAAACCCCTCTGACCGAGATTCACGGCCTCACATAACGCCTGGTATAAGGTCTCTGGCATCCACAAGCACAAAACAACGGACGTGGCCAACAAAAGGTATTGCGGCCAGACCATACTTCTTTGCTCTTCGATAACATCTT
>PJEL010004887.1_pt1 | contig 10927 bp, 11 predicted proteins | sample 1853271 | NCBI WGS metagenome assembly PJEL01 (sample SAMN08108733, study PRJNA415343) | Invertebrate metagenome, whole genome shotgun sequencing project. | host: Globobulimina | place: Sweden: Gullmar Fjord | collected 2015-08 | reverse complement strand
CTGATAATTAAAGAATTTTCTTTTAAAATTTCAAGAACAGCATGCTCACCTTTTAATTTTGAAAGTCCATAGATAGAAACTGGATCGGGGTTATCATCTGGCTGGTAGGGCTTATAGGCTTTTCCATTAAAAACAAAATCGGTAGATATATGTACTAAGAAGATATTATTTTGATTACACAGATTTGCTATTTTGATAACAGCTTGGTGGTTAATTCTAAAGGCAAGTTCCTTTTCTTCTTCAGCTTTATCTACTGCTGTATAGGCAGCTGCATTAATGATGCAATCAGGTTGTGATGAGGCTATACATTGTTTAATACTGTCAGCATTTGTAAAATCTACTTTGGGAAAATCACAGGTTGTAAGGATAATGTCTTTTGGGGCAGTTCGTTGAAGCTCCCAGCCTAATTGACCGTTTGAGCCAAGCAATAGAACTTTCATCAATAAACCTCAGCATCCTCTAAATTGGGTGCATTTTCGTCTTTTTCTGATAGAATCGGGGATGAGCCTTGAATTAGAGGCCAGTCGATGTCTATCGACGAATCATTCCAGAGGATACTTCTTTCATGTTCGGGTGCGTAATAATCCGTACATTTATAAACAAATTCTGCTTCCGGGGATATAACATAAAATCCATGGGCAAATCCTGGGGGAACCCAGAGCATATGATTATTCTGAGATGACAATATTGTTCCTACCCATTTTCCAAAATATTTAGAATTTTTTCGTATATCAACCGCCACATCAAAGACCTCGCCTGCTATAACACGAACCAGTTTTCCTTGGGATCGCTCTATTTGGTAGTGAAGCCCGCGTAATATGCCTTGAGTTGATTTACTGTGGTTGTCCTGAACAAAATGAGCCTTGGTGATATTGTTGTTGAATTCATCCTCCCGGAAGGTTTCCAAAAAAAATCCTCGGTGATCACCAAAGATTTGAGGTTCAATGAGTACGACATCGGATATTTCTAGTGGGATATATTTCATTTTTAATTTAAAAGATCTAATAGGTATTGACCGTAACCATTTTTTTTCATGGGAATGGCTAAGGTTTCCAATTGGTTCGAATTGATAAGTTTTAGGCGATAGGCTATCTCTTCAGGGCAAGCAATCTTCAGTCCCTGGCGGTCTTCAACAACTTTTATAAAGGTACCTGCATCCAATAGTGATTCATGGGTTCCAGTATCTAACCAAGCAGTCCCCCGGCTGAATATTTCTACCTTTAAATTTCCTTGAGATAAATAAGTGCTGTTTACATCAGTAATCTCAAGCTCACCCCTGGCAGACGGTTTTATTGCTTTAGCAATTTCGATAACATTATTATCATAAAAATATAAGCCGGTTATGGCATAATTGGATTTCGGTTCTGATGGTTTTTCTTCAAGACCGGTGACCTTGCCTGTTTCATCAAATTCCACAACACCATATCTTTTGGCATCTTTAACATAATAACCAAATATAGTTGCGCCGCTATCTTGTTTTGAAATGATCTGGAGACGATCAGACATTCCTTCCCCATAGAAAATATTGTCCCCTAGAATCAGTGTTACAGGTTCGTTTTTTATAAAATTTTCTCCGATAATAAAGGCTTGTGCGAGCCCATCGGGTGAAGGTTGGATTTCATATTGAAGATCAAGACCCCACTGTGAGCCATCTCCTAACAGATTTTTAAAGTTGTCATGATCCTGTGGGGTTGTAATTATTAAGATTTGAGTGATTCCAGAAAGCATTAAGGTTGACAGTGGATAATATATCATAGGTTTGTCGTACACCGGCATCAGTTGTTTACTGACCGAATACGTTAACGGATAAAGCCTGCTTCCTGATCCACCGGCTAAAATGATTCCTTTACGCATATTTTGCCTTTATGTTTCCTGTTTTAAGACGGTTAAATGAATCCTTTTTGACTGATATAAAGCAATACTTCCTGGGCTGCCTCATCTGGGGTTAGGCTTGTTGTATCTATTTTTAATTCTGGGTTGGATGGATCCTCGTAGGGATCATCCACACCAGTAAACCCTTTTAAAAGACCGGCTCTTGCTTTTGCATACATCCCTTTTCTGTCTCTTTTCTCACATTCGGCAATAGGTGTTGCAACATGTACTTCAAAGAAACCACCATGGGCTTCTACAGATTCTCTGATTTGGGACCTGGTATTTTCGTAGGGTGCTATTGGAGCGCAGATGGCGACCCCTCTGTTCTTTGTGATTTCTTCAGCAACAAAACCGATTCTTTTGACATTAATATCACGGTGTTCTTTGGAAAAATTTAGTTCTGACGATAAATTCCTTCGAACGATATCACCATCAAGCAATGAGACCGGGCGAGTTCCGATTTCAAGAAACTTTGCATAGAGGATTTTGGCAATGGTTGATTTTCCAGCACCGGATAATCCTGTGCAGAATATGGTTAGTCCCTGCTTTGAAGGTGGAGGGTATGATTTTTGAAGTTCATTGATTACTTCAGGGAAAGTCGCCCACTTGGGTACATTTTTACCATTTCGAATTCTTTTTTGAATGTCGGTACCCGTGAATGATATCGAATCAACATCAATAGGTACTTCACCCGCGATCTTGTATTCATCTTCAAAAGGTAAATAAACCATTTCATCAAAAGTGATGGTTTCAACTCCAAGTTCCTCGACTGCTTTTTGAGTTAATTCATTGGCTTCATCATATTTATAAAAAGGCTTATTGTTGTTATCTTTCCCGGGGGAGGCATGGTCATGACCAATAACAAAATGAGTACACCCAAAGTTTTTTCCAATTATCATGTGCAAAAGAGCTTCTCTGGGGCCTGCCATTCGCATGGCCATGGGAAGCAAATTCAGTACATATGAATTTGGTGGATAGTGTGCAGCCACCTTTTGGTAACACCGCATCCTTGTAAAATGGTCAAAGTCGCCTGGTTTTGTTACTCCAGCGATGGGTAATAAAAGAAGGTTGGCTTTAGCTTTTTGCATGGCCTGAATAGTCATTTCAAATTGTGGACGGTGAATTGGCTGACGTGTTTGGAATCCTACAATTCTTTTCCACCCAAGTTTTGAAAAGGTGCTCCGAACTTCTAAAGGCGTATTTCTAATCTGTTTGAAGTCTGAATGTATAGGAAGATTTAATGCCTGAATTTCTCCACCAATATAAAATTTGCCAGATTTATTGAATAGATAATCCACACCTGGGTGGGATTTATCAAGCGTGCCATAAATGGCATTGGCTTCTTTTTCGAAATCAATCGGCCATATATCCTCCACATTCATAATTCCGAGGAGAAAACCTTCTGTATCCCTTAAGGTAACTGATTGACCGGTTTCAAGGGTAGACGCAAAATTTTCACTGATATCAAGGCAGATGGGAATCGGCCAAAGCTCACTGGATTCAAGTCTCATTCGGTCTAATACAGATTCATAATCAATCTGCTTCATAAACCCGGTTAATGGTGAAAAAACACCGGTAGTCAGTAATTCAAAGTCACATATCTGACGGCCATTTAAGATGATATCCGGCATTGATCCTGTTAATTTTTTTAACAACTGATGCTGGTCTTCATTTACAAGAAGATTGATAAGAGATGATGAAGGATTGTTAGTGTCTTTTGGGGTCATAAGCGCATAGCTCCGCATTGTCGGTTACATGGAAGAACAACCAATGATTCAATCTGAAATTATTTTGAAAACCTTTTTATTCTTTTGCATTCCCGTGAGCTTGAGTTAACCTTTGCTTTAGATACTCAACATCGGTTTGATCATATTCATATAGATCAAAGCAATAGCCATCTTCTCCCTGCAATCCCTCGGGGACAAGGTCTCCTGATTCATCAGGGTCTGATATCATCTCACCGTAAAAACAGACTGATAGCCAACGATCTTCAGGGTCATCATCAATAACATCTACCATGGCAAATAAAGATCGATTTTTTTGACTGTTATGTTTTGGGCGGAGCGAGAAACTAACTTTTGGTCGGGCATTGAATTCAAAAGATGTGTCGCTTAATGATTTTAAATGATCATACAGCTCAGTGAAGGCTTGTTTTGTTTTAGATTCTGTTTCAATCCAATCTGATAGAAAGTCATCAAGTTCTTTCATATTTTATTCCTTGATATGATTTAGAAGGTGCCCAAGTTCTGGAAATATTAATGCATTGCAAGCCAGTTTACATGCCTTGATACTTCCAGGCATACAAAACACCATCGAGTTTTTTATAATTCCGGCTGTTGCACGGGAAAGAATGGCTGCTGAGTCAATTTCTTCAAAACTTAATTGAGCAAATAAAGGTCCGAATGCGGTGAGTTCTTTATCGAAAAGGGGTTTGACAGCTTCAATAGTGACATCCTTTGGGCTGATTCCTGTACCACCCGTCATGATAACAGCATCAGGACAGATTTTTTCTGTGATATGTTCGGTTAATTCTCTAATGGCTGTGATATCATCTGTTACCACCTGGTGGATGACGACTTCATGACCTTCTTTTTTTGCCTGTTTTTTAATCCATGCACCGGATTTGTCTTCGGATAATTTCCGGGTGGTTGATATAGAGATAACGGCAACTTTTATATCGTCAGGTATGTTTTTTTTATGTTGGCGAGTACTCATAATATAACTCTTAAGCTAAAAGGTTTTTCTTCTTAAAATTATTGTCCTGCCTTGAATAATATGTGTTTTAGAATCTTTATCATCTTTTTTTATGCCGAGCAACACCTCAAGGCCTATGCTGGCAAAATAACCGAGTTAAAATGTTTAAATTTTTATATGTTTTAATTTAAAGTAACGATAATGGTCGCTATGTTTCAAACTATAAAACTGGGAGTTCAATTTTAAATTAAGTTTGCATGTGTTTACCCTGCCAACGTCTTGATTTTAAGTTTGAGTTGCTATAATCAATGAGGGAAGAATTTTTTATTATTTGTAGGGATGAATTGTGAATGAAATTTGATTGTACAGGTGTTATTCTGGCTGGTGGTAAAAACAGTAGACTTCCAGGTAAAAAAAAGGGCTTCCGAAAACTTGGAAACCGAATGATTTTAGAAAAAATCTATGATTTGTTTTCTAAAATTTTTAAAGAAGTAATTATTGTTGTAAATGAACCAGAAGCTTTTGCGGATTGGAATATGACCATTGTTACAGATATTGATAAATCTAAATGTGCTTTATCTGGACTTCATGCAGGGCTGTTCTATGCTTCATATCCCCATGCCTATGTCACCGCATGTGATACCCCTTTTATAAAACAGTCTGTCATTGAATATATTGTAGAACAATATGATCCTAAGTTTGATGTGGTGCTACCCGAGACCGACGATGGTTTAGAAACACTATCCGCAGTCTATTCTAAAGAATGTATTCCTTTAATAGAAAAGAATCTTGAGAATAATATATATATGATTAAAAAATTTTTCAGGAAAAAGAAAGTAAAGCATATTCCTGTTAAACAGCTCAAACAATTTGATCCTGATATGGATTTTATATTTAATATAAATACGCCAGAGGATCTTGAAACTGCAAAAACTATGATGAAAAAATATAAAGTTTAAGGAGTTAAAAGATATGAATTTAGCATCAATGATGGAACAAATAAAACAACATCCGGATTACCATAAAGCAGGAATGATTTTATGTCATAACGGCGTGGTAAGAGAGGACTCCAGAGAAGGGGAGAAGGTTTCAGGTCTTACACTAACGGTCAATCATGAAAGACTTGATCAAATCATTACAGAACAAAAAAAACGGGATGGCATTGTTGAGATTTTAATTCATATTAATGAAGGCAAAGATCTTGCTGTGGGTGAGGATGTTATGTTTTTAATTGTGGCTGGAAATATTCGGGAGAATGTAATCGGAACGCTGACAGATACCTTGAATTTGGTTAAGAGTGAGGTGACGAAGAAAACTCAATTCTTTGTTAAATGATTGAGATTTTGTTACCCACTGCGTTAAAAAATAAATTAAATCCTCGCAATACGAAAAGTATTGCTCCGGTTTAATTTATTTTTTGTCTTGTATCTAATCAAAATTTCAATCATTTAGGAAGACAAGTACAGATTGAACAAAGAAGGATAAAAATAAAATGACAGATTTTACACATCTTGATGAAGATGGACGTGTTCGAATGGTGGATGTTGGTGATAAAAAAGAAACCAAGCGGACGGCTGTAGCGGCAGGAAAGATTTCAATGGAGCCCAAAACTCTTGAAAGAATTATGGATGCCAAAGTAAAAAAGGGGAATGTTTTAGAGACGGCAAGAATTGCAGGTGTGATGGCCGCAAAGAAAACCTCAGATTTAATCCCTATGTGTCACCCTTTAAACATTACCCATGCACGAGTTGATTTCTCTTTTGACACACAGGGAAATGCAATTGAAATAGAAGCCGAAGTTTCCTTATTTGGAAAAACAGGTGTTGAGATGGAAGCATTAACTGCGGTATCTGTATCTGCATTAACTATTTATGACATGTGCAAATCCTATGATAAAGCCATGAAGATTTCTGATATTCATCTTAAATCAAAATCTGGAGGGAAAAGCGGAAACTATATTGCAAAATAATGTTTTTACGCTAGAGAATCTGATTTATATGGGCATTGGCTTTTGCCTTGGTGTCCTCGTATGTGCGATCCTTGCTAAATCAGGGTCCCTGTTTTTTAAAAAGAATTTTAAACACCTTTCTAATGAAGCCTTGTTCAACAATTCCACTCAGTTTATGGCCCTGGCAGAGAAATATTTTGCATCCTTTACCAGAAATGCAAAGAAAGATTTAGATTTTAAAGGGAATGAAATCTTAAAGACCATTGAGCCTGTCAAACAGACCTTGGATAAATATGAAGTTCATCTTACTTTAATGGAAAAAGAACGGGAACAGGCCTACGGGTCTATCACTGAAAAATTAAAGGAAGTGGGTCGCACCCAGAATTTATTACACTTGGAAACCGGGAATCTGGTTAAAGCATTACGTGTGCCGCATGTTCGTGGACGATGGGGAGAAACCACGCTTAAAAGGGTCGCAGAACTTTCCGGGATGGCAGAACATTGCGATTTCCATGAACAAGTTTCGTCTGGGTCTGGGAAAGGCTCAATCCGGCCGGACATGGTGGTGACCTTACCCGAAAATCGAAAGATTATTATAGATTCTAAAGTTCCTTTGATGGCATATTTAGATGCCTTAGAAGCCTCGGATGAGAAGGAACGAGACGAGAGAATGAAAGCGCATGCGCGCCAGGTTTTAAAACATATTACGGATCTATCTTCGAAAAATTATTTTATGGAGATTTCACCCACCCCAGAATTTGTGGTTTTGTTTATCCCAGGTGAAAATTTTTTTAGTGCTGCTTTAACACATCATCCGGAACTCATTGAAAAGGGTGTAAAAATGGGTGTTATTCTGGCAACCCCCACGACTCTGATTGCATTATTAAAAGCAGTGTCTTATTCCTGGAAACAAAAGAAGAGTTATGAAAATGCAGAGCAGATTAGAACTTTGGGTGTTGAATTGTTTTCAAGACTTTGCAGTATGTCAAATAATTTTAATCAGCTGGGAAAAGATATTGAAAAGTGTGTGTCCACTTATAATAGAACGATTGGATCTATGGAGACCAGAGTTATGTCAACAGCCAAAAAACTGGAATCCCTTGAAATAACATCGCAACCATTAGAAGAGATCAATCCAATTGAATATTCAAAAACACTAACCAAAGAATTTAATAAACGGGTTCAGGATGATGAGTAACTACAAATTTGACAAACTAAGACCGGGAGTGTTTTTTTTAATAGCAATTTTTATTGGTCTCTTTATTAGTATCATGGCAGGTTGTCATCCTGGTGTTAAGGAAGTTCCTTCAAAGATAGATCCATTAGAAAAACTTAAACCCTCAAATTACCCATTGTTTATGGATAATATGGATTATAAAGGATTAAAAGAGTCCATTGAACGAAGCCTTGAATATTATAAAAGAATCCCTCTGGATCGGGAATTTACGTATGAGAAAGACGTTTATACTGCCCAACATTTGATTCATTCTCTTGAAACCTTTCAAACCTATTTGGATCAAGATCCTTCAACCAAAGCATTAAATGATTTTATTAAAAGACAGTTCATTGTTTATAAAGCCGCGGGAAATGATGACAAAGAAGTTTTGTTTACTGGATATTTTGAACCGACCTATGAAGGCAGTCTAACGAAAGATGAAACCTATGCATATCCTTTATATTCTAAGCCTAATGATTTAATGACAATTGATTTGGCACTTTTTTCTGAAAAATATAAAGGTCATAAAAAAATTATTGCCCGTGTAAATGATTCAACTAAAAAGATAATTCCTTACTATTCTCGAGAACAAATTAATGATATCGAAGATTTTCATGAAAAATCAACACCTCTGGTGTGGCTTAAAAGCCGGGTGGACAGATTCTTTTTGGAAATTCAAGGATCTGGGAGGGTTACCCTTGAAAATGGGGAAGAGCTTCGGGCACATTATGCGGGTAGTAATGGAAATCCATACAGTTCAGTTGGCAGATATCTGATTAATAAAAATGAGATTTTAAAAGAGAACATGTCCATGCAGGCCATAAGAACCTGGCTTGAGTTTCATCCAAATCGAGTAGACGAAGTCTTACACTATAATAAAAGCTTTGTGTTTTTTCAGTTGGAAGATGATGGCCCATATGGAAGTCTCGGTGTTAAAGTAACCCCCATGCGGTCAATTGCCACAGATAGTAAGTTGTTTCCCAAAGGTGGATTATGTTTTATGCAGGCGCAATTGCCAGATAACCATAGAATTAATCCTATTAAAGAATGGGAAAATGCCTCTTTTTTTGTAATGAATCAAGATACAGGTGGTGCAATTAAGGGGGCTGCAAGGGCAGATCTGTTTTGTGGGAATAGTAACTATGCTGAATACACAGCAGGGCATATGAATAAGTATGGCAATTTGTTTTTTTTAGTTCTCAAACCCTAAGGGTCTTGTTGGTATTTACTTTGTAAATATCCTTCGACCAATGGTCGGCTCAAAAAATTAATTCACATTCTGTTTGCAAAATATCCAGTATTTTTGGGATTTTTGTAAACAGATTATGTGAAGTTATTTTTGAACGATCCCCAAGAGAAGCTAAAGAAGCAAAACAATTATTAAGGCCATTATGTCGGTCGGCTGTTTTCATCCTTCATCCTTCACCCTTCACCCTTCACCCTTCACCCTTAGAATCATATCCATTCAACATCATCAGTGTCGAATTTTAAAATGACTTTTTTGCCGGGATAAAGATTGAGTTGAGTGACTTGCTCTGGCAGAAGCCTTAAGATAAAAGATAAGTCCTGAATGGATATCGTGGCCATGATATGATGGGTCTTTTTTTCTAATATCATGGTTGCAATCTCACCTGATAATTGATTTAAGGATAAATGCTCAGTCTGTTTTTTTATATCGATGGAGATATTTTCTTTGCGAATAATGGCAGTCTGCTTTTCTGATTGAGGTGCTTTGAACCTGATTTTTTGTCCGCCACTAATTGTTTTAGATAAATAGTGTTTTCCCGATTGTTTACCTGGTTGTTTATCAGAAGTATCAAAGGGGCCAGAAATTACATTTTCCATTCCAGTAGAAAAAATATTACCTTGATAAATGGATAATTGCTGGTCGCTGATGGAATATAACCATTGTAGATCATGGCTGACAATCACAAGTGTTGTGCCCCATTGCTCTTTTGCCTGTAACGATGCTTGTCGAATCAGTTTTGCACTTTCCATATCAACACTGGCAATGGGTTCGTCTAACAACAGGACTTCGGGTTCTAAGATGAGCCTTGCAGCCAGGGCGACTCTTTGAGCTTCTCCACCGGAAAGCTCATGCCATCTTCGTTGTGAAAAACGGTCATAATCGAGGCCAACTTTTAATAAGGCATCTTCTACTTTTTGTTCAACTCGCTCAGTTTTATTTCTTATTTTTAGTCCATATGCGACATTTTCAAATACAGTTCGTTTTAATAGGTAAGGCTTCTGGGTAAGTAAAGTAACTTTTGATCGAATTCGACGTGAAAAAGGGTGTTCGATATTGCCATTGTATTTAATTTGTCCAAAGCTTGGTTTTTGGATAAAAGCCAAGAGCTTTAATAAAGTACTTTTTCCACTGCCATTTGGACCGATAATTCCCGTAATTGAACCTTGTGGGATTTCAAGGGTATTAATATCCAATACCTTTTTATCGCCATAATAATGTCGGATATCTGTTAATTGATATGCAAAGGATTTATTCATCATTGATCCCTTAAAGAGCCCAAAGATATATTTACAATAAATGCGATGAGTATAAGGACCAGTCCCAGAGCAATTCCGTCTGCAAACTGACCTTTGCCAGTTTCAAGTGCAATGGCTGTGGTAATCGTTCGGGTATGATATTTTATATTACCACCCACCATCATGGAAATACCAACTTCGGTCATCACTCGCCCATATGCGGTAACAGCGGCAACTAGTATTCCATATCGAACCTCCCATAGACAGGTCGTAAGGATTTGGCGTTTGCCTGCCCCGAGAGATATAAGGGTCATTTTTAGGTCATCATCAATGTTTTCAATTGTAGAAGCTGTAATTGCTGTCACTATAGGGAAAGCAAGGATGGTTTGTCCAATGGCAATGCCTGTGAGGGTGAAAAGTAACTCAAAGTTTCCCAATGGTCCTTGACGGGAGATAAACGCATACACGGCAAGACCTATGAAAACAGTAGGTAAAGACAGAAGGGTGTTTATAATCGTTCGAACTTGTTTTTTGCCCTTGAAATCAAAATAGCCAATGAGAAAGCCACATGGTAAACCAGCTCCGACGCTAAAAACCATGGAGCTGGTTGATACTTTCAAGGTTGTCCAAACTGCTGTCCACGTGGATTTGTCGCCACTTATTAAAAGCTCGAATGCTTTAAAAAAGCCTGCAACTAGAAAATCCATAAATCC
>PJEL010004886.1_pt1 | contig 10927 bp, 10 predicted proteins | sample 1853271 | NCBI WGS metagenome assembly PJEL01 (sample SAMN08108733, study PRJNA415343) | Invertebrate metagenome, whole genome shotgun sequencing project. | host: Globobulimina | place: Sweden: Gullmar Fjord | collected 2015-08 | reverse complement strand
GCGGCGCGCAACATCGAAGAGGGCGGCAGTCTGACGATCATCGCGACCGGCCTCATCGAGACCGGCAGCCGCATGGACGAGGTGATTTTCGAGGAGTTCAAGGGCACGGGTAACTGCGAAATCATCCTGGACCGCAAGCTCAGCGACAAACGCGTCTACCCGGCCATCGACATGTTCCGCAGCGGCACTCGCAAAGAGGAGCTGCTGATCGAAGAGGCGGCCCTGATGAAGATCTGGGTTCTGCGCCGCTTCCTGAACGACAAGCCGATCAATGAAGCGATGGAGTTCCTGCTTGAGAAGATGAGTAAGACGAAGACTAACCAAAAGTTCCTTGAATCAATGAACGCCTGAGCCGAAGCGAGGCGTCTAGCGCCACGTAAGCGGACAAGGAGAGAGAAATGAAAAAGAACATCCACCCCGACTACATCGGCTGCAAGATCACGTGCCTGTGCGGGAACGAATTCGAAACCCGCGCAACGATGCCCGAGATCAAGGTGGACATCTGCTCGAGCTGCCATCCGTTCTTCACGGGTAAGCAGAAGCTGGTCGATACCGCCGGTCGCGTCGAACGCTTCCAGAAGCGGTACAAGGACTATCGCAAGCAGATCGACAAGCCGCAGGAATAAATAGGGATCATCATCGCGGACGCGCGCGCCCTCTGGGAGCGCGTGTCCGTTGCTGTATCCCCTTCACCCGGAAACACAACATTCGGGAGTAAGATGAAAGCCGAAGAGCGAGAAAGCTTTGCGGTCGGGGGCCAGGCGGTAATCGAAGGTGTGATGATGCGGGGTCGGGATTTTGTCGCCTGCGCCGTACGCAACCCCGCCGGTGAGATTGTCCTCAAGAAAGAGCCCTTCCACAGCGTTTTGGGTCGCCTGAAGATGAAGAAGGCGATCATCATCCGTGGCGCCATCGGTCTCGTTGAGACCATGTACCTCGGGATCAGGATCCTTTCCTACTCCGCCGAGGTCGCCATGCCCGAGGAGGAGAAGAAGAAGGGGAAGAAGAACGGAACGGGGCTCAAGGAAAAGATCGGCATGGGCCTGACCATGGTCCTCGCCTTCGTCATTGGCCTCGGTCTCTTCTTCTATCTTCCGCTCATCCTCACGGAGATGACGCCGGGTACCGAGGGTTCGATCGCCTTCAATCTCGTTGACGGCTTATTCAGGCTCATCATCTTCCTGCTTTACATCTGGGGCATCAGCTTGATGAAGGAGATGCGCCGGGTCTTCGAATACCACGGCGCCGAGCACAAGACGATCAACTGCTACGAGTCGGGCGGGATGCTCACTCCTGAGACCATCAGGGCGAGTTCACGCTTTCATCCCCGTTGCGGCACGAGCTTCCTGCTTCTCGTCATGATTGTCTCGATCATTGTTTTCATCCCCCTCGGGCGTCCCGAGACGATCCCCGAACGGCTGATCCGCCTCGCCTTTGTTCCCCTGATCGGTGGAATCTCCTACGAGCTCATCCGCCTGAGCGGGCAGGATAAGTGGCGACGCTGGTTCGGACCGCTCATCTATCCCGGTCTATGGCTGCAGCGTCTGACGACGCGCGAGGCCGATCTCGAACAGTGTGAAGTCTCGCTGAGGGCGCTCTCCGCGTGCCTCGATCCGGATGAACTGGCCGCGCGAACACCAGTGCCGGAACTCGATTTTTCCCTACCTCCTTTGCACTATGACGAACAGGGCGATGCGGGGAACGACGGCGAAGAGAGTCCGCGCATTGAGGAGGCCGGAGGCGAGTGAGGGACCTGAGCGAACAGACCCGGAAGGCGCTGTTGCGGCTATCGGAGGTCGAAGAGTTGATGGGCGATCCCGCGATCCATGGGGACCGGCGTCGTGCCAAGGAACTGGGCGGCGAACTCAAACACCTTCAAGCGATCGCCGCCGTCGGCCGCAAGTATCTCGAGTTCAAGGATGCGATCACGGAGGCCGATGAGATCCTCGCGGGCGACGACGCCGAGCTCGCCGAGCTTGCCGTGTCTCAGAAAGAGGAGAGCGAGGCAGAGCTGCCCGACCTCACCCACAAGCTGGAACTGCTGCTCATCCCCAAAGATCCCGATGACGACAAAAACCTGATTCTGGAAATCCGCGCGGGAACGGGTGGCGACGAGGCGGGCCTCTTCGCCGCCGATCTCTATCGGATGTACGAACGCCATGCCGAGCGGAAGCAGTGGAAGCTGGAGACGCTCAGCAGCACCGAGGGTGCGGTTGGGGGGATCAAGGAGATCATCGTCGCCGTAAAGGGTGAAGGCGCCTTCGGCCAACTCAAATACGAGTCCGGCGTTCATCGCGTTCAACGCGTTCCGAGCACCGAGTCGAGCGGCAGAATCCACACGAGCGCTGCCTCTGTTGCCGTGCTTCCCGAAGTTGAGGCGGTCGATGTCGAGATCGACCCGAACGATCTGCGCATCGATGTCTATCGTTCGTCGGGTCCCGGCGGGCAGAGCGTCAACACGACCGACAGCGCCGTCCGCATAACGCATGTGCCGACGGGGCTCGTCGTGAGCTGTCAGGACGAGAAGAGCCAGCACAAGAACAAGGCGAAGGCGCTGAAGATTCTCGCCGCCAGACTCTACGACAAGATGCGCTCCGAGCAGCAGGCGGAGATCAGCGCCCAGCGCAAGGACATGGTGGGCAGCGGAGATCGCTCCGCCAAGATCCGCACCTACAATTTTCCGCAGAGTCGCATCACGGATCATCGAATCGGACTGACGCTCTACAACCTGGCGGCCTTCCTCGAAGGCGACATGAACGACATGATCGAAGCTCTCATCTTGCACTCTCAGGAGTTGCAGCTCAACGAGGCTCTGCATTGAAGCCCACGGCCGGCGCAACTGGCGCGGCCGGCCGCGTATGGACCCTGCTCGACGTTCTCGGGCCCGCGACAAAGTTTCTCGAAGACGCAGGCGTTGAAAACGCGCGCTTCGATGCCGAACTGATGCTCGCCGATGTTCTCGACCTCACCCGTCTCGACCTCTACCTGCAGTACGAACGTGTTCTGAGCGACGAAGAGCGCGGCTCCTTCCGCGCCATGTTGCGCAAGCGCGGCAAGCGGATCCCGCTGCAGCTGATCCTGGGCGAGACGGAGTTCTATTCGCTCCCCTTCAAGTTGCGCGCTGGAGTCTTCATCCCCCGGCCGGAGACCGAGCTTCTCGTCGAACACGCGCTCTCTCTGCTCGCGGTTGACTGTCCGCCCAGCGACGGCAAAACGTATCGCGTTCTCGAGCTCGGCGCGGGCAGCGGCGTGATCTCCGTCAGCCTTGCCAAGAACCGGGACGATCTCGAGATCTGGGCGAGCGACATGAGCCCCGAAGCTCTGGCGCTGAGCAGGGAAAACGCGGAATTGAACGGCGTCGTCGAACGGATCGAATTCGAGGAACGATCGGGTCTTCCGGTCGGTGACGGCGAGCTTGTTCAATTGATCATCAGCAATCCTCCCTACATCGAGATCGGCGAACTGGATTCGCTGCAGCCCGAGGTCGCACTGCACGATCCGCACACCGCGCTCTTCGCCGGCGAAGACGGGCTGGACGCCTATCGCCTGATTGCCCTGGCGGCGCCGGAGCGACTCCTCCCGGGCGGCCGGCTGCTGCTCGAGATCGGAGCGGGACAGGCCAGCGCCATCGGCCCGATCCTCGCCGAGGCGGGTTTCCGCGAGATTGAAGTGCTTCAAGATTATGCGGGCCACGATCGTATCGTCAGCGCTCAGCGCGGATAGAAGCCCCAGCTTCGAATAACCTCAGCGGCCAATCAGTCCTTTTCCCGTCCCCTGTGCAATCCGAAATAGACGTAGGTGAGCGTCGCCGCAACGGTGATGTAAACGGGCAGGAAAATGATGGCGATCACGAGAGACCAGTTGGGCGCATCGTCCCAACGCGCCGCAACGAAAACGAGCCATGGGACGAAGGTGAGAACTCCGAGCGTGAACACCCACATGCCGCCGATGGTCAAGAGCTGGAGCGCGCGGATCACGGTCTGAGACATGTCAGGCTCCTCTATGTGCGATTTCGTCGGGCGACAGAGCGGGATCGGGGAGATAGCTTTCGATCCGTTCGCTCGTCTCCTTGACCGAATCCTTCCGCCCCTCTTGGATCTCCCAGATGGAGATCAGGGGGAAGAACTTGGCGAAGAGCATAAAGCCCATACAGAAAGCCGCGATGGCGCCGGCGAATATTCCAATCTCCGCTATCGAAGGCCAGTAGGGGTGGTAAGGATGATCGACGTAGGGGACGGCGAGCGAGGGAACGACGATGATCAAACGCTCGAGCCACATACCTATGACGATGCCGATCGAGACGAACAGGATGCCGGGGATCGTACGTGTCTTCTTTCGTGAGAGGATGAAGACGGGAACCACGAAGTTGAGGAAGACCATTAGCCAGAAGGGGAAGGCGTAGGGCCCCGTGAGCTTGAAGAGCATGACATCCAACTCAGCCGGCTCCGCTCCAAACAGTCCCGTCAGATACTCCGAGAAGGTGAGGTAGAACCAGAAGATCGCCATAACGAGGAGCAGTTTGCTCAAGTTGGAGAAATGGACGACCTTCAGGTAGCGTTCCAGATGATAGACCTTGCGGAAGACGATCATCACGACCATGAGCGCGGCGATCCCAGAGAAAATGGCCCCCGCAACGAAATAGGGGCCGAATATCGTGCTGTGCCAACCGGCCTCCAGCGTCATTGCGAAGATGTAGCTGATAACCGTGTGGACGGAGACCGCGACGGGGATGACGAGAATCATGAGCAGGTTCATCGCCCTGTGCAGGACCGCCTGCTGTCGCTCCGTCCCCTGATAGTTCCAGCTTATCAGTCGGTAGAGCCACTGCGGCCGCGTTCCCCTGTCGCGCAAGATAGCGATGTCCGGGATGAGCGGGATGTAGAGATAGACCGTGCTCGCCGCGAAGTAGGCGGTGATGCTGACAACATCCCAGAGCAGCGGCGATTGCAGTCGTCCCCAAACGAAGATGTTCATCATCCGCTCGGGGCGACCGAGGTCGAGGATAGGATGCAGGCCGCCGATCGCGAGCACGATGGCGGTGATGACTTCGGCCATGCGAGTGATCGGCCGTCGCCATTCCGCTTGTGTGAGTCTGAGTATCGCCGAGATCAGCGTTCCCGCATGGCTGATGCCGATGAAGAAGACGAAGTTGATAATGTAGAAGCCCCAGGTCACCGGTTGGTTCATGCCGGTCACCCCGAGCCCATCGCGTAGCTGGCGGTAGTATTGATAGGCTCCGAAGGCAAAGATGGCGAGGAAGAGCAGGAACATCAGAACCGAGCCGCGACCAACATGATCAACGGAGCGGAAGAGGGCCTCATCCTCGTGTCCGGGGAGTTGCTTGCCGTTTTTTACGGCCGATGTCGTGGAGGTTTTAGACACGACGCTCCCTCTCGTTCAAGTAGATCACGGAGGGCTCTGTTCCAAGCTCCTCGAGCGGATGACGCGCCCTGGGACTTCGCGCTGCGCGGGCAACCGGCGAGTCGGGATCCTGGAGATCGCCAAAGATCATTGCTTTCGCGGGGCAGACCTCCGTGCATGCGGGCTGAAACTCACCCTCGTGAAGATCGCGCCCCTCGCAGGCCGCGTCGTCTCTTACCTTCTGCAGCCGGTGCACGCAGAAAGTGCACTTCTCAACGACACCGTGGTCGCGCAGCGAGACATCGGGATTGGTGTGATCCTTTTGCTCCGGAGTCCAATTTGGCCGCGACCAATTGAAGACCTTCACTGTGTAGGGGCAGGCCGCCATGCAGTAGCGGCAGCCAATACAACGGCCGTATGTCTGGCCGACGATGCCGTCGATCCCTATATAGGTTGCGTGGACGGGGCAGACCAGCGTGCAAGGCGCATTCTGGCAGTGATAGCAGAGCGCAGGATAGGCCTTGATGTGAGGATGATCGCGCTCCACTTTTTCGCTGCGTGCGATCCGTATCCAATGCATCACACGGCCCGCCCGCGCTTCTTCGGGAGAGACTTCCGGAATATTGTTCTCCGACTTGCAAGCCGCGACGCAAGCACCGCATGCCGTGCATCGGTCGAGATCGATAACCATTCCCCAGTGACGTTCTTTCAGACCTGCCCCAAGCTCGCTCACTCGATACTCCTTCGCATAAGACTAAGCTCTCGTTAGGAAGACGGGCATCGGCCCCCACGCGGGGGTTCCCGTCTCCCTGTCGAAGATGGCATTCGGGAGAGCGAGAACACTCGCTCCGAGCCCGCGCGCAACATCGCCAAGCGCTCTGTGTCCGAATCCAACCGGAACGGCGACAACCCCTTCGGCAACCGCGTGCGTCACGACTGCCTTCGCTTCGATCTCGGCGCGTGGACCACGGATGCGAACGCGGTCACCATTTACCAGACCGTTTCGCTCGGCATCGGCGGGGTGCAGCTCGATCCATGTCTCCCATGCAAGGCCCTGCCAGTAGCCCGAAAGCTCCATGAGCATCGGCCGATTCAAAACACGACCTCCCAATATCGCGGGCCCATCAAACGGCTGCAGCCAAAGTTGTCCCGGCGCCAGGTCGCGAGTTGCGACCGGTGTTTCGAATCGTTTCGTAGGCGGTGTGTTCGTCGTCGCGACGGTTTTTGGTTCGCCGAGCCAGGCCGCCTCGCCCGCGAGCAAGGCGCGTCTCGCTCGCCCGCGATCCACTTCGCGAAGCTCTTTTTCTCCCGCGGCATCGATGAATCGTCCGTCGCCCCGCGCAGTAAGATGATCAATCGCCGACTCGACCAGTGCCCGGGAACTTGCGGCAGGGGCGGCAAAGTCGGCGCCGGCGATGCCGGCCGTAGCGAGTTCGAGCCAGAGATCGGTTGTCGAACGGGCTTCTACGATGGGTTCGATCGCGGGGCGCTGTACCTGTATGGTGCTTCGGCTTTGGCCCCAGGCGCTCGCGGGGAGATCCCAGGACTCCAGATCGAAAAGCGTCGGCAACGTGAGATGGGCAAGTTCCGATGTCTCGTCCTCGTACGCTCCGATATTGACGAGGAAGGGGATATGGGTCAGGGCGCGGCTTACCTGATCCTGCCCGGGGAGTTCGTGCGCCAGATTTGCCTCGATGCAGATCATCACTTCGACGGGGGATCGCTTTATTTCGAAGAGTGGCTCCAAGGTATCCGCGAGATGTCCCGCGTCGGCGTTGGCCGTGCTCGCCAGACCCATTTCTCGACCGAGCGTTTTGAGTGGATCCTCGACCCAGGAGAGTCCACCCTTTTCCCGAAGCCCTTCGGTCCAAAGATTGAGCGCAAGGGCGGCGCGATAGTCCGATGCCCCTGACGCGCGGCGAAGAAGGCTTGGGCCGGCCAGCGTCACCGCCGGGCTGTTTCTAATGAGCGCTCGGCGTGCGGCCAAGAGCTCGTCGAGTTTGATACCCTGACGCTGAGCGACATTTTCAAGCGAAAAGTGGCGGGCGAACTCAACGGGGTCCTCGGCCTCGGGGATCCAACGCGAGTACTCATTCATGAGAGATTCGCGCCGCGGATGTTCCCTGGAGATGGATTCCGCGAGTCCGAGCAGTATCTCGCGCTCCTTTCCTGGGCGGCACGGGATCCAGAGATCCGCTTTGACGGCAGTCGGGCTTTGACGCGGACCCATGTAGATCGTCGGGTTGTTTCCGAGTCGAGGGTCTTCGCGCCGCTCGGCATGCTCGCGCATCTGCGAAACCGGGCTGCCATCGACATCCAGAAGCTCGTAGCCGACGAGCAGGATCGCGCCGCTTGCCCCCAGATCCAATCGGGGCCTTCCCCCCTGCCCGCCGCCTAGGAATTCGCCAATCATGCGATCCATGGCGGTTTCGACCCGGAATGGAACGTAGCGCGCGCCGGGGATAGCCGCGGTCCAGGATTCGACGAGAAGCGTTCCGAGAGAGGGTGTTCTGCCATCGATGACGATGAGCTTGTCTCCACGTCCCTGTTCGATTAGCGGGCGGAGCTTCTCTTGCAAGAGAGCCATTCCCTCGGGCCAACTCACCGGGGATCCCGCTTCGCCGGCATCCCGTCTCCGCAGAGGCAGAGCCAGGCGATCTGGATCGAAAAGGGCCTGCATCTGTGACTGACCGGAGACGCAGAGAGCGCCTTGGCTTCCCGGGTGCCAGCTCGTTCCGCGCAGGCCGACGGGAATATCATCGATCATACGCAGTGCCAGCGAGCAGTGGTTGGCACAATCACGGCAAACGCTGCGAGAGAAAGATTCAATGCCCGGTCCTCTGACATCGGCAGCATGGGGCCGCTCTGCATAGGCTTCGAGAAGGGGGAAGAAGCGCTCGCTTCCCGGGATCGAAAGTCCCGCGGCGCCGAGCATCTTAAGCAGATTGCGTCTCGTGATCGACATCGCTACCTACGTGTGGCAGAGCGCGCAATCGAGGACGGCGCGCGGGTTACCGCTTCTTCTGTGGCAATCGATACATCGCTCCATCCCCGTCTCCCCCGCAAAATCGATGAAGGGGCGGGAGAAGGGCTCCTGGCGCGTGTGAACATCCCCATGGCAGGTCTCGCACAGGATTTGCCCCGCTGAAACATGGCGGCGATGGGAAAAATGAACGTGCTCCGCAACCCGAGTGACCCTTTGCCAGGGGATCCCCCCGCCGGCCTCGAGCATGGCGACGAGCCTCGCCTCCTCGACGCTCTCGCCGATCGCTTCCTCGTGGCAGTCCATGCAGATGTCCGGTCCCGGGATGGTGGCGTAGGTCGCCTCCTCGGCACCGATATGACACTCGGTGCAGGCGATCTCCTCCTGCGCAACATGGAGTCTGTGATTGAAGGCAATGGGCTGTTCGAAGTCAGGGCTGGGGGAGCAGGCGGAACTCAAAATGACGAGGGGGCCAATGACCCTGAGAATTGAACGGAAAAAGTGACGATAAAGATGCGCCATATATCCTCGCGAGCCTGAAAGCTCAGCTTTGGATGAAACTACTCGCCGATGGACTCTTCGGCTTCACGAGGTCAAGCGCTCGCCAATAACGCTTGTGCAACCCGCTTCTACGATGAAGCAATAAAAGACCTTCATCGCTGAAATCGTATCCCAAGAGACCGCTCAATGCAAAAGGTTTTTGATAAAATTTCCTCAGAGTCCTAAAATTCCAAGATAGTCAACCATAAACGGTTTAGGCATCTTCTTATCCAGTATGTAACAAAAAACCCCGCCCTCCTGTGAGGGCGGGGAGATCGTCTTAAAATCAGATTCGCTGTTACTTCGCCGCCAGCGGGTGGGCGATCGTCTTGCTGAACTCCTCGAAATCGAAGTCCGACTTGTGCTCGGGGTTGTCCGCTTTGTGGCAGCCCGTGCAGGTCGCTTCGGTGATCGGAAGCAGTCCAACCGTGGCGCCGTCGGTCTCGCCCGCGGTGATCGCGGCCATGATCTTCTTCTTCTTGTAGCCGCTGCCGGGGCCGTGGCAGGCCTCGCAGCTCACACCGCTCGCGGGCAGCAGTTTGACTTTGCTCTCGGCGGGGGCGGCGTGGCCTGTTGTGTGGCAGCTCAGGCAGCCGTCGTCCTCGGCGGGATTCTCAACGCCCAGCTTGGCGGCCTTGGCCAGTCCGGCCTCGCTCGTCAGATCGGTGAAGGCCTTGGCGTGAGGGCCTGCTTCCCAGGAACCGAACTGATTGCCAATCTTCGCGGGTTTGTGGCACATCTTGCACTTTTTGAGCCCGATGTACGTGTAGTCGGCGGCAAAGCTCGGGCCCACCAAGAGAGCGGCCAGGGCGGCTAGCAGCAGAATTCGCGTAATGGTCCTGATCATGTTTTAACTCCTTCTGTCGTGTCGCTGCCGGGTTGTACTTTTTTGTACAAGGTCAGCCGTCAGGGCTATAAATAACCCGTTTCGGACACCCAAGTCAATATCCCTGATCCCGGAATCGGTGTCCCATTTTTGCCTTATTGGGCACGGAACCGAAGCGAAAGACCTCTCGGGAAACGACAAGCTCAAACAGACTCTACATCCATGAGATTGTTGATGTTACAAGCGGGAGCGCCCCTTGGTTCCAGCGCTCTTCACTGGGATATTGGGGGATCCGAGGGGCTAACGGAGAAGGATGAGACGGCGCTCGTCGATCGGCTTTCCCTCGTAGAGTAGACTGGCCAGGTAAACTCCGCTCGCCATCGGGGCGCCGCGATCGTCGAGCCCCAACCAGCTGAAGTAGCCCGGTCCCGCCTGCCGCTCGCCGGCGTCGAGCCGCCTTACGCTGCGGCCGGAGGGATCGACAATCCTCAGCTCCACCCGACCCGGGGCGTCGATCTCGTAGCGCAGTCGCGTCCGCGGGTTGAAGGGGTTGGGATAGGGGTCGAAGAGCCGCCCAGCGTTCGCGGCGATCTCCGGTTCTTGGTCATCAATGGCGGTGGTGACCCCCGACTCCTCGATCAGGTCTTCGAGCCAGGGGCCGGCAACGAGGGGCAGCGCGGGGGGGAGCGAATCGACACCGGTCTCCGTATACTCGCGAATCGTATCGACGCTGATGAATCCCCAATCCTCCGTCTCGAGGTCGGCAATGACGAGGTAGACCTCCTCGCCGATCAGACTTTCCGTGTTCCAGATCCGCCTGCTCATGCCGAAGTTTTCGTCCCCCGCTTCCATGAAGAGCATGCGGTCGTTGCTCGAGCGGGCGAGGCCGACGAAGGTCCGCTCGATCTCTTCGCCACCGCCGACAAGCAGGCTGACGCGGTTCTCGGTCAGCGTGAAGGTGGCGTTGCGAAGGACGCCGAAGGGCGAGTTGCCCTGCATGCCGCCCGGCGGGCCGGCGAGGGGGTAGGAGTAATTCTCGAACGTCGATACGTAGCTGTTGCCTTCGAGATTGCAGGACATCTGACCGCGCTCGACAGGGTTGTCCTTGAAGGTCGGTTGGGTATTGAAGCAGTCGCCCAGGATCTGGGTCCATTCCTCCTTGAGTCCGTCGAGGCGGATGATCTCAGGGAGGTGTTCGCCCTCGTGGAACTCCATCC
>PJEL010004884.1_pt1 | contig 10931 bp, 7 predicted proteins | sample 1853271 | NCBI WGS metagenome assembly PJEL01 (sample SAMN08108733, study PRJNA415343) | Invertebrate metagenome, whole genome shotgun sequencing project. | host: Globobulimina | place: Sweden: Gullmar Fjord | collected 2015-08 | reverse complement strand
TCGATTTGTATTTTGAAGAAGGACACCGAATGCAGGAAAAGTATACACATATAATCTGGACGGTAGTGGTGAGACAATATATCAGCCAGACACTCCTGAAGCATTTGCTCAATTTGGTAACATGGCAGCAGGTTAATATTAAAAAGATAGTCCCAAAGCCTCCAGCTGGAGGCTTTTCTCTGATCAGATAAATACAATACATACAGGAGACACACATGGCTAAAATAGTAAGTGACGCAGTGGTTATTGAGATCAGTCGTATTGCCAAAGACGACGAGCATCTGTCTTCCATTGTGAACGATGACATGGTTGCTACGTTACAGCAAGTTGTTGAGCAATTGGTTGGCGAAGGCACAGTGGTAGAAGTTAAAACAGCAGAGTAAATTATGCCGGCAAATGAACGCAGTATAAACATCATGGGTAGCACAGGAACATCAATGAGCCTGACTGGTTCAGAAGTTCGCTATGATAGCTGGTATGGATACACAGACGGTTTTGGTACCATAATGACTACATATCAGGATTTTGTGGGTACATTTTTTATTGAAGCGTCCCTGAGTTTAACGCCAGGGTCAGCAGATTGGTTTGGTGTTGTGCCAGAAAATATACCCACACCATCAGACACTGAATTTGTGGTATCAGAACAAACTGCACCAGACTCCCCCACAGATTTTAAATCCGACGGCGGTGTGACATTCACTGACCCATACAGTGGCACAGTTGGTTACAGCATACAAGGTAACTTCACATTTGTCAGAGTTAGATTAGACAGATCCACAGTGGGCGATGGAATCACATATGATCCCTCATATGGTCAAATTAACAGAGTCATATTATCTACGTGAACGGATAAATAGTTCTATCGAGTTAGAGGATTGAACTATGGCTTTTTCAAATACATTCGTAACCCTGAACGATGTATCGATTACAGATTTAAATGACGTTGCTGGACAAGTAATTGTGGTATCCAGTGATGGTCTTAATCTCACCGCACTATCGAATACACAACTCACAGGGTATACAGGATCACAAGGTACCCAAGGAAATGTGGGTTTTTCTGGCAGCACTGGCGCCAATGGTAACGCAGGTTTCACAGGATCAATTGGTATAGGATTTACTGGTTCTCAGGGCGGCGCAGGATTCACTGGATCACAAGGCGACCAGGGCAACGCTGGTTATGCAGGCAGTGCAGCAGCAAATTACTGGAGAACATTCAGAACAGTTGGTGCAAACATTATTGCCGATAATCCTGAAGATGTAATTACATTCATGGCTGGCACTGGAATCAGTGTTGACTTCAATACTGGAACAGACACAATCACTTGGAGTGTTGATGGAGTTACTGGTTACACTGGTTCACAGGGTGATGCTGGTTCACAGGGACCCATAGGATTTAATGGCAGTGCAGGCCCCATAGGTTTCACAGGTAGTTTGGGATTCACAGGAAGTGTTGGTAGTCCAGGAACTTCAGGTAACCTGGGTTATACTGGAAGCGCTGGCCCCATAGGATTCACTGGCAGCATAGGATTGACTGGATCTCAGGGTATTCCAGGTGAAGCAGCCAATGTGGGTTACACAGGCAGCGCCGGAGTCAAAGGTTTCACAGGTAGCCGAGGATTTGTGGGCAGTGTGGGATTTGCTGGATCTTCAGGATTTGATGGCAGCAAGGGTTTTGATGGCAGCCGTGGATTTCAAGGCATAATTGGATTTACTGGATCACAAGGCACCCAAGGAAACATAGGATTTTCTGGCAGCAGAGGCGTTAACGGCAATGTAGGTTTCGCTGGTAGCACAGGATTTGCTGGATCAGTGGGATTTAATGGCAGCAGAGGCCTAGCTGGATTTGTGGGTTCTCAGGGCGACACAGGTACTCAGGGAAATGCCGGAATCATGGGATTCACAGGTAGTCAGGGAGACACTGGTGTTGTGGGCTTTCAGGGTTCTGCAGGTTTCCAGGGTTCAGCAGGTTTCCAGGGAAGTTTGGGATATACTGGCAGCACTGGTTTACAAGGATACACTGGCTCCAGGGGTTTCACAGGAAGTCAAGGCACACAGGGATTACTAGGTCCACAGGGTCCCTTGGGATTTGCTGGTTCACAGGGATTGGTGGGTTTTACTGGTAGTTCTGCTCCAGCCTGGAGAACATTTAGAGTAGTAGACGGTGCCAGACAGGAAAATATTATTGCGGATCAGGAACAGGACGTCATAGACTTCATTGCTGGTCCAGGCATAACAATTGAAGGTGATGCAGAATTAGATACCATTACATTTACAGCTAGTAATACTGCAAATATACTTGCTGATATCGATGTGGTTACAAATACACCCACTGGTAATATCAGTGTTCTGGATTATAATAGCGAAGGTAGATTTACATTTACAAGTGCTTCTCCCGATGACATTTTAGCTTCAGCAAATATCGACCTTAGCAACTATTACACCAAGTCAGAAACATATAACAAGGCAGAAGTAAATGCATTGGTAGCCACTAATGCCCCAAATTTAAGTTCAAACGTAATATCAGATCTGTCTGATGTTAGTAATGTAAGTCCCACAAACGATCAATCCCTTGTATGGGATACAGCAAACGCAATTTGGCGTCCTAAATCTGTGGCGGGTTCAACCGGCTTTACAGGTAGCCAAGGCGATACTGGATTTACTGGCAGCCAGGGTGGTCAGGGCATCATAGGATTTACTGGCAGCCAGGGTGATGCAGGTACACCAGGCGCACCAGGCACTGTAGGATTTACTGGTAGCAAGGGTGACACTGGCAATGTGGGGTCACAGGGCACACCAGGCGCAGTGGGATTCACAGGGTCACAGGGCAATCAGGGCAGTGTAGGATTTAATGGCTCAATAGGTGATCAGGGTATACAAGGCCCACAAGGCGACATTGGCTTTACTGGTAGTCAGGGAAACAATGGTGCCAATGGAACTAGTGTAGTAATAATTGGTGGAGTAAACACTCAAGCAGATCTGCCATTGCCATACACAGGTAACATTGGTGATGGATACATTACCAGAGACACTGGAAACCTTTGGGTTTGGGACGGCGTAGAATGGGATGATGCAGGTCGCATCGTAGGTTATACCGGTTCACAGGGTAACACCGGCTCTCAGGGCACTGTTGGATTTACAGGTAGCCAAGGATTACAGGGAAACCAAGGCACAGTAGGTTTTACTGGCTCACAAGGTAACCAAGGGCAACAAGGTACCCAGGGTCCTATAGGATTTACTGGTAGCCAAGGATTACAGGGAAACCAAGGCACTGTTGGATTTACAGGTAGCCAAGGCGATACTGGTTTCACTGGCAGTGCCAGCACAGTGCCAGGTCCAGTGGGCTTTACTGGTAGCAAAGGCGACCAAGGCGATACTGGTTTCACTGGCAGTGCCAGCACAGTGCCAGGTCCAGTGGGCTTTACTGGTAGCAAAGGCGAGCCGGGAGCTGCTGATGCTGCAAGTGTAACCACAGACACTTCAAATTTTAACGGAGTATTAAGCCCATCTGATACCAACGTACAACTTGCATTGGATACCATAGACGATTTGGCTTATGTGTCTGATGTCACAGCTGGCATAGGAATTGATGTAGTATCTACAGGCAACGACAGAGAAATTAATCTTGCTAACACTGCGGTAACCTCAGGCACATACGGTGATTCCAGCAATGTTGCGCAGGTAACAGTAAACAATCAGGGTCAAATCACTGCCGTAAGTAATGTAGCACTGGTAACTAGCAGTACTACCACCATAGAAAGATTTAAAATAAATTACAATGCAGCTGGTGAGATTATATCTGTAACAAATGAAACATCTGGTGTTACTGTAGTAATTACTGATGGAATCGCCGGATTTATTGAGATTACTCTTGATGCTAAGTATGTGTATCCACAGGCTCAGTTAACATTCTTTGGTTATGACCAACCCAATGATAGATATGTTATTACAGCATTGCAAGACACAAATCCTACTAGATTTATTGCAGGCAATAGCGGAAATTTATTTGATGGTTTAACACAATCTGTTACAACATTATTAGCCAATAAAGCAGAAACTCATGCTAGTGCAGACTTCAGCCAGGTAACACATGCGTACATACAGCTGACTTGCACTACTGTATAATAGGACATATATGGACTTGTCATTCAGAACAAATGAAATAAAATTAAATATACCAACTAAGGTACTAGTTGGTCAAATTACATCTACCAGTGTGGAATCTTATTGGAACTATCCAAATTCTACTGATGATCCATGGTGGTTACTTGGTTCTACACCCAGAGGTTATAGCTATAAGTTTACTATAGATATCACAGTACAGTCCCATGGCAGCAATCTCACAAGAAAACCCTATCAATACAATGGCATGGACATTAAAGTTGGAGATTGGTTAAGTTTCAGTAATGACGGTGTATGCGTAAAAATTGTTAGCGTAGAATCTAAAACTGATACATCAGTAACAGTTATTGTGGAGGACTACCAAAGATATAATACATTCCAAAATTCAAATGGATCTCCAATTGGTTCGGGTTCTACTGTAGTTATATTTGAATTGCAAGAATCGGGTCTGCCACTGATAGATCCGTTACCCAGCGGTCCTAATGCAACCTTTGTCAATAATGTATCATCCAGATTCATCAGACAAAATGTCAGAGATAACATAGAGCTTTATGTGGAAGGCAATATTTTTGAAAAGGGTCAGGTTTTGGCGGCAGACTCAAACAATATTGTGCTTGCAGATAGTGCATCTACAGCAAGCAAAATGATTGGAGTTGTAAGCATGTCAGGACCTGGACCTGACTATGTGACCATAAGACCACACAGTAAATTTGTAGATTATGATACAACTATACCTTCGGGTAGTATAGGTACTTCGATTTTTGTAGCTAACAATGGTATGCTCACAACTGATGAGGCAAATTCCACTGGCGCTACTGCATATATTGTTGTACAAGAAGCAGTGCCTACCATATTAACTGGAACTGTAAACAATCCATCCTTTTCAACAAGTGCATTCTCAATAATATTAAATGATGCAACCATTAATTTTAATGGCACAGAAAATTTAATACAGATTAGTTCAGCAATAAACGGAAGTACTCCAGTATCACAAGTAACATCATCTACACCACAAGAAGAAAACATTGTAGAAAGTTCCACATTATCATTAGCTTATGGACTCATAGGCGGATATGTACCGTTTAGTGCAACCATCAATGGTGTGAGTGTTACTTTCACAGATGATTACTATGGCAATATCAGATATGGACAACCCATAGCTGCTCCTGAAGATATTAAAAATGCTATTGATGCAGTAAATATTCCCAATCTGGAAGTACTTGCACCTGGCGATGGCACACTCACAATTAAGGAATTACAGGGAAATGCAATTAATATTGTGAACACTGGAACAGATAACACAGGCACAGGAGGATCTGGTGTAGGTTTCGCCGGAACAAACAGTATTACTGGTATGCCACTGACAACTGCGGCAACCACAAATTTTAGACTCAGACTCACAAGAGCCAATGGTGGTGAAATTGACATATACGACAACAGTTTGGCATTCGAAACATTGACTGGAGTTACGTCAGGACAAAATGGTAGGCCAGTGGTTGCAGCATATGTATATGACGGTCTCAGAACATCAAGCACACAGGTTGTAGCAAACATACCTGGCAGGGATGCTCTTACTCCTGGGCTAGGAGATATGGCATATGTTATAAATGATGGCACTGGTAGTTATGCCATGTACATGTGGGATGGAAATGCCTGGAAGAAGATTGCCACAGAAGAAAGCGCATTTACTGATGCCAGAACTTATGAAGTAGAATACACAGTGGGTGATACCACCACATTATTCCTAGGCAATGTAAGTATTGATCGCAAGGTTGAAAGCATAAGTGCTGAAGTTGTTTTACCTTTTGATGATTCCTCAAGCACTATTATTGTGGGGTCATCAACAGATCCAGATCTGCTACTTCCGCTGGGTTATGCTAATCTAGCGTCTACAGACACATACATGGTAAACCCAGAATATTATACCTCTGGCGTAAGTGGTCAGGACGACCAATTCTTTGTAACCATAGATCCCAAAACATCAAGTGTTGGATCTGTTACAGTCAAAATTACATACATATAACAAATATTAACAATATTAGATAAATACATCTGACTATCTGGCCTTTACAATTTGTCAGATGTCATTCATGAATGACTAAATGCGATAAAATCGTTAAAATTATTAAGGAGATAAATGATGGCCGATATAAAAAACTTCGGCATTGTGGGTGTAGGTGCAACGGTCCAGTATGGCAAGGGCGGCGGTTCATTAAAGTGGGATACGGATGGATTCGTATCAACATCAGATGGCGTTACTTTAGCTGATTTGGATGCAGCAACAGTAAACTTTACAGGACTTAAAGGTACCGGTGCTGTAACAATTACTAACATTCTCGATGAAGATAATATGGCTTCCGACAGTGCAACAGCACTGGCAACACAACAATCAATCAAAGCTTATGTCGATTCCCAAACTACTGGTACAACACTTTCTGGTACAGGCGACGCGGCTAGCGGATTTAGTGTAAATCTTGCTTCAGGATCATTTGGAGTACAGGGCGGCACTAACATTACTACTACTGGTTCAGGATCAAACGTATCGATTGCTCTAGATTCAGACATCAGTCTTACTAGCGTAACTGCCACAGGCAACGTAGATGCTAGCAACATGAATATTACTAATGATTTAGTAATGGGCGGTGGTTCAGGTGGCGCAATCACTGGAGCAGCAACAGTATCAGCTGATTCACTAGTTGCACTGAATGACCTTACTGTGAATGGCTTCCTGGTAGATGGCATCATTGATGACGACACCATGGCTACAGCTAGCGCGACTACACTAGCAACTTCTGAGTCTATCAAGGCATATGTTGATGCAGCAGCTACAGCAGCTGACTTAGACTTTGCTGGTAACTCTGGCACAGGCGCAGTTGATTTAGACAGTCAGATTTTCACAATCGATGGCGGTCTTAACTTAACATCTACTGCAAGTGGTCAAACACTCACAGTAGCAATGGATACTACCCTTACTGGTATGACTGCGGCAACATTTAGTGGTCAGGTATCAGCTGGCGATTTTGTTGTTGCTGATGGTGGTGCTTTGAAGAATGCTTCTGGTACAGCTTCAATAACAATGACAGCTGTTGGTGATATCGTAGTCGACGTAGACACTGATTTTGTAATTAATTCAAGTGACGACGTTACGTTTTCAATTGATGATAAGATGACTATTAACACGGGCAATTACATCGACCTGAATGCTGGAGACGAAGTATATATCCAATCTAGAAGTGATAAGGTTGAAATACACTCGGCTAACCAAGTTGAAGGTATTCAATTGATGATTGATGATTCCAACATTACTGACCCAGTAGTTCACGTATATGGTTCTAATGATGGTAACAACATTGGTTTATTTAAAATCAATACATCAACACCAATTAGTGCTATCTTGGATGAAGACAATATGGCTTCTGACAGTGATAGTGCAGTACCAACACAACAAAGTGTTAAGGCATACGTTGATGCGCAAGTAACAGCGGCTGACTTAGACTTCCAAGGTGACTCAGGCACTGGCGCAGTTGACTTAGACAGCCAGGCACTGGATATTGCTGGTGGTACAAACTTAACAACAACAGCAAGTGGTCAAACACTTACTGTAAACATGAACGCCGACATCAGTGTGGATAGCGTAACTGCATCCGGTAATGTAGACGCACTTAACGTGAATGTCACTGACAAGATTGTTATGGGCGGTGGTTCAGGTGGTACAATTAGTGGTGCTTCATCATTGTCAGCTGATTCACTAGTTGCTCTTAATGACCTTACAGTGAACGGCTTCCTGGTAGATGGCATCATTGATGACGACACCATGGCTACAGCAAGTGCCACAACACTAGCAACTTCTGAGAGTGTGAAAGCATATGTTGATGCAACAGCCACAGCGGCTAGCTTAGATATTGCTGGTGATTCGGGCACAGGTTCAATTGATCTTGATACTCAGGTATTTACTATTGCTGGTGGCATTGGCTTGTCATCGACCACAACTGGTCAGACTACCGAAGTAAGATTGAACAACACAGCAGTAACAGCAGGAACATATGGCGATGCCACAAACATCCCACAGTTTACAGTTGACCAACAGGGTCGAATCACAGCAGCGTCTAACGTAGCGATTCAGACTTCCTGGACACTCACTGGTGATAGTGGTTCTGAAGTTGTTAACGGTGGTGACACTGTATTAGTAGCTGGTGGTACAAACATTACTACTGTAGCTTCAGCAACTGATACACTGACTGTAAGCCTAGATGCTGATATCAGCGTGGATAGCGTAACTGCTACAGGTAACGTAAATGCTGGTAACGTAAATGTTACTGATGCTATCGTTATGTCTGGCGGCTCAGGTGGTTCTATCACTGGTGCTGATTTAGTAGAAGCTGCTAACATCACATCTACAAACACTCTGACATTCAACGATTTGAGTGATGGTACTCTAACAATCGATGCTATCTTGGACGAAGACAACATGGTTTCGGACAGTGATACAGCTATTCCTACACAACAAAGTGTTAAGGCATATGTTGACGCAGAGATTGCAGGAGCTGGTGTTTCAATGAGCATCCAGGGTGACACAGGTTCAGGTAGTGTTATCTTTGCTACTGAGACACTGGATATTGCTGGTGTTACAAATGAGACAGTAACTAGTTATGATGCAGGTACTGACACAATGTCTGTTGGTCTTGCTACTGACGTAACTATACAAGGCACATTATCAACTGGTGGTAACCTTACTGTTGGTGGAACATTGTTCTCGGACGATATCACAGCAAACAGCATTGAGATCGACGGTGATGTACTTGTAACTGGTGATACAGTAATGACTGGTAACTTAACCGTTAACGGTGAAACTACAATCATTAACTCAAACGTTGTTGCTTCAGGCGACGCTGTAATCACATTAAACGCAGACCTACCAAGTGGCCAAGCTCCTTCACTGGACATGGGCCTAGAAATGAACAGAGGTTCAAGTGCCAACGTTCATATGCTATGGAAGGAAGGTCTTGACTACTTCGAGTTCGGTGATGAGAATAGTGCACTGCAAGAAGTTCGCGCTAGCGAGTTTAATGCAGCCACATTCACTGGCGGCGTATTTAATGGTACTGATGCCACACTAACTGGTGACGTATCGTTTGGTACACTGACTGACTCAGGTGAGTCAATCTCTATCACTAAGTTTGTGGATGAAGCAGATGGCATTGCTAACAATGACAATGATACTACTATCCCAACATCAGCGGCAGTTATTGACTATGTCACTAACAACGGTGGTGATGGTAACCTCATCAGAAATGGTTCAGTAGGTACTGGTGCAACCACCGTAACTATTGGTACTGTTCCTAGCGTAGCAGGCAGAACTTACTACGTTGAGAAGGTAGTTATCAAAGTAACAGTAGGCTTCAGTGGCAACAGTGTAGACCACATCATCCTTAACGAAAACGGTGGTTTGGGTACACAGATTGTTGCAGAAGCAGATGCTGACATCCTCACAGGTACTTATGTTGTAGAATCAGATGGTGCTACAGAGCTCACATCAGGCCAGACAATCTTGCTTGGCTTCCGTGACTCAGGCAACAACCTGGTTGCTCCTACAGCAGGTGCATGTAGTGTTGCAGTATACTATGCTTGGGACTAATAACTAAGTAGGTAACAAGATCGGGGGCCGGAAACGGCCCCTTTTTTTATGCGCGTTTTCTGAGTATGTGAGTAATTAATGCTATGGTATAGTGATCGTCACTGCCGCTGCTTATCCCCCAGGGAATGTCGTCAGGAATAAAAATTTGTTGTCTATTTTCAGGAATCCAACATTTAATTTTATGTTCAAAATTTACACTTGATTCCATGTTTTGCAAATAAGGCCTGTGACTATTGGATGTTGTACTTAACATCGTAATACCAGTAAAGTATTGTCCTGTTTTGCATTGTATTGGCATATCATGGCCAGGATACAATACTGCAGGAAAACATCTTCTGCACTCTAATTTATATTTGCTACCACTAGCAATAAATGTGTCGCCCTGTGGCGTCCAGTTGTACTGGTTAGTTAGTACATCAAATAGTTGCTTTAGGATAAGAGGAGTTATTTTTGATATGTTTGGAGTCATATTCCAAGTTTGGCTTTGATCATGGTTCCATGCCGATTTACCCCAATTCCAATTAAACATTTCCATTTTATTGATTTCATTTATTAGAGCATGTATGTGGGTGTTATCTAACTCTAATTTACCTGAGAAAGTAAATTTGGGAAAAATAGGTTCAGAGATTAAATTTGTGGCTGTATTAATTTTCATACAAGTATTTATAAATAGTTTAAGGAGATGATATGAAAAACTTTTTACTAGGCATTTTTATTAGTAGCATAGCTTGGATTTTTATCCATGACTATATAGTTACAGATGACATGAAAATCATTACAAAGCAATACGATCTTATTAATCTACAGACTGAGGTCATAGATCAAATACAAATCTCCTGCGAAACTAAAAATTGGATAGTTATGGACAATCAAATATTTATATGTATGCATATTAACAAGATGTTTCACCAACTTTCCAAACCACCTTTAAAACAATTTAAATTTCCTGACGAAGCCGAAGCCTAGGTATATTCTAACAGAATACGACCATTTACTTTTAAATCATTGACTTTTGATCGTTATGTGCTATAATAGCATATGTAAAATTTACTCAGGGAAGAAAAATGTTTAAATTAGGATTAGCGATAGTACTACTGATCGTATGGTGTACTGATGCCACAGCAAAAATACAAGGGTCAGCAATAAGATCTTTTGCTGACTTAGAAATTGACAATGT
>PJEL010004883.1_pt1 | contig 10933 bp, 7 predicted proteins | sample 1853271 | NCBI WGS metagenome assembly PJEL01 (sample SAMN08108733, study PRJNA415343) | Invertebrate metagenome, whole genome shotgun sequencing project. | host: Globobulimina | place: Sweden: Gullmar Fjord | collected 2015-08 | reverse complement strand
ATCGTCCTGACAAAAAGCTCACGTTCAACGGAATCCATCTGAGTGAATACGGAGATTGGGTCGTGAGCCGGATGATGGCTCGCAGCCTGGGACTGATCGACAAACCGGAACCGAGCGCGAAACCACCGAAAGAGTCGGGAGCCGAGCAGGCCGAGAAACTTCGCCGCTTCATTTACGAAAAGAACTACCATTTCTTCCACTGGTGGCATCCACCCGATGCCTCGTATATTCACGGACGACGCAAAAACACACAGGGTGCCGAACACCTTGGGTGAAATAACCGCTTGAAAATCATCCGTGGATTTTTCGGAAACATCTTCTCGGAAACTAATTCAATTTTGGACTGGAGTGGCCTCGGTCAATACATTGTGCATGGTTTCCATGTGTGTTCGAGCTATAACGACACACCCGGCACCCTGGTAGTAGATATCGAGGAAGGACTGCAGACTCGTGAACTCGTACGCATCCCTGATTTCAGCCACCGAGTCGAAAGGGAGGTCGATTCCGTTGCGGTGCGCCAGTGCGAACATCATCTCAGGCTCGAGCGTTCCCTCGATGTGCACGTGGAGTTCCGCCTTCGGGAGCTGTCTGACGAAGGTGGCGAGATCCATCAGACCATTCAAACATGTTCGCGACATCTGGGCTGTCGCGGTCTTGTGCTCGTCACTTGGATGGGCTTCGTGGGCTTCTCCCTCTTGTGCGAGACACTTCGGAATGCCGAGCTTTTGCTTTACAAACTGTCAAGTTCGATTTGACAGAATGTCAAAGACATGACGACAATCCGGAATGTTCATTCGGATGCAATACGGTGCAGACCAGGGAGTAAAGGAGAGTCTCGTTCGTGGCACGGAACATCACAGTCGGTGCCGCACAAATGGGTCCTATCGCTCGCGACGAGGAACGTACGGAGGTCGTCGAACGCCTCATCGCTCTTCTCGAATGGGGCGCCAAACGGGGCTGTGAATTGATCGTCTTCCCTGAGTTGACTCTCACCACGTTCTTCCCGCGGTGGTTTCTGAAAGACAATGCCGAGATCGATTCATGGTTCGAGACCGAGATGCCAGGCCCTGAAACGAAACGTCTATTCGACAGGGCGGCCGAACTGAAAGTCGGCTTCTGCTTGGGTTATGCCGAGATCTTCGTCGACGGTGAAGGGATCAGACACCACTACAACACGCAGATCCTTGTCGAGCGCAATGGATCAGTCGTAGGCAAGTACCGCAAAGTGAATGTTCCCGGCCACGATCGCCACGAACCGGACCGTCCGTTTCAGCATCTCGAACGCTATTACTTCGAGGCGGGTCCGGACGGCTTCCAAGTGTGGGATGCGTTCGAGGGCAAGGTCGGCATGGCAATCTGCAACGATCGCAGGTGGTCAGAGACCTATCGGGTGATGGGGCTTCAGGGCGTCGAGCTGATCCTCATCGGATACAACACGCCACTCCACTACAGCCCTGATCCCCAACAGAACGCGCTTGCAGGCTTCCACAACCACCTCGTGATGCAGGCGGGTGCTTATCAGAACGGCACGTATGTGGTCGGTGTCGCGAAGGGTGGAATCGAGGAGGGCGTCGACTCCCTCGCTCAATCCGTGATCATCGCTCCTTCAGGTCAGATCAAGGCACAGTGCATCACGACCGGAGACGAGATAGCGATCGCCACGATCGATCTCGACTACTGCTCGTTCTACAAGAACACGCTTTTTGACTTCGACAGATACCACCAATCCCAGCACTTCGGCCTCATCAGCCAGCCAAGGGAGCAGCCGCAATGAGTGCTTCGTTCGTTCTGAACGGAGAATCCGTCGAAGTCAGCGACGAGTACCCACACCTGTTGTCCGCTCTCCGAAACGGACTCGATGTCACAAGCCCCAAGGATGGGTGTTCCCCATCAGGCCAGTGCGGTGCATGCACGGTGCTCGTCGATGGAAAGGCAGTGGCGAGTTGCCTTGTCTCCCTCGAGAAAGCTGAGGGCAAGACGATCAAGACGCTCGAGGGTTTCGAAGAAGTCGAACGGGATCGATACGCCAATGCGTTCGCCGCCACCGGCGCGTTGCAGTGCGGCTTCTGCACGCCAGGGATCATCGTTCGCGCTAAGGCGCTCGTCGATCAGAAGGGTGCCGGACTCGAACGTGACACGATCGAGGGCCGGCTCGGCGCTCACCTCTGTCGTTGCACCGGTTACACGAAGATCGTGGAAGCCGTCGAGCTCATAGCGTCAGGAGAAGCCATCCCTGTGCGAGGACGTTCAGGCAAGATCGGCGGAGATGGCGTGAAGTACGAGGCCAAGGAGCTGTCGCTCGGCGACAGGGGCTTCGTCGACGACATCTCGATGGAAGGGATGCTGCACGCGGCGCTGACCCTGACCGATCACGCGAGGGCAGATGTGCTCAACATCGATACGTCCGTCGCCCTTGCTGCCGACGGTGTCGTGGCCGTGTACACGGCCGCCGACATACCTGGCGACCTGCGAGTCGGCATCATCGACACCGATTGGCCCGTGATGATCCCAGAGGGAGGGAGAACGTCATACCGCGGTGATGTACTGGCTGTTGTGATTGCCGAGGATCTACTCAAGGCGAGAGCAGCCGCCGAGCTGGTCGAGGTCTCCTACGACATCCTCACACCGTTTACCGACGCTGACACTGCCTTGGCGTCTGACGAGGACGCGGTCTGGGGCCAAGATGGCAATGTTCTATCGACCTCGACCTACAGCCGAGGCAACGTCGACGAGGCAATCGCGAACTCGGCGCACGTGGTGCACAACGTCTTTGAGACCCAGAGAGTCGAACACGCATTCCTCGAGCCGGAGTCCACGGTAGCCGTTCCCGGCGAAGACGATTCACTCCACGTGTACTCGGGTGGCCAGGGGGTTTGGGACGATCGTGACCAGATCGCATCGATGCTCGCCCTCGACACGTCGGCAGTCACGGTCGAACTTGTCTCCAACGGTGGCGCCTTCGGAGGCAAAGAGGACATGTCAAACCAGGGACACACAGCTCTTGCGGCACACCTCACCGGACAACCCGTCAAGTGCACGCTCACGCGCGGCCAATCGTTCCTCATGCATGCCAAACGTCATCCGATTCGCGTCGAGATGTCGATGGCTTGTGACGAGACCGGTGTTATCACCGCGCTCAGAGCGAGGATGGTTGGAGACTCCGGTCCGTACGCATCCGTCGGGATGAAGGTCCTCGAACGCGCCGCAGGCCACGCATGTGGGCCGTACACGGTGGAGAACGTCGACGTCGAAGGAATCGCCGTGCGGACCAACAATCCGGTCTGTGGCGCCTTCCGCGGGTTCGGTGCGAATCAGGCCCAGTTCGCCACCGAAGGATCGATCGACCGACTTGCGGAGTTGGTTGGCATCTCGGGATGGGAGATCAGGGCGAAGAATGTCGCCGTGCCCGGTTCGGTCTGGGGTCCGGGGCAGATCATGGATGACGGCGTACGCGGGATCACCGAATGTCTCGAGGCTGTGCGCCCTCACTACGACCAGGCGATTGCCGACGGCAAGGCTGTCGGAATCGGAGCTGCCATCAAGAACTCTGGCCTCGGCAACGGCTTCAAGGAGATCGCAAAAGCGGTCGTGCGATTCAATGAAGACGGAACCGTCGACGTCCGACACGCCTGGACCGAGATGGGCCAAGGTGTGCACACCGTTGCGCTTCAGGTCGCTGCGGACCTGCTCGGCATCGATCCCGAGACGATCAACGTCTATGTTGACACGACTCGTGACCTCTCGGCCGGTCAGACGACTGGGTCTCGCGGCACACTGATGGCTGCTGGATCCGTCGAGGACGCGTGCAAGGTCGCGATCGAAGGCGGTCGCAAGACTGGGATCGACTACGACGGCACCTACACCGTTGATTGGACGAATGCCATCGAGGACGGCGTCGAGAATCCGATCATCCATTCGGCGTTCGGCTACGCGTGCCAGGTCGTGATCGCCGACAAGGAGACCGGGAAGATCGAGAAGGTCGTCGCCGCACACGACGTTGGTCGTGCCATGAATCCAATCCTTGCCTCCGGGCAGGTCGAGGGATCGATCCACATGGGTCTCGGCTACGCCTTGACCGAGGAGTTTCCAACCGATGGCGAAGGGTTGCCAACCAAATCGACGCTCCGCCAGCTCAACATCATCCGGCCAAAGGACATGCCAGACGTCGAGGTCATCCTCGTTGAGGTTCCACAGCCAAGATCACCCTTCGGCGTCAAGGGAGTCGGCGAGATCGGGCTCGTACCCACAGCCGGCGCCGTCGCCGCGGCGTACCATGCAATAGACGGGATATGGAGAACGCGACTTCCAATGAATGTCCATCAACCACTCGAGATAGGTGTCTGAATGACTTCTGTAACTCCGGGACTCGTATGTGCACATCACCACTTGTACTCAGAGCTGGCGCGAGGCATGCCGCCACCTCCCAAGGTCGCCTCGAACTTCCAAGAGATCCTCGAGCAGGTGTGGTGGCGTCTCGATGCCGCGCTCGACCTCGAGATGCTCGAGTGGTCGGCCAAGCTCGGAGCGCTCGAAGCTCTCGAAGCGGGGACAACTGCGATCATCGACCACAACGAGACACCGAACGCCATCGAGGGATCGCTTTCGGTCATTGCGGACGCGTGTGCAGAAGTCGGTGTGCGGGTCGTCACCGGATACGGAGTCAGCGACCGCAACGGCGCCGACGGCGCAAGACGGGGACTCGAGGAGAACAAGCGATTCATCGATGAGGGCGGGGAGTGCCTCGTCGGAATCCACGCTGCATTCACGTGCTCAGATGAGTCACTTCACGGAGCAGCCGAGCTCGCTGACGAGTACGGCGTGGGCGTACACATCCATGTCGCCGAGGGGCCCGGAGATGCTGATGCACCGCAGAGGCTCGCAGGTCTGACGAACGACAAATGGCTTCTCAGCCACTGCGTGTTCCTACCCGATGATCACGCACTCGAAGGAACGATCCTCCATAACCCACGATCCAATTTGAACAACGGTGTCGGCTACGCCAACCCGGCCCGATTCTCCAACCCTGTTGCACTCGGAACAGACGGCATCGGCGCAAACATGATCGAGTCCTTCCGCCTCGCCTACGTGATGCAGCGATCCGCTGATGTCACCGTTGGCCCCGATCCCGCATGGTCGTGGCTCCAGAATGGCCTTGACCTTGTGCCTGAGGCCCGCAACGACGAGGTCACATGGTCGTACGATCCAATGGATCCTTGGCACATTGCATTCACAGCAGGAATCCACCCTGTCGAGGTGAGGGTCGGGGGCGAGGTCGTCTACACCGGAGGCACGACGACACGAGTTGACGCCGAAGAGATCAGAGCAAAAGCAAGAGAGCAGGCTGTACGCCTCCACGCTCGCCTGTAGAAAGGAGACACAATGTCCGACCGATTTCAGCCCATCTCCATGGAGCAACTCACGGACTGGGTCTTCACCGAGCTCGACCAGAAGAACTCAATCTTTGGCATTCCGCGCGCGTCGTTCTTCGTGCCAAGCGAATCAGATCGGTTCAGGTTGTCCAACTACGGCCAAGAGCTTGAGACACCATTCGGCGTCGCAGCAGGGCCTCACACCCAGATGGCACAGAACATCGTCGTCTCGTGGCTGGTTGGCGCACGCTTCATCGAACTCAAGACCGTCCAAACGCTCGATGAGCTTGATGTCAACAAGCCATGCATCGACCTCGAGGACGAGGGCTACAACGTTGAATGGTCCCAGGAGCTCAAAGTCCATCAGTCATACGACGAATACCTGCGTGCATGGGTGCTCATCCATGCACTGCATCACAAACTCGGGTTCCCTGGAGATGCTCCGGGGATGATCTTCAACATGAGTGTCGGATACGACCTCAAGGGAATCCTCGAGCCAAACGTCCAGTGGTACCTCGACGTGATGAAGGACTCCTCCGGCTACATCGAGTCGTTCATCGATATCGTCGCGACGCGCTATCCAGAGATTCGCGACATCGACATCCCAACCCAGCTATCGAACACCATGACGCTTTCGACAATGCACGGTTGTCCGCCTGAAGAGATCGAGCAGATCTCTGCGTACCTTCTTGAGGAACGTGGCCTCCACACGTCAGTTAAGTGCAACCCGACCCTTCTGGGACCCGAAATGGTTCGCGGCATCATCAACGAGGAGCTCGGCTTCACCGACGTGGTGATCCCAGACGAAGCCTTCGGCCACGACCTGAAGTACGTGGACGCCGTGCCGATGTTCCACAACCTGAAAGAAATCGCAATTCGCGAGGATCTGACGTTCGGCCTCAAGCTGTCGAACACGCTCGAAGTCGAGAATCACAGACCAACATTCCCCGACGACGACATGATGTACCTGTCGGGCCGGGCGCTCCACGCCGTGACGTCCAATCTCGCCCTCAAGCTATCTGAGGAATTCGACGGAGACATGCTGCTGTCGTACGCCGGAGGGGCAGATGCATTCAACGTCTCAGATCTCCTGCGATCGGGCATGACAACGATCACCGTTTGCTCAGATCTCTTGAAGACGGGCGGATACCTGCGAATGCCCCAGTATCTCGAGGAACTGAATCTGGCGCTCGACAAGGCGGAGGCCAACAGCCTCGCCGAATTCGCTGACGCACCTCTCGATGAGCTCCGCAGCTACGCAGCAGCGGTTCGGGACGACTGGCGCTATCGCAACGAATCGTTCCGGACGGACCGATCCAAGACGGATCGCAAGCTCGGGCTGTTCGACTGCATCGAGGCGCCGTGTGTTGATGAGTGTCCTGTGTCCCAGGACGTGCCCGCCTACATGCGTGCGGTACGCGAAGGACGCTTCGACGACGCGGTCGACATCACTCGCTCTGACAATCCCGTACCGTCGATCCTTGGGCGGGTATGTGACCACCTGTGTGAGACGACATGTATTCGCACACACCTGGATCAGCCTCTTGCGATACGCGACATGAAGCGCTTCATCATGTCCCATGAGACCTCGCCTAGGGTTCCCTACGCGGCCGCCCCCACGGACACGAAGGTTGCGATCATCGGTGCGGGACCCGCAGGAATCGCAGCAGCCCAGGCGCTTGGAGTCGCAGGAATCGCGTCAACGATCTTCGAGGCCCATCCGTACGCCGGTGGAATGGTGGGTGGGGCGATTCCCGAGTACCGCCTCCCCCAGTACGAGATCGACAAGGACATGGCGATTCTCGACGAACTCGGTGTCGAGGTTCGATACGGCCAGAAGGCCGGGGAGGACTTCACACTCGATGATCTGCGCAACGACGGTTTCGATGACATCTTCGTTGCCGTTGGTGCCCAGCTCCCGAAGTACCTCGGTGTCGATGGAGAGGACAGCAAAGGTGTCCTCGACGCGCTGAGTTTCCTGCGCAGCGTCCGCGAGCTTGACCCGATATCAGTGGGCCCACGCGTCGGCGTGATTGGTGCTGGTGATACCGCAATGGACTGTGCGCGTTCTGCGTGGAGGGTTGGAGCGACCGATGTCTCGATCATCTACCGTCGCACGATCGATCAGATGCCAGCGGATCTCGAAGAGGTCCACGCCTGTTTGGAGGAGGGAATCACCATCGAGGAGCTCGCGAGCCCATCCGGGCTCCATGTCGAGGAGGGCACCCTCGCAGGGCTCATTGCGACTCGCACGGAGTATCGCGGCGATCGTGATTCGTCTGGAAGGAAGATCCCCCACGATATTCCTGACTCCGAGTTCGAGATTCCGCTAGACACACTCATCCTTGCGATCAGTCAGCACTCACTCCTGGACTTCTTCGGGGACACTCCCCCGGACCTCACATCCAGGGGATACATCGATGTGGACCCAGTGACACTCGAATCCTCGATACCGGGCATCTACGCCGGAGGAGACGTTGCGGCCGACGGGCCGTCGTCCATCGTCGAGGCTGCTGCTGACGGCCAACGCGCCGCCGCAGGCATCGTCGCATCGGTCACAGGGAGGATCGCTGAAACCAATGGGGCGATACCGGCGACCGACGACCTTCATGGGCTCATCGCTCGTAGAGCACGTCGCGAGTATCGGGTGCCGCTGACGTTCACGCCGTTGACGGTGCGAAACAACTTCGACGAGACGTCGCTCACGTATACGGTCGAGGAAGCCCAGGCCGAAGCCAGCCGATGCGTTGACTGCGACACCATCTGCAGTCTCTGTGTGGGTGTGTGTCCGAACATGGCGCTCATGACATATCAGTCCGACGCGTTCTCGGTAGAACTGCCATCGTTCTCACTCGAGGACGGTGCCCTTGAAGAGACCGGCCGCGAGACGTTCAGCATCGATCAGCCGCATCAGATCGCAGTCCTCACAGACTTCTGCAATGAATGCGGCAACTGTGTCACGGCGTGCCCGACGTCTGGTATGCCATACGAGGACAAACCGAGGCTGTATCTCAACGAGGAGGAGTTCGCTGCCCAGACATCGAATGCATTCATGGTCCGTGCTCAGGAAGACGAAGTCACCGTGCTCGGCCGCTTCGACGGCACCACGCACCGGCTTTCTGTGAACGGATCGATCGAGTACTCCGCGCCCAACGTGGCGGCGTCGTTCGATGGATCATTCGGCCTGCAATCGGCAACAGCTGCCGAAGGCGCTGCGGACGGTACCGGTGTGTCCCTGGAGCCAGCGGCAACGATGTTCGCTTTGTGGACAGGGCTCGACAGCTCGATGCCGGAGGTTCCGACATTCTCGGAAGTGGGAACGAGGATCCCCGCGCCGGTACGCCCCGCGTAGACGAGCAAGTCGCCAGCCCGTTTCAGGGCACCGCCCGGTCAGCCGGTCATCGTCGTGGGAACGACGCGCTCAACCCGTGGGTGAGCGATGAGAAGCTCCACAAGCTCCGCCGCAGTCTCGCGATCCTTGAAGGTGAGCCTCGTCGGAACCATGACAATCCGTGCGTTTGCAGGAATCCCTTTCAATCCACCTTCGGGATGAAGAAGTACTTCTGCGAGACCCGCCGCCGTGAGGACCTCGTCGCTATCGGTGCCGACCAACCCTGCCATGAGTTCAGGACGGTGCGCGATCTCAGAGATCCGCCGCCCAATCGCATCCAGACCAGCCACGACGAGGACGACGGTCGATAACGAAGGAATCGCCGGTTCATGTTCCGCTGGGGCCTTCACCAGCTTCGATCGTGCACCATCGGCCTCGACAATGACGTAATCCACTGTCGACTCGGCGAAGAGATGATCGACAGTCTCTGGGCTTGATCCGATGATCTTGTCCGGGACTAGCCCGGTCGCAACGAACAACGCCTCACCTCGGACGAGAGCGGCCTCGACAACCTCGGGATCATCGGACCAGCAGCTCGGTTCGGTCAGCTGGTCTGCAGCGAGTTTCGTCGTGGTTGTCACGATGACCTTGGATTGCTTCCCTGCGAGTTCCCTCGCGAGGGTGAACATGGTCGTGGACTTCCCTCCGGCGCCGACAATCGAGACGAGTTCGCGTTCTCGTAGTCCCAGCCTTTGGTGCAGAGGCGTCGTCACTCGGACACGTCGTTGAGCCACATCAGAACAGCTTCGAGCACTCCGCCACCAACTGCCATGGCCTTGTCCGAGATCTGGTCGATGGCCTGCGGATCGAATCGAGGATCAACATCGCCGATCTTCAAGCCTGGCGTGACCGGCCCGGAAGATATGAGTCCCCTGACAGTTCCGTCGATCGCAGAGACAACGGCATGGTCATCGATCTGCCCGAGCTGTTGGCCAGAAGTCACAACGTCACCGAAGCCAACATCCCACGCCACTCGCCCGTCATGTTGAGCACGAAGCACTCGCTCCGATGAAGCGCCGCCGATGTTCCCAGGGATGCCGGTATTCGGGGCCGGAGCGCCCTCCCAGATCACTCTTCCGAGCCGGTGGCCGCGCATCGTTTCTATGACAACGTGACAGTTCTCGCCAGCAACGAATCCGGGACCGAGGCCAACGACCAAGGGGGCCTGGCGGATCGTCGTGTCGAGGGGCTGCTTCGCAAGCCTGGCATCGACAAGGACAGAGATCGGTGCTGCAAACCTCGGGATGGTGTCAGAGGCGAGCACTGCGACCACCCCGGTGTGAGCCACTTCCAAGGCGTCGGCTGGCGATTCCACAAGCGATCCGGCGATTCCATCGATCTCGACGTGTCGATCGCTCACGGCTGACGAGAAGGCAACGGTTCGCCGAACCGTTAACGGCCTCTCGAGCTCCAGAACGACAACGGGAAAGCCGACACGTCGAAGACGCCAAATGACGCCTGATCCGATGTCCCCTCCCCCGCGCACGACGACGAGGTGTCCGGAGAACGACGTCACGTGGTTGCGTTGAGGTTCGATGCGATGATCTCGGACATGATCGAGACGGCGATCTCTTCGACGGTTTCGGCACCGATGTCGATTCCGATCGGGTTGTGGATCCGATCCAAGTCTTCGTCGGTCAGTCCGGATCCAGAAAGGAGATCTCTGGTCGACTCCCACCGACGAGCGCTCCCCATTGCCCCGATATACCGGGCGGGTGTCTTGACGAGCAGTGGGGCGATCTCCGCGTCGAGCGCATGACTCTTCGTCACCATGACAATCGACGTGTCCTCAGAGATAGGGTGAGCCTCAACGGCATCGGCCACCGAACCGGAGAATCTCACACTAGCGTGCGGCATGGCGTCGGGTGTGAGTAGCTCCTCCCTCTCGTCCACAGCCACGGTGCGGTACCCGAGCCAGTGGGCCAGGTCGATGACGGCCTTGCCGACATGGCCGGCTCCGACGACGAAAACGGTGTGGGGGGTCATATATGGCTCCAGATAGACAGACATTGTGCCACCACAGACGCCGGGATCGCCCTTGGCGGGATCTTGCAGTGTGTAGTGACGGAGATCAGGTGTGCGCCTTGCAAGGACGACGAGTGCGTCAGTTCTGATCGCCGCTTCGACTTTGCCGCCGCCAACGGTTCCGGTCCCTGCCCCGTCGGCGAACACG
>PJEL010004881.1_pt1 | contig 10935 bp, 9 predicted proteins | sample 1853271 | NCBI WGS metagenome assembly PJEL01 (sample SAMN08108733, study PRJNA415343) | Invertebrate metagenome, whole genome shotgun sequencing project. | host: Globobulimina | place: Sweden: Gullmar Fjord | collected 2015-08 | reverse complement strand
GCTTACATTTGAAAACGTTGAACTTGCGGTATGGAGTTATAAATAATGGACCTTACATTATTTGTGTGGCGGCAGAACAATTCGGAAGATGCCGGAAAACTTGAGCAATATAAGGCACGTGATATAAGCACTGAAATGTCCTTCCTCGAAATGCTGGATGTTGTCAACGAGGGCCTGATTAAAAACGGGAAAGAGCCGATCGCGTTTGACCATGACTGCCGGGAAGGGATCTGCGGTACATGCTCACAGGTGATAAACGGCACTCCTCACGGTCCGCAGGAAAAGACAACAGTCTGCCAGCTCCACATGAGACAGTTTAAAGACGGTGACAGCATTTACATAGAACCATGGCGGGCAAAGGCCTTCCCTGTTATTAAGGACCTGATTGTAGACCGCGAGGCACTTGAACACATAATTCAGTCTGGAGGGTATGTGTCAGTTCATACCGGGGGAGTTCCGGATGCCAATGCAATCCTTATCCCAAAGGAAGACGCGGACACTGCAATGGACGCAGCCGAATGCATAGGGTGCGGAGCATGTGTCGCTGCATGCCCAAACGGTGCCGCAATGCTCTTCACAGCAGCAAAAATCTCCCAGCTTGCCGCACTGCCTCAGGGAAAGGCAGAGGCAAAAAAGCGGGTATGCGCCATGACCGAAGAGATGATGAAAAAAGGCTTTGGAAACTGCTCAAACCACTACGAGTGCCAGGCAGCATGCCCAAAGGGGATCAAGGTCTCCTTTATTGCAAAACTGAACAGGGAGTTCATTAAGGCACTATAGTTTATTCAGGAATCTTTCTTTTTAAAATAGCTCAAAAGAATAATTAATGTTGCAACTACAGTTGATCCTTTATATTTTATTTGTTTTTCACTGTCTTGCAAGAATAAGCTTGAATGTTTTTGGATCTTAGTTTTTGATACTAATTTTTTATATGAATATCTTATTACAGCAATAGTCAGTATTATCAATACTATTGTCGCTTCGTTAATTTCAGATATCTTGTTTAATAATTCTGTTAATGTAAAAAGATCCATTATCCCTCTGTAAAATTACATACCTTCGTCCTTTTGGTTAGATTTTCTTTCTCTATTTATTTGTCTTTTTTTTATTTTCTTAACAATATCCTTGGCAATTTCCCTAATTTCGATAGCTACTTTTACATCTTCATCGAGAAACAATCTAAGACCAACTACTAGCGGTTCAAGATTCTTTACACTTGATGAAGCTTGTAGTATTCTAAGGGCATCCTGTGCGTGACCAGCTGCTGCTAGTTCAACAAATAATTGAACTGCATCATCTAAAGGTTTTTTTGCCTCATTATGCACTAAATATTCTTCAGCAAGTATTAGTGCTTCTGCACTTTTATTTGAGGAACTTAATATACAAGCAAGCGTATGTTTGTAATTTGCATTATCTGGTTTCACAGTCAAAGCTTCTCTTATCCATATTTCAGCTTGATCTAAAAACTCTTCTTTTGCATGCATATAGAATGACCATGCTAAAAAATTTAAAAATTCAGCATTTTTTGAATTTTCACGAAGATACTCCTTGGCTAAGTGCAATGCTTCTGTTGGTTCTTTAAACTTTTTTAAAATCAATACTATTAACCCTTGCCAGCTCCCCTGAAGATTCGTCTCTAATTCAATTGCTTTTAGATAAAATCGTTTAGCTTCCTCAAAAAGTTCAAGATGATAGTGTGACAATTGCGCAAGCAATGCCCATCCTCCGGCGTTTTCAGGCTTCATATCAATAACTTTACGATATGCCTCTTTTGCCTCCTTATAACGTCCAAGATGATTCTGTAAAAGTGATCCAAGATGACCCCACGCCCATACATCCTCAGGTTCTATATCAATTATCTTTCGATATGCTTTCTCTGCATCTTCAAAACGTTCAAGCTTATCTACTAATAATTTTCCTAAACATGCCCAAGTAAAAATATCATGAGGGTTTATTTCACTTGCCTTACGATATGCTTTCTCAGCTTCTTCATAACGCTCAAGTTTTTCGTGGAAAAGTTGTCCGAGATATAGCCAGGCCCAACCATAATCAGGTTTAATTTCAAGTGCTCTACAATAAGCCTTCTCTGCATCCTCATAGCGATCAAGATCATGGTAGAGTTTTCCAATTTGCCCCCAAGTCCATGCTTCCCCTATCAAACCTGGTTCTAACTCAATAGATTTGTGATATAGTTTCTCTGCTTCTTCATATAATTTAAGATGTTCATGATAGAGTCGCCCGAGATTTGCCCATGCCCAGGCGTAATTAGGATTAACTTCAATTGCTTTGCGATATGCCTTCTCCGCATCCTCATAACGGTTAAGACATTCGTGATAGAGTTGCCCTAGTTGTCCCCAAGTCCAAGCATGATTAGGATTAATTTCAATTGCTTTGCGATAAGCTTTCTCTGCATCCTCATAACGCTCTAGGTTTCTATGTAATAATAAGGCAAGTTGATCGCATGCCCATCCATCGCCAGGGTCTATTTCAATTGACTTACTATAAGCTACTTCTGCTTCCCCATAACGTTCTAGTTTCTCATGTAAAAGTTGTCCGAGTTGCCTTAACGTCCATGCTTCTCCTATAGTATCAGGTTTCAATTCAAGTGCTTTACGATAAGCTTGCTCAGCCTCTTGATATCTCTCAAGATGTAAATGTAAAAGTTGCCCAAGGTGTCCCCATGCCCAAGCATATTTAGGATCTATTTCAATTGTTTTACGATATGCTTGCTCCGCTTCTTCATAACGTTCAAGTTTCTCCTGTAAAAGTTGTGCTAGCAAACTCCATTCTGATTTACTGTTTGGATCTATCTCGACTACCTTACGATACGCTTGTTCAGCTTCCTCATAGCGTTCAAGTTTTTCATGCAAAAGCTGTCCAAGTGGTGCCCACGCTTCTTTAGAATTTTGATTTATCTCAATTGCTTTACGAAAGGCCGTTTCAGCTTCTTCATAGTGCTTAGTATATTCAAAAAGAAACGAGCCAAGAACTGTCCATAGCAATTCATTATCAGGAGCAAATTTAATTATTTTACGACAAACAAGCTCTGCCTCCTCAAGTTTGCCCGGCGTTTCACTTAGTTTAATTGCTTGATCAAGCAAGCTCTTTATTCTCTCTATATCATTTTTTGAGATGGATCTATCAGGAATATCTTCTTTAGCAATTGTTTCACTTCCGTTATTAAACGGAAGATTCAATAGCGTTTTTTCAATAGTCGGTTCGTCTTTAGCGAAATGTTTAATCGAAGACGGTATATTGGGGGATTCAAAAAAGCTTCTTGGAGTAGATGCAACAATTTTCTCTCTAAGAGTTTGAGTCGGCACACTTTTTAAAATAGTTTCATATACAAGATAATGATCTTCACACAGTTCAGGAGAAAGCCTACAGGCTTCTTCCGCTATTAATTGTGTTACATGGACAAGATCATCATGGCCATAAAAACTTATCATAAATTTAACTACTGCTTTAACACGATTCGTAGATGCTCCATGCCGACGCATTAAATAGTAAATATTATAAATACGTTCCGAAACCTGATACCATTTTGACTTTTTCTCTTCAACGTAAACATTTACCAATCTTCGTTTTATAAGCCGATTTAGCAAAGAACTTGTTTTATTCACCGTCAGTCTAGTAGCCATTGAAATATCTTTTGCCATAACAGGATCCCAAAGATCAGCCAGTGCTAAAAAAACTTTACGTTCGATAGCTGGTAAATTGTCCAGTTGACTTTTAAAATATTCAGTATGATCGTCCACCAGATGTATAAGTTCATCCATAAGTTCCTTAAGGGATAATTTTGCCCCAAATTTAGATATTATAGTTAGAAAGCGTGGACTTCCTCCCGTCAAAATCTGAAGGGGCCTGATACGGTTATATGGTGGTTCAATCCCTGTTATCATAGTCCACACTGCCCGGCAATCATCATTATCGAGAGGTTTAAGTTCGTGCACTTTAAATAGTTCGAACATAGGATACCCTGAGTTTTCAATTTGTTCGAATAATGGAGTTGCAGTAGCTAGGAACATGATACGGGACTCATTTAATAATGTATGTCGCAACGCCCATGCGTCATCATCAGACATTTGTTTCTGAAGAAGCATGTTAAGGTTTTCTACAATTAGGAGGATTCGCTTCCCTTGGTTATCAGCAAAATCCATTAACTGCGCAAGGGCACGTTCTCTCAATATTTTTTCATTACTTTCATTTTTTAGTTCTTCATAGGTTTGTTTCCAATGATCATTTTTAGTTTGCTGGCCTATGTGAAACAGGGCTTCAAGCCAGAACTCACCTGCAGATACAATTTCATAACTTTCTTCTGCAAATATCAAGGGATACCAGCGTTTTTTTAAAACTTTGTTATTATGCATCTCAGCAGCAACACGTCTCACAAGGGTTGTTTTACCACTTCCGCGGGATCCTATAACAAGAACATGTTGATTTGATTCCGTTACATTTTCACTAATCGTATTTATTATTAAATCAAGATCAGTATGGCGGACTACAAAAGATTCAATAAGTTCTTCATCTGAAAGAAATGCCGGGTTATATTTCATAATTTTTTTTGTCATTGTTTAAATGCCTCTCTCCAGAACAGGCACATGAAATAAGATGTGTCTCTTTTTCCACCAATCCTGTAAAAGGGGTGATACAAAGACATATCCTTTAGGACTTTGTTTTATATATCCATCATGTTCCAGCACCCTGAGTATTTCCTCCTGAGCATCCTGTACACTTCTTTCTTTAAATTCATATCCTTTTTGAAGTGCTATTAATATTTCTTTTGTAAGGTATCCCGTGACAGCTGTTTCAGTAATCATTTCCAGCGCTAGGCGAAATACTTCCCGTCCAAGAACTAGTTGCAATCGTTCCTCATAATGTGTAAGCTCCGCATGTCCGCGAATTCCAAGCATCTCACTTTCATAAATATCATTTACTTCATCTGAAAAGAATTCCATTCGCCCTCTTCGTTTGCATCTATCATGGACATGAGTAAAAAACATCTGAACATGATGTGGAATACAACAGCCTAGCCGCTTTACCATTGCAGCCTCGGCTCCCTCTTTTAGTGAGACGCCGTATTCATTAGCTAGTGCTTGCAGGCAGGATATAGATGTTTTATCATCCCATGGTTTTAGTTCAAAGGGATCAAAATTATTAATAGTTGCACTTAATCCGGCCTGATGGAGGATTGGCTCAAATCCTATGCTGCCTGAAAGAACAACACGAATTTTTCCTTGATGATCATTACAATTTTTACGAAACCATGACATGAATTCGTCAACCTTTGTTCTTCTCTCAGGAGTAATGGAAAAATCTTCACCTTTGAGCATACGGTTAACCATTAGGGGGACTTCATCGATTAAAAGCAGGACAGGTTTTTCAGAATCTGCAAGTATTGAAAAAAGTTGATCCCCTTTATCTTGCCAATTACCAGAAGTAAGACCTGCACGTAATGAAATCCCTAGTTCACCATAACTAAGTTGTTCAATAGTATCAGTGATTTTTCCAATCACATTGGCAAAAACATCTTTTGCTTTATTCCAGAGTGTATCATGAGGTCTAATAGCAAGGCTTAATTCAACTATTGAGTCAGATGCATCTGAGGATTTTTGAAGATCAACAAACAGGCACGTATAACGGTCATCCAGTTGACGTTTAACTTCCCTCATGAGGCTGGTTTTCCCCATACGCCTTTGTGCAACGAGTAACAAGTGTGCCCCTTCATCTATTTTTTTTATAAATAACTCTATGTCTTGTTTCCTGTTCCAAAAGCGATCATCAACTACCCAGTTTCCGTGCGCTTGCTTTAACTTATTATCCATTTAAACCTCCTGCTATTTTGCCAACAATATTGTTGCCAACAAATCTGTTTTCAATTATATAATGAATAGAGCGGGCTTGTCAAGCAGTGCCAACAATTTTGTTGTCATTCAGATGAGCGCTATAACTGCTTGTTTTATTGGAATTATCTATTTCATTTCAAAATCATCAATTTATTTATAACCGCACTAAATTCATATATTTTAAGTGAATAGAAGATTATCTTGGGCGAAATACGACAAATTTAACGCACGATACTTTTGTCGTGAATTAATGCTAGATCACCATATGACCTACATCATAGACACAGCCGCAGAGAAGGTTCTATATTTAAAGTATGAAGAAGGATATATTATTTTGCCTGAAATTTTTACTCCTGTTGATGGCGCTTATTGTCATGCAGCCGGACAATACAGAAGCCGGCAGTTTTGAAAAAGCCACCTTTGCCGGGGGATGTTTCTGGTGCATGGAACCGCCTTATGAAAAACATGAAGGCGTAAAGGATGTCATCTCCGGCTATACAGGCGGCCACAAAATCAACCCTACCTATGAGGAGGTCTCTGCGGATATCACAGGTCATGCCGAGGCAGTCGAAATTATTTTCGATCCTGAGATAGTTACGTATTCTGAATTGCTCGACATATACTGGCGGCAGATTAATCCTACAGACCCGGAAGGGCAGTTTACGGACAGGGGGTCATCATACAGAACAGCAATTTTTTACCATTCGGACGAACAGAAAAAACTGGCCAATGAGTCCAGAGACAGGCTCATGAAATCAGGGCGGTTTCAGAAATCGATTGTTACGGAAATCTTACCAGCGTCACGCCTTTACAGGGCTGAGGATTACCATCAGGACTATTATAAGAAAAATCCCATCCGTTATAAGTTTTACCGCTTGGGTTCGGGAAGGGACCGTTACTTTAAAAAGATATGGGGCCCTGACAGAGAAATAAAACAAACAAAAAAAGGAGGGACAAAATATATGAAACCCTCAAAGGATGAATTAAAGAAAAAACTGACGCCTCTCCAGTATAAGGTTACTCAGGAAGACGGGACAGAGAGGGCCTTTGACAACACATACTGGGACAACAAGGGAGAAGGCATCTATGTTGATATCGTATCAGGCGAACCGCTCTTCAGTTCACGTGACAAGTTTAAATCAGGGACCGGATGGCCGAGCTTTACGCGCCCGCTCGTACCGGAGAACGTTATTGATAAGGAAGACAACAGCTTATTTATGAATCGGACAGAAGTAAGAAGCAAAAATGCTAATTCACACTTGGGGCATGTATTTCCAGACGGGCCAGAGCCCACAGGACAGAGGTACTGTATAAATTCCGCCTCTCTCCGGTTTATCAAAAAAGAGGACTTGGCAAAAGAGGGGTATGAGGAGCTTTTGAAGCTCTTCAAAAAATAGCGTGCCTGGACTTTAATGAATTATAAGGGGGCTATGTGAGAATCTTTCATTTCTCAATCTCAGGCACACAAAAGCAAACATGAGGATACATGCATGCATGACAAAACATCAAATACCTATCAACACAATTAGGACATTCCAGTATAAAAATTACGCTGGACATCTATGGTCACCGGTTTAATGATGATTTCAATTGGTAGCTGGGACCGGATTTTAATCACCGATCTTCGGGTTATGAGAGCAATTTGAGGTAATTTATTAAGTTGGCCTCTGGCCTGAGTTTTTTGATAATTAGTTAATTTTAATTGGTTTTTAGGCTTCTGTGCTTTCCTGTATTTTCTGTCCTTTTTGCTAGATTCTGCTACAGTAAGAAAGCAGGGAATATTCGATGAACACTTTGTTTTTCATTTTTTTTCTTAAATAATACTAGATTATATAACCTTATTTTTTTATAATTCTAAAACTTAAAGGAATTATCGAAAAGCAAAATGTATATTAAATTAATATTTATTCTTTTGATATCAATTGGCTTCCAGACCATAATTAGGAGAAAAACATAAAATGAAGAGTGTCTACAAAATAATATCTTATTTTATATTAACTTTAGTCATCGTCTATATAGCAACAGGCCAATATATTATTCAAAAGAAGTTATACAACGTGGGCAATTTCTCATTCTTTACATTTTCGCCAAACCTAGCAATTAATAGCAATACTTTAAAACTACAAATCAAAAGGAATAGCAAGTCGCTTACGTTGAAATTTAGAGAGCGGCTTAAAGCAGCTTCACCATTAGCATCTACCAATAAAGAAATTATTAATTATACGGTCTCATTAGAGAATAATGGTAAATTGCTTGTTATTACCGCTAACGATCAACATACTTTACAAGATGTGTCTTTAAGAATCCTCATATCTGAAGCAACCAAAGCAGGTCATGCAAAGAAACGCTTTATAACAAATGTAATGCTTGGAAACAATGACCACTCAATACCAGAGTTTTATAATGAATATATTTCGCATGATTATGGGAATGTTTATTTATACTATCCAATGGACCTGGTAAATATATCAAGTTATTTAGCTTTAAATATTGGAAAATCCTTCACTTATATTATAGTTAGTATTCTTTTAATATTTTTTGTTTGTCAGATGTTACTTTTTTTCATTTCAATAATATGGCAACCTGAAGAAGTTAAAGATTTTTTTACCAATCCAACACGAGAAGGAGCTATTACATTTATTGATGATACTGCAGAACACTTTGCAATACCGCTTGGTTTTTTAGGAACAGTCGTCTCTATATGGGTATCATTAGAAACCGCTGAAACAGATTACAAGAGTTTTGCACAAATTTTAGAAATAATAAAAATAGCAATATTTACAACGGTTTTGGGTTTAAGTACAAAAGTTATATGCACAATAAGAAGTAAACTTCGAGGAATATTAAATAATTCCTCATAGTGGAATGTTTTAATGCTTAATAAAGATATCATAATCAGCGCTATGGATTTAATTTTATTGCTACTTATTATGTTTATGTTGTCATTCTTGGCAATAAATTATGATGCTGATAAAGGGCTTGGTGAGCATGACTATGTAAAAATCAATCAACTTTTAGAAGGTAAGGACAATATATCAGGAGATTGGCAATCTTTAGATTATATAGGAATCATTCTACAGAAGACCCATATAGAACTATATCATTATAGTTTTGGGAGCATCAATAAAATTGGCAAGTTTACTTCAGTGGATGAGTTATTAAAATCAAGCATGATAGATCAAAAAAGAACGTATGTCATTTATGAACAAGAAAGCACTCATTATCTCGGATCTATTATACGAGGCTTCTCAATGCTAAATATACCAATTGGAATAGCTCAAGCTGGACTATGACAAAATCAATTGGTGATAGATTTGAAATATTTGCAGAATGGCTTATGGTGACCTATTTGCTTGGTTTATCGTTTATATTTCCATCCTCAGAACCAATAATTTATAACTTTAACTTTGATCCATCTATTTATTATGAACATTATCTACCAAACCTCGAAGTTGAAACTTTTAGAGTCATGACATCTCATTCCAGGCATCCATTCTGGGGAGAAGTAGTTCCAGATTTACAAACTCTGACAAGTTCCTATGAAGTTCTGGACGAATCAGAAAAACCCCCATCCCCTAATATTTCAATTCCTAACCCAATTACTAATGTGAAAATAATACAAAAGCCAATTATTGAGCAGACTACTCCTGATTTAAATAATAATGAAGAACCCCGTGAAGTTCTGAACGAATCAAATGAACTTCCTTCTCCTATTAATAGACCTCCTGCACCACCTAAACTTATACTCGTTCAATAATGCTTAAACGGTGTCAGGTTATTCCATGCCTTAACGCCTCCCCATGTATCGCCTCATAACAGTAAATCCTTTCAACACCCGTTTGGCTGAAGTTGAATTTAGCTATTCTTACATATTACCCTTTGATTTTATGAAGTTTATTGGTATGTTGCGTCTAAAAAACAGCATCCTTGGGGTGTTTCGCCCAACAAAAGGGTATCCCTTAGGTTAGGGCACCCCGTGGAGGTCCATAAGATTAAACCATAGGGGAGGGTAATAATACTGAATTATCTACACCGGAAAAGTCAGCAGAGTAATAGTTTAAAAATTCATTTCGATACCTATTGTACAGACGTTAACATACAGAACATTATTAAATTGGCTGAGAACAGCAATTACAGGCAGAAAGATCCCTTAATTATTTTTATCGAATCGATGAATTTTTAAACTATTACTCTGCTGACTTGCATTAAGATGTACGACAGCCGCTATTTAAAAAAGTAACAAGGTTAGAAAACTACCGCCACTCCAGGGGAACAGAATGCTCACTGGCATGAACATTCAGCCGGTTAAAGAGTTCATCAGCTTCCCCGTACTGATATTCAACAAAACTCTTCATTTCTTTTTGCCTGCTCGTATACGTCGTTTCTCTTGAAATCTGCTTCCAGTACTGTTTCCACCCATCTTTCATGGACCTGAAGCTGTGGAAAGTGCTCCTCCACCATATCTCATCATGCCCTGCCGGCATACTGTTGCTCTTGGGGAGTTCCTCAAATATAACTCTACGATTCATGGTGTCGACCTTAAGAGAGTAATTCCCCATAAAGTCCATCCCGATGAGGCCCTCAAATCCGGTAAACATAGACTTGGATATAACTGTCGGGATAAAGCGGTCCTCTATTTCCCCGACCTGTATCGTTTCAATGACTGTTAATATAGCCGGGGCTGAACCGCCAATACCGCCGGTCCTGATCCAGAGTTTGCCCTGATCATTTTCAAGGATTCCAAGTTTCTCAGCCAGCCTGATAGAGATATGCATGCCCGGCGCCCCGGTGTCCAGGAGCATCGGGACGGTTATGTTGTTGTTAAAGGTGACCGGAATGATTATCCTTCTCGCAACCCCTGCGTAACGCACAATATAGCGCTTAAGTTTCTGAGGCTTATTAAAATATCTACTCATGTCAGGCAGTGATGTTTCGGCTTCGGTTTCGGCTTCGGTTTTGTTTTTGACTACCGCTTTGTAAGGGACCTTCCTTTTATATGTCTTGTTGTATTTCCCGAGGTCCCGGTTAGAAAAAGACCTGCCCCCCCTGTCCCCTGCAAAGACAGGAGTCAGCATGCAGCACATAACCA
>PJEL010004880.1_pt1 | contig 10937 bp, 4 predicted proteins | sample 1853271 | NCBI WGS metagenome assembly PJEL01 (sample SAMN08108733, study PRJNA415343) | Invertebrate metagenome, whole genome shotgun sequencing project. | host: Globobulimina | place: Sweden: Gullmar Fjord | collected 2015-08 | reverse complement strand
TCCGAGACATAAATTAACCATGGAAGTTTCTAACCGCGAATTCACCAAAACGATCAACCAGTTCAACATATTAAATACGATCCGTAGGGCCGGTCTGATTTCGCGTGTCGAAATTGCAGAGGTGACCGGGCAAAGCCGGGCCGCGGTGACCAACATTACCGCGCGCCTGCTCCAAGAAAAAGTAATCGTTGAAAAAGAAACCAAAACGTCTTCCTCCCGGGGAAGGCGGCGGGTATTGCTGGCCTTAAACCCGACTGCTGCCTATGTCGTCGGTGTGAAGCTGTCGGCCTTCCAGGTCAGTTTCGCCGTTACCAATATGCAGGCCGATGTGCTAAGCTCTCTGATCGTGCCGGTGCGCATCAGTAAAAAATCTGTTGAATTTGTCGCTGATTTGATTGAAGAAGGCATTCGCCACTGTGTCTCCGAAGCCTTGATAAATATGCAAAAAATTTCCGGCATCGGCATCGGCATTCCCGGCCTTGTCAGGGGCTCGAAGGGAATCACCTACTGGTCTCCCCTATACCGAAAAGGCAATACAACGCTGAGGGACCTGATCCGGAAGCGCTTTAATATCCGGACCTATATTGAAAATGATGCCAATACCGTAACACTGGCCCAACAATGGTTTGGTGAAGGTAGAGGGGTTGATAATTTTCTGGTGGTCACGGTTGAGCACGGCGTCGGCATGGGCATTGTCGTCAATGGGCAGATTTATCGCGGTGTCAAAGGTATCGGCGCCGAATTCGGACATCTGGTTATCAAACCCGGCGGAGCCCCCTGCCGCTGCGGTAAACGCGGATGCATCGAATCCTATGTTGCTGATTACAGTGTGTTGGAGGCAGCCATTGAGGCCCGCAAAGCAGGGACATGGCAGTACCGGAACATCTCTTCTCTGACCATCGAAGAGGTTACCGCAATTGCCAAAAAAGGCGAACCGGCCCTGCAAAAAATATTCAAGCGCAGCGGTGAAATTCTGGGACTTGGAATTTCCGGTTTAGTGCAGATTTTTAATCCGGAAAAGATTATTATTGCCGGTGAAGGTGTCCGGGCCGGAGCGCTTTTGTTTGAACCCATGCAAAAAATGATCAAGGCCCATACCACATCTGAAATGTATGAAACCCTCCAGATCGTCATCCAAAAGTGGCAGGACACGGATTGGGCGCGCGGTGCTGCCAGCCTTGTGCTGCAGGAATTATACAAGTCGCCGCTCGATCGGGCCAGGCCGATGATATAGACAAATGACTAATTTCTAATGAATAATTGAGGAATTCTGTCAATTTTATTTCTAAAAAAAGAAAGCGCAAAGCGATCCCTTAAACCTTCAATTTACAATCTTCACTATTCAATCCCAGAACGGTTTCATCGTATCATTCAATTTCAGGTAATTTTGATAAACCTCTTCATATCGTGCTGCAGTTGATGTATCCGGTACGGCTCGGGTGGATTGATCCAGCGCAATATATCGATCCGTAAGCTCGCTGATTTCAACGGCGCCTTCCTTTTGACGGATATAACACCACATTGCCTGCAGGGCGGCTCCCACCGCGCCGGCCTCCGCAGATTCCGGACAGACGACCGGGCAGTTGAACACATCGGCCACTATTTGACGCCAAAGCGGACTCTTGGCGCCGCCGCCGACCAGACGGACTTCGGTCGGCGTCAGGCCCTGCTGCTTTAATACCTCCAGGCCATAGCGCAAGCCCAGGGTCGCACCCTCCATGGACGATCGGGCCAGATTGGCCGCATTATAATTTGTGCTCGTTAATCCGTATAAAACCGCCTTGGCATTCGGCAGGGCCGGCGTTCTTTCTCCGTTAAAATAGGGAAGCAACAAAATGCCTTCCGCACCCGGCGGTGCCGAGGAGGCCAGCTGATTCAAATCGGTCAGGCTCCGGCCCAGCAAATCCCGGGTCAGCTCGGTCGAAACCGTCACGTTCATCGTGCACACCAGCGGCAGCCAGCCGCCGCTGCTGGAGCAAAAGGCAGCCAGCTCACCGTTTGGATCGATAATCGGCTTATCGGAATAAGAATAGATGGTACCGGAGGTCCCCAGGCTGGTCGTGACGATACCGGGCGACACATTGCCGGTGCCGATGGCGGCCATCATGTTGTCGCCGCCGCCTGAGGACACCAGCACATCCGGGTTGAGATCAAACTGGGCGGCGATTTCCGGCCGGATGCTGCCGGCAGGGCTGTCCGACGGGATTAACTCAGGCAGGCATTGTTGCAGCCTGCCGGAATGATCGATTGCATTTAGGATAGCCTCCGACCAGGTCCGGGTTTTGACATCGAAATAGGCTGTCCCGGAAGCATCGCCGAATTCGGTTTTTCGTTGGCCTGTCAGCCAGAAATTGATGTAATCGTGGGGCAAAAGAACCGTCGCCAGCCGCTCATAACGGTGCGGTTCGTGCTGTTTTAACCAGAGAATTTTAGATGCAGTAAAACCGGCGGCAATCGAGTTGCCGATTATTTCGACGACCTTCGCCCGGCTTCCGATGTTGGCGGTGATCCGGTCACATTGGGGAGCTGTCTCCGTGTCACACCACAACTTTGCCGGTCGGATCACTTCACCGCGGGCGTCAAGGGGAACCATCCCGTGTTGCTGGCCGGAGACGCCAATGGCACCAATCAGATCTCCGGATACATTGCTTTGTTTCAGCAAGCGGCCGATGACCGTCGAACAGGCTTCGATCCACCATTCGGGTTTCTGCTCCCGCCGCCCGCCGATGTTTTCGATAAGCTGATGGTCGGTGTAAGCTTCGGCCAGGATCCGGCCTTCTTCCCTGCTGAAAACAACACCCTTTGTGCCCTGCGTGCCGCTGTCGAGGCCGATGAATAGTTGGTCGCTATACATAGTTCAAATCTCCTATATGCAATTTGAGAGTTGCTCAGAGGACTGTGGCTTGGAAGACGGGAAGGTTAGAGGGTGAGAAGGTCGGAGGCAGGGAGGCCAGAAGATAGGAAGTTGAGAAGTTGAGAAGATCGGAAGCTGGGAGGCCAGAAGGCGAGAAAGCTATAAGGCTGGTAGGCCAGGAAGCTGAAGGCTAAATGACTAAAATAAATCATATCCTCTAAGCTTCTAAGCTCCCAGGCTGCTAAGCTTTCCAGCTTCCAGGCTTTTCAGCTTCCTAACTTTGCACCTTCTTTCTTTCCCACCTTCTTGCTGTCTCACCTTCTCACCTTCTCATCTTCTCACCTTCTTTCTTTCCCACCTTCCCACCTTCTCAACTCCTCACCTTCTTTCTCTCACATCTTCTCACCTTCCCACCTTCTTAACTTCTCACCTTCTTGCTCTATACGTATGAACGCAATATACTCTCCAGCATCTCCTGCCGCCCACTTTTATATGCCGGATCGCCCTGCTGCAGCACATATTGCTCCAGGGAGTCAAAAGTTTCCTGACCGCTCATTACCCGGTTTCCGATTCCGTCAGTGTAACTGGCGTAGCGCTCATTGATGAAATTGTCCAGAACCCCGTCCTCAATAATTTGATGGGCGGCCAGCAGGCCCCGGGCAAACGTGTCCATTCCGCTGACATGGGCGTAAAACAAGTCGATCTCATCAAAAGACCCCCTGCGGGGTTTAGCGTCAAAATTGAACCCGCCTTTTCCGATGCCGCCCTGTTTCAGCACGACCAACATCGCCAAGGTGCACATGGCCGGATCTGTGGGAAACTGGTCGGTATCCCATCCCAGAAGCGGGTCGCCCACGTTGGCATCGATGCTGCCTAGTTTGCCGTCGATCGATGCGACCGTTAAATCATGCTCAAACGTATGGCCGGCCAGCGTTGCATGGTTGGCTTCAATATTAAGCTTAAATGTGTCGAACAGATCGTAGGCCCGCAGAAAACTGAGGACGGTGGCGGCATCGAAATCATACTGATGCTTGGTCGGTTCTTTCGGCTTCGGTTCGATCAGGAACTGGCCCTCAAAACCGATTTGCCTGGCATAGTCAAGCGCCATGTGAAAAAACCGGGCCATTTGTTCCTGCTCGTGCTTCATATCAGTGTTAAGCAGGGTTTCATAACCTTCCCGGCCGCCCCAGAACACATAATTTACACCACCGAGTTCTTTGGTTGCGGCGATCGCATGCTTCACCTGAGCTGCAGCATAGGCAAAAACATGGGCATCAGGATTGGAGGCGGCCCCGTGGGCATAGCGCGGATGTCCGAACAGATTGGCGGTCCCCCACAGAAGTTTGATTCCGGTTTCCTCCTGCAATTGCTTGGCCCTTGCGACCATTATCTCCAGGTTTTTACAGGATTCTGCAAATGTCTCGCCTTCGGGAGCCAGGTCGCGGTCATGAAAGCAGTAAAATGGAGCACCTAATTTGTGTGCAAATTCAAAGGCCGCCCGCACGGTACATTCTGCCTGTTCCAGTGGGGTTGCGGCATTAATCCAGGGCCGCACAAAGGTCGGCGCGCCGAACGGATCCATGCCGCTTGCTTTGAACGTGTGCCAGTAAGCGACTGAAAACCTCAGGTGCTCTTCCATGGTTTTTTGGCCAACGATTTGCTGAGAATTGTAATACTTAAACGCTAAAGGATTTTTTGATTCCGGTCCTTCAAACGGTATGGTCTGCTGAATATCTGGAAAAAATTCATTCATTTTCTGCTCCATCGGTTTTAAGGTGAATATTGTGCATTATAAATAGATTTCACTATTCCTGGGAATGCTATCACCGATTCATAGTTGAATGGTTTATTGGTTGACTGGTTGATTAAGTTAAAGGGATTCATTCTATCTAAGACAATCAACTCAATCAACTTAATCAACTAATTACTCCGCCCTGAAAAATAACGATATCAGGCGCAGATATACTATGTTGTACATTAAATAGTTTGAGACTATTTTGACGCTGACCCGCCGGCGGCTCACTTACCAGCGCTTGGCAACCTCGGCTTTTAAAAATTTGAGACCGTCACCGGCCAACTGCTCTTCGGTCTCGTACATGCGCCGCCATATTTTTGTGGCAGCAGCCAGGTCTTCAAGTGATTGGCCGAAAGCCTCAATGGTCAGCCAGCCGTCGTAGTTGATTTCCTTCAATGTATCAAAGGTGGTATTCCAGCGCACACCACCTGATCCCGGTGTGCTGCGATCATTTTCCGAGGTGTGGACCAGGATCAGATGATCGGCACAAGCCCGGATTGCCCCGGCTACATCTTTTTCTTCAATGTGGGCATGAAAGGTGTCATACATCAGGCAACAGTATGGATGATCTACGGCTTCAACGAATTTTACCGCATCAGCGGCGCAGGTGAGAAAGTAGGTTTCAAAACGGTTTAGAAATTCAAGGCCGAGTTTTACACCGCAATGACCCGCATGTTCGGAAACTTTTTTCAGACTTTCGACGGCCCACTCCCATTCCTGCTCCGTAGGCCCCATTCCGCTGAAAATACCCAGGCCGGAATGCAGTGGCCCATTCAAAGAGTATGCCCCCAGCGCCTGACAGCAATCCAATGTCTGCTTCAGCATATCGATGCCCCGGGTACGAATTTCAGGATCCTGGCTGATCGGGTTGGCCTCCTCGTTGCACACTGATACTGCAGTTCTCTCAAAACCGAGGTCATCCAGGCGCTTGGCCCAGGTTCGCCATTTATCGAGGTTGAGGTCAAAGACCGGCACTTCAACACCGTCAAAGCCCATTTTTTTTATCTTTTCCAGAACCGGCAGCATGTCATCGTGAATATCGTCAGACCAGAGAAACAAGTTCATGCCGTATTTCATCTCAGTACCTCCCTCCTTGGTTATAGTTCAGACCTCGTCATTTAGTTTGAAAACATGGCTGTCAACCTTTGTATGCCATGGAATTGAATGAAAATGGGACAGGGGTCATATTCAGGAATTATTTGGCACAATTAGATAGAGATGGTGTCCAAAAAAGCTGACCCATTAATTTACTCAGTAAACTTTTACTAAAATCCAGGTTGATGTCAAGCAATTTCTTGATATCATGGGAAATTGACTCTATAATGAATACTTGGTATATCTAACTGAAAATATGGAGATAAGCTGAGATTGGAGTGTTGCTGATTTCATACATTAGCCGAATCGTACATTTCGGCTACTTGATATTAATTTTGCATTTAAACCAAAAAAAGGAAGAGGTTCAAAGGTTCAGGGTTGACCGTTCAGGGTTTCCAGGCCTCTACATCCCAAACCGGACATCTTCAAATACCTTGAAGAGAACATCACGCACAACCTCAGGGAAATTCATGTTTGAAAAACCCTTGATCAAATATTTTCAATAAGTTAATTTGATTTGATCATTGATACAATTTTAGGCCTTTATCTGGTTTTTTCTGACAACATGTTTAGGATGAACCAGGATATATAATACTCTGCCTGATTCTGTAAGGAGTACTCCCATGAATACAACCCCTGAATTAAAATTCAAAAATAGATATGAATCAGAGCGCCTAACAGACGCATTTGCGACTTTTGTTGAAAGCCATCCAGCGTTTAATCGAACTCACCTTTTGGATGAATGGCGGGAGACGGAATACAGCCGACTCGATGCTAACGGACAGATCTACCTCGACTATACCGGCGGCGGACTTTACAGTGAGTCGCAACTGTTTGAGCATCTGGATCTGCTGCGCACCAACGTGCTCGGCAACCCCCACTCCGCAAACCCTACCTCTCTGGCAATGACGGATCTGGTTGAGGGAACACGACAATATGTCCTGGATTACTTCAATGCATCAACGGACGAGTATATTGCGATCTTCACGCCAAATGCCAGCGGTGCACTGAAGCTGGTTGGGGAAGCATTTCCGTTTACACCCGGCAGCCATTACATTCTCACCTTCGACAATCACAACTCCGTCAATGGCATCCGTGAATTTGCAAAGGCCCGCGGGGCAACCGTAACCTATGTGCCGTTAACAAAGCCGAATTTGCGTATCGAACGGACAAAACTGGATGAGATTTTAAATCGAGCGGATCAAAAAAAAAATAATCTGTTTGCTTATCCGGCGCAGTCCAATTTTTCCGGCGTAAAGTATCCGCTGGATTTGATTGAAAAAGCACAGCATAAAGGGTTGGATGTGTTGCTGGATGCGGCTGCGTATGTACCAACCAATCGTCTTGATTTGGGTGTGGTTAAACCGGAGTTTGTGACTATTTCATTTTATAAGATGTTTGGTTACCCCACCGGCATCGGTGCACTGCTTATTCGCAAAACGGTATTACGGAAGATGAAACGGCCATGGTTTGCCGGTGGTACGGTGAACTTTGCCTCTGTGCAGGGCAACGGCCACCATTTGGCGCCCAACGAAGCCGGATTTGAAGACGGTACGGTAAACTACCTGAATATCCCGGCCATCAAAACCGGTTTGCAGCACCTGGAAAAGGTGGGTGTCGATACCATTGGCGAGCGGGTGTCCTGTCTCACCGGCTGGTTGCTCGAAAACTTGCTGTCCTTGCAGCACGGCAACGGTAAACCGATGGTCCGCATTTATGGTCCGACGGATATGGAGATGCGCGGCGCCACCCTGACCCTGAACTTCTACGGGCCCGATGAGCGGCTTCTTGATTATCGCCGCATCGAAGAACTGGCAAACGAGAAGCGGATCTCACTGCGCACCGGCTGCTTTTGCAATCCCGGAGCAGGTGAAATTGCAGAGGGGTTGACGATGGAGGATATGATCGCCGGGATGAACGATGGCCCTGATATGACGTTGCCCCATTTTGTACAGGTGATTCAGCATCGAGGGAATAAAAGCGCCGGTGCAATCCGGATCTCAATCGGCCTGGCGACCAACTTTGCCGATGTCTATCATTTTATGCGTTTTGCTGCCGGCTTTCGCGACCAGACAAATTTGAATATCGGAGAAGTGACCTTTGACATTCAATCCTGCCGCGTGATTCGGGATGGCAGCTAGGGTTCACGATTCAAGATCCGATTTTCGCTGACACCCCATATGAAACTACAATTAAAAGCGAACCGCAGAACCGCAGAATATCGAATATCGAATGTCGAAGGGTGGATTCGCTTCGCTCAGTCTTTTATAATTTAAAATGATAGAATACCTTACTTCGACATTCGACATTCATTATTCGATATTCGATATTCGCTTTTTCAGAGTTTCTCTTTCGATTTGAATTTTATTCAGGACAACTTGGGCTTTGTATATAACCGTGTAAGGAAAATTCTATGCCGAAATTAAGAATCTACATACCTGTTTTGGCGGCATTGTTAAGCCTGGCCGCGGCGATAACGTCAGCGGCATCAGATGAGCTTAAGATTGTTTACAACCTGGGTGTGGCACCGCTTAAGTTTGAAGATTCTGATTCGCAGCCGGCGGGCCTCTTTCCGGATCTGTGGCGACTGTGGGCTCAAAAAACAGGCAAAAAAATAAATTTTGTCAGAGCAGAATCCTTTAAAGAATCGCTGCAGTTACTCAAAGACGGCCAGGTCGATCTGCATGCCGGTCTCTTCCGGACCCGGGAGCGTGAAAAATTTCTGGATTATTCAACACAGCTTTTAGCGCTAGACTACTACATTTTCACCCACCCGTCCGTTTATCCGATCAAGACATTGGAAAAAACAGCCGGCTTTTTAGTGGGCATTCAGAAAGGCGGCTATACGGAACGACTGGTGCGCTCAAAAGTGCCCGGGAACAGAATTGTTGTCTATGCCCGTTTCCAGGATCTTTTCCGGGCCGCCCTTGAAGGTGAAATAAAGGTGTTTGTCGCCACCGAGCTGAGTCTTTTATATTACCTCAAGGAAAACTTTTTCATCAACATCTTCGAACACAATCGAGAACATCCGCTTTTCTCACAGGTGTACTACACGGCCACTGGAAAAGGAAACCCGGCGCTGATTCAACAGGTCGACGATGGATTAAAAGCCATCGACAGCCGGGAAAGAAAACAGCTGGAAGACAAATGGATCGTTGGAGATTTTGATGAAATACCTCAAGGGCCGGCCGCCGTTCTGTCGGAGCAGGAGAAGATTGCATTCAGCGGGGCAGAAAAGAAATGGTTGCAAGAACACCCCGTCATTCGAGTTCACAATGAAAAAGACTGGCCGCCGTTCAATTATTTTGAATTCGGTGAGCCGCGGGGGCTGTCCATCGATTACATGAATCTGGTGGCTGAACAGCTGGGGATCAAGGTCGAATATGTCACCGGGCCCAGCTGGAACGAATTCCTGGGGATGCTCAAGCGCAAAGAACTGGATGTGATGCTCAACATCGTTAAAACCGAAGACCGCATGAAATACCTGCTGTACACCGAGCCTTACATCAAAAATCCCAATGTCATCGTCAGCTCACAGGAACAGCCTTATGAAACGATAGAGTCGCTTTTCGGTAAAACCGTGGCATTTCCGAAAGGCTTTTTTTATGAAGAGGTGTTGACCAAGTCTTTTCCGCAAATCAAACGACTGCCGGTGGAGGATACCCTGGCCAATCTCAAAGCGGTAGCGTTTGGCCGGGCGGATGCCGCCCTGGGTGAGGTGGCCGTGGTGCAAACCCTGATCAATAAAAATTTTATTTCCGGCCTGCAGATCTCCGGGGAGGTAGATATCGGGGATCCCGACCTGATAAATCTGCGCATCGGGGTGCGGGATGACTGGCCCCTGCTGCATTCTGCGCTATTGAAGGCCATGGCCGCGATTTTGCCGCAGGAAATGAATCATATCCAGCAAAAGTGGATTACAACCGCTTTGGATACCGCCGCTGAACCACAAACAGCCGTCACGCTTTCATACGGTCGCCTGATTGTTTTTGGGGTCATCGTTTTTCTGGCGCTCAGCCTGCTGGCCTGGCTATTGATCAAAGTGATCCAAAAGGAGCACATCGCAGTCAATTTCGGGTCGCGTTGGTTTCGCCGGTTTGTTCTGGCCGGTTTGAGCGTTTTTATCATGATTGTCTGCCTGCTGGGCTGGTTTATGCTGGAGAAGAACAAAGCAAATCTTCTGGAGGATGTCGGTCAGAACCTCACGGAAATTTTAAAATCCGCGGATGACCGGCTCAACCTCTGGGTGGAGCAAAGAACATCTTTCCTGAAACTTCTTGGACGCGATCCGGAGTTGGTAGTGCTGACCAAACGCCTTCTGGCCGTCAAACCCGACCGCGACAGTCTCCTGGCCTCCAATGCGTTGCGGGATACCCGTGCGTTTTTCAAAACCAATAAGGATCTTTTTGCGAATATCGGCTTTTTTATAATCAACACGGATGATATCGGCATCGGGTCTATGCGGGATGCCAATATCGGTACCCGCAATCTAATCTCACTTCACAGGCCGGATCTGCTCCGACGGGCATTTGAGGGCGAAGTCCTGTTCGTACCGCCGATCGAATCCGATGTTCCCCTGGGCAAAGAAGGCAAAGCGGCCGGGGCCGGAAATCCATCCACCAAATTTTTTATCGGGCCCATCCGGGATCCCAACGGTCAAGTCATTGCGGTGATATCCCTGCGTGTGGATCCTTCAGAAGACTTTGCCCGGGTCTTAACTTCTTTAGAGATGCGCCAGACCTTTGAAACCTATGCCTTTAACGAACTGGGCGGACTGCTCTCTGAAAGCCGGTTTAACGAACAGCTACGCCGGATCGGACTGATCGGAGAAGATCAACGCAGTGCCGCCAACATTGAGATTCGGGATCCGGGCGTCAATCTGGTTAAGGGCCGGCAAGCCAAACTCGAACGATCTAACCAGCCCTTAACGCGAATGGTTGCCCGCGCGCTTCAGTTGAAGCGCGATATGCAGAAGGCAGATCAAACCTATGGCCACTCGAAAATCGAACTCGATACCAACGGATATCGGGATTATCGCGGAGTACCGGTTTTCGGCGCCTGGCTCTGGAACGCCGATCTGGGTCTGGGCCTGGCGACTGAAACCAATATGGCTGAAGCGATGTCCAACTATTATCAGTTCCGACGGACGGTTTTCGGGATTCTGGGAGTTACCCTGGTTTTATCTGTCAGTGT
>PJEL010004879.1_pt1 | contig 10938 bp, 11 predicted proteins | sample 1853271 | NCBI WGS metagenome assembly PJEL01 (sample SAMN08108733, study PRJNA415343) | Invertebrate metagenome, whole genome shotgun sequencing project. | host: Globobulimina | place: Sweden: Gullmar Fjord | collected 2015-08 | reverse complement strand
GCTCGTCATCGGTGAGATCGGCGTAGGGCAGCAGATGCACGCCGAGCCGGCGCAGCTCCGGGAGGAGGGAGTTGAGGTAACACTCCTCCTTGCTGCGGGTCATGGGTATCAGGCGGTCGCGAATGGATTTCAGCAATTGCTCGGGGCCGATGCCTTCGTAGGCTACGGTGCTGACACCCGCGGCGACCTGCCGCCTGAGCCCGCCCACCCGTTTCATGAAGAACTCATCAAGATTGCTCGAGAAGATCGAGAGAAAACGGACACGTTCGAGGAGAGGCGTTCGCTCATCGATCGCCTGTTGGAGAACGCGGTCGTTGAACTCGATCCATTGCAGCTCGCGGCTGAGGAATTCCTCACCGCGCGGGTGGTGCGAGGGGGGATTCTCATGCGGCCCATGGGTATCCGGGGAGGTGTCATCGCCGCTTCTGGTCATTGAGGTTTCATCCGGTACTTCGCAACACACTTGGGCGCCTCAGTGACGGCAACGCTTTTAACAATCACGCCTTCGGCAGCCGCGGCGAGCCGGCTATCCAGGGCTTCGGCGATGTGCCGAGCCACGTGCTCGGCAGTAGGGCTTATCTCGTCAAATGGAGCGGTGCGGTTCAGGTCACTCTGATGGTACGGTGCGAGGATCGTGTCCAGAATGCGCTCGAGTTCGTGAAAATCGAGCAGAATGCCGTCGGAATCGAGCTTTTCGCCTGCGATTTCGGCGATTACCCGCCATTCGTGATCGTGCGATTCCTCTATCTCGCCCTTGATCGTCAAGGCGTGGCCGGCCCGAAAGCTGCGCTCGATGATGAGTTCATACATCACCACCACTATACACCCCCCAGCTCCCCGGGCCCCCGGAGTTGGGCCTCCGGGACTCCCGGGACTTCCATCCCCGCGACAATCGCGTATCCTTGGGCCATCCATGACTGATCAGAAGACACTCACCGAAGCCCCGCTGATGCTCTCCGTTTCCGGTGCGAGGGGGATCGTGGGGAAGACGATGACGCCGGCGGTTGCCGCGGACTATGCTGCGGCGTTCGGTTCGTTCATCAAATCAACTTCCGGGGGCGCTGCCCCCGTGTTCTGCGTGGGCCGCGACAGCCGGCCCTCGGGCGAGATGCTGACCGCGGCGGCGATTGCGGGGCTCACCGCGGTGGGCTGCCGGGTGATCGATCTCGGCGTGGTGATGACCCCCACCGTGGGGGTGATGATCGGCAAGCACAATGCGGATGCGGGGATGGTGATCACCGCATCGCACAACCCGATCATGTGGAACGGGTTGAAGTGCCTGAACTCCGATGGCCTTTCCCCGCCGGCGGGTGATGCCGCTGAGATCATCAGGCGGTTCAAGGCGAGGGAGATCGAGTACGCATCGGTCGAATCGCTGAAGACGGCGGAGCGCGATCGCAGCTCTAATGAGACGCACATCGCCCGTGTGCTGTGCAATGTTGATGTCGAGGCGATCCGCAAGGCGGGTTTCCGCGTGGTGCTGGATTCGATTAACGGTGCAGGTTGTGCGGCGGGTCGAATGCTGCTTAGCGAACTGGGGTGCGAGGTCGCTCATCTCAACGGCGAGCCGACGGGGATTTTCGCCCACATGCCGGAGCCGACGGCGGAGAATCTGACGGATCTCGCGGCAAGCACGAAGGCGTCGGGTGCCGCGTGCGGCTTTGCGCAGGATCCCGATGCGGATCGGCTGGCAATTGTCGATGAGACTGGCCGCTACATCGGCGAGGAATACACGCTGGTGCTCGCGGCGAAGCGGCTGCTGGATCTGAACGGCGGTGGGGTGATGGCGGCTAACCTCTCCACCAGCCGGATGATTGATGATCTGGCCGCATGCTACGAGGGCTCGAAGGTTCTTCGGACCGCAGTGGGGGAGGCGAACGTCGCCGAGGTCATGCAGTCGGAAGATGCGCTCGTAGGCGGGGAAGGCAACGGCGGGGTGATCTGGCCGAAGGTGTGCTGGGTGCGCGATTCGCTTTCGTCGATGGCTCTCGTACTGAGCCTGATGGCGGAGGAGAAGAAACCGCTGAGCGCGATTGTCGATGCGCTGCCGCGTTATGCGATGATCAAACAGAAGATGGACCTCAGCGCCATCGGCGGCCGGGACGCGGTCGGCGGAATCCTGAAAAAGGTGTCAGGAAGATTTTCCGGGGAGAAGATCGATACCGTCGACGGCGTGCGGATAGATTTCGCCGACGGCTGGGTGCATTTGCGGCCGAGCAACACCGAACCGATCGTGCGGTTGATCGCGGAGGGCGGGACACTGGAGCGGGCGGAGGAGCTGGTGGCGATGGTCGCCCAGGCCGCGGGGTTGGGGTGAGGTCAGTCGGTCTGCCGGGAAATCGCGTCGATTGCGCTTTGCATGTGTCGCCTCACGGAATCATCGGTTTCTTCTTCAAGCGCGAGTTCGAGCACTGGTAGCGCCCTTGGACCGATTTCCGTTAACGCCCAGACGGCAGCGCTACCTACACTCCTGCTGTCGTCTCCCAACGCTGTGAGGAGATTGGGAACTGCATCCGCCGCTCTCTCTTCGAACATGCCAAGCCCGCCGCATGCGAATTCGCGCACAATAGGCTCGTTATCCGAGAGAGCGCTGATCAGCGCGGGTACCACAATGTCGGGTTCACTTCCGATTGCGCCGAGGGCTTCCGCTGAGTTCGATCTCACGCTGGCATCCGAATCTGTCAGCGCACAGATGAGCAGCGTCACTTGCTCATCGTCATCAGGGCTTAGAATAGCAAGCGCTTCGCAGGCGGATGCTCGCACAGAAGCGTCTTCAGAAATCAGAGACTCCAGGAGAATCGGCCTGACGATATCGTACGCCATTTTCAATCTGGCGATAAGTGCCAAAGTGTTGCGATCTGAACGATGATCCGGAAGCTTGGTACACAGAACTTCGAAGCACCGCGTCTTCTGCCGTTCGCTCAATCGATCCTGAAAAGCCAGTTCCGCGATCACCCAGTTCGCTGAATTGCCTGGCCAATCCTGATCATCCAGCATTTCAATCAACAGGTCGATGGACGCCTCACCCCAGATGTCCATGGATTCGAGGCACATGAATGCAAACTGTGCTCGGCTTTCATCTTCATTCAGGTTGTGATAAACCTCAATTGCGCAAACGCACTGAGCTTCGAACAATCTCCACTGCCAGTCATGCAACGACTCTTGTTTGAAGCGGGCGATTGCGGCATAAGACACTCGCCAGCCCGACCGCTGATATTTGCGCCACTTGGCGAGTTGATTTGGTAGCGACTTCTCAAATAACTCCACAGCCGCTTCGGGATCCAGAAGATCAGTCTCGAGCCGCCCCATCAATTCCTCTGCGACCGGCCCCAACTCTCCATGATTGAACAGCAGAATCAGCACCGTATTCGGCATCACCGAAGGCCAGCCATCGCGCTGGATCTTCGGAGTAAGGAACAGGCCCGGCGAGGCAATAACCGGAATCAACGCAAACATCGCCCATCGCCATCGTCTGCGCGTCTTGTGCAGCTTGCGGGCACGTTTGATCTCCCTGCCGCATTCCGGGCAGCGGTAGGGAGGTTCGCCCACGATGCCGGTCATGTCGTAGAAGCACTTCGGACAGCGCTTGCGGCCGCGCGACCGATCGGCAAAGAGCGCCCATGAAGTCAGCGCCAGGCCAATCAGGCCGATGACGCCGCCCGCAGTGAAGTAGATCCAGTCCGTGGGCATGGTTGTCGCATTGTACATGATGCGATGTTTGACCGACGTAGGCCGAACTTATGCCGCGAGCCGGCGCGTCCTCGCGGCGGGAACGCCGGTCTCCCCGAAGCGTCAATCGCGCTATCCACGGCCGTCGTATCCGTGCGTTCCCGCGATGAGGACATCGCGGCTCGCTCGCCTGTTTAATGCGATCTGCTCAGCCCACGCCTTTCCGCGCGGGTATTCACCCGCGGCTAGCAAGATCACTTCGTGCCTCTCGGTTCACGGCCCGGAGAGCCGTGGTACCTGCTTCGTGCCTTCCCCTTCCCGCTTCATCGCCTCCTGCAGCGTCCATTTCATCGGCCTACGGGTGCAGTCGATGTGGACCATGAAGAACCCGCGGTGATATTCCTGTACGAGCGGCCAGAGTATTTCGCGATCCGTATCGGGGATATCGAGGCCGGGCACTTTCTTGCTGTCGATCCATTCGAGCGTTCCTTCGTCGAAATCCATCTTCGCGATTTCTTCGTGCGCGATGGGGCGCATGACCTCGAAAAGGAACATTAGCCAGTGGTGTTCACCTTGATATGCTTTTTCTGAGACGATGCCCGTGAGGTGGATCTCATCATCGGAGAGCAACACGCCAGTCTCTTCGCGGATTTCCCGGATCGCGCAATCGTGGGGGCTCTCGCCCTGTTCGACTTCGAGCTTGCCGCCGATGGGGGAGTACATGCCGAGGTTCGGCTTCTTGCATCGGTGCAAGAGCAGCGTGCGCCCTTCATCATCATAAAGATAACAAAGCACGGCGATCCGATAGGGCAATTTGTCGTTATCGACGGGCGGCGTGGTCATGCGGTTATTTCTGCAGGTTCAAGATTATGTAACGCGAGAATATCACGAAGCTGCTCGACGGTGCCGACATCGGCTCGGCAAAGCGGCAGGCGCAGAGCGCCCGTGTCCCGGCCGACGAGTTGCATCGCTGTTTTTATGGGGATCGGATTGGTATCGAGCTTCAGCAGCGCCCGGGCGAGCGGCAGGAGTTCTCTATTGATGTCGCGGGCGGTTTCCCAGCCTCCGGAAAGGAAAGCGTTGCACAGCGCGGCTACCCGATCGGGGAGGAGATTCGAGAGTACGGAGATCACACCGGTGGCTCCGACGGTGGCCAGTGGTAGCGTCAGAGGATCATCGCCGCTGAGAATGGCCAGATCGGTACGATCGGCGATCCGGGCGGCGAGATCGAGTGAGCCGGTCGCTTCCTTGATCGCGACAATGTTCGGATGCTCTGCGAGGCGGGCGATCGTGTCTATATCCAGGGCGACGGCGGTCCGGCCGGGGATGTTGTACATGACGATGGGTAGATCGCAGGCGTCGGCGACGGCCATGAAATGTCGATAGAGCCCCTCCTGCGGCGGCTTGTTGTAGTAAGGGGTGACGTGCAGCGCGGCGTCGGCGCCGGAATCGGCCACAAATTTATGAAGCTCGATGGCGTGGGCGGTGTTGTTCGAACCGGCACCGGCGATGACGGTGAGCCCCAGTGGTTTGGCGGTCTCGATGGTGTGACGGACTACCCGGCGGTATTCATCGGCGCTGAGCGTGGGCGTTTCGCCGGTGGTGCCGCAGGGAACCACGCCGGTGACTCCTGCAATTGATTGGTGATTGATGTTCTGCGCGAGCCGATCGTAATCCACCCCGGAAGTGTCATCATCAAACGGCGTGATGAGAGCGGTGTATGCGCCTTGCAGCCTGATCATTGTCCTCGCTCCGTTTTCCGGTGACCTGAACAGAAAGCCAACGCTCCATGGTGTATGGCGCTTATTGGCTGGAAACGATGTGCGACGCCTCGCGCATCAGCCGCTTCATCTCCGCCACCGCCTCGCGCAATCCAACGAGCACAGCGCGGGCGATGATGCTGTGCCCGATATGAAGCTCGCGCACACCGGGAAGTGCCGCGATCGGCTGCACGTTGTAGTAGTTCAGCGCGTGGCCCGCGTTGAAGCGCATACCTGCACTTCGGATCATCTCGCCCGCTTTTCGCACTTTTTCGATCTCCGCTACAACTGCGGGGCTTTCCTCATCGCGGCCCTGGTCGAAGAAGGCGTGGGCATACGGGCCGGTGTGAATTTCGCAGATCGAGAAGCCGCACTCGTGGGCCGCCTCGACCTGTCTCGGCTCGGCGTCGATAAAGGCGCTGACGAGCATTCCTCCGGATGCGAGCCGAGCCACGACATCCTTCAGCCGATCCTTCTGGCCCGCGACATCCAGCCCGCCCTCGGTGGTTACCTCCATTCGACCCTCGGGGACGAGCATCGATGTATGAGGCTTGATATCGCAGGCGATCGAGACCATTTCCTCAGTGGCGGCCATCTCGAGGTTCAGCTTGATATGGCTGAGCTTTTCGAGGCGGCGCACATCGTGGTCCTGGATGTGTCTGCGATCCTCGCGGAGATGCACGGTGATGCCATCCGCCCCGCCGAGTTGGGCCTCGACCGCGCCCCAGACGGGGTCGGGTTCGTAGGTCTGTCGGGCCTGGCGGATGGTTGCGATGTGATCGATGTTTACGCCAAGCTGTATCATGCCTGAAGCGTAGGCGAGCCATAAGAGCATCACAAGGCCCCCGGAGCCCCCGGGGCCCGCCCGGGGAGTTCTCCACCGTGCCCCCGGAGCTCGCTCCCGGGTTCCCGGTCTCTGGATTTCGTCCCAGGGCCATCGGATTCCCGAATCCGGTCACGCCGTGCGACCGACCGAGCTTTTTGGTGGTCTCAGGCGGTGCGGATATACTCCCCGCGTCCAATTACCGGGACCCAGCAGAGAGACCCGACCATGACCACCTTTGAAAAGAGGCTCGACCAGCTCAAGAGCGACCTTGCCACGCAGGCAGATCGCGTGTTCGAACAGGTCATGAGGGCCGTGGAATGCTATTTCGATCGAGATCAGGAGAAAGCCGAGGAGGTGATCACCGGTGATGAGATCATCGATCACGTGGATGTGGAGATCGAACGGGCGTCGATTCCTCTGCTGATGATGGGCGAGACGGACGAGCACAACATCCGATACGTCCTGACGATTGTGAAGGTGAACAACGAGCTTGAGCGTATCGCCGACTGCGCGGTCAACATCGCGGAGGTCGTGCATCAGTACCGCAGCCTGATGACCCAGGAGGTGCCGGCGACGTTCCGGGTCATGGCCAACTCCGTGATCGGCATGCTGCGCGACACGAATCGCTCGCTAGAGGGTCTGAACGTGGATCTGGCGGGGCAGGTTCTGACCTTCGACGATACGGTTGATGAATTCAAGATCGAGATCGGACTCGATGCCGAGCAAAAGGTCGCCTCGGGGGAAATCAGCATCAGCTTCGGATTCCGGATCAGGACGGTGACCAAGGCGCTGGAACGGATCGCAGATCACTGCACGAACATTTGCGAGCAGGTCATCTACCTTGAATCGGGAAAAATAGTGCGGCACCTGTCCGGTGGATGGACCCCGCCGGAATCGCCGAATTCCTGAGCCCCCGGAATGATGCCTCGGAAGGTCCGGAGTGCGGGGCTGCGACTGTCTGAGTTTCGGCCTCTCGGTAAGCCGCGGATCGGACCGGGCGGCTAACATCAGCCATGAGCATGGGTGGCGCGACGATCAAAATCGTTTGCTTCGATCTCGGCGGAGTGGTCTTGCGCATCTGTCGAACTTGGGCCGAAGGATGCGCTGCGGCGGGGCTGGAGGTGCGGGATGGGGTCGATCCACTGGGCGCCCCATCCGTTGACTGGCTTGAGCTGGATGACCTGTTTCAGAAGGGCAAATTGGACGGAAAGACCTATTTCCAGCGAATCAGCGACCTGCTCGGCGGGGTCTATCGACCGGATGAGGTCATGCGGGTTCATGATGCCTGGACTCTGGAGGAATACGAGGGGATTGATCAACTGGTGCAGCGATTGCACGAGGCGAGGGTCGAGACCGCGGTGCTGTCCAACACCAGCCACGAACACTGGGTGAAATTCGGCCGATATCCGGCGTTTGCGAGGCTGAGGAACCGGCACGGTTCCCACGAACTGGGGCTCCGCAAACCGGACAAGGCGATATACCAGGCGCTGGAGGAGCGAATCGGCTTCACCGGCGGAGAGATCATCTTCTTCGATGATCTGCCGGAGAACGTGGCGGCGGCCAGGGAAGTTGGCTGGCATGCCCATTCCGTCGATCCGTTCGGCCAGCCGGCGGAGCGGATCGCAGGGGTGCTCGAAGGTCTGGGAGTGCTTTAGCCACGGCGGATGCGTTTGCGGCGGAGAGATCCGGACTACCGACTTCCGACTCGGAGAGCCGGGCTACCGGGATCCGACTCCCAGAGCCGCGGCGCCTGCGTGGTCGCCGACTGGGTTGGGCGATATGCCGGGATCTTGGTATCGTCTCCACATGGCGCTTGAACCATATCTACGGCCTGAACTCATGTTCGTTCGTGACGATGTCCAGTCGAGGGAGGAACTCTTCGAGCTCTTCAGCGAAGCGATCCATCTGCTGCAGCCGGATCTGGACGGCGAGGAGTTGAAGCGACATCTGCTGGACCGCGAAGCCCAGACTTCGACGAGCACTCCAGAAGGGGTGGCCTTCCCGCATGCGCTGGCGCCGGAGATCCGTGAGACCTGCGTGGCGCTGGCGAGGATCGATGGTGGGGTTGATTTCGGGGTTCCCAAGCATCCCAGGAGCGATCTTGTGTTCTGCATGTTCGGCAATACCGAACAGCCTTGGGAGCACGTACGCCTGCTTGCCCGCTTGGCCCGACTGGTACATACGGAGAAGGCTCGAGACCGCCTCCGCGTGGCCGCTGACGCCGAGGATCTCTACGCCCGGTTGCTTGAGGAGGACCGGACGCATGAGTGAATCCGAGGATGCGAAACGATTGTTGGTGATGATTGCGCGCGATGAGGAGACTTTCGACGAGTTGGTCACGGGCATGCTGGATGTTGGTTTGGAAGGAGCGACGATCGTGGAATCGAAGGGGATCGGAGCGGTTCTCCGCTTGGACATGCCGATCTTCGCGGGTCTGGCGGCGCTTCTTCCCCAGCGCACGGGCGGCCGCGTAGTATTCTCGGTGACGAGCATCGAGAGGATCGAGGCGCTGAAGAGATTCATTGACGAGATGCCTTCCGATCGCCGGCCCATCCTGGTTGTTCTGCCTGTGGAAGGCGTGTTTGGTCTTAAGGACCGCTGAGGGCCAAGCCATGATGACAGGCGCCTTGATGCTCGCCTCGACGGGCGAGGAAGGAACCTCGACTCTGGCGGCTCTGCGGGTGTTTCTCGCGGTGGCCATCGTGGTGGTTCTTTCGTTATTCGCGACCGCTCGTCCCTTCTATCGGATACAGCGAACAAGAGCCGTGGGGGCTCTGATCAGTGGAGGATGGGCTGCCATCGCGGTGGGAATCCTGTTGGGACCCCACGCTCTGCACGTGATCGACGGCAACGTGCTGCTGGAGGTGAGGCCGCTGCTGATGATCGGTCTGGGGTGGATCGGCGTGATCGTGGGGATGCAGGGAAGGCGTGAGATCTTTCGACGGATTCCATCGGCGTTGTGGAGGTGGACGCTGATTGATGCCGTGCTGAGCGTGCTGCTGACGGCTACGATCGCGGCGATCGTGATGAGCCTGTGGCTTCCGCCCGGGCACCGGACCCCGTCGTGGATCTTTGCTCCGGTTGTGATGCTCGCGTCCTGCATGATCGGGTGGGCCCCGGAAACCAGGTCCATCAGGGTCAGGCTCACGCCTCCGGCGGGCCGTCTGGCGGTGCTTGTGCAATCGGGGGCGGGTCTGTCTGGGATGTTGGCGATCGGCCTGTTCGGGCTCACGTTTAGCCTCACCGGGCGGGATGAGGCAGGGCGAATGGGCTTTACCATGCTTGAAGCCGCTTCAGGAGTGGTGGTCGCGTTGGCGGTGGCGACGCTGCTGGGCCTTGGGGGGCGATTCATGCTCAGACGGGCTGATCGGTCGCGGCCGGAGACGCTGACAGTTTTCATAGGCTTGGTCGCACTTTTCGCGGGCGTGGCCGCCGATTTGGAAGTCTCGCCGTTGCTGGGCTCGATGCTGGCGGGCATAGTGATCGCGAATCTGGCGGGGCCTCGTCTGCGGGCATTTGAGCGGTTCATCCTCGGGGCGGAGCACACGGTGGCCCTGATGTTCTCACTCCTGGCAGGAGTGCTGCTGGAGCCTGCCGTTGGACTCTGGGGGGTCTGGCTGGTGACCGCGCTGCTGCTGATCCGGCTGGCGGTGAAGCCATACGCGATGTCACGTGGGCTCTCGGCCCATGCGCATGAACTGCCGCCCCGCAGCGTGCTCTATGCGGCTCCCATACGTCAGTCGCCGGTGGCGATCGCGATTGCCGTCGGCTTCGTGATTTCGGAGGCGTCGATGTTCAACCGGCGATTGCTGACGGTGATCGTCCTCGTGGGGCTAGCCGGTGAGTTGATCCCATATGGGGTCAGCCTGGCTCGAAGTCGGCGGATCGATGGAGCGAGGGTGAGGTCGGTCCTCGGTGGGTCGGTAGGAGAGGGCGCATGAAGAAACTGCGCTACCTGTTGCTGGCATGGGTGGTTCTGGTGGCCGGGATGGCCGCGCTGAGGTATCTGGAACTCGTTGATGCAGATACGGCCTGGCAAAGCATTGTCCCCGAGATGGTGGATGAGCTGGATGAACCGTTCACCGCTCCCCCTCCCGGGCTCATCGAGAGCGTATCAGGATTGGGGTTCCTGCTCATTGGAGCTTGGCTGACGGGTCGGATCTTCCGCCGCCTCGGGCTGCCCATGATTACCGGCTATCTCGTCTTCGGCGTCCTCGTCGGGCCGGAGCTTCACCAGGCCATGGCCTCGCTGGGGCCGCCGGCCGCGCTGGTGCCCAGGGAAACGCTGGGATATCTCGAGTTGGTGAATTCACTGGCGATTTCGATCATCGCCTTCACCGCCGGCGGAGAAATCAGGCTCGAATCTCTACGCAGTGGGGCGGCGCACATCATCGCGGTGACATTCGCCGGGGTCGTGCTCGTGTTCGCGGGCATGTGCGGCGTGCTGATGGTCTGTCGGCCTCTTATACCGATTCTGCGTGATCAACCGATCGAGATCTGCTGGATGATCTGCATCATCGTCAGCGCGATCGCGATCGCCAATTCGCCGGCGACGGTGCTTGCGCTGATAAAGGAGACGGATGCCCGCGGCCCGATGTCCCAGATCGGTCTGGCCGTGACCGTGTGCAAGGATCTGGTGCTGGTGATTCTCTTTGCCGTTCTTATGGCGATGGTGTTGTTACT
>PJEL010004878.1_pt1 | contig 10939 bp, 4 predicted proteins | sample 1853271 | NCBI WGS metagenome assembly PJEL01 (sample SAMN08108733, study PRJNA415343) | Invertebrate metagenome, whole genome shotgun sequencing project. | host: Globobulimina | place: Sweden: Gullmar Fjord | collected 2015-08 | reverse complement strand
GACGAACAGGGACAGCAGATGCCATCGACACCCGGTCGCAAAGAACGAAGGGCAAAACCATCGTGGCGCCGACGTCTCATCCGCTGGCTCGTGGCGATCGCAACAATCGTCCTCATTGTGGCCATTGGTGGATGGTTCTACGTCACACGGAGTGGATTCCTCAGTGACAAGATAGAACCAATCCTTGCGAAATTGACCGGAAGCGAGGTGTCGATCGGCCGAGCGTCAGTGGTTGGCGTCAACCAACTCGTACTCCAAGACGTTACCTGTCGCGTGCCCGGCATGGACGGCAAAGAAGGTGCGTTAGCTTTTCTCCCTCGAGTAGAAATTGAAGTCGATATTGAACGATTGTTGAAAGGCGAGATCTTAACTCGTCGAGTGGCGATCCGGTCCGGTGCTCGACTTCGCATCAGCGAACATCGTATTGACCCCGTTTTCAGTATTGGACTTTTGCAATTTGGGCCCGCGGAAGAGGGAACTCCTGCCAAAATAACGATCCCCGCCATCGAAGTCGATCACATTACCATTGAATTGGGTGAACATGGCAGCGGAAGAGTTTACCAAAGTATTGGGTCAATCGAGTTGTCCGGTTCCTTTGTTCCGGAGTCTGTTGCATCAGACTCTGTCCAAGGCGATCATGCCGAGGATGTCGCGACCCATGGGAAGTGGTATACATTTCAGTTGCAGGAAATGAGGCCCGATGATCCTTCAGATTCCGCGCCGTTGATTCAAATAGATGGAAGAGTCAATGCGCGATCAGGTGGAGCATCTGCACGGGTCACGGGTTTGTCATTCGATCGAGATCGTTCACACATCTTACCACGCGACATACGAGAGTGGTGGCAAACGGTTCAACCAAGTGGCACGTTTGACCCAATCACTTTTGATGTTGCAACTGATGGCCATTACTCTGTTGAGATCCCCATGGATGGCATCGACTGGACATTGCCGTTCAACGCAAATGAGATTCAATCCGCGGGCAATGACGATGATTCGGATGTGAATCAGACATCAAATGATGCATCTGAAAACGGCATTCGCCTGACCGATGTAACCGGTAGCGTCGTGGTTCACGAAACTGGGGCTGAGCTCATTCGTTTATCGGCCAATGTTGAAGATGTGGCGTACGACCTGCATGGGCATTTCAATTCCCTTCGTGTGGATACAGGTTTTGAATTGACCTTTGGCATGCGAGATTTTAGTCTTGGACGACATCTGAATATCATCTCTGTTCTTCCAAAGAACTATCGCAAAAGCATTGATGAAAATCTCGTCCTCGTGCAAGGTGCAGATGGCCGTGTAAGTGCGACAGTCCACGTGCGAAGAGATGATCCCGAGCTTTCTGTAACCGGGCAATCATCAGTATCCCCCATCGAGATTAGCGGAAAAGTCAATATCTCAGAAGCGGAAGGCATGTACCGCGCCTTTCCCTATCGAATAGTGGGTGTGTCCGGCGAAATTGAATTCGACAATGAAGAAGTGCGAATAGTGAGCCTGGCAGGTCGAAGCGAAAAAGGCGGCAACGTGTGGCTTGCAGGAGTCATTCGGGGATTTGAATCAATTCCCGAAGTCGATTTGGAGCTCTTTGCAACAAACGTCCTTATGGATGATGAGCTCAAGAATGCGATGGGAGCTCGCACTGCCAAGGCCGTCAATAAGTTCATGCATTTCGAGTCCGCACGCAAATTGCAAGATGCAGGCGTCATTCAAACAGAGAATGACCGTGACATTCTGCGCGACCAGCTGCATGAACTACGAAAACAACAGCAGGATCTTGATGTCTCAGACCCCGGTCGATCTACTCTAGATACGCAAGTCACACTTCTAACAGAGTTGATTGACACTACTCCAGTTTTTGAGCTTGGCGGTAGAGTCAATGTACGAACGCGCATTCAACGTGATGCGGGGCTCAACCAACCCGTGAAAGCAACAACGCGTTTGCGGTTGTCTCGCCGAAATGAACCCGTCGGGATCATGTACGAGAAATTTCCGTATCCCTTGTGGTTTGTGGCCGGTGAAATTGAAATCGCTTGGGACCGAATTACCATTCTTGAAGATCTGATCTTTGTCGGTCCAACCGGAGCGCAGGCCATTGCATCGGGCACGATTGAGCGTGTGCGAGAACCGCATTACCACATGAAAGAAGATCTTCGAATCACGGGCAATAGAGTGCCCGTCGATTCACTGCTCATTCATGCTATTCCTGGTAGATTTAAAGAAGAAGAGAAAGGTGAATGGCCAGGGAAACGCATTTCCAAGGCAGGCAAGATCATTGCAGGGCTTAACCTAACCGGTGATATCACTGGCGATGGGGTAGTGGTTGACAATCCGCAAACCCACAAGGCCGATTACACGTTCAACATAGCAATCGCAAATGGGATGACACAGCAATTTCTATTCCATGAGCAGGGTAGCGAAAAAGCGGAGCCTGCGATGCTTGCATTGGATTGGGAGTGGCCAGCCATCTATGCCATCCACGATTTATCCGGAGCCGCAACCGTCACTAAGCATGCAGTAGAGATACACAAATTGGCGGGTATTCATGGAGTCAATGAGCAGATAGAAGTGAATGGCATTATTGACTGGAGTTCAAAGAAGCGAACCGAAATCGATTTGGCATTCGATGCTTCCGATATTGTCTTCTCAGAAGAATTAGTGACGCTCCTTGATAATGTCTTGGATGAGAACGCTACAAGAGATTTGCACCAATTTGATGATGCATACGACCTGGCTGGGACATTCGGGGGGCGGTTCGAGTGGCGGAAGGATGCTGAGGGGCAGAGTAGCAATACGGTAACGATTTGGCCTCGCACCTGCTCAGTTCGTCTTGGTAATGATCGAATCTGGTTGGAGAATGTTCAAGGATCCCTGAGGCTAGGTGGAGTTGGAATTGATGTTGATCAATTGACAGGCAGTATTCGCCGACCTGCGAGTGATCAATCGACTCAAACCACCATTGTTCACGGGCATGGCTTGTTAGATTTGAAAAAATTGAGTGAATCGAATTTCGATGCAACTGTCACACAGGCGCATTTTGAAGATGCGTGGATTCCGAATCTCATGCGCAAATGGGGTTTGATTGATGTCGCTCAGCTCTACCAACAGTTCGCTCCGGATGGTCAATTCGATGCGTCAATCCGGCTGGGCGCCTCTGCTTCGCTTGCGCCAGCGACAGCATCCTTGCCTGCTTTCCAGATCGAATTGCATCCTCAAGAGTTGTCGATGCTTTGGCAGGAGGAACGGTTTGCATCCAACATCCTCGATGGGTACGCAATCATCAATGGTGCAACCGCTTCCGTGATAGGTCTACACGCCGTTCTGCCTGAAGGAAGTGTCAATCTCGATGCGGAGATTAGTTTTGCCGATGGTTTTGCTGCAGAATTAGATGTCGACGCACGCCTTGTTGCGTTAGATGCTAGGTCTCGTAAACTCGTCCCCAGAATCGTAGAGCAAGTAGCCGACGTTTTGGAACTGCAAACGGATGCACCAATTGCTCTCGAAAACGGACGGATTTCATATATCGCCCCCCGGGTAGATGAGGATGTTCAGGAAGGCGATCGCCGGGGATCGTCACTTGAAGTGGATGGCTTCGTGCGATTGCAGCAAGCGCAGTTTGGTGTGCCCGTCGACATTCGCCAATTCGATGGGACGATTCAAATGCACGTGTTGGAATTGCCAAACGCCGACTGGATCAACGGCCAATTCCAATTGGATGTTGATTCGATGCGGGTTGAAGGCCGGTTGGTTGAGAGTGCATCCATCGCATTCGAGACCGGTGATGAACGAGGCGAGTTGATAGTCAACAACGCGTTGGGTCATAGTTATGGTGGGCTGATCACGGGCCGGGGGCGAGTTGTCTTGCCGAGTGCCCAATCGCCCGGAAAATACGAAGCTCATCTACAGGCTGTCGATGTCCGTGTCGCTCCTTTGGTCGCAGATTCCAAGTCTCAGATGCTCAAATCTCTCAATGCAAAACTGATCCAAGGATCGAGTAGCCAACTCGAAAATGACGAAGCGGCACTGAATGATCAGAAACCTGGGATCGGATTTTTCAGTCTTTCATTAGGAGGGATTCTTGGTGATTTGTCTTCTCGGCGAGGTCGGGGAGAAATACGAGTGGTTGAAGGAGAATTGTACAATTCACCGTTGGCTATGTGGATGTTGCAGTTGAGCAATCTTTCGCTACCGTTGGCAACAAGTTTTGACTACGCAGATATTGCATTCTACCTACGGGGTGACGAACTATTCTTCGAACGCATGTTCCTAGAATCGCCAACTATGACGATGCAAGGCGATGGCACGATCGCATTTCCTTCCGGCGAGATCGATATGAGATTCCGAACGGCCAGTCGGGTTCGGGCACCGATCTTGTCTGATGTTTGGGAGTGGATTCGAGATCAAATGTTTTCGATTCACGTAACGGGGACACTGGACGATCCCATTTCACAACTCGAAGGTGCAAGTCCATCTTCTAAGGCTGAATACTAAATCCGTAATCCGATGCCCACTTCTTGTTCACGCGTTCAATCGTGTCATAGTCCATGGAGACGATTGGTGGGTAGTTTCGAATCTGTGTAGCAGGTGGCTTAGATTCGGTGGGGGATTTGGTGGTGCAATCAAACGCAACTGCAATCGGCCTGTCTTCTACTCGAATCAAATCTCTGCCGGGATCTGCGTTTGCACCGAGTCGAAACAGAACTGCATCATGATCGCGTACATCAACCTCTGCATCAACCGCCAGGATAAACGTAGGTCCATTCTCCGGTAGCGCCTTCATTATTCGCTCAATGCAAGTCCGGGCGGACACGCCTTCGGATTTTGCGATCGCAATATACAAGCACCGCCCCTTGCCTTCCACTGGAAGATGGAAGTTCTCCACTTCATGAAGAGGCGAAAGTAAATGCTCTACTTCTCGCTCGGTTAGTTTGCCATCTTGTATTGGTAACACTTCAGAAGCAGGCGTATTGACATCCTCGTTCGCCATCTTTCGTGTTGCGTCAAACCCGATTTTGTGACCCGCACCCATGTGTGGGGCAGCATGATCGAGAATATCTAATGGACCTTGCACCACTTCCACATCACGACCAAAATCACAATACGAAAAGAGTGCGCGCAAGACATCCTCAAGCGAGTGAACATCTACATCATCATCAACGACAATGAGGATTTTTGTCCACGCCATTTGGCCCGCACCCCACACCGCGTGCATGACTCGACGAGCCTGCAGTGGATATTCTTTTCCAATTTTCAAGATGGCGCAATTATGAAAACATCCAAAGAGTGGGAGATCATAATCTTGGATGTCGTGGATCAATGTCTTCAATAACGGGAAGAACAGACGCTCGGTTGCCTTGCCGAGATAGTAATCCTCCTGAGGTGGGAGGCCGACGATTGTGGTTGGATACACTGCATCCCGTCTTCGGGTGATTGCGGTAACTTCAACGATGGGGTACCGATCCGGCAAAGAGTAGAAGCCGGTATGATCGCCAAACGGTCCCTCTAATACTGCGCCGGGTCCAAGCGTTTCTGATTGCGTGGCGTCGAAGTCAGGCATTCCGCATTCAGTGGATACAAATCCTTCGATCACAATTTCTGCATTTGCGGGAACATCAACGGGGACTGTCTTTGCGCGGACCAAACGAATCGGCCCGCGATTCAAAAAACCTGCCATCAGTAACTCACTGATCCCCGGCGGAAGCGGGCAAGTGGCTGCATAAGGGAGAACACTTTCACCCCCAAGCACTATCGCAATTGGCATCGGCTGCCCTAACCGTTTCCAACTTCTCCAATGCTGCGCTCCATCATGGTGCATATGCCAGTGCATTGCCAATCGAGTGCGATCAAGAAGCTGCGAGCGATACATGCCGATGTTCAAGCTCGGCGGTTTAGCCTTGCCGCGATCGTTCGCATGAATAGTGTACGTTCCGGCAAGTGTAATAAACCGGCCTTGCCCCGCTGAAGTGTCGGGCTGATCTTGCGGAATGGTCCATCCGACCGCCGAAGGATCGCCATCAAGCGGCCATGATTTGATAATGGGAAGTTCGAAAAGATTGACATCTTTGCCCGTGTTTACAATCTGCTGGCATATCGCATGGCGAACTTGTTTGGGTGGAATGCGCAACAACGGCAAAAACTGCTTGGCCATTCCGATCGCATCACGCAATCCGGTGGGCGGTTTTGGTGTGGTCAACGCACCGATACGACCTGCTATAGCATTCAGTCCACCCGGGGTGTGACCTTGGGCATCGCATCCTAACGCCATCTCCATGCGGCGATACGAGCCGAACAGATTAATCGCCAAGGGGATGTTTGATTCGACCCCTTCGAGATTCTCAAAGAGGAGAGCATGCCCGCCACGGTCTGGCCGAAGGGTATCGGTTTGAGTACCGGTAATTCCAATTGAGGGCGCGCGCGCTGTTGACATGCGGTTCGCAATCTCAGCGACCTCCAAGATTGGAGAGACAGATGCTGTGATGCGCTTAAGTTCGCCCGCGCTTTCCAATGCCCGAATATATTCCTGCAAGTTTGAATACATACTCCGCAAAGGTAGGCAGCATACGTCAAGCATTCTCCCCATTGCTCATGATGAGGTTCGGGTCTAGGCATGAAAGAGGCTGCCTGCGGGAGCCGCAGGCAGCCAAATGATTAACGAGAACGAGTGAACTGATCATCATCGTTTGGCTGACGAGGCGGTATTTTCGACGGTCTTCATCGCAGAGGATGCCCCCTGAGAAACATCAAATCGAAAAGCATTGCCATCGTAATCGACGGTTACTCTGTCACCCGGGCCGAACTCACCCGCCAACATGCGGCTGGCCAGTGGGTTTTCCACACTTTGCTGCAAAACACGCTTGAGGGGGCGGGCACCATAACTCGGATCATATCCCAGTTGAGCGATGGCATGACTCGCCAATTCAGTTATTGAGAGTATCACATCGCGCTCCTGGAGGCGCTCGATCAGCCCTTGCACTTGCAACTGCACGATCTCGCTTAGCTCCTCTTTTGTGAGCTGATGAAAGACTATGGTTTCGTCAATTCTGTTCAATAACTCCGGCCGCATCGCTTGCTTCAAATCTTCCTGAACTGCTGCCTCGATCTCCCAATCCTGCGCTCCGGAATCCGCCAACCGTTGTAAATTGTGCGAACCGATATTGCTGGTCATGACAATGATCGTGTTCTTGAAATCAACCGTCCGGCCGTGCCCGTCGGTCAGGCGTCCATCGTCCAGCACCTGTAACAGAATGTTGAACACATCGGGATGGGCTTTCTCGATCTCGTCGAGAAGAATGACGCAATAAGGACGACGCCGAACCGTTTCCGTTAGCCGACCACCTTCTTCATACCCAACATAACCGGGAGGCGCGCCGATCAATCGCGCGACCGAATGTTTCTCCATATATTCACTCATGTCAATTCGGACGAGCGCTTCTTCTGTGTCGAAGAGAAATTCGGAAAGCGCTTTGCAAACTTCGGTTTTCCCCACCCCAGTTGGCCCAAGGAATAAGAACGAACCAATCGGACGTTTTGGATCGCCCAAGCCGGCCCGGCTGCGACGGACCGCGTTCGATACAGCGCTCAATGCTTCTGCTTGCCCGATGACACATTTGCCCAAATCTACTTCCATTTGCACCATCTTCTCACGCTCGCCCTCGAGGAGTTTGGAAAGAGGAATTCCGGTCCAAGTACTCACGATCTCTGCAACATGTTCCGGTCGAACCTCTTCGCTGACGAGGTTGTTGCCGGCTTCCTGATTAGCGGTGAGTGTTTCCTCCGCTGATTGCAATTGTTGATCGAGTTCACGCAACTCGCCGTACTGAATCCGAGCAGCCCGTTCAAGATCCCCTGCCCGTTGGGCCTGATCGAGTTCTGTGTGTTTGCGTTCGATGGTGTGTTTGGTCTCTTTAATCGTGTCCAGTTCCCTCTTTTCCGATTCCCATTGCATAGAGAGAACGCGATTGCGATCGTTTAAGTCTGCAAGCTGCTGTTCTATTTGATCAAGTTGTTTCCGGGAGGCATCATCCTTTTCTTGTTTCAAAGCCTCGCGTTCAATTTCGAGGCGCAGTATTTCTCGCCGGATTGTGTCCAACTCAGCCGGCATAGAATCGTTTTCAATGCGTAACTTTGCGGCCGCTTCATCCAATAAATCGATCGCCTTGTCCGGCAAAAATCGGTCTGAAATGTAACGATTACTGAGCATTACTGTCTGCACGAGCGCACTGTCTGCGATGCGCATGCCGTGATGAGTTTCGTAGCGAGACTTCAACCCTCGCAATATTGCGATCGTGTCTTCGACAGATGGTTCACTGACAAACACCGGCTGAAACCGTCGCTCAAATGCGGCATCTTTTTCAATATGTTGGCGGTATTCGTCTAATGTGGTGGCACCAATGCAACGGAACTCACCGCGAGCTAGAGCAGGCTTGAGCATATTCCCCGCAGAGACTGCACCTTCAGAAGCGCCCGCGCCGACGATAGTGTGCAGTTCATCGATAAAGAGAATGACCTGCCCTTCGCTTGCAGTCACTTCACGCAGCACTGCTTTGAGCCGCCCTTCAAATTCACCTCGGAATTTTGCCCCGGCGAGCAATGCCCCTACATCAAGGGCCAAGATCCGCGACTGCTGCATCGACTCAGGGCAATCGCCGTTAACAATGCGCAGTGCCAGCCCTTCGGCAATAGCGGTCTTACCCACGCCCGGCTCACCTATGAGCACCGGATTATTTTTTGAGCGTCGACTGAGCACTTGCATGCATCGTCGAATCTCATCGTCACGTCCGATGACGGGATCGAGCTTGCCTTCCTGGGCCTGTTCATTCAAATCGATCGCATATTTTTTCAATGCTTCAAATTGTGATTCAGCGCCTGCATCATGCACATTGGAAACTCCTGCAGTCTTTCGAATCTCCGCGATCGCTTTGAGGATGTCTGCCTGTTCAATACCGTTAACGGTCAGGATTTCACTTGCCGCTGATCGAATGTCCATCATCCCAAGCAACAGGTGTTCGGTTGAAATGAACGAATCGCCCAGCATTTTGGCCTCTTGCTCAGCTCGGTGCATGAGGTCAACCACGGCCGGCGAGGTGGTGGGGGAAGTGCCCTTCACGGTAGGCAGGCGATCCAATTCGCTTTGGGCAATCGTTAAGATTCGATCAGTAATCGCGCTCGATTTTTCCAGTACAGATCGCGCAATAGTGGTGTTCCCTTTTTCATCACGTTGGAGCATGGCAACCAATACGTGCATCGGCACCAGTTGGCCGTGATTCATTGAATAAGTCAACGACTGGGCGCTAGCCAAGACTTGTTGGGCGAGAGTGGTCAGGCGGTCCATATTCATAGCAATTGTTCCTTTCTCCGTGCCCCGCCTATCCTGCGGGAACATCGGTGTGCCGTTTGTAGTAGAACAAGCCCCATGCCACATCGCACCCCGGCTGAGCCTGCATTATCCATCATTTGGGTCTGCGATGCAGCACAATGTGTTAATGTGGGGAGCACGTCTGCAAAATTGGCAGTCAATTTGATCGAGCGTTAAGAGTAAGACTCTGTGACCCATGACCAAGCAAGTACGCATCAATGAAATATTCTGCTCGATCCAAGGCGAATCGACTTGGGCAGGTTTGCCGTGCGTGTTCATCAGACTCACTGGCTGCCCCATGCGGTGTCATTATTGTGACACCGCCTACGCCTTCACGGAAGGTGAATTTCGATTGGTTGATGAAGTCGTGACCGAGGCGTGCTCGTTCCCGACGGATCTGGTCGAGATCACTGGGGGCGAACCGCTTATGCAATCCGCCGTGCATCTTCTCATGCAAAATCTATGCGATCTCGGCAAGACGGTGTTAATCGAGACAGGCGGTGCGTACGACATTTCGGTCTGTGATAGCAGAGTGATTCGAATCTTGGATATCAAGACGCCGGGGAGTGGTGAAGAGCAGCAGAACCATTGGCCCAATCTCGATCAGTTGCGAAGTCAGGACGAAGTGAAATTAGTCATTTGCGACCGGGCAGATTTCGAATGGGCGCTGCAGATCATTCAAGAAAACAATTTGCAGCAACGCGTGGGAGCGATTCTTATGTCCCCAGTATTCGAACAAGCAGCGTGCAGCGCTATTCGAGGCCATGTAGCATTGGATCCTGCCACCTTAGCGCAATGGATCGTCGATGCAGCGATCCCCGGGATGCGCATGCAGATGCAGATGCACAAATTTATCTGGGATCCGCAGCAGCGCGGAGTGTGATTGATCGTAGGTCATTGATGGCTAAGGCTCATTTGCGAGCAACGACGGTTATGGTCTGAATAGACTCTGCTTCTTCACCCGACTCTTCATCTCGAACCCGCGCTTTAAGATAATAGGTTCCGACGTTAAGATTGGGGGGGAGGTTGATGCGATACACAACAAAGAAGTCCTGGCGTTTCGTATTGCAAATGTCCACCACTGTTTGGGCTGGCTGATTCCAGACGATCGTGCTGTCAGAATCGGTGTATAGTTCAAGCTCGACTTTGAGTGTGGTCTTGTGCTGTCCCTCTGCAGTGATCTTGGGGTCAGAATTTTCAACTTCGATGTAGCCGATCATCTGAATAGGCCGGCTGCGCACAAACGTTAGATCTTTGTACTCAGCATAATCGCCAAATCCGGTCACCTCAGAGCACAAACGGAACGCAGGGATATTCAACTCTGCATTGTTCCCCATCGCTTCAGCGAATCGATTTGCATGATCAACGAGGATTTCAGGATCACCCGTTGCTTGGTATTCCTTCCCCGCCGCGGCGAAGAACTCCTGGAAATGCCGAAGAACATCACGTTCTCGGTCATTCAGATTATACAGATCAGCAGGGTCAAAGCAAAAACGAAATGGATATCAACCCATGGGCCGCCCATTCTCTTTCAGATGTGGTGTCCCTTTTAAATGCCGAAATGCAAAATAATTTGGTGTTGCTGCT
>PJEL010004877.1_pt1 | contig 10940 bp, 6 predicted proteins | sample 1853271 | NCBI WGS metagenome assembly PJEL01 (sample SAMN08108733, study PRJNA415343) | Invertebrate metagenome, whole genome shotgun sequencing project. | host: Globobulimina | place: Sweden: Gullmar Fjord | collected 2015-08 | reverse complement strand
ATAGAGCAAAGGCAACAAGCACAAACTCAAGTAGAAAATATGCAAGAAGAGTTAATTCAATCTGAAAAACTTGCCGTCATTGGCAGTATGTCTGCGGGTATTAATCATGAGATTAATCAACCGCTAACAGCGCTGCGTAGTTACTCACAAAATGCGCTGGCCTATCAAGAACGTAACATGACAGATAAGGTAAAAAACAACTTATCGTTAATTGTTGGTTTAGTTGACAGACTCAGTGATATTGTTAGTCAGTTCAATAGTTTTTCTAAAAAGAGCACGGGTGTAGCCTGCGCAGTTAACGTTGAAGCCAGTATAATGGCAGCGGTAAGTATTGTTAAACACCAAGCCAAAAATGCTTCGGTAAAATTAACCATTACCCCTTGTGAAAATAAGTACAATATTTTTGGCGACGCGGTAAGGTTTGAACAAGTGTTAGTTAACTTGTTAAGCAACGCCATACAGGCACTGAATGAACAAGAAGACAAACAAGTGGCTATTTGTTTGTTTGAAAAGCAAGGTCGGGTTTTTGTTCAAATTACCGATAACGGCCCCGGTATCCTAGCAGATAATATTGACAGAATTTTTGAAGCATTTTTCACCACCAAAGATAACTTTGGTTTAGGACTTGGTTTGTCTATTTCCCACCGCATTATTGAATCAATGCAAGGACAACTTAAAGTGAGTAATCATCCGGACGGCGGCGCAATTTTTACCATTAGCTTGCCCATTATGCCGGTTTAGTAAGGAAATATATGCATACAGTAAACTCAGCCAGCCCTATTAATACAGACAAGCTAGGCACCGTTTTTGTTATCGATGATGAAGAGCACATTCGCAGTGCTATTGAGCAGTTGTTTGAACTGCAAGGTTTTGCAGTACAAACCTTTGCTGATGCTCATCAATTGCTTAACCAGCTCAGTGCTAGCTGGCCAGGTGTTATTATCAGCGATATAAATATGCCCAAAGTTGATGGTCATCAACTGATGAGTGATATCAAACGAATAGACCCTGATATTCCTACCATCTTGCTTACTGGTTTTGGTGATATCTCCATGGCAGTAAAGGCAATGCGCAATGGCGCTTATGACTTTATTGAAAAGCCTTTTAATAATGATGACTTGGTTGATACGGTAAAAAGAGCCGTAGATAAGCGCACCTTAGTGCTTGAAAATAGGCAGCTGAAAAAGGAAATAGAAACACATTGTTTGCCCGGCCCTCGAATATTAGGTAACTCACCCTCTATTGTGCAAATGCGAAATATCTTAAATCAAGTGATGGATGCACCCGCAGATATTATGATTGATGGTGAAACGGGCACAGGCAAAGAGTTAGTAGCCCGCTACTTACACGATCACAGTATTCGAAAAGAGCGTAATTTTGTTGCTCTTAACTGTGGCGCTATTCCTGAAAACATCATTGAAAGTGAGCTGTTTGGCGCAGAGCAGGGCGCCTACACAGGTGCAGACAAAAAGCGCATTGGTAAGTTTGAATATGCTAATGGTGGTACCTTATTTCTTGATGAAATTGAAAGCACACCCATGGCGCTGCAAATTAAACTGCTTAGAGTATTAGAAGAGCGCAAAGTAGTACGTTTAGGCGCAAATGAAGGCATAGAGCTTGATGTTCGCGTTATTGCAGCAACTAAGGTCGATTTATTAGAGTTATGTGAGCAAGGGTTGTTTCGAGAAGATCTGTATTATCGACTCAACTTAGTGAAAGTGGATATCCCGCCGCTAAGAGAGCGTATTGAAGATGTGCCTTTACTATTTTTACACTTTGCTCGAGTTGCTTCCGCGCGCTATAAAAAAGAGCTAATCCCTTTATCGCAAGAGCAAAAAGCGCAGTTACTCAGTTATGAATGGCCGGGTAATGTTCGAGAACTACGTAACCTAGCAGAGCGTTATATTTTACTCGGTGAAACTGCCGCCTTTAATCTTAAAGCAAGCACCAATGCCAGTAATATGCATAGCGGTATGGGGCTGACTCAACGAGTTGAGTTTTTTGAAAAATTCCTCATTGAAGAGGCACTGGCAAATAATGAGGGAAGTATAAAAGACACCATGGAAGAGCTCAAGTTAGCCAGAAAAACCCTGTACGATAAAATGAAAAAATACGAACTAGAGCGGAAAAGTTATCAATAGAATAAGCTGTAACTGAATAATATCAGTTACACTTTTGTCGTTTAAAAGACTAAGAGACTAGACATCTACCACCGAGAAGACAGAGAGGCAGGTTATATGCTCCATGCATAACCTAAGTGACCTACATTCATGTAGGCCTCGCTGCGCGCTAAACAGAGGAAGTGATTAGACATTGAGCAACTAGATAGCAAAAATCAATCATTACTTCAGTTCTAGTTTCTTCTCAGTGTAGCGTAACGAAGTGAAGCCTCGGTGTCCTCAGTGGTAGAGTATTTTGTCTGCTCGATTCTACTAAGTTCAAAACCAGCATCACCACCGAGAACACAGAAGTAGTGATTAGAGACTAAGCAACTAGATAGGAAAATCAATGTTTTAATCTCATTACTACAGTTCTAGTTTCTTCTCGGTGTAGCGTAACGAAGTGAAGCCTCGGTGTCCTCTGTGGTGGAGTATTTTTCTGATCTAAAGTACTAAGGTCAACACAGTCATAACCTTACCCTTGAATATACTCATACAAGGCTTTTAGCACTGACATTTTAGACTTATCTTCTTCATGTTCATGCGCTAAGTTTTCAATTTTCATCATAAACTCATCAAGAGATAAAATACCTTTACCGCCATATTGCAGCTTGTTTTGGCTATATTGCTGCCATTTTTCCTGCTCTTCGGTAGATAGTGTATGTGGGTAGTTTCTTGCACGATAGCGAAACAGCAATACCGTTAAGCGTTCATCTTGAAATTGAAAAGGATGATTGGCTAATTGCTCAGGCGTTAAACCACGTAAAATATCCATTTGCGCTTTATCGCCATGGCTAAAGAAACTACCGCCATACAAAGCTTGCTCGGCATCTGGCTTTTCATCACCAAAATCAGAAGTCGCAAAAACATCACTTAAGGTATCTCTAAGCTCGGCATGTTTTTTCAAAACCGCTAAGTTCTCTAAACAAAAATCTCGTGGTATTGCTAAACGCTCAGCATTTTCAGGCAACAAGGTTTTAGCTGGCGCTACCACAGGACACTTATTGACATGAATAAGCTTAACCGGAATAGGTTTTTCATCTGGCGCTAAATCATCATAACGGGTATATAAACGTGCTTTAATTTCTTCACTGCTGAGTTCAAGTAAAGGTGAAATATCTTGTGCTAAATCGATGCAAATAACCGCGTTTTTATTCACCGGATGATAGCCAATTGGCGCAAACCAACTAGTACAACCGTGCGCCGATGAAATTTTGCTTGAGGTGTGCACAATAGGTGTCATATCAGCGGTATTAATTAAATCTTTAACTTGGTTCTTATTTTTTAAGTTAAAAATAAACTCATACAATTTTGGCTGCTTTTCTTTAATCAACTTTGCCATAGCAATGGTGGCATAAACATCACTCATCGCATCATGGGCGGCTTCATGGGCTATGCCATTGGCCTTGGTTAATAACTCTAAACGAAAGCTGACAACCTCTTCGCCATCACGCTCAACGGTTGGCCAATTAATACCTTCAGGGCGCAGTGCGTAAGTAGCACGCACCATATCAATAATATCCCAACGACTATTACCGTTTTGCCACTCGCGGGCATAAGGGTCAAAGAAGTTACGGTAGAATAAATAACGACTCACTTCATCATCAAAACGAATGCTGTTATAACCGGCAACACAGGTATTAGGCGTAGCAAATAAGTTGTGAATACGTGTAGCAAATTCTGCTTCAGACAAACCTTCACGCTGCGCTTTTTGCGGCGTAATTCCGGTAACTAAACACGCTTCAGGATGCGGCAGATAATCAATGGGCGGCTGACAATAAAACATCTCAGGCTCGCCAATAATGTTTAAATCGAGATCGGTACGAATGCCGGCAAATTGTGATGGCTTATCAAACTTAGGGGAAATGCCCCAAGTCTCGTAGTCGTGCCAAAGGATAGTTGATGCGTTGCTTGTCAAAGAGCTATTCCATTTTGTTTTTTTCAATTATTAATATTATCAACTTATCTGCTTAAGCAAACAATAATAAAGTTCAAAAAGTTATCTCGAATTGATTTTCATGACGACTCAGGTAGCAATTCTTTCCTATAATCCCTGAATATTAGGGGCCGTTTCCTCAACAAGTCGTTTAATAATCAATTGTCCTAATGCTTTGTAGTTACTGAATAAGCAATGACCAATCTAGTTTGAAACATCAGTTAACGATTTAATAATCACCATCTTTCTAATTTATGTATACTTATTTTATAGTTTTCAGATAATAAGCTAACTTGTAGATAAATCAGTGCTGATTTTTGTCTATAATTTTAGCAATTAGATTTTAGTTCTTAGTCAATTAATCTGTATGTGGTCATTTCATTTTCAGGTGTTTACTCGGTGGGGAGAATAATTGAATAGCTTCATAGCGCAATTAAGAAAGCGACAAGTATTTAAGGTTGCGACCATCTATGCGGTGTCAGCGTGGCCATTAATTCAAATAGCTGATTTAGCTGTGCCTGCTCTCGGCCTGCCAGATTCTGTGATGACCTTATTGTTACAGATATTTTTGGTCGGCTTCCCCATGTCGTTAATTTTTGCTTGGCTATATAATTTCACCTCCCAAGGCATTGTCAGAGTTAAAAAGGGCGGCGAGCAGGAAAGCTCACCACAAGTTAATTTTAAAACAACCTTATCTGTTGCAGGCACCTTAACATTGGCTGTTGTCGTTATTCTATCAGTGCAGGTAATGTTAGATGAACAAGCCCCACAAAGCACAGTCACAAGCCCTAATAAAACAACCCCTATCGAGCAAGAGCTATTGTCAAAAGGAAAAAAAGAATCGATCGCTATTTTACCCTTTGTGCCGTTTAGTAATGATAAGGAAGATGAGTTTTTTGCCGATGGCATGGTGGAAGAGTTGCTCAACTTACTCGCTCAAATTCCAGAGCTGCAAGTCGCCGCCAGAACCTCTTCTTTTGCCTATAAAGGTGTATCCAACAAAACGATTATTGAAATAGGGCGCGAGTTAGGCGTTGATACCATTCTTGAAGGCAGTATTCGAAAGAATGATACCAGTAATAAAATCCGAGTAACGGCGCAGTTGATTCGAGTGAGTACCGGCGAACACCTTTGGTCTGAAACTTATGATCGAGAATACCGTGATATATTTCAAATTCAAGATGATATCGCCAGAGCAGTGGTTGATAAAATGAAAGTCACCTTGCTTGGCAATAAAGCACCTTTTGAGTTTATTGCTGAAACTAATAATGTTGATGCTATGGTCGCTTTTGGCAAGGGACAAAAAGAGCTAGCGCATCGCACTGCACCCTCCATTACTAAAGCGTTACAGCACTTCCAACAAGCAGCAAGGTTAGACTCAAATTATGCTCGTGCATTTGTCGGCATTGCCGAGGCTAATATATTACTTGCTCTGTATGGGAATTTGCCTGAAGAAAAAGCCAATAGTGCAGCAAAAGAGGCCTTAGATACCGCTTTTCAATTGAAACCTGATTTGGCCGCAGCACATGCCACCAATGGACTATTACTCGCTGAAACGGATACCACAAAGGCTGTGCAATCATTCAAACAAGCGATAAAGCTTAACCCTAATTATGCCATGACCTATATGTGGTACGGCTCCTTGTTACAAAGTAGTGGTGATATTGGTGGCGCGCATAAATTATTTGAACAAGCTTACGTATTAGACCCTAAATCGCCTGTTGCCGCATACAACGTAGCTTGGTGTTATTATCAAGCGGGCTCTGAGAAAAAAGCCATGGACATATTTTCACAAATTATCAGTAACGACCCTTATTACCCAGGGGCTTATAATTTAGTTGGTGATATTTTATCTACACGTGGCCGACTTGATGAGTCAATCAGCATGTATAAACGTGCACTTGACGTTGACCCGGTAAATAAGAAAGCCATTAAGGGCTTGTTAATTGCCAATATGGATATGGGAAATATCAAACAAACTCAACAGTGGTTTGATTATGCCAGTAAAGAAGAGTCTCAGTTTTCAGCACAAGACGTGAGTTTTATGAAAGCGCGATTTTATGCGTCACAAGGTGATGCAAATAAGGCACTGAACTTATTGAAAGATATTAAATTCACTGGTGAAAAAGCCATGATGAATGATTATATCGAAGGTGAGGCGGCTTATTACCAAGGTAAGTATGTCCAGGCTATTACCGCTTTTGAACGATTGAGAAATTCAAATAGCAGTAACAATGACTATTTCTATCACTTGTCTGAAGGGCAGTCGGCAATTCATTTAGCCTATGCTTATATGCAAGTGGAGCAGGATACTCAGGCTAAAGCTATTATCGATGGTTTTACCCATTTTTTGGAAAAGGATAAAGCTAAAATATCGAACGACCCCTCTTACTATTATAATTTAGCGTTAATTAATGCTTTAAAGGGCAGTACAGTAGATACTTATCAATACCTTCAAGGGGCTATCGATGCAGGCTGGATAAAAGTATGGCAAGCGGAGTTAGAGCCCATTTTATCGCAAATGCATAATGAGCAACAATTTGGTCAAATGATGGGCGGCATTAGAGCGAGATTAGCCACCATGAGAGCCCGCAGTGAAGATGAGAATTCATTCCAACTTGCTAATAGTGGTACTTTTTAGCAAGTAAACTGCTCTTGTATTATCACCAGCACTAGCACCAGAGTAAATAGATAAATAAATGAATAAGGTAAGTATGACTGATATTGGTTTTGGCGATCGTGATTTTAGCTTTGCAGTGTACATTGCAAACAAGCCTAATATGCATGAGTATCAAAGTTTATCAGGGGTTATGCCACTGGTAACCGGAGAAGTTGATGCGATTAACCAGTCATGTGGCAATGGCTGGCGAAAAGTATTTAATGTTTATGCAAAGCTACTTTATGCCTTAGACAAAGAGTATTTTGGTTTTTCAGCAAAGGCAGCCACTTGGCAAAGTTACCGTGACAACTATCTATTGCAAGATAACAGTAAAACCGCGCTTTTATTTTCAGAGCCGCTAACTCCTTCGCAACCAATAACGCCTATCCGAAATCAAGTACACATAATTTGTGGTAAAACTCACGCTAAGGCGTTAATCGACAGTGGTAAGCTGAAAAGCAATTTGGTTTGGCTGGATGATGAATTTGCCATAGACAAGCAAAACAAACTGATTGTTTGCCCGTATTTTGATTATCGTCAGCTCAGTAACATTAAAATTGAGCGTTTGGCTGGCTTACTCAGAACGTTAACAACTAACTAGTTCTTCTTTCAAATTTTTACTGCTCTGTTACTGTAATCAAGCTAAACATATTTGCATTTTCCATTATATTGTCGATACTTAACTTACTTTAAGAAGATCATATTTATTGGTAACTTTTATTACTTCTCTTAATTACCTTTGAGCGAGGAAGCTAATACTATTTCATTAGGTTTGTGATCTTGTTATGCGCAGGTAAAATAAATCAGGGCAAGGTGCTTGCTTGAGTAATAGCTGAGCTGTGTGATTAAGCACAAGGTAGGCGTGGGTTATTTTAGCCAGCACGAGTGGGCAATAATTTAATGGAATTGGTATAATATGGAAAAGTCTAGTTTTGATTGGTTACATGTATTGTTGGTTGATGATAGCGCCACCATCTTAAAGTATGTAAATAAAGTACTAGAACAATCCTATGATATTCGTCATATCCATACTGCTTCTTCAGCCCCTGAGGCAATGCAAATACTGCGTCAATCAAAACAAATCAATTTACTTTTTCTCGATTTAAACATGCCCAATGTGGATGGTATTCAACTGCTGTCGCAAATAAGTGCACTTGAATACAAAGGCTATGTGGTCATTATGAGCGGTGTCTCAACACAGATTATTTCTTCCGTTGAGTCATTAGCAAAAACCTATGGTTTAAATTATATAGGCACGTTATTAAAACCCATTCATGAATTAGACTTTCAATACATTATTGATAAAATTGGCGGCTCTAGGCAAAAAGACACATCCGTTGAATCACTTAAAGTTTATGAGATCATTCGAGCAATAAAAAATAATGACATTGAAGTACTTTACCAACCACAAGTTAACTTAACTACCCGTTCATTTATTGGCGTGGAAGCATTATGCCGAATGAACCATCCCCGATTAGGCATGGTGTCTCCAGATAGATTTATTGATAAAGCCGAAGAAAGTGAATTAATTGTTCATATCACCTTAGCGGTATTAAAAAAATCCATGGCGGATTGGAAAAAATGGCAACAATCAGGCTTAGATATTAAATTAGCAGTAAATGTTTCACCAATAGCATTGCAACAATTTGAATTTGCCGATACCATTTTTATGTTGCTGAAGGAACACGATATGCCAGCCACTAACCTTTGCATAGAAATAACTGAAAGCGTACTCGCCAGTGATCACGCACAAGAGTTAGTGAACTTAAATCGTTTAAATATGCGTGGTGTTGAACTCGCCCTTGATGACTTTGGTCAAAAACACTCAACCATTGAGCGCTTACAGAACTTACCGTTAACTTATTTAAAACTCGATAAAAGCTACTTCATCGACAATAAAGACAGTACCAACCAACTGGCGCTTATCAATACCAGTTTGTCGGTAGCTAAAGACTTGAACATAAGAACCATAGCAGAAGGTGTAGAAAACAGTGCCGTAATGAGTTTAGTTACTGAAATGGGCTGTGATTTCGGCCAAGGTTATTATATAGGATGCCCAATGCCCGCCAAAAAGGTCTTCAACTGGCAAAGAGAGTGGAATGCAAAGACCTAAAGGTAATTATCACCACCGAGAACACAGAGGCAGGTTATATGCTCCATGCATAACCTAAGTGACCTACATCCATGTAGGCCTGGCTTCGCCCTACACAGAGGAAGTGATTAGACATAAAAGGCCTAACAATAATCTTTGTTTCATATTAGTTCATCACTTAATCTCTTATGTCTTCTCGGTGTCCTCTGTGGTGAAATTCTCTAATGTCTGTCGTTTAAACATTTAAAGACTAGTAATCTACCACCGAGGACACAGAGGGGCTTCGCCCTACACAGAGGAAGTGATTAGACATAAAAGGCCTAACAATAAATCTTTGTTTCATATTAGTTCATCACTTAATCTCTTATGTCTTCTCGGTGTAGCGAACGCAGTGAAGCCTCGGTGTCCTCTGTGGTGAAATTCTCTAATGTCTGTCGTTTAAACATTTAAAGACTAGTAATCTACCACCGAGGACACAGAGGCAGGTTATATGCTCCATGCATAACCTAAGTGACCTACATCCATATAGGCCTGGCTACGCCCTACACAGAGGAAAAAACTTTAAACACAATACTGTCATTGCCGAAGTGCCTTGTCGGCAATCTATTGCTTTTGGTTTTCACTTAAGCTCTTATCTCTTCTCGGTGTAGCGAACGCAGTGAAGCCTCGGTGTCCTCTGTGGTGGAATATTTTTTTCTTTTAGTCCCGTCATTCCTAAGTCCCTTGTTGGCAATGTTTCTCTTTAATTTCACTAGGATTATTCGTATAATGCCGCAAATTTTATTGTTATTCGTTGAGCTCACTAAAGCAAATACGAACAACAAATGCCAATCGGATATGGTGAAAAGTGTCAAAGTCAGTAGAAAGCTCTATAGCAAATAATCAAGCAATGCCAAATGATGTCAACGCACAATTGTTACAACAACAATTACTGCAGCAACAACTACTTATGCAAAACACTCAAAACCAAGATGATGAAATTGACTTAGCTGAGCTTTGGCGCGCTATTTGGGCTGGTAAATTTACCATCATCATCATCAGTATGATTTTTGCCGTAGCCTCAGTATTTTTCGCACTCTCAAAACCTAATATCTACAAAGCCTCAGCAATTTTAGCTCCGGCCTCAGATGAAAGCGGTGGTATGGGTGCAATGGCAGGGCAACTTGGCGGCTTAGCTAGTATGGCTGGCATTAGCCTTGGCGGCGGTGGCGGCGTTGATAAAACAGCACTGGCATTAGAAATTATCAAATCTCGTTCATTTGTTGAAAACTTCATTAATAAACATGATTTATTAGTGCCATTAATGGCCTCTAAAAACTGGGATATGCCATCTGATACATTAGTTTTAGATGTTGAATTGTATGATGAAGCAAACAACAAGTGGATAAGAGAAGTTAAAGCGCCCAAAACACCAGAGCCATCTTCATGGGAAGCATATAAAGCGTTTTCTGAGTTAGTTACTGTCTCTCAAGATAAAACCAGCTCTATGGTTAATATTGATATTGAGTTCTACTCACCAGCAATAGCTAAGCAATGGTTAACCTGGTTAGTTCAAGATATAAACGAATATATGCGAGAGCAAGACCAAATTGAAGCAAAGGCATCAATTGACTACCTAACCAGTCAGTTAGCAAAGATTAAAGTGGCGACCATGGAAACAGTGTTCTACCAGCTTATTGAAGAGCAAACTAAAAACATGATGTTAACTATGGTTAAAAAAGAATACGTGCTTAAAACCATAGATCCTGCCCAAGTACCAGATACCAAAGACAAACCAAAACGTGCACTAATTGTGGTGTTAGGTACTATGCTTGGTGGTATGTTATCAGTATTAATCGTACTTATTCGCTACTTCAGCAGAAAAGATAAATAGCCTATGCCGAGTCAGTCAAAGACGATAAAATCAATAAATGAACTTGCTTCATTAGATCCTAATATCGAAGTTCTCTGGTTATATGGCTCAAGAGCTAGAGGTCAAGAGTCCTCAAAAAGTGACTATGATTTAGCAATAGCATTTACCCAGTATATTGATGATCCCGTTGAACGACGATTAAGGCCTGAGTTACTGGCATTAACTTGGACGAAAAAACTTGG
>PJEL010004876.1_pt1 | contig 10940 bp, 8 predicted proteins | sample 1853271 | NCBI WGS metagenome assembly PJEL01 (sample SAMN08108733, study PRJNA415343) | Invertebrate metagenome, whole genome shotgun sequencing project. | host: Globobulimina | place: Sweden: Gullmar Fjord | collected 2015-08 | reverse complement strand
GGTAGTTCTGAAACCTTTAATAGCCTTGTATGTAATTGGATGCCTGTAGATTGGATGGAGGTGTATACATTTAAGGTTTATGAAAGAGATAATGGTCCTGATGTAGATGTAAATATAAAGGCTACCTACAAAACTAAAAATTCTGAAAAAACTAATTTTGGAGTAGAGGGTTCTGTTAATGTTAAAATAGAAGATATTTTAAATAAAAGAGATGATGAGATAGGTACGGGTACTTTAGAATATATTAGTCCAGTCACAACAGAGATAGAGTTTTCTGATTATAGCTTTAAGATTAAAATTTCAAATCAATAAAAGATTGAATTTTAATGTAATAATAAATATATAAAATAATAACATCATGAAAAATATTAAAAAATTACTGGTTTTAACTCTTTTACTATTTTTAGCAAATGCAGCTATTTCTCAAAACCTTAGATTAAATACCAATGTTGGTTTTGCTGGCTATGGTCACCCTTTTGATGGATACTTTTTTGCATTTGATGTAGCAATTCCTGTATGTAAATTTATAGAAATAGATCCAACATTCTCTTTTCACTCAAATATGACTGATAAATATAATTATTATAAATGGAGGAGTGGATATTATGATGGTTTTGGTTCTTGGATTAAGCCTTCATTTACAGAATCAACTATTTCTGAAACAACAAGTGGTGTAATGGCTGGGGATATGATGTTATATTTGAATATTAAGCCATTTCAACTTTTCAAAAGAGAAAAGTTAAATAAAATAGATATTGGAATAGGGGTGGGCTATGGTCTTAAGGTTTTTCAAAAATATTATTATAACTTTGAAGATAATACTGTTGTAAGTATCCGTTCTGAAGCTGGGATACTCTCTACCTTAGGTATTAAAATATTTTATAACTACCATTTCAAAAACTGCTATTTAGGCACAATGATAGGTGTTGCTGATGTATTAGATGATGCACCGTCTATTGTAAGTCTTCAATTTGGAGTAAGAATAAATAATTCAAAATAGATTTAAATAATTTTAAGTATTTATAAGGCATCAACTCAATTAAATTTGATTGATGCCTTTTTTATTGGTCACAGTGAAAGTTAAAACTATGCGCTTTAGTGTATGTAGCTTTTAGGTTCTAAAAATGTCATATTTGTAGCATAGTTTGAAAGTAGGTGCTCATACAGTACCGAGTTTCATATTAATATATCATGATCAATATTTTGGAAAAAAAGTATATAGATGATAATTTTATAATCAGAATTGAATGACTTTCAGTCATTATATAAAAAGATAGTACTTTCAGTCCATAGTGGTTTATTTCATATATTTGTGAATTACTAATAATAAGAACTAATATTATGTCCGAATTTACAAACAACAATCAAATAAAGATAGATAAACTCCTCCAACTAGCTCAGGTAATTATTAATAAGCAGAAACCTGCAGAATATGTAAAGTCTAATATGGATACCATTGATGCCATTATGCCTTCGGATGTAATTACTTTGGTGCATGTTTTAGTGGAGCAAACTGGAGATATTGAAGCCCTTAAAAAACATGTGTCTAAGCTGCTTAATTTATTTTATAAAGCTCTATCAAATTATAATACTCCTGTTCCAGAAAAAGGTGAACTATTGCACTATTTAATGCTGAATTCGGAGCACATGATGAAATCCATTAATGAGCTTAAGCCTATTATTAAAGAACTTAATTTTGAGGATAATAAAGAGAAAAATGTAAATATCCTACGCCATGCTTTTGGTAAACTGGGAATGTTTACTAATTACTTTACCGTAAAAGAAAACCTATTATTTCCATTAATTGAGAAGCATTGGGACGATTATAAATGTGTACAGTTAATGTGGTCGGTACATGATGATATTAGAAGAAATCTTAAAGAAATAATGCTTTTACTAAATGCTAAGGAATTCGATTTAAAGAGCTTTAATGTGGTTTCTAGTAAATTGTATTTTGATATTGGAGCAATTACATTTCGTGATAATAAAATTCTCTTTCCTCAAATGCTAATTACTATTCCAAAGGATGAGATGGAGGAGGTACTGCAAGCAAGTGGTGATTTAGATTTTCCATTTTTTAAGCCAGAGATAAAATCAAAAGCAAATAATACAGAAGAAGATGTTTTTAAAAATGGCAATGTAAAATTAGGCACAGGAATTATGACTCCCGAAGAAATAGGTCTTGTTTTTAATCATTTACCAGTAGATATAACATTTGTTGACGATAATGATACTGTGAAATATTTCTCCACTCCAAAGCATAGAATATTTCCCCGAACTACTGCAATTATTGGTAGGAAAGTGAGTAATTGCCATCCGCCAGAAAGTGTTCATATTGTAGAGAAAATAGTTGATGCTTTTCGTAAAGGAGAAAAAGATGATGCATCATTTTGGATTCATATGGGACCAAAATTTGTTTTAATTAGATATTTTGCTGTTCGTGATGACGAAGGTAAGTTTAGAGGAACTCTTGAAGTTAGTCAAGAAATTAGTGATATACAGGAAATAAAAGGTGATAAGAGATTATTGGAATGGGAGTAAAGCGAGAAATTATGGATATTAATTTTGCTACAGAAAGATTAAATATATCGGTTAGTAAATCGACAAGGCTGTTGACCGATATTGATGATTCAATTATTAATATTTTATCTCCAGAAGTTACCAAAGCATTACCAAATGGTTGGCAAAATATTGATAATAAAGCTAAAGCTGATTTCTGGCTTAAAGAAAGAGAGGCCGAAAGTATAGTTTTATTTATTGAGAATATTGCTGATAATAAGATTATTGGCTTTGTTTTTCTTTATGAAATCGAAGCAGATAATTCAATGATTGATTTCAGGTTTGGATATTTATTATCAAAAGAATATTGGGGCAAAGGTTTGGGAACCGAATTAATAAAGGCTATGGTAAATAAATTTAAATTGGCTGGAAATATTAATTCAATTTCTGGAGGAGTAGAGAAAGATAATATTGGCTCCATTAAAGTTCTTGAAAGAACGGGGTTTATTAGAATAGATGAGGAGGTAATATCTTCTGATATTGTATTCTATGAATATAAATTTTAGATGTAAGAAAGGGGAATATTAAAACTAATTTAATATTCCCCTTTTATTATTTATAAAAATAGAAGTTTCTCAACTAAATAGGAAGTAATAAATAGTCAAAGACAAGGCTTTCGAAGTTTTGAAAACTAAGGAATTTACGTTTGTAAATGACTGTTTTCAAAACGAGAGTAACGCAGTATTTGACATTTATTACGATACTATTTGCTTAGTATCTCTACAGTATCTCTAGCAATAACTAATTCCTCATTAGTAGGAATCACCCATACATTAGTTTTAGAACCTTCTTTAGATATTTCTTTCTCTTTTCCACGTAAGCCATCATTAGCTTTAGGATCGAAATCAACTCCTAAGAATTCGAAATCTTTCATAATGTCTTCACGCATATCGCAACCGTTCTCACCAATACCACCAGTAAAGATAATAGCATCTACACCACCCATTACGGCAGCATAAGAACCAATATATTTCTTTACACGGAAAGCATACATATCAAGAGCAAGTTTTGCGCGTTCGTTACCATCTGCTGCTGCATCTTCAAGATCACGCATATCACTAGATACACCTGAAACTCCTAAAACACCACTATGCTTATTTACCAATGTGTTGGTTGCAGGTAAACCTATATCTTCTTTATTCATGATAAAGGTTAAAGCTCCTACGTCTAAATCACCACAACGAGTACCCATCATTAGTCCTTCAACAGGAGTAAGCCCCATACTTGTATCTACAGATTTACCATTTTTAATAGCTGCTATAGAAGCACCATTACCAAGGTGGCAAGTGATAATTTTAGAGTTATTAAGGTCAAGGTCAGAAATTTCTGCTAAACGTTGAGAAACATATTTATGACTAGAACCGTGGAATCCATATCTACGAATACCATGCTTTTTGTATAAAGCATAAGGGATAGCATACATAAACGACTTAGCTTCCATAGATTGGTGGAAAGCTGTATCAAATACACCACATTGTGGAGTACGTGGCATAAGCTCATTTACAGCATAAATACCCTTAAGGTTTGGTGGGTTGTGAAGTGGCGCTAGTTCAACGCAGTCTTCCATAGTTTTAATAACTTCGTCGGTAATACTCACACTACCATTAAAAGCCTCACCACCATGAACAACTCTATGTCCTACAGCATCAATCTCTTTAAGATCCTTAATGCTACCATGTTTTTCAGAAGTTAATACTCCTAAAACAAACTCAATACCTTGCTGGTGATCAAAAATATTACCTTCAAGTTTTACTTTGTCGCCATCAGCGCGCTCATTCTTTATATAAGATCCGTTTAAGCCTACTTTGTCTACTAAACCAATAGCTAAAACGCTCTCGTCAGTCATGTCAAAAAGTTGGTACTTTATTGACGAACTTCCGCAATTTATTACTAATACTTTCATTTTAAAATGTCTTTAATGTCAATAAAATACTACTTACCTAGGTTAAAAATATTACCATACTTTTCTTGCTTAACTCCATCTTCGGTATAGCTATAGAAACCTTCGTTTACTTTCTTACCTAAAAGACCAGCACGTACCATTCTGCGAATGATTGGTGAAGTTTTATACTTAATATCACCGTACTCATTATATAAACCTTCCATCCATTTGGTAAGCTTATCAAGACCAATTCTGTCAGCCATAGCAAAAGGTCCACGCTGCATACCGTAACCCATTTGCATAGTTTTGTCTATTTCAGCAACAGTACTTACACCTTCCATTAATAAACCACAAGCCTCGTTAATCATAGGTACAATAAGTCTTGTACTAATGTTTCCAGGAGAACCATTTACATTGATAGTTTCTTTACCAATAGCTCTAATAAAACGCTTAAGGTTAAGCATACTTTCGTCGCTTGTATTTCTACATTTATTAACCTCTATTACTTTAGTAGTAATAGCAGGAGCGATAAAGTGTACACCAATAGCTCTACAAGGTCTTTCTAGCTCAGTTGCTAAATCAGAAATTACAATAGTAGAAGCATTAGAAATTAGTAAGCAATCATCAGAAACTGCTTGTTCCATTTTCTTAAATACTTCCTTACGAGTAGGCTGGTTAGGAACCCATTTTTTAGTATTTATAGATTCTATAACTACGCTACAGTCTGCTAAATCAGCAAAATCAGTAGTTCCTTTAACTCTTGATAAAATAGCGCGCTTATCACCGTCAGTCATTCCCCAATGAGAGATAATGTCGTCAATTTGCTCACCAATGTTCTTAAATGCGCTATCAACTTTCTCTTGAGAAATCTCTACAAATACGACATCAATGCCGCTTTTGCTAATTAAAATCACTAGCTCTTGGCCCATGCTGCCACAGCCAACTATTCCTGCTTTTATGCTTCCGGATTTTGTTTCCTTAGATTTATTAAAAGCATAATCTTCGAGTCTTTCCTTCATATTTTATAGTTTAATATTGTTTTCTTATTTTACTTGATTAGCAGTGATGGCAACTAAATTTACTATGTCGTCAACAGAGCATCCTCGCGATAAATCATTAATAGGGGCAGCCATTCCTTGTAGTACTGGTCCAATTGCATCAGCACCAGCAAGTCGCTGTACTAATTTATAAGCAATATTTCCTGCATCTAAAGTTGGAAAAACTAATACATTAGCTTTTCCAGCGGTATTACTTCCTGGAGCTTTGCTATTTCCTATGGCTTCTATAATTGCAGCATCTGCTTGCATTTCACCATCAATCTGAAGTTCAGGTGCCATAATCCTTGCAATCTTAGTAGCTTCTACTACTTTATTTACATCATCATGAGCTCCACTGCCTTTTGTGCTAAAACTTAGCATTGCTACTTTTGGGTCTATTTTAGCAATGGCTTTTGCTGTTCTTGCCGAAGCCACAGCTATTTCTGCCAATTGCTTAGCATTTGGATTAGGGTTCACAGCACAATCAGCAAATACCATTAGTCCATCTTGACCAAAGTTTTTGTCTTTTAGTACCATAATAAATGCTCCAGAAACTACACTACTATTTGCAGCAGTTTTTACAATCTGAAACGCTGGGCGTAATACATCACCAGTAGAATGTTCAGCACCGGCCACTTCACCGTCAGCATAACCAAGCTTAATTAGTAATGGTGCTATGTAAAGAGAATTATTACAGAATTCACGAGCTCCAGCCTTACTTAGTCCTTTAGAGTTACGTAACTCATAAAGTAATTCTACTAATTCATTATTTCTAGGATCAGTTTTAGAATTATAAACCTCAGCTTTATCAATATTTTCTAAGCCATACTCTACAGCTTTTGCTTTTATAATCTCTGGGTTACCAACAAGAATAAGTTTGGCTATTCCTTCTTCTAAAATAATGTTTGCGGCGCGTAATGTTCTTTCAGCTTCGCCCTCTGGAAGTACAATGGTTTTTTGTTTTCCTTTGGCAGCACTTTTTATACTTTCTATTAAGCTCATTTGGTTGATATTTAGCGTTATATGATGCGAATGTCTTTATTTGTGTCAACAGCAAATCTAATGATAATTAATTCTTTTTTTATTAAAAAAGAAGTGAAAATTGTACACTTTCCTATTGCCGAATATCAAGGAGAATGAATTATTTATGAAAAGGGGTGAATTTGTATTTTGCCTGCAGTTCTCAGTCGGGACAGGCTTCAGTTGTTATCGGTCTACAGTTTAGGAGTATTTAATTTTTAGTCATAGTTGCTTTTTAAGCAAATAATAGAATAATAATTTTTAATAAATATGTATCTAAGCTTGAAAATTGATTATTGCATTCGACGGTTGATTATTGAGAATTTGGAATAAGTATAATTATTTGATTATCTGCAAGATATGTTTTAAAGTTTGACCTTTTTTTATCATTTACCTTAAAAATCCTCCCTTCGAGAAAAGCTAAAGGGTTAAACTCGGAGTAATTGAAAAATATAGCCTATAAGATTTAACTGTCTAATAGAACTTAAATTATCCACCAAATGACAACACCTCTCTCCTTTGTCCTTATTCAAATATCCAATAGAGTCAAAAATTTCAACTTCACAACTCTCTTAACTCTTAACTCCTTTTCCCTCCTTCAGCCTATCTTCTTCGTCCGCCATATTTCTTCCTACTACCAGACTTGGTATAAGTCTTATGATTTCGAGAAGCACTACCGCTATTCTCTTTCATATTCTTTTCCAATTTTTGATGGAAAGCTCCACCTGAATTATCGATACTGACAATTGAATGATATTTATTGTCTCTTTTGCTGGATTCTACTTCATCATCAGAAAAGATTTCAGAGATATATAAACCTTCAGGTAGCTCAAGCATTTCAATGCCTTGTCCCATAAGTTCTTCAATGCGCATCTGATATTCCATCTCCATATTATTGATGAAAGAAATAGCAGTTCCTTCTTTATCAGCTCTACCAGTTCTACCAATTCTGTGGATATAATCACCAGGGAAATCAGGAATATCAAAGTTAATAATATGAGACACATCTCTAATATCCATACCTCTAGCAACTACGTCAGTAGCAATTAGAACCTTCGTTTCTCCGTCCACAAATTTCTTCATGGCGTTCATTCTAGTATTATGGGCTTTATTGGAGTGTATTACGGTAGCATTATCAGCAAATTCAGGATCTAATTCAGAGAATAATCTGTCAGCCTGCTTCTTGCTTTTTACAAAAACCATCACCTTATTCATATTTTCATTGGCTTCCAAAAGCATCTGTAAAAGATTCAGTTTACTATGGAAGTTAGGAATATGATATGCAGTTTGTTTAATTTGTTCTAGAGGAGTACCATGGGCAGCAATCTCAATAATCTTAGGATTTACTACATTCGCTTTTATGAATTTAGTAGCTTCTTCCGACATTGTTGCAGAAAGCATTATCATCTGCTTTTTTGTAGGTAGCATACCCATTACGTTAGTAATCTGAGTTCTAAAACCAAGGCTAAACATTTCATCAACCTCATCAAAAACAATCTGTTTTATGAATTTTAAGCTCAAAACTCCTGTATAAGCTAAATCTAATAATCTACCAGGTGTAGCAATTATAATATCAGTACCTGCATATATTGCTTCCTTTTGAAGCTTAATGTTTGCACCACCAAAAATTGCTATAGACCTTATATTAGTATGCTCTGTTAGCTTTTGGGTTTCTTGCAAAATCTGAATTACTAACTCATGAGTAGGGGCAATCACCAATACTCTTGGCTCCCTTTGCTCCGAGAATTTCATGTTTTGCAAAATAGGTAAAAGATAGGCGAAGGTTTTTCCGGTACCTGTTTGGGCAATTCCTACAATATTATTTCCGGCTTTGATAGGTGAAAATGCTTGCTCCTGAATAGGAGTAGTGTAAACAAAATCAATGTCGATAATTGCTTTTAGCAATTGCTTATTTATTTTTAATTCCTCAAAAGTCATGCTTGCTGTATATTCAATGATAGTATGTTGATAATAGGTAAAACATAAATATTGTTTGTGAAAATATAAATGCTTTATTTTATGCTTTTTGCAAATGTTTTATAAGCATAATGCAATCGGCAAAGATAGTCTATTTATCATTTCTATTGATTAATTGATATTGCAATTATTATTACTTCAATTTGTGATTAATTTTAATTTATTAAATATAATTAACCGGTAGTCTCTTGTCTAGATTTAATTCTTAACTTTTTTTGTATTTTGGTTAAATTATTTTTGTTTCAGATTAAAAAAACGCTTATTTTTGACCATACTAATAATCACATTATGGTTTTGTTAAGAAAATTCTTTACTCCTATAATCTTACTCCTCATTTTTTTATCGTGGGTAGCTTTCGGTGTATGGATGTTTATTGCTAAAGGAGGTTATTGGGAAATTATTCAATTATCAAATGGTGCAATAATACCAGACTTATATGCTATTCATTCCAGAGACAATCTTATGGAAATTTTTTCTGATTGGGGAAAGCAAGGTAGGCTTTATTATATCCGCTACCAATATCGAGATTTTATTTATCCCATAATATATTCTACATTATTATCAGGTATTTTAATTCGATTAATCCGACCAAAATCGTTTAATCTATGGGTAATGGTGCCAATGCTGGCAATGCTTTTCGATTTTGCTGAAAATTATTACCTAAGGGTATTAGTTTATGATTTTCCGAATCTAATCCCTAATAATATTCTATATGCAAGTATTTTTAGTTCCTTAAAATGGTTTACTGTATTGTTCTCATTTATCCTTATTTATATTGCTTATCATAATAGGAGAAGACAGTATCAGTCAATTATTAAGAAAAATAAGGAGCTTCGCCAGAAAAGGCGGACAAAAAAAAGTATAAAGCGAAGAGCAGAAAAGGCTAAAAAGAAAAAGAAACTCGAAGAAGTTATCTAAAATTAAACTTCAGGAATTGCTTCAATTAATTCTTTGGTGTATTTAGTCTTAGGATTAGAATATAAGTCGTCAGCTTCGCCAAGTTCTACAATTTCACCACTTCTCATTACAAGAATTCTATCACTCATATATTTTACCACAGAAAGGTCGTGGGATATAAAAATATATGTAAAGCCATATTCATTCTTCAATTCATTAAGCAAATTCAAAACCTGTGCCTGAACCGAAACGTCAAGTGCCGAAACGGACTCATCACATACTATAAATTTAGGTTTAAGGGCCAATGTTCGCGCAATTACAATCCTTTGGCGTTGTCCTCCACTAAACTCATGTGGATATCTTGAGTACTGGTCAGCAGTAAGCCCCACTCTCTCTAAAAGCTCTATTACTTTTTGTTTGCGTTCTTTTTTATTGGCATAAATCCCATGAACCATCATAGGCTCTAAAATAGCATCGCCAATACTCATTCTTGGGTTTAATGAAGAATATGGGTCTTGAAATATTATCTGAATATTTTTTCTAATCTCTCTTAAGTCAGAGGAATTAAGCTCGGCCAAATTCCTATTATCATAAACTACTTCTCCAGAACTTATAGGAACCATTTTTAGAATGCCTCGCCCAAGAGTAGTTTTCCCACAGCCTGATTCTCCTACTAAGCCTAGGGTTTCTCCAGGGAATACCTCAAAACTTACATTATCAACAGCATTGACTGTTGAAGTGGCTTTCCCCAAAATATTTCTGTCAGAAACAAATGTAACACTCAAATCCTTAACTTTAAGAATTGGTTCATTTGCAAATAAGGATTTATGTTGTTGCTGTCTTTGCTTAGTGGTTATTTCCTCTAATTTTGCAGCAATATCTTTATCATTAAGGTTAATATAATCAGAAACAGTAGGTAATTGCTTGCTCCTGATATTTGTGCGAGGTCTACAGTTTATTAGTCCTTTGGTATAATCAGTTTTAGCATTATTAAATATTTGCTCCACATTGCCACTTTCCAGTAGCTCACCTCTATACATTACCAAAACTCGTTGAGCAATTTGTGCAATAACTCCCAAATCATGAGTGATAAAAATTACACTCATATTATACTTCTTCTGTAGATTTTTAAGGATTTCTAGAATTCGCTTTTGTACTCTTACATCCAAAGCGGTAGTAGGCTCATCGGCAATTAATAATTTAGGTTTGCTAGAAATAGCCATTGCAATCATTACTCTCTGCTTTTGGCCTCCAGAAATTTGATGTGGATACGAATTATAGATTTTCTCGGGACGAGGAAGTTCTACCTCATTAAATAGCTCAATAGCTTTTTCTTTAGCGTCTTTTCTACTAAGGTTTTGATGAAGCATAATAGCCTCAGTTACTTGATGTCCACATTTATGCACAGGATTTAAAGAAGTCATAGGTTCCTGAAAAATCATACTAATTTCGTTACCACGAATTTTCTGATATTCCTTATTGCTTATATGACTTAACTCAATGGTAGAATTATTTTTACCATAATATTTAATGCTCCCCTTTGGAATACTAGCCATTTTGGATAATAT
>PJEL010004875.1_pt1 | contig 10940 bp, 10 predicted proteins | sample 1853271 | NCBI WGS metagenome assembly PJEL01 (sample SAMN08108733, study PRJNA415343) | Invertebrate metagenome, whole genome shotgun sequencing project. | host: Globobulimina | place: Sweden: Gullmar Fjord | collected 2015-08 | reverse complement strand
AGACATTGTTATCCTGGATCTTTCAAATGATGACGATAAGCTAAACGTCTGCATGCATGTAAGAACGCTTTTGGGAAGTGACTCTCCCGTTATTATTGCTGTGGCTGATGAAACAGACAGAGATACTATATTCCAGCGCTTTAAATTTGGGGCAACGGAATTCATTATTAAAACATTTGGAAGGGATGAAGTTAAAGCAAGAATAGAAAATCATATCAAACTAAAAACCTTACAGGACGAGCTGGTTCAAAAAAATAGAATCCTGGAATCTCTGGCATATAAAGATAAACTAACTGGATTAATGAATCGTAGATATTTTGACAAAGCATTAAAAGATGAGGTCCAAAAGGCAGAGAATAACAATACACCACTTTCTTTCTTAATGATTGACCTGGACAATTTCAAACAGGTAAATGATCAATATGGCCATGATACAGGAGATGTCGTATTAAAAGAGATTGCTTCAGTAATCATTGATAATATTCAGGGCAATGCCATCCCCTGTCGATTTGGGGGGGAAGAATTCTGCATCATCTATCCGGAAACAACACTCGCCGATGCTGTTAAAAACAGTGAAAAAATAAAACGATATTGCTGTGCAAAACCACTTTCAAAACACAGGATTCGTCAAACCATTAGTGGCGGGGTTTCATCCTTTCCTGAAACTTCAAAACCAGAGAACCTTCTTGCCGATGCAGACAGTTGTTTGTATAAAGCAAAAAGAGCGGGTAAGAACAAAATTATAACAAACATTAAAGCATCTTAATTTTTTTATAACTTTTTCATAGGGTACAGAATATGGAGCAAAATAAACATATACTCACCATGCTGGTAGAAAATGAACCTGGTGTAACTGCAAGAATTGCAGGGCTTTTTGCCGGCCGGGGATATAATATAGAAACTATTTGTGGTGCGCCAACCGCCAATTCCAGGATGTCTAGAATTACCATTACAACAAAAGCCAATCCCCATCAACTAGAGCAATGCATGAAGCAAATCAAGCGGCTTGTAAATGTTGTAAAACTCAGAGATATGACCGGTGAAAAATCTGTCAAACGGGAGATGGCACTGATATGCGTCAAAGTAAAGCCGGAAAATCGGGAAGATGTTTTAAAAATTATTGCCGCCTATCATGGTAGAATCATGGATAAAAGTGAACAATTTATTATTTTTGAAACCACGGGAGATGAAGATACCATTGATGAATTGCTTGCTTTACTCGATCCCTTTGGAATTAAAAAACTGGCACGGTCAGGTGTTTTAGCATTGTACAAGGAATCTTAGGGACCGTTAAAAAATAACTTCACATAATTTGTCTCCAAAAGTCCTAAAAGGACTGGACATTTTCCTTCTTTGTGCCTTTGTGTCTCCGTGTGAGATAAAAATAAATTATTTTTTATATATATCGACCTCTCCTATTTCCCAGTCTTCCAAAAGGCAATTTCGATAGGTCTGGACTAAATCCGATATATTTGTTTTGCCTATTATGTCTCACCCGATTTTTAGATGACGGTGGACTCATTTTCTCATACAGAAGTGACATTTCCTGTTTCAAATCCTCAATTCGATCTAGAAGATCTTGAAGCGGGCTCCTGGCCTCTTGAATATCTGGTTGTTCAAAACGATTTATTGAAGCCGGATTAGTGCTCAAACCCAGATTAACATCACCGCCCAGAGGATTTCGAGCCTCCGGTAAGGTTTTAGTATCGACCGGAGTTAATATCAAACTCTCTTCTTTTTCATGGGAGACAAGATCTACCTGATGTAGAGAGCCTACATTACCATTTTCAAACAAAAACATGCCCGTACTTTTGAGTTGCCCATTTAGTGAATTATCTGATTCAACCATATTAAACTGGGTTGCAGCATAATCCAAATTGATTGCCCCGATACCAGCATCTAACAATGAAATTAGCTTATCTTCACCTGCCTCATTTTTTGTCCAAACCGAGAGTTTTGTAAACACATCATCATTTTCATCAATCCAATTGTTACCGTCAGTATCAAATTGGTTAAGTTCTTCAAACCCATTCCCGGTTCCAGGTCCAAACAATTCTGAACCATCATTTATCACTTGATCATTATTCTTATCAAATGCTAAAAAACCGCTTCCCTGATTTACAAAGTTTATGGATTCTGTTTCACCATCAGAATTCAAATCAAATTCAAAGCGAGCATCAGAAAGTGCAGGCGCTTTCCCATCCAGACTTATCACTAGGGGATCTATCAAATTAATTTGTTCTTTCCACCGATTGATTAAGGTCTCCTTTTGGGTTTGCGATACAAATGCCCTGTCCAGTGACATATCTAATGAAAATTGAATTGTTCTGCCATCTTCTGTTTTGACTTCTCCTTTAGACGAAAAACCGACCTTCTCAGTTTCAAATTGGATATCTGTCTGCTGAATTGACATCTGCCAGGATTGAGCAAGCCGATTTGAGCTCTGGCTTTGGATTTGGTTTCGAAGAAAATCTCTTTTAGTTTCTGGGATACTGTCACTACCACGGTTTGCTGCAGTCAATTGAACCGGCTCTCCTTGTTCAATTTTTTTAATCACCAGTTCCTGGTCAATCACGCCACCAATAACCTTTTCCATTGCATATTGCTGATCGTATTCTGTGGTTTCATTTTTAACAGTATCCGTAACTATCGAATGACTGGATAAATTGGCAAAATAATTGGATTGATATTCTGTTCGTTGATTGTGTTGAATACTGACTCGATCCACAATAATTTGAGGCATGTCGCCTTGATTGCCAAGCAATTGAGGACGCCTTTGCCTGAATCTGTCACCAACAGAAGCTCGGAGAGTTCTTGATTCTGTGTGTTCTTCCCTTTTTGATTCAAGGGATATATCCATTTTCACCATTTGACGTTCAGATAAATGGACCATATTTGATTCTACTATTTTCATGACAAATCCCCTCCTTGGAATTAGTGGAAAACTTTTTCTAGTATCGACAAATTCAGATGAAATCTTGAATCAATTACTCCGCCACAAGCGGTGGTTAATAAACCCAATCATGATTCAAAATCAGTTTTTAAATAAAGAGAGGATTAAAAATTGATGACTAATTTTGGTAGCTAAGTTTTCTGCCCAGCAATGAGTGAAAACCAGGGCTTAAAAAGGCATGATTGAATTCAGATAAAGGTTGAAAATAAAAGAGATTTAATGATATCTATAGCGATTGTTAAAAGTGTTTGCCGAATGGATATAGCTGTTACAACATTCGACAAAGACCAAATGACCCCATATTTGCTGGTGTTACTAAAATTAGATGATATTTCAGAATTATAATCTAAAGGAAAATAGTTATGACACGGGGTATAATACCACGGTTACTTTTGAATAACAGCCATGGTAAATGATATACTACAACAAACTATAAAAGTTTTGAGTAGTGAGTTTTGAGTGGTGAGAATTGCAGTGACTACATTTTGTTTTCTCATAACTCAAAACTCATGTCTCATTACTTTCATATAAACTTGAAGATAAAAATATAGTATGACTTATCAAAGAATTGAACATATTGCTGCAGGCCAATTTAAAACAGGAAAAAGCCAAACAGATATTTTCCAAGCATACCTTGGAACCTGTGTTGGCATAGCCCTATACGACAGAACAACTAAAATTGGTGGAATGATCCATATCCTCTTACCGGAACCTCCTGGATTTACCGATGGTGATTTTCCATCAAAATATGCTTCCACGGGTATACCCTTGCTTATCAATGAATTGAAAAAGTTAGGTGCCAGGCCTGAAAACCTGCAAGCAAGTGTTGCTGGTGGGGCTCTAGTGGGGCCTGTCAGTCATCAAGATATCAATCTTGACATTGGGGGCCGCTCAACTGATTTTGCCGTCTCGATTCTAAAGGCTGCTGGGATAAAAACCATCAAATCTGAAACTGGTGGATTTTTCACCTGTACACTTGAATTGAATATGGCCACAGGACAAACTGCCATCAATCCAGCCTGGGAAGATACCCATAAAAAAGCGATTGATATTGATGCGCCTTCGATTAAAGATATCAAACAGACCATTGATGAGTTAAAACCGATTCCTCAGACTGCATTGAAAATTTTTAGAATGTTCCAATCTGCCCAGCATGATATCTCCGATATTACAAAAGAGCTTTCCAAAGACCAGGTCCTTTCCGGGCAGACACTCAAACTATGCAACTCAGCTCTTTTCTCTGGAATGATAAAAATAGATACTCTAAAAGATGCCATTCTCTTGCTCGGAGAAGACCTGTTGGTTAAATCAATTATCACTGCTGCTGTAAATACCTATTATAACCAAGCGGGGACCTCGGGGTATTCTCTATGTAAAGGCGGGCTTTTTTTCCATGCTATCGGTGTTGCTGCCACAGCCCAAAAGATTGCTGAAAAGGCCGATAGCCCAAGCAAAAAAACTGCGTATACTGCCGGACTTCTTCACGACATCGGCAAAGTTATTCTGGATCAATATATTGCTGAAGCCGCCCCTCTCTTATTCCGGAAATTGGGTCAAGAGGATGCATCTGTCATGGATGCAGAAAAAAAAATATTTGGGATTACCCACTGCGAAGCGGGTGAATTTCTGGCCAATAAATGGAAATTTTCCGATGCATTATTAGAGGTGATTGTGTTGCACCATACACCTGAAAAATCAAAAGAGCATAAAGATCTTGTTTATATTATCTATCTTGCTGATCTTTTAATGGAAAGATTTAATGCTGGTTTTGATATTGAAAAAATGCAAACCAAAAGTTTCGACAAAGCACTGGATCATCTTGGGTTCACAGTTGAAGATATTCCTGAATTAGTTGATGCTATCCCAATAGATGCAATTAATAACAAAGAAATGTTAAATCCCAATGGAGCATTATAAGTGGCGCAATATAGGTAGTCTAATTAAAATAACCCAATTTACAAAGGTGGTTAATGAGTTCCAAAGAAAAGCATAGCCAATTAAAAAATCTGCCCGGTGTTGATCATATTTTAGAGCTTGCCAAAAAAGATAACCGGTTTTCTGATATTCCCCGCAGTATTATCCTGGAATCAATACGAATCGCACTGGATAAAATCAGAAAAGATATCTTATCCGGTAACGAGTCTGATATCTCTGAAAGTGCTATTTTATCTGGTGTAAACTCACTATCAGAAGCACAAATACAACCCAGACTTGTTAATGTAATTAATGCGACGGGTGTTGTACTTCATACCAACCTTGGCAGAGCCTTGCTCTGTGAAGATGCCTTGAATAATATCAGAACCATTGCCCAGTCCTATTCCAACCTTGAATTAAAAATTGAAACCGGGAAAAGAGGGGTAAGATATGAGGCGGTTGAAGACCTGATTTGTGAATTAACTGGTGCCCAAAGTGCTATTGCTGTGAATAACAATGCTGGAGCAGTTCTTCTTGCTTTAAATACCATTGCACTGGCCACTGAAGTTGTTGTATCACGCGGTGAACTTGTTGAAATCGGTGGATCTTTCAGAGTCCCTGATGTTATGGAAAAATCGGGTTGTTTCTTAAAGGAAGTCGGTACCACCAATCGGACCCATTTAAGGGATTATGAAAACGCCATATCAGGTAACACCGGACTTTTTTTAAAGGTGCATACCAGCAATTACAAAATCGAAGGATTCACTGCAAGCGTGCCTTTAAACGATCTTGTTACACTGGGTAAGAAAAAAAATATCCCGGTTATGGAAGATTTAGGGTCAGGAACCTTAATTGATTTTTCAAAATATGGTCTTCCTGCTGAACCCACCATTGCAACTTCTGTGAGTTCAGGTGCAGATGTTGTAACCTTTAGCGGAGACAAGCTATTGGGTGGACCTCAATGTGGTATCATTGTGGGTCAAAAAGAGACCATTGATGAAATTAAAAAGAATCCATTAACCCGGGCATTAAGAATTGACAAAATGACTCTTGCTGCACTTGAAGCCACTTTAAAATTATATCGGGATGAACAAAAGGCTGTACAAGAGATACCAACATTAAGAATGCTTACCATGTCCTATGATGAAATCAGCAAAAAGGCAGAGAACATTTATAATGCAATTAAAAAACAGGTCGGCGCATATGCTGATATTGAATTGGAAAATATGAGTTCAAGACCTGGGGGTGGTTCATTTCCTGAACTGAATCTTCCCACTCGATGTATCACTGTTCGACCTCAAAACATGTCCGTTACAAAATTTGAAATCAAAATGAGATTGTCTTCTCCTGCTATTATCGGCAGGATCGAAGACAATAGATATATTTTAGACCCCAGAACAATTCAAGACGGTCAGGAACAAATTATTTTTTCAACAATAACTTCGATACTGGTAAAGAAATGACTCTCAAATTCACATCCAAAGAAATCCATTTTTTAAAATCTGATTCTGATAACTTTGACATCAAGGCACCGGAAAAATACTTTAGTGACCTGTTATTAGACAAAACAATTGAGCTAAATGCCTTTGAAAAACGGTTATCGCAAACAAAAATTCCAGGTGAAAATTTTCTTACTGCTGTCATTGAAATCAGTTCAGAAGCTTCTGAATTGGTTCAAGATAAAGCCAAAGATACCTTTGAGGCGACATTTAGTTCCCTTCTTGATCATGAAAGAGGGCTCTGGGAAACTTTAAATGAAACATCTTTCATCTTTGCATTCTGGGATTACTCAAGTGAAAAAAAAGCATTCCAACTCATTGAGTCCTTAAAAGCAAGTATATCCACATCACTTGGAACCCATATTTTAGTTGGCGTGGCACCATTTCCTTTTCATGAGTTTAGTAAAACTCAAATCCCTGAGAATGCGTTAAAAGCCATAGACCATGCTGCCTTTTTTGGTTCAGATGCTTTGATCCATTTTGATACGACCTCAATTAACATTTGTGCAGATAGATTATACCAACTGAACAAGTGTGACATGGCTATTAAAGAATACAATTCAGGACTTACCATAGACCCTACCAATATCAATTTATTGAATAGTTTAGGCGTTTGTTATGGAATTATGGGAGATCTTGATCAAGCAAGAATTCAATTTGATAAAGCCATGAAAATCAAATCAAACGATCCAATGGTAAATTATAATATCGGATTATTATACCAAATCGAAGAAAATCTGGACAAAGCAATTATTTATTTGCGTAAAGCCCATGGTATTGATGACAATATTTTTGAAATTGAGCTTCTGTTAGGACATCTGCTTTTCAAACAAAAACATTACAAAACAGCATTAGAGCATTTAGAAAATGCAGGTATAGCCAACCTAAAATCTGGCATGAGTTTCAGAATCAAAGGTGAAATTTATCTGGTGTTGAACGAACCGGTTAAAGCAGGATCTGAATTTAACAAAGCAATAAAGCTTAATCCTTCCGATGCCATTTCTCTATCGGGGTATGCTAAATCATTAGAAGTCCAGGATAAAAATCTCACGATTGCATTAACCTTTGCTAAAAATAGTATTTCATTGGAACCGGATAATAAATTATTCAAGAATCGTTTAAGAGTAATTCAAGAAAAGATTGATTTAACCCCTGAACCAGAAGTTACAATTAAAAGTGCTTAAGGGTATTTTTTAGGAAAACATACAATGAAAACACGTATTAAAAATATCGTTGAAGACAGCATAAAAGTAAAAAACATATTCATCGATCAGAATATTGATAAAATTGAATCTTGCGCTATAGAAATCGCAAACACGCTTAAACGGGGTAATAAACTATTATTGTTTGGAAATGGGGGAAGCGCTGCAGATAGTCAGCACATCGCTGCTGAATTCATTAATCGATTTCAGATTGAAAGACGTCCCCTACCCGCCCTTGCATTAACGACAGATACATCAGTCATCACAAGCATTGGAAATGACTATTCCTTTGACGATATTTTTTTGAAGCAAGTTCAGGCCTTTGGTCAAAAAGGAGACATCGCACTTGGCATTTCTACTTCAGGCAATTCACCCAATGTAATTAAAGCAATAAAAGAAGCCAGAGATATGGGATTAATTATTCTCGGATTCTCCGGTAATAAGGGTGAACTGAAAAATTTAAGCGATTTCGCTTTTCCCGTTGATAGTCCGAATACGGCTAGAATCCAGGAAGTTCACATTTTATTGGCCCATATTCTGTGCGACCTCTCTGAGAGGATGATATTTAATGAGTAAATCAACCAAATATTTAGACCTAACAAAAGTTAAGACTTACTCAGTTAAAGACAGATTCAGTAAAGTGAGTATAAATGACTTTGCCACTCCTTTTAAAAAGGGAGATACCTTCTCAACCTTCCTAGATGGGTTACCGTCAATTCTTGCTGGATCTGATCTTCATTCTGTAATACGTGCCATTGCCACAGCTTCTATAAGCAATAACCACGTCTGTTTTGCCATGGGTGGTCATGTCATTAAAACCGGGATGTCTCCTTTACTGATCGACCTGATGAAAAAAGATGTTATAACTATGATATCCATGAACGGATCAGGAATCATCCATGACCTTGAAATTGCCATGATCGGAAAAACCAGTGAAGATGTATCCCAGTCATTGGGAACAGGTGACTTTGGAATGGCCAAAGAAACATCAGATTTCATTAATCTTGCCATACAAAACTCTAAACAAAATGACCTGGGCTTAGGCCTTTCAATGGGAAACCTGATCCTTAAAGAAAACCTAAAACATAAAGAATTAAGTCTGTTGGCCATGGCTGCCTCTCTTGAGATTCCGGCCACAGTTCATGTTGCTATAGGAACCGATATCATTCATATGCATCCTGATTTTGATGCAGGTGCATGTGGATCCGCATCCCATCTTGATTTTAAAACCTTTGCTTCAACTATTTCAAATCTTGAAAAAGGGGTATTCATCAATGCGGGATCAGCTGTGATCATGCCTGAAATCTTTTTAAAGGCAGTTACCCTTGTTAGAAACCTGGGACATAAACTTGATGATTTTACCACAGTGAATCTTGATTTTATCAAGCACTACCGACCCATTACCAATGTCGTCAACCGCCCTACTCTGGGAAAAGGTAGAGGATACAGTCTTGTGGGACACCATGAAATGCTGATTCCTTTGATTGCTGCTGGTATCATTGAATCTTTATAAATCCTTAAGGATCGTTCAAAAACAACTTCATATAATCTGTTTGCAAAAACCCCTAGAAAACTGGATATTTTGCAAATAAAATGTGAACTAATTTTTGAGCCGACCCATAGCCATTTCTTTTTCAATCCATCCTTCTTTAAGATGTTGGAATTTAGGAAAAACCAGAACACCTAATCCATGAAAAAAGAGCCCAATCCCCCAACCCAATAAAGGACCACTAGACCAAAACACCTCATTTGAGGTTAACAAATCAAACCCTATCAAAAGTGTATTAACCGTCAGGTAAACCAATAGATGGATTAAAAATCCAATTTTTGCCTCAACTTTCTTTCTGGCCTTTTTGTAAATTTGATCCTGTTCCATTTTAATTCTCCTTAAACTGATCAGTCACACCTTGCTGTTGTATTTATATTTGCATAGTAATGATAAAATTGATTCAACTCAATTGAATTGCGACAGATGGTAACATCAAGGAGATGAACAACCAAAATTTAGATTGAATGAAATAAAATACATTTTTTATATCATGTTCCAGACTTGAAAATTATCAATTCAATCCTTATATTGGTTTGTTTATTTATAGTGATTGTCAAAAAAACGTTGTTAAAACATTAACAGTAAAGGCAATCACCAAAAGGGCAAATCGATTGTGGTATCAAAGAATTGCTAACCTTAAATGGTAGAAAGAGATACTATGGTTTTAAGAACATATTTTTGTGATTTGCTATAATGTTTGAAAAAAAAGAGGTGTTGCAATGCCAATTTATGAATATAAATGCAATGAATGCGGTAATAATTTTGAGACCCTTGTTATGGGGAGTCATAAACCCGAATGCCCATCATGTGACAGCAGAGATCTGGCAAGAATGATGTCTGCCTGTGGTTTCATTTCCAAGTCATCTGGTCCTTCGGGAGAAACATCTGTTAAATCATCAGCAGGTGCATCGGGTTGCAGTGGTTGTGCAACTTCTAATTGCGGTTCCTGCGGGGTTGGATAAATTCAATGAAAAAAAAGATTATTATTGGTACCCGCGGAAGTCAGCTTGCCTTATGGCAGGCCAATTTTATCAAATCTGAAATTGAAGGCTTTTTTCCTGATCTTGATGTTCAATTGAACATCATTAAAACAACCGGAGATAGGATAACAGATCGCCCCCTTGCTCAGATTGGCGGAAAAGGTCTTTTTGTTAAAGAAATCGAAAGTGCCCTTTTAAATAAAGATATTGATCTTGCTGTTCACAGCATGAAAGATATGCCCGGTGAATTGCCTGAAGGGTTAACCATCAGCGCTATCCCTGAAAGAGAAAATCCATATGATGTGTTAATCACAAGAGATGATACACGTTTGGCCGATTATAAAACAGGTGCAAAAATTGGAACATCCAGCCTTCGGCGTGCGTCTCAGATTAAACATCTTCGACCGGATGTTGAGATCTCTTCTATCAGGGGAAATCTGGATACAAGAATTAAAAAACTTAAATCCGGTGAATATGATGCCATTGTTTTGGCTGCTGCAGGCCTTCACCGACTGGGACAAAGAGATGAGATTTCAGAGTATTTGAATGAATCAATTATGATCCCTGCCGTGGGCCAGGGAGCACTCTGTATTGAAACCAGAGTGAATGATCCAGATATTGATCCCATCATGGAAAAACTGGATCACTTTGAGACAAATCTTTGTGTAACAGGTGAACGCGCCTTTCTAAAACAAATTGAAGGGTCCTGCCATGTTCCTGTGGCCTGCTTTGCTAAAATTATCAACAATGAAGTTATCATGACTGCAGTTGTGGCGTCAGAAGATGGAAAAGAAATAATTAAAGAACAGATCGTCTCTTCATTTGACAAGGTCAAAGAACATG
>PJEL010004874.1_pt1 | contig 10946 bp, 9 predicted proteins | sample 1853271 | NCBI WGS metagenome assembly PJEL01 (sample SAMN08108733, study PRJNA415343) | Invertebrate metagenome, whole genome shotgun sequencing project. | host: Globobulimina | place: Sweden: Gullmar Fjord | collected 2015-08 | reverse complement strand
CATCTTTATTGCAGTGCCTCGTATCTGGGAAAAGTTCTATTCCGGAATTCAACTGCAGGTGAAGGATGCCACCTGGCTGGGGAAATGGTTCTACAAACTGGCGGTGAGCATTGGTGACAAGGCTGCAGGTTATAAGGTCAAAAGAGAGCCTGTTCCTCCGGCCCTCTCCCTGGTTTACTGGATTGCCAAGAAGACCATTTTAAACAATATTCTACGGATGATGGGGTTGGACCGACTGCGATGGGCTGGTACCGGAGCGGCGCCTATCTCTCCGGATCTGATCCGCTGGTATCTGGCGATGGGCGTTGAGATGTTCGAGGCTTATGGACAGACTGAATGTTGCGGTGTCGCTACAGCTAATCTGGTCGGCAATTCAAAATTGGGCACCATTGGACCGGCCATTCCTGGAACCGAAATTGGCATCTCGGATGAAGGAGAAATCCTGATCAAAAGCGCCGGTGTCTTTATTGGATATTTTAATCAGCCGGAAAAAACGGAAGAGACCGTTGTTGATGGATGGTTACATACCGGTGATGTGGGTAAAAAAGATGACGAGGGTTTTGTGACGATCACTGACCGTCTGAAGGATATAATTATTACGGCAGGTGGTAAAAACATTTCTCCCAGCGAGATTGAAAATCAATTGAAATTTTCACCGTACATTACTGATGCTGTGGTGATTGGGGATAAGAGAAAATACCTGAGTTGCTTGATTATGATCGATCAGGAGAATGTGGAGAAATTCGCCCAGGATAACGATATTCCCTATACCAATTTCGCCAGTTTATGCGGTGCGGATGAGGTTGTGGAACTGATTTGGAACGAGATTCTTGAAGTGAACAAGCAGTTCGCCAGGGTCGAGCAGGTGAAGAAGGTTCGGCTGATCGATCAATTGCTGACTGCGGAAGATGACGAATTGACGCCAACGATGAAACTGAAGCGGAAGTTCGTTAACCAGAAGTATGGGGAGCTGATAGAATCGATGTATTGATTTTCATCAGCGGCTTTTGTCTAATAAAAACCGCGTCCGGAACCGCGGGGGTTTGTTCCGATATTTGGCATAAACGTAGGAAACGGTGCTGTTGAAAACAACTGGTTTTCAGGTCCGCGGTTTCCTGAAACTCTAATCTGAAAAGGAGAGAAAGATGAACGGGAAGAATCTGTTAAAGCTATTCTTGAGCGTCGCTGTGCTGTTTGGCATGATTGCCGTTGTTCAAGCCGGTACCCGAGGCGTGCGGAAAAACGAGATTGTTATCGGAACTCATACTGCTTTGAGCGGACCGGCTGCCGGATGGGGAATTGATGCTGGAAATGGAATGAGAATGCGGTTTGACGAAGTGAATGAGGCTGGTGGCATTCATGGTCGCAAAATTAAGTATATTTTGGAAGATTCTCAATACCGGGTGCCCATTGCTGTCCAAAAAGCGAATAAACTGGTGAATCGAGACAAAACCTTTTTTCTGATAGGTAGTATTGGGACCCCGCACAATAATGCGGTTTTCAAAATGCTGGAAAAGAAGAATGTACCGAATCTGTTCCCATTTACCGCTGGGCGTTCCATGTATGCACCTCACCACAAACTAAAATTTGCCAACCTCACAAGTTATTATGCAAATATACGTTCTGCTGTGAAGTATTTCCTTGAAGAAAAAGGTAAAAAACGACCCTGTATGATGTATATCGACACCGATTTTGGCCATGAAACGGTTGAAGCGGTTAACGATCAACTCAAGGTGATGGGCGTCAAGCTTGCGGAACAAACCAGCCACAAGGCTTCGGAAACCAATTTTGTCGGGGCTATCTCCAAATTGCGCAAGGCAAAATGTGATGTGGTCTTTTTAGGCACTATCATCAAGGATACGATTATCCCTGTGAGCACAGCTCGTAAAATGGGATGGAATGTGGACATGGTAGGCCAGACAGCGGCCTGTAATTATGTAATACCGCTGATGGGTAAAAAGGGAGTTGAGGGCCTTTATGCCGTTACTTCAATTCCGCCGATGTATGAAGATCAAGCAACCACCGGCAAAGCAAAAAGCTTTTTTGCAAACTACAAGAAACGGTTTGGCAAAGCACCTTCCGAAGTCGCCCAGCAGGGTTATTTCAGCGCGGATCTGACAGTGATCGCTATGGAAAATGCCGGAAGGAAGCTGACGGTCAATAGTCTTATTAAAGGTCTTGAAGCCATCAAGAGCTATCAGCATCCCTTTGGCGGACCCATGATCAGTTTTGGCCCAAACAAACACCTGGGATCCGACCAATCCGTTCTGTTGCAGATTAAAAATGGCAGATGGATATCTCCCAGCGGCAAAAAACAAATCCTGACATACTAGTCGCGGATTTCCATCGGTGTTTCATCAGAGGCGATCAGGATATCAGGTTCGATCGCCGATGCAACACCGGTTATCTATGAAAAGAATTGGGGGACTCTCGATTTGAATCTGGTCCCCCAAGAATCTAAGAGTCACAGAGCAGGTCTATAAATGGGGTCAACAACTGAAAACGGAGTTTTGGAACTGTCTGATAAACAGAAAGCCAAGCTTTATCCGGTAGTTCTGGAGTTGTTCTCAACCAGGGATTTCCATCAGGTCACTATCCGTGATATCAGCAAATTGTCCGGGATTAGTACGACGACAATTTACCGACACTTTTCGTCGAAAGAGATATTACTGTTTTACATTCTGAATGAGAAACTGAGCGAACTCGTAGGATTGGTCAGTCTACACATTCAAGGCTTGGAGAGCACAAAGGAGATGTTTCGGAAGTTGTTCTGGGTCACGTTGAATCATTATGATAGCAATCCAGGAATGGCGGTCGCAGCCTATGTGACAGCCCCGACGCATGCCTGGATGGAAGAGGGAACCTACCGTTTACAACATGCCTACGATCTCATTAATGAGATTATTTCATATGGACGGGATAGTGGTGATATTGACCCGGACATCACAAATGAACAGATCATCGATCTTTACTTCATGTATTGCCATCGCCAGGTTCAACGTTGGTGTTTTCACCGGAAGACAAAAAGTCTGGCGGATTCCGTCGGACAGTTCTTCAATGTTTTCTGGAAAACAGTTTCTATTCCTTCCTCGAAATATTCAGATTAGTTTTTCAGTCTTGTCCATTCCCGAATTGGGGTCAGGCTTTGGTTATTGGCTTATTGCGGTTTCAATAAGCCAATAACCAAAGCCTGACCCCAATTCATTATTAATGACGAGTACAGGGTTGGTACCTGGCAGGTTAGCCGAACAAAGAGTTGGGGATCAAGGGGTTTGATCCCTAAATCGACTGAAGAAAGGCATCGATGGCCTGGTTAACCTCCACCGGTTTTTCGGCGTAGGCCATGTGGGTTCCGCCGGGGATGATCGCTGTTTTGGCGCCCGAAATCTTATCAACCAAAAAGCTGGAGTACTTGGGTGGTGTCATGTTATCCTGGTCGCCTACTATGGCCAGCAACGGTATTGTGATGCTTTCCAGGCGATCCATCACATCGAACTGATCACAGGCTTTCATATCATTCAGAAAAGCCGCTGGGGTGTTCTCAGTGGTCCTTTTTTGAATGATTGCTGCCAGGTCAGGCTCTATGAGATCATAACTGGTGACACTTTCCATATCTAACAACGATGGATCTGCTACCGCTTTTTCCAGCATTTCCAGAAAGCTGGGGTGAACCCGCAGCCGTCCGCCACTACCCACTGTAATAACGCCTGCCAGATCTTCCGGATAATCCAGTGCGTACTGCAGGGCAATACCGCCGCCCAGGGAATGACCTGCCAGGACCACTTCCGTGTAACCCTTTTCCTGTATGTATGTTCGTAACCAGCCGACGTAGCCTTCTATGGTCGGGCATAGTTCTCCATCCGGATGTCCGGGCAGATTAACGGCATCAGACCCTTTAAAGTACTCTGTCTGATATTGCCAGGACTCTTTACAGCCGCCCGAGCCATGGATAAATATGAGTTGCATAAGAGATATCTCCAGTGAAAATTGATATTGGGGTCAGGCTTTGGTTATTGGCTTATTGAAACTGCAATAAGCCAATAACCAAAGCCTGACCCCAATCCTAGTGAAGCCTGACCCCAATCCTAATCTATATTCTTTAAAGCACATAAGTCACTTTGGCAATTCTAGAATCGCTCAAAAATCTTAGTAAAAGGTTAAATTCTGGACAGGGGGCGCTTATTGAACCTCGAAGACTTCTGTCTCTGGATGAAATGCGTACCAGGCAAACCAGAACCCTTCGATAATGGGGACTGTTTTACCGCTGCTGTCCTGTACAGCTCCGGACTGATTGCTGGCGTCCCAGAAAATGGTATAGAGTCGCTTGTTAACCCGATCCGTAAATTTTGATTTCCCATTCCGGTTCAGCTCAACAAACGGGAAGGCCTTGTAGACATTTCCGGACTGTAGCCCCAGCACACGTTCTTTGGGATGAAAACGTTGTGGCGGTGTATGGGCCACATCAAAGTAAAGCCGGCGGGATTTTTCATACCCGGCGTAAGGATTTCTGCTATAATCCCGCCGGTGACCTGTTACGGGCGAGAGGACCTCTGTTTGGGGATACCGTTTGCGCCATTCACGCCAGTTTGTATGTCGTAGTGGCAACATCTGCAGCCGGGTTCCTTTCAAACTTCCGGAGAGCGCCATACCCAGGATCTGGGACCAAAGGGATTCAGTAGCGCGATCATAGAGCAGGACATCGCTGTTGTACAGTAAGCCTGAAACACCGAAACGACTGTTTCTTCCTCCGATATTGGCTGAAAAGGCAACCCCGGTGCCACAAAGAGGACAATAGGTGATGACAAAGTGGGTCCCATCTATCCTGTCATTGACAATTTCATGCCAGTTTAGAATTTTGATGGGATAGGCTCTGGCCTTTCCTGATACGACTATTCCCAGGACCCGGTCTTCTGCCTTCAGAAAACCGGCCTCTTTCAACCTGACGAATTGAGGGCGGTCAATGGCAGGAATACCATCTCTGGGAGGTCCCCCCTGAAATATTTCAGCCGGTGGAACTGATGCCTCGGAAATGTCGAAACCGTTTAAAACTTGTCCCGGAACCGTTTCGGGGATGAGGAGTATGAGGAGCAGTATTACCTGCTGCAGGCCTGGTAAAATTCGTTGTATCATAGGTTCCTCCAGACAAACACCATTTACGGCAGGTGTGGGTTAGGTGTGATGTGACCAACAAGGCTGTAACTTCTATTTTACTTTATCAGGTAGGCCGCGTCAAAAGGAAGTTGCTCGATTTTTCTGTGAAGGGGAACGATGTTGGGGAGATGACTTACAGCATGATCCGTTTTCGATGCTTGTGGGTTAAGGCATAAATAATCGTCAGCAGGAACATGATACCCACCGATATGGCAAAGATCTCGTTGAGGATTGATCGATTGATAAATGCAAATACGCCTAGTACTACTGTCGTTAACCCGACCAGGGCGATTAGTTTGGCAGTCAGACTTCCGCTAAAAAAATAAGGGAGCAGGATCAGGAAGATCAAAGCCAGACCGCCCCATTTCAGCCAGGTAAAGTAGAACAGCAGTTGTAGTTCTTTCTCAAATTCGCCTTCAGCAAGCTTGCGGGTGATACCAAATAGCTGGATGTTTTCCATCACATCGCCAATCAGAACCAGAACCGAAACCAGAGCCGCGAAGTAGTAGCGACGATTTCGGCTGATACGGGCGCATGTGATCGAGAATCCGAACAGGAATGAGGAATAGAGGATCATGTAGACATAATCCAGACGATTGCCCAGATCCATGGCAGCAACCATGGATTTACGATAGTCGGATTGAGGTTCGCCGAACAGGTTCTCGACTTCTTGTCTGGTGACGGCAAATTCAAAGGCCAGGATGGGAGTGAAAAAACCGTCCGGAAGTTTGGGCGCCTGAGATGGGAAAACCTTCAGCAGCATCAGGCTGGTGATAATCAATAGTATGCCGATAATGCCGCTCTTAAAAAAAGGTCTACTCATTGAAGGACTCTAACCAGTGGGCGAATCAATGATAGTGAGGAACAAAACGGATAAAATCACAAACAGCTTTTGCGTCCGCCCATAACGTTGCATACTTTGTTTTCCGGGTCAATCGGTTTTTGGCAATCCGGTCAATGAACGAGGTGGAGTAGGGGGCAGGCAATCATTCACAGTCGTCCGCGGAAACAGATTTAAATGAGGCACTTGACTGCCGTAACTCATTAAAAAGGTTGAAGATTCTGATATGAAATGTGAATTCGACAGGGTTTACACGAAAGAATCACTTTGCAGGTTGAGTTATTAGCATTTAAGATGTATACAGAGCAAAGAACGCTTCCAGAAAAAGCGCAGAATTCAGCAGGAAAGTATGCCAGAGATGTTAAAACCGTTTGACAGCTGTCTGTCAATCAAACCAATCGCAAAGAGGAATCATGAACCCCATAGTCAAAAAAATTCTATTTACAACCGACCTGACTAGCAATGCCCGTGATGTTTTCAAGCATGCTGTCTTTCTGGCAGAGAGTTTTGGAGCCTCCATCACCATGCTGCATGTAATAGAAGACATTCCACCCAGTGACAAGAGTTTGCTGAAAGAGGAGTTGGGGGAAGAGGCATACAACCAAATGGAGCAGGCGAAGCAGGCGACAGTGACCAACAGCATGATTGGTAAACAGAAAGAAGCCCCGATGATCGAACACGTCCTTAATAAACTCAGTGAGGATGCAACTCAGGGAACTTCTCCCGTGGTCGTGGATAAACGGCTGGTGACGATAGGACGTATTGATGAAGAAATTTTATATCAGGCTGATGCCAACAATTGTGATTTGATTGTGATGGCGAATCGCTTACGGAGCGCTACACCTGAAAAGCCGTTGGCTGGCACGGTGGCAGGTGTGGTTCGTCGCGGGAAAAAACAGGTCTACCTGGTTCCCGTCGTAGATTGAACGATCCCCAACTACTGTGCTTCATCTTCTTCATGCGGTTCTACCAGTAACGATACAATGTCCCTGACCTGAATTTTATCTTCAAGGTTCTTGAGTTTGAGGGCATCATCAAGCATATGGTGGCAAAACGGGCAGGCGGTGACAATAGTGTCGGCCCCTGTCTCCAAGGCTTGATCGATCCGCAGTACATTAATACGTTCCCCCTCCTTGATATCCATCCAGAAATGACCGCCACCGGCTCCGCAGCAGAAACTGTCCCTGCCTGAATTTTTCATTTCAACTGTTTTAAGCTCGGGCAAGTTTTTAAGTATCTGCCTAGGGGCTTGATAAGCGCCCTGATATCGCCCTAAATAACATGGATCGTGAAAGACAGCAGTGCGGTTTTTCAGCTGAGAGAGAGGGGGCTCAAGAGATTTCTGCTTATTCTGCAGAAATTCTGTGTGATGGATCACCTTAAAATCGCCTCCAAACTGTGGAAACTCGTCTTTTAGAACCGTCAAACAGTGGGGGCAGGAAACCAGCAAGGTCTTGAATTTTCGTTTTTTCAACTCTTCAACCTGTTGGCTGGCTGTCATCTGGAACAGGTTTTCTTCACCACAGATCCGGGCCGGATCACCACAACAGAACTCCCCTTCACCCAGTATTCCGAAATCTGTTTCTGTCTGTTGTAGAAGGTTGATCACATCCAGGGCAATTTGTCGCTTTTCAGGATCGAAAGTGGTTAAGCAGCCCACCCAATACAAGACATCGCATGAATCTCCTGGGCCAATAATCGGGACATCCAGAGATTCAGCCCACTTGATCCGCTCACTCTGGTGACCGAGGGGATTTCCTCGTGTCTCCATGGTCCGCAGCATTTTCTCGGCATCTTCCGGCATACGGCCCTGCATATTCACTTCGCTGCGCCGGATATCTATCTGCGTATCCACATGGTCAATATAGGCGGGACAAACGCTATCACAGGCCCTGCAAGTCCGGCAGTGCCAGAAAAAAGTCTCATCGAAGGCGTTACCGACGATTTCCGTGGGGGATGAGACTTCACCATTTTCAGAAGGTGGTGTACTGACAGCCTGATAAAGGGTTTTCTTCATGCCCAGGATAAATTGTTTTGGCGAAAGGGAGAGGCCGGCGGCGACAGCCGGGCAGACATCATCACACCGGCCGCAGGACACACAGGCGTCCAGATTCAGGCGTTGTTTCCAGGTGAAATCCCTGGTGGTGCCCAATCCGATGGAAAAGTTGTCTGCGTCGAAATTTTCATCCTCCATGACCGCTTCAAGGTTGATGCGATTGAGCTCGCCAGCCGGTTTTCTTTTGATGAAAAATGCATTGGTGGGCAGTGTGATCAGGTGGAAGAATTTGGTATAAGGAATCAGAGCGATCCAGGCCATGACGCTGAAGGTGTGTAGCCACCAGACAAAGGCGTGCAGAGTCAAACCGGATGGTTGCCTCAGGTTTTGAAACAGGGTCCCTACCAGATATCCCACTGGCGATAGCTTTTCCCAGGCATCGTTTGTCAATGCGAATCGTAATCCTTCCAGCAAAAAGCCTGTTAGGACAATCAGCATCAGAAGTCCCAGCGCAACAGCATCGGTTCGATCAGAATTCAGATTGACCGGTTTAGTTTTCACCCGTCGCCAGACAGCCATGCCGAGACCCACCAAAAACAGGAAGCCGGCAATATCGGACAACAGGCTGAGTGCAATATAGAGGTACCCCTTGAAGAGTTGAGTCCCGAAATCATAATCAAGGCCAATGATGCCGGTAGTGATGACAAAGACGATAAAAGAGTAGAAAAACAGACTGTGAAATATCCCCGGAAAAAAAGAACGTCTGACTTTTCGCTGGGTCAGAATTTCGACGAACATGTTCAGCAGGCGGGGGAAAATGTCGTTCAGGCGGTCTGGAGCAGGTGTCCCTTTTCGCCAGACGGAGATCCGCCTGGCCAGCCCGAACACCATTATCGCCAGACTGATGAGGAATAAAAGGTACATCAGTTCCGAAAAAGGGACATTCCACATAATCGGGCGGGTTGCTTCCTCAAGGCGATTCATTCCACTTCTCCCTGTGTTTCATTTATCTTGGGGATCGTTCATAAATAACTTCACATAATCTATTTGCAAAAGTCCTAAAAATACTGGACATTTTGCAAATAGAATGTGAACTAATGTATGAGCCGATCCTTAGTTAATTTTTTACTGCGTTGGTTAATATCCCGCTGGACCACTCCCACGATCAACAGCACGATAACGATAGCCGCAATCTGCATCGATGTGACGCGTTCGTTATCGAACCAGCTCCACATCAGGGCTTCTAGCGGAATCACGTAAGTGACCATGCCGGCGAACAGAGGACCTTTCTCCTTGATCAGCTTATAAAATAGCAGCATACCAACACCCCGGGCGAAAACGGACAGAAACAGCATCGCGCCAATCGCGGTGATAAAGTTCTCGTCAATAGTGATCTCTTCAACGGCCAATGATAACGGAGTCAGAAAAAGTGTGGCAGCTGTCATGAAGATGGCCGCCAGGAGGATGGGTGGAATCTCTCGGAAGGATTTCTGAGTCACGGTATTGGATATAGCATAACAGAGCGGTACGGACACCGCTATGACCAGAAACAATGGTTGAGCAGTGCGATCCAGGCCGTCGATCACCATTAACACTATGCAGATCATCCCTATTAGCACACCTGCCAGTTGTGTCCGGCTGGGAAATACGCCCAGTATGGGGATGGACACCAAAATAGTCAGGACCGGTACCAACGAAACCATCATGCCCACAAAACCATGGCCGATCTGGTTGACGAGAAAAGGCTGAGCGCTGTACGGCCACATGTAGCTAAACACAGAAACCAGTATCAGTGGCAGAAAATGGTGCCGCCGGATGCGCCACGACCCACGAGCAAAAGTCCAGAATATCCAGAGCACCACGGCACCGCCTAATGTGCTGCCGGCTCCAATCGACACAGGCCCGAAAGCAGGGCTGGCCAGCTTCATCATAAAAAAGCCGCTGCCCCAGACCAGGGCAATAACAATAAAGATGAGATAATGCATAAAAGACTTGTCCTGATGTTGAAAGAGAGTGCTACTGGTTCTGATCTCAAAGCATACCAAAGGAATTTAGAAATGGCTATCAGCACCCCTGAATTATTCGTCTGTTCAGGGGTGTAGATAGTGGTGAACCCTGGTAAGACAGCCTGGTTTACTCAGTAACATGTTTTGAGGTGATCTCCCTCGATTCCTTCAATGATGCGATCTCTCTCGATTCCTTCAGTGAAGTGGTCGAGGGGGGAAACCGTTCCGTCCGCTAATAGTGATATAATACATGATATAGATTGGTTGGATGGCCTGATAACAGGGAGGAAAGATGTGCATAAAACAAAAAAAAATGATTTTGCCGTTGACATGGATTTGGCTTTCTGTACAATGGCTAAAAATTTACACCAGAACGCGGGTTTTTCAGGCGGATATGGCGAAGCAGCTTCCGGAATTGGCAAATCTAGGTCAACTTCCCCACTGTCCCATTCAAGAAGAGAATAAACGCAAAACTTATCTGGAAAATCATCTGGCCTGGTACTTGAGAGGGTTAAGAAAAGCAGAAAAATGTCGTTTCTAAAAACGATGGAAAGGGAGTAAGATCCTGCCTGCTGGATGGAGAAAGCAAGTTTAATTTTCTGAAACAACTAAAAAACTGATTCAAGGGTGTCTATGGAAGTCGTTGAGTTTACGCAAACAGTTATCACAGGGGTTTCAATCGGTTGTATCTACGCATTGGTAGCTCTTGGGCTGGTGATACTTTTTAAGGCAACGGAAGTCTTTTCCTTTGTTCATGGGGAGATCATGATGCTGGCCGCTTTTGTTGCCTATACCTGTATCACGTTTTTTAATATGCCTTATTGGCTGGGTTTTCTGGTTGCTGTGATCGCAAGCGCAATTCTGGGAATAGGGATTGAACGGATAACCGTCCGGCCTCTGATTGGGGAGCAGGTTTTTGTGATCGTGATTCTGACCATCGGTCTGAGTTATG
>PJEL010004873.1_pt1 | contig 10947 bp, 7 predicted proteins | sample 1853271 | NCBI WGS metagenome assembly PJEL01 (sample SAMN08108733, study PRJNA415343) | Invertebrate metagenome, whole genome shotgun sequencing project. | host: Globobulimina | place: Sweden: Gullmar Fjord | collected 2015-08 | reverse complement strand
CCGGTACCAAACGCCATGCCGGGATCCAATTCGATCACAATATCATCAACATCGGGCGAATACTCGCGCCAGGTTGGTTTCACCACCATATGCACGCTGATTTTCTGGGGCCAAAAATAAGCTTTCCAGGCGTGTGCCCAGTCTTGTTCATCTATTTCTTTGTAACTGATCCTGTAGAACAAATTCTGATTGTCCTGTAATTGGAATAGTTTTTGTTCCAGAGTTTTGCAGCGGTCTTCAGCCTGGCTGTCTTCATGAAAATACCCAATGACGGCATGCTTGGCGGGCCGGCCAATGGCATCTTCGGCCCAGTCTTCCTCCGGTTCGAGATCGGGGTCCTCCACCACAACTCCCTGCAACCCGAAATTATAAAACACATCGGCTATCAAGTCGGCTGCCAACTTCCTGTCGTGATGGTCAAAAATTACTTTTGCTTCAATCCATTTCATAATTTTTCTCTAAACAGGGTGTATGTCAAAACAGGAAAATAAACTTAAGGATTTATTGAATTATCCGATATATGGGTTATCGCCCCTTTGCTTTCACTATTAATTAGGACTGGTTCAGCGTGTATTATTCAGGTGTTATTGCATCTAAGGGACTAAAACCACAAAGTCTTTAAAAAAATGGGCTCCTCTTTGTAAGGTAATCAGTCAGAAAAAGACAATGAAAATCATGCTTAGAATCGCCTTCACTGGCATATTCTTTACGGCGGCATGCATGCATCTGCTCTTTTCCCCGCACCACCAGAACCTATCTGATTACCGATCCGCAGCTGATTCTAAACCCCAACCGAGTCCATACAGTATACTCGCCCCTCACCTTGAAGCGAAATTTAGTAACACATTTCCGATTGATTTTGAACTGCCTGAACCAGAACCCAGGCTCATAAGCATAATTGTTAGGCCGTATCTTGATTTTTTACCTCGGTTCGAAATTCTGTCCATAAAAGATGCCTTTTTATATCGGCACCAAGCCTGCCCTCCGCCTTGCTAATTCAAAAATGATTCTTCTCACGGCGCACCATTATCAGGAACATGGTATCCTGCCCGCGGTTATCTGCTTATAAACGCCGATAACCTCGCAGTTGGTTTTTGTATCAGAGCGCCTGAGTTTCTTCTAGCGCTGGGTGAGATCAAAAATTGACGGATAAATTCAATAAGCAATGTATCTCATATCCATAACTAATTCCAGTTAACAATTGCCATTTAAAATCTAAAGCAGGAGTGACTATAATAATGGTTAACGGATATCTCTGCTACCCGCGGATTAGACGGACTGGACGATGGATTTGACGAGGCAGAGAAAAGCAAACAATCTTTTTTAGCCGGCCTGTCGAAGTTCAAGGCGATGTATGAAGAGAATAATGAAGTGCAATACATCAACGATGTGCAGGAAATCCAACAGGCTTTTGGCGTCTATTATGAAGCTGGCAAAACAATGGCGACCGCCTATGTAGATGGCGGTGCTCAGGAAGGCAATAAATTCATGGAAAGTTTCGATACGGCTGCTGAGGCTTTAAGAAAAACAATCGAAACATTTATTGCACGTCAGTCGTTGAAAGGAGAATCCGCGCTCTCATCGGTCGGTTCTTCCGTTGAAAGATTTCGATTGATTATGTCGCTGATCGGCATGCTATCTGTTATCTTTAGCATCACGGCCGCCTGGCTGATTACCCGGTCGATCACCAAACCCGTGAAACGATTCACGCATATGTTGAACGACGGCGCGGATCAGGTAGCCTCTGCAGCCGGACAAATTTCATCAGCCAGCCAGTCGTTGGCCGAAGGATCATCGGAACAAGCCGCATCCATCGAAGAGACCTCTTCTGCTTTAGAGGAAATGTCAGCCATGACCAAACAAAATGCAGCAACTGCGGAGGAATCCGCCGCTGCATCAGAGGAAATGAATGCTCAGGCAGAGCAGATCAGGGATATGACCATTCAGTTGCGAGCGATCGTTGAGGGAGCGTCTAATAAAAATGCCAATATCGATGCACATCAAAACAATGAGATGTCTCAGACGGTTGGCTCTATACGCCGAAGGGAGAAACCAACAATCATAACCCACCAGTAAATATTTCTATAAGACATCATTTCCCAGTTGGAGACGGGTATCACTTATAAAATTATATAGTTTTTTGGGACAGTTAACTCCCGCTATGATTCGGGCAGAACGATAAGTCCCTCGCCTTGGAACAAGCTGGTGTCGGGGCTATGGAGGCCCCCGCCTGGGGTGGTTTGCTTATTGATTGACCCTCGGTGAATTATAATGTACTTTGACAATTCGGAAATGGACGATTATTGCTTCCTCTCACATAAATTATAATTTCAGACCTCGTCATTTAGTCTGAAAAAATGGCTGTGAACCTTTGTACGTCACGGAATTGCATGATAATTGGACATACGTCTAATTCAGGAATTGAGGAATTGAAGGAATTCTACCCGTCGTGAGCTTTTTTGTCGAACGATCTCTTTTAATTTATTGATTTTATCCTTTAATCCCTCAATCCCTCAATTCCTAAATCCCTCAATTTGGCGCAAATAGACATAGATAGTGTCCAAAAAAGTTGGCTCATTTTATAAGTAAGTTACGAGATCTAAATTTAGATGAAAAACGACAAATTTATCGCTGTCAAAACAACAAAGATTTATTGTCTGCCCACCTGCCCCGCCCGGGAACCGCTGCCGCAGAATGTCGTTCATTTTAAAACAGCTGCGCAAGCCGAACGCAATGGTTTTCGCCCCTGCAAACGCTGTTTTCCGGATTTTCCCTATGGTAAATGGATCGACGAAGGTGCCTCGGTTTTATTGATGCCACCACCGGAATTTGATTTTACGCAATGCTTGAAATTTCTAACCCGCTCGCCGCTGGAGCCCTGTCACGTTGTTGAAAATAATATCCTTTACAAATTGGAAAAATTTGAGGAAAAACCGGCCTTATTTATAATTCAGTTCCGTGATCAAGATACTATTTGCATTGATTTTTTAACGCCGCGCCCCAAAAAATCCATCCGGGCTAAGGTTGCCAAATATGTCTGGCATTGGTTTGACCTGGACACCGACCTGCGCCCCTTTTATCGGATGGCCGGCAAAGATCCGGTGTTAAAAAACGACACCAGAAAATTATACGGCCTCAGGATTTTGACAATTTCAGATCTGTTTGAAGCGATATGCTGGGCCATCATCGGACAGCAGATCAATCTTATATTTGCCTACACTTTGAAAAAACGCTTTGTAGAATCTTTCGGGGAAACGTTTTATTTTGATAATAAACATTATTATCTGTTTCCAACGCCGCAGGTCATATCCCAACAAACTGTCACCGACTTAAAACGCTTGCAGTTTACCGGGAAGAAGTCGGAATATCTTATTGAGCTGGCCAAAAAAATGGTGGCTGGTGACTTAAGCAAAAAAAGACTACTCGGCCTTGATGGATTTGAATCGGCCCGAAAAGAGCTGATGAAACTACACGGTGTTGGCCAATGGACGGCCGATTATGTCAGCTTGAGATGCTTAAAGGATCCGGCGGCGTTTCCCATCGCGGATGTCGGTCTGCAAAACGCCGTCAAGCAACAATTGGGTTTAAGCGCTAAACCAACCGCTGAAGATATCACCCGATATTCAAAAGGCTGGCAAAACTGGCAGGCCTATGCCACCTTTTACTTATGGGCCTCGCTGATATAACAGGAAATCCTATCAAGCCTCCACCGCATAAAACAGTAATTATAGGAAATAGGATATCCGCCGAGACACTGTTGTATTCAAATCTTATTGACGAAGGCTACGCGGTATGCGAAATAGATATCTGACAATCTACGGGAAAACGCGCAAGGCATGGGAACTGTCAACGTGTCCAAATTTTAACACCATAGTTAAAACCGTTTATAGGAGGTCAGCATGCCCAATGGATATATGGGAAAAATTCTACGGGTGGATTTAACGTCTGAAACCATTACTGTCGAGGAACCATCGCCTGATTTTTATCGCAGGCACATGGGCGGCAGTGCTTTAAACCTTTATTACTTGCTGCAGGAGATGCCGGCCAATGTCGATGCGCTTGCGCCGGATAACATTCTGGCCTTGAGCGTCGGAGTGGCCACCGGTGTACCTATTTCCGGCCAAAGCCGGATGACCGCCACCGCTAAATCCCCGCTCACCGGCGCCATCGGCGATTCCCAGTGCGGCGGATTCTGGCCCGCAAAATTGAAGTTTGCCGGCTTTGATGCCGTCATCATCAAAGGCAAGGCCGCCAAACCGGTCTACCTTTGGATTGACGACGGCCGGGCCGAACTGCGAGATGCCTCGCATCTGTGGGGTAAAATAACCGGTGAGTCCGAAGCCGCCATCAGGGACGAGTTGGGGGATGCTAAAATTGAAGTACTGCAAATCGGCCCCGGCGGCGAGAAAATGGTGCGCTTTGCATCCTTGATCAACATGTGCAGCCGGGCCAACGGGCGCACCGGTATGGGCGCTGTCATGGGCAGCAAAAATTTGAAAGCCGTGGCCGTGCGGGGCAGCCAAAAACCGCAGGTGGGTGATAAAGAGGCCCTGGGGGAATTGACCAAATGGGGTGCCAAGACATTTCCGAAGGCCGAGGTCGCCGGTTTGGGCAAACTCGGAACCGCCGGCGTGATATCCGTGCAACAGGCTCTGGGAGGGTTGCCGACCTACAACTTCAACAGCGGTGTATTTGACGGCTGGGAAGCGATTGACGGCGAAACCCTCTACAATACGCTGCTGGCCGGCAGTCAGGAAGGGCAGCAGGATCGTAAAGGCCGGGATACCTGCTACGGCTGCATTGTTCGCTGCAAACGCGTGGTGGATTTCAGTCAAGGACCTTATTCCGCGGAGCCGCTGTACGGCGGACCCGAATATGAATCCATTGCGGGCCTTGGCAGTTATTGCGGCATCGATGATTTAGCGGCCATTTGCAATGCCAACGAGCTTTGCAATAAATATGGTATCGATACCATTACCGGCGGAGCCACCATCGCCTGGGCCATGGAGGCTTTTGAAGCCGGTGTATTAACGACAGCGGATACCGGCGGCCTGGAAATTAAATTCGGCGACGCGCAAACCATGATCAAGCTGGTTCAGATGATCAGCGATCGCGAAGGCTTCGGTGACATTCTGGCGGAAGGGTCCGCTGGGGCGGCCGCCAAACTGGGAAAGGGGGCGCAGTTTTTAATCACGGCCAAAGGGCAGGAGGCACCGGCCCATATGCCCCAGGTAAAACGCAGTCTGGCGCTGATCTACGCTGTGAATCCGTTTGGTTCAGATCACGAAAGTTCCGATCACGATTTGACCTATGAAGAAGACTCATATAAAGCCTTCGAGGAACGTTATGCATCCCTGGGTTTGAACACCCCCCTGCCGGCTCAATCCCTCGATCCCGCCAAAGTGGAGTTCGTCCGCATCACCCAGCAATTCTTCGGTATGTTGGATAGCGTGAATCTGTGCCACTTTGTGTGGGGCACCTCATGGCCGCTCTACGGACCGGAGCAAGCGGCGGCCATGGTCAAGGCCGTTACCGGCTGGGACGTCACGCTGCAAGAATTGCTGGAAGTCGGTGAAAGACGCGTCAACATGATGCGGGCGTTCAATGCCCGGGAAGGGATTGCCCGCGACCAGGACAAGCTGGCCGCCAAATTCTTCGATCGACCCCTTAAGGGCGGTCCCTCTGACGGATTGACGGTGGATAAGGCGCATTTTGAAGCCGCGCTGCAAGAATACTACCACCGATGCGGATGGGATGAGTCCAGCGGGATTCCGAAACGCGAAACCTTGGAGCGCTTAGGGCTGGATTGGGTGGCCGACCAGCTATGAATATAAGTAAAGATCCGGACCCAGAGGACCCGGCTTTAATTTCACCCCAGAGGGGTGGGGTTTACCTTAGACTCCGAATGGAATGATGGAATGGTGGAATATTGGAACATTGGGGATCAAAAACGGATGATGGTCTGATTTTAAATTCTGATCTGTACCATTTTTATAAAAATAGATCTCATTCCGCTAAACTCAGTATTCCATCATTCCAGTATTCCATCCTTCCATGGCATATATTCACGGCACAGCCAATTTTCTCTGACCTGGCCCGGAGGACCAGGTTTTCAATGCTAAAATAAACTTATAGGAAGTCCCCCTATTATCCAGGCAAAGCGAAAAGTCCAATCGTATTCGTCGTTAGTTGTCCAATTCTGCTCTAACCGCCTTGGCGATCTTTTCCATTAAATATGGTTTTCGGACATATACGCCGGCTCCCAGATTTTGGGCCTCTTTAACGCGCTTTGTTTCAGAAAATCCGCTCACAATAATGGCTTTTTGGCTGGGATTCAATTTGAGAATTCTTTTATAGGTCTCGAGTCCATCAATTCCAGGATCCATGATCATATCCAAAATCAAAAGATCCACCTCATGCTTTGTTACGAACTCTACCGCTTCTTCCCCGCTGGAGACGGCCATCACGGAATATCCCAATCTTTTCATCAGCATAATGGCGACATTGCGTTGCTCGTCAACGTCATCCACCACCAGAACCGACTCACCTTTACCCATATAATCTTGGATAACCAGCGGAGCATCTTCTTTTGGCAGTTCCTCCCGGCTCACCGGAAAATAAAGGGTAAAGACGCTCCCCAGCCCCTCTCGGCTCACAACGTCGATATAGCCATTGTGATCTTTTACGGTCCCCCACACGACAGCCATACCAAGACCGGTTCCGCTGTGTCCCATGATTTTCTTGGTGTAAAACGGCTCAAAAATCCTTTTTAGATCCTTAGAATGTATCCCCACGCCAAAATCCGAAACAGTCAGCAGGGCATAATCGCCCTCTTTCACATCGTCATAGCCTCTGATCGGCCGATCAAGGTAGCGGTTTTCCGAAGTGATGATAATCAGGCCGCCATCAGGCATCGATTCGGCTGCATTGGTAACTAAATTCATAACGGATTTGGATAAATGAACCGATGAGCCGAGGATATTTAATAAATCCTGATCCAGCCTTGTTTGAAGCTCGATATGCGGATAAAAATCATTTAGCCGCTCAAATTCCGGAGACTGGAGATAATTTGAGATAATGCGATTTAAGTTCAAGACGTTGGTGGCGGCCACACCTCGGCGGGTAAGGGTTAACAAATCCTTTACAATAGCCGCCATTTTCCGTCCCGACGAGTGGATCGCCTGTACCGGTTTTCTAAAAGGGCTGTCTTCAGGCAGATCCAACAGCAATATTTCCGGATAGCTTATCAGGCTGGACAGCGTGTTGTTCAGGTCATGGGCCACTCCCCCGGCAAGGGTTCCTAGGGCCTCCATTTTTTGAGCGCGTTGAAGCTGAGCCTCCAACTGGTTGCGCTCTGTGGCGTCAATAAAAAAGGCCATAATTCCAACAGGCTGTGACTGCGCATTTTTATTAAAAGAGGCCGAGATAATCGCATCAAAGACAGAACCGTCTTTACGAACCCCCTTTAGCTCTATTTGCCTGCCCGCAGACTCGTGCAGGGTTTTTAAAAACTCGTCAAAGTTTGCGGTTCCCCAAAATAGCAACGGATCTGCATCCAATACCTCGTCGAAATCATCATAGCCCCACATCTCGATAAAGGCCGGATTTACATAGGTTATCTTGCTGTTTAAGTCGGTGAGCATGATGCCATGGGTGTAAGTATGGATGGCTTGGTTTTTTATGTGAAGCTCTTGTCGTTGCCGATCCAGTGCGGCTGATAGCGCCAGGCGCATTTGCTCTTGATCTCTTAGGATCCGGGCCTCCATGTTGCTCATATAACCTTCGAAATATGAGGCAGTATACAAGTCAACTCCACTGAGGGCCGTATGAAATAATTGCAGATCATTTTTATGCAGTCGATCCCAACAAAATTTGCGCAATTGAGATGTCAGTGCCAGAATGGTTCGATCGCCCAAACCGATATCGACACGCTCCTGGCCGTGTTGGAATACGGCTTGCTGATCACCACTTGACAGGAATGATAAGAAGCTGCTGGTCTCCTCATGCGCTAAATTATCCAGCATGCTGGGGTGCAGGGTGTAGCGATTCTCAAAGGCCAATTCTTTAAGTAGACCGCACAACTGCCGCTTGAGATCCGCCTGGTCAATTATCAATTTTTGATAAACATCTGGCAGCTGATTTAGATCTGAGTCAGTTTTTTCCCCCATAAGCGTGACCACCGTCAATGGCTTCATTTATTTATGGAAAATTACACCATAAAAACCCTCGCCGCCTCCGCCCCATTTCTATCGCTAAGATATGGCAGATACGGATTTGAGAGTCAAGTTAGAGATGATGGCCGCAACAACTGAAGGATCAAGACCCCATGCTGGACGGCGGTCCTTGGCCAATAGACGGATTTTCCTTCAATTCCTAAATTCCTGCATTAGAGCCACATTCAATTTTCATGCAATCCCGGCAGGTACAAAGATTCACAGCCATTTTTTCAGACTAAATGATGAGGTCTGAATTTAATCTAAATTTTTCCTTCGGCGGATTGAAATAGCCGAACTTTAATTTAGGAAATTGTTTGCGAATCCGATCGAGTAATTTTTCCATCCCGATGGGCTCGCCGTGGGCTGCAACCGTATCCATCTCCCTCCAGTATTGAATCGGGTCGAAATTAAGGTTACGCCATTGAATCAGGTGAATGGGATATGTCTGCAAAAACCCGGTGAGAGCCTCGATTTCCCGGGGTGTATCGGTAAACCCCGGGCTGTTTAGATAATTCATGGCGACAAATTTTTTTCTTGCCAGGGCAACTTCGATACTCTTTAGCACATCTGCAAACCGGTATCCATTGGGCCGAAAATAGGCATGGTAACATGTTTCCCGCACACTGTTCATGCTGACCCGAATACCGTCCAGCCCGGCATCGAAAAGTTGCTCAAGAATTTCGGGCCGGCTGCCGTTGGTGTTCATGTTAATGGTACCGAGCGGGGTTTGTGAACGAATTTGTCTGATGGCCGGTTCAATCACTTCCGCGGCCAGCAGGGGATCACCTTCACAGCCCTGGCCGAAACTGACCACGCTGTTTTTCACCCTATCTATATGAGCTAGGGCCACCTGGGCAATTTCGGCGGGTGACGGCGTAAACCTGATGCGATCCTGGCTGTGGGGAATTCCGGTCTCTTTCTGCAGCGATAAACATCCCAAACAGCGGGCGTTGCACTGTGCAGCCGTGGGCAACGGCGCCTCATAACGGCCCAGAAAAAAATTTTTCCCGGCCGGACATCCGTATTGCAGCGCGCAATTTTCCAGATGCTCCCTCAACCTGTTGGCGGGTAGTTTTTTACGCATAACGTTTACTCCGGCAATGACATCCTCACGCTTCATTTGCCGCAGGTCCTGGCGTGGTTCCGGATCAACCATAACAACGGCCGTCCGGAAATTGCCCCGGTGCCAACCGACAGCTCCGTATGAAAACAGGGGCAGGTATCCGGCGTTTTGGTTTTCTTCATAAGCACTGATATGAGTTATGACATAACCGGGCGAGTTAAAAGCCGCCACCGGAAAAAGGGCTTCACCCGGGGCATAAGGATTTTCCCTCACCGTTTCGTATTGGCCGGTTGCCGGATTGTATAAAACCGGCCTGCGCTCAGGCAGATACATCAACTCGCTGCCGGAGGGCATCTTGCGAGTGTTCGCGGCCTTCAAAGGTAAGAGCAAGGAACCCTCCATGCCCACTGCTGTGTATCCTTCCAACTCAAATATTTCGCCGGCCTGGTTGGCGACCACAGCGGTCAGCATGGGATTGGTTTTTGTATCTGATTGTTTTTTTGCCACTATGTCTCCAGCGGTAGTGCTTATATGAAACTTCAGGGAATGACAAATGGGGATTGTCGATTGACGAATTATGGATGTCGCTTCAGGCTTCGCCTTCGGCTACGACCCGACAGGTCGCTCGGTCATTTTTTAATAAATAGACTGAATACATTATTCGATGTTGGACGTTCGATGTTCAATGCTTACAGTCCGCCGAAGGAGGATTCATTAGTTTCTTTTTCGATTTGACCGGCCGCTTTTTTGCCGGCGGCGGCCCTGAACCCTGAACCCGGAACCCGGAACCCTGAACCCGGAACCCTGAACCTCTGAACCACAACCTTCACCAAATCTAGCAAAAGTCGGTTTAATCGACAAGAGTTAAGTAGTATCCATTCGGAAAATTTAAATTTTAAGTCAAATGTATATTGACAGACAATTTAGGAATCCTTATTAAAACTATAACTATTCTCTTCAAAGAACCTTTCAACAACAAACCCACCCAAAAAGGAAGGATAAAAAATGGCTACTTTAAAAGACAGCAAAACGGAACAAAATTTAAAAGATGCTTTTGCCGGTGAATCTCAAGCAAACCGACGCTACCTGTATTTTGCCGCCAAGGCCGATATCGAGGGCTACAACGACGTTGCCACGGTTTTCCGCTCAACCGCAGAAGGCGAAACCGGCCATGCTCATGGTCACCTGGAATACCTGGAAGAAGTCGGTGATCCCGCCACCGGTCTGCCCATCGGTCCCACCGACGCAAACCTGAAAGCCGCCATCGCGGGTGAAACCCACGAGTACACCGACATGTATCCCGGTATGGCCAAAAGCGCCCGGGAAGAGGGTTTTGACGAAATCGCCGACTGGTTTGAAACCCTGGCCAAGGCCGAGCGTTCCCATGCCAATCGTTTCCAGAAAGCGCTGGACAATTTAGGTGACTAGCCGCAGTGGCAAATAAAGGTGTCAGTGTTCAGGTGTCAGCACCCCGGTTCACTGATACCTTATATGAAACTACACTGTTTAACGCGAAAATAAATTCGGATCGGCCACCGTTGTCGCTGAAGCAGGGTGTTTAAATCGTGCTCGTCGTCGTGTTCGTTCTCGTCCTCGAAATCGAAGGAGTTTCAAAAGCATCGAGGACGAGGACGAACCGAAAGTCGATCTAAATTAGAATCCAGTAAC
>PJEL010004872.1_pt1 | contig 10947 bp, 11 predicted proteins | sample 1853271 | NCBI WGS metagenome assembly PJEL01 (sample SAMN08108733, study PRJNA415343) | Invertebrate metagenome, whole genome shotgun sequencing project. | host: Globobulimina | place: Sweden: Gullmar Fjord | collected 2015-08 | reverse complement strand
GCCGTCGTTGGGGGCGAAAGGGGCAGCTGTGCGATCATTATTAAACGTGCCACAGATCTGATCACTCCCGCAACAGCCAATTCATGGAGCTCCGCAACACCTCCGGCATGAACAAGGGTTAACAGAGCATTGATGACCGGCATTGTCAGTGACTCTGGCATGATAGGCAAAAGGTCCAAGAGAACATTCACAGCATCTGCGTTTCGCACAGTACTATTTCCAGTGACACCACCACCGCCCACATTGGAGGCGGCCATGACATTTGCAGCAGCAGCAGCAGCAGCTACACCACCACCACCACCACCGCCACACTTCCCCCCTTTTTCTTCTTCTTCTTCTTTGTCACTTTTAGGTTTCGGTACGGTAATATAGTCAAGGTGGTGTTGCTCTGTGATCATCTGAAATACAAGGTTGGCTGTACGGACAGCAAACCTTGGATGTATAGGCGCCCCTGAGTTATACAAACGAGAGGCAAGTAAGCCATAGTTTATCTGATCCTTCATGTGATGACGGTTTGGACGATAACCACTCCTCTTATCAAATACATCTGATGGAGCGCTCATGGCCGTAATCAGAGTGGCAAAAGAAGCCTCAATCACACCGAACACATCATCTAGAAACGATGGCGATGTACTACCACCACCCTCTGCGGAAATGGGTGGCACAACAGCAGCAGAATGTGGCGACTCAATGAGAAACGCTCGATCAAAGCTCAATAACAACCCTATGACCACATCAAAGCCTGATACTTCACGCCACGCGTCCTTAAAGTGTAAGCCGCATCATCATTTCCATTCATACGTCAGTCAATCCATTCACATGCTGCAGAACATCAAAAAATAAACCATGAAAAGTTAGTAGTTTAGTTACCTTAACCTCACAGTTGCCTTCAGCCAGCAAGCCCCGGATGCACAAAAGCACTATGGTCTGTCTTCTGTATTGGCCTTTATACTCTGCCTTCTGAACAAGCTTGAGCATAAAGTCCAGCTCATCCTTCAGTCCAGAGCAATCACAAAATACCATTTGCTCCAGCACCTGAGGAAGGATCAAATCAAACTCAAACCAAGAAAGGAGGAATCATTCGTTTTTGTCTTTTGCTATCACTCAGGGCGGCACTAATCAATGGGGTTCATGCAAGGAGAAAGCATACACATACGGTGGCACTAGGAAATGTTGTTAGAGGAAGTAGGTAGGTAGGTAGGAACAAAAACTTGAGTGATGGTTATGCAAACAAGAATACATGGCGGCGGCGGCGGATAGAGGTGTTCTTCAATTTCAACAACAACTACTGTGAGAGACGAGACGATGGCTGATGCGAGCAAAACGTCAAGAAGTAGTTGCAGGTAGGGGTCAGTGAAATACTTTGAGGGCTGCTTTGGTAGCTTGAAGTTCACTCTTTTCAATAATCTCGTGCAACTCTTTGCATAAGCCTTGATCCCGAGCAGTACGGCCCAAGTGAGGACTAGCTGAAATCATGCTACAGAGAGCATTGCAGAGCATCATCAATGTGTGCAAGGAGAAATCAGCGGCCTTCAGGGCCGAAGCCTGCAAATGCAATCGATTATCATCATCATCTCCACAGCTTGAACTTGAAAATTCTTTCGCAGCATATAGAGATGCGCCTAAAGTCCTTGAACGAGATAGGAGTGGTAACGTGACAGCATCAATGAGACCTGCATCCACAAAAAAAGCCTCATATTTCTTGATATCAAACTGTAAAATTTTCTCCAGCAGTTCCCACAATAGTTCTGCATCTACCATTAAAGCCATAGCCGTTGTCAATATATCATCGATATCAATGGGCTCCTTTCCAAGCGTTGCTGCAGCAGCTGCTGCATTTTCTCCCTCCCTTGCCTTTGCTTCTTTGGTTGCTTCAGTAAACTCCTTGTAATCGCAACAGCACATCACGTTAGCAAGCATCATTATGAGGTACATCATCGTTCCACATTTGCGAAATAACCAAAACTATTCTACACCTACTACTCACCAAAGGCAGGCACTGGTCATGCCAGGCTGATATAAGGTTAAGTATCTCACCAATGCAAGTAGCAAATGTTGTTACCGTACATTTTAGAGTATCCGTGGGCTTGACATCCCGGAACATAACGCATACAACCTCAAGCACCTTGAGAACCATGATTTTGAGATCCATGCTCTCAAAGGAAGGTAGGCAAGCAATGCAGCCACTAAGAAGGTGATACCGGCACTCTAACGTACCATAATTTTTTGGGTGTACACTATAAGTGTTCAGGATGGCCTGCACAACTTGCAATCTGATGTTATCTCCATTTAACAATTCCCTCATCTCTTTATCTGACATCGTTTTCCGTCTACGTCTCTCCCCAACAGCCAACTGGGAGACGATCAAAGACGAGTCATCGTCTACTAGCTTCACCACATTAACAAGTCCTTCATCTCCGCATACGTAGGAGAGTATAGGGGTGCAAGATTTGAGCACCTCGGCCACCAATTTGAACACAGAATGATTGGTCGCAAGCTTTCCCTGATCTACAGCACTCCAAAAAAGGGAGAGAGAGATGTTGTCGTCAGGCCATTCATTACTACATTGAATAAAATGGACAATGAATTCAGCACCTCGAGAAGTTGATAGGATAACAATTTGCTCTAGCATTTGTGACAGTCGGTCCCCCTAATAATAAGAAGAAGCGTGGGTGGTGGTGTGAAGAGACAAAAGTAGTGAGTCAGTGATTAAAAGAAGGATTAAAATAAGCAGTCGCTTGGGGACGGGCCCCAGTTTCACGAGCAGAATCACCATTGAAATCACACGAAAGGTGCACTAAAATATATGCAGCAGCTCAGCTGCTGCAGCAGTATCGTTACACAACCTACCTTGGAGCCTTTCAATAATGAAAGTAAAACATTGTAGCCTCCAGCTTGCTCAAAATCCATAAAAAGTGGCTTAGAATGATTGGAACGCGGCTGAACCAGCGCCACCGCAGCCTTGGTAGCTGTTAACCACATACCATTTGCCTCTGCTACTGTATCGTTTAAATAATCCCCTAAATGATGGCTACTACTTTGTATTGAAAAACTTGATTCCTTCAAATAAATTCAAGAAAGAAATCAATCGAGAAGGGAACGGGGTTATCTTTGAACTTCCTCAATACCAATGCAGCATTTATATACAGCATAAGCGCCTGTATTGAAGCAGCATGGACCTTACTTGCTGTGGAAAATGTGCCAACCCCTCTAAGTCGCAAACGCTGTTGTGGGTGAGCCTTTGTTCGCCTGAGTTATTTAAATCTGAACAGCTATGGGTCTTTAAATCCGTAACATGTTTTCGTGTCACCACCGATGTTAGAGGTGATGGTGAAGATCGACGTATGCCAAAACTAAGATAAATGGATGGTAGACAACAACGGATGTTGCAGAAAGAAAATAAAATTGAAGGTTAGCGCGGATGATTTATTTTCCATTCATAAAAGTTACGCAAACAAAGAAGATCAAAACACCAACCACAAACTCCTCTCCATCTCACAAGCGCAAGGCATCATCTTCTCATACTACTCAAAGAACACCTTTACCTGCGGAGCATCCCTTTCCCAACACGCCCTTTTGATTTCATAGATGACGGTACATGATCTCTGCTCTGAGTTGTCTTGATATCATCCCCCAAGAGGTTGCAAAGGTTCTCGACCATATCAAAAACAATTCTATTGCAGTGAACAAACCTTGTGGTGATCGAAGGGAAGGGGGGCAATAGGATTTAGTACAACACGCGCAGGCACCCAGAGAGTAAGGGGGGGTAGCTCTAAATGAACTCACCATACAAGTGAGCTCGACATCCCTGATGCCAACGCGCAGACTACTTCAGATGCTGCAATCTGAACATGGATCGCATTTTCCGGACAACAACTCACTGCTATTGACAGCAGTCTTTGGAAGTGGGGTTTCATATCTTCTAGCACTATTTCGTTCTCTGAGTTGCATAGGGTCACCAATAGAGTTGATAGTCTGAAAAATTTGGTTTGGCTCACTGTTAGGAATAGACATATAGTAATAATAAGCACAGGAGAGGGAAAGCAAAATGATACGATCTGTTGTATTGTACTGCTATAGTGTCCAATACGAGAAAGACAAGTGAAACCAACCTACCTCGTAGTTACACTCTTAGTGAGCTTCGATAATGATTGCAATGCCACAGGCGAAAATATTATCTCCTTTTTGTCGTTCACTTTTCCGATTCCTTCCCCAGATTTTGCAACCTCATACTCAATGACTGCCATGATGCGCAAGCAATGAAGTAGGTTTGAAGGAAGGTTGGCCTCTACGGACCTGTGAGTAAAATCGGGGTGGGAAGACAAGGAAATAAGGCGATCACACAAGCCTAACTTGGTACTGAGATCATTATCCGCAGTCGGTGGTGGTGAAGTTTCACCGGCAGCTTCTGGAAATCCACCATCACTATTTTCTTCAGGACTAGTAGTTGGGGGGCTACTATTACTACTCTCTTGAACTGATTCTGATTTTACAGAAGGGTGAGAAGGCAGCACTAGCAGCTTCTCCAACCCTGCTGTGAAGATGGGGGATATACAAGTGGTTCGATGATGTCAGGCCCACGGGTTAGATGAATATACTACTACTTCTACCCTCTCTCTCTCTCTCTCTCACCGTAATACTCCTTATCCTCGTCGCGTCCCATGAGCAAAACTAGCAATGGAACCGTCTTACACATCCACGAAAACCCACTGCTATTCCCCTCTGCCTTCACGATATAAAGCATTCTCTGAATTTCTCGCTCTAGCTGCATAGCCATCAGAGTCACCTCTTTCGCCTTAGCACTGAACTCTTTTTCTTTTGCCTCTTGCTCTGTTTCCTTACCAGAACCACTAGAGCTATTGAAGCCATGGGAATTTCTATTGAATATCAATCCCAAGCCTTTTTCTTTCGGGATTTTCGCATCTAAACTCTCTCTCCCTACACCTTCTTCCTCCTCATCCTCTTCATCCTCCCCCCCCTTCCTATTTCTTCGTGAAAACCACTTACGCATGGAGTTATTGGTCCCGGAACTCACATTCCAGACATCTCGACGCTGTGGATACCATATGAGCTCGAGCTTTAACCTCAGGCTTCAATGACGTTCAGCTATGAGAAACCGTTCTCTCCACCCTCATTTGATACCCATAGCTCAAGCACTGGGGGTTAACCCGTAGAGTAAGTGTGAAACGGAGCTTAATGCAACATCATTGAATATAAAAGAGTGTAGAATGTTTTCTTTCAATCGACCTTATAAATACGTCCAGGATGTTTGTGTTAATGCGAGCTCATAAATGTTGCGGATGTTGCAACAGCTCTATAGCTCTGGAACAACACTTGAGGGTGAGCTAGATCCTGATTATAAATACCAGAGGCAGTGATATTATTTCTATTGGCGTATCATTTTGATAAAATACTATGTACACCTCTATTAGTGTACATAAACCAAATAAATGTCTATATCTTTGGTATTGGATGGTGCAGCAACTCCTAGGTCTGTGAAAGACAGCCACCGCCCTATGTATTGAGGTGGAGAGTAGTAGTTGAGAAGAACGCCTGATTGTAAAAGCAAAGACAGCCTGATATTTCTATTGGTTTCGAATTTCCTACGTATTCTGAATGTACACCTTATACCTTGTACATACAACCATTATAGCTATTCACAACGAATAAGTCCAAGGTTGGAAAACAGAGTGAGGGGAAAGAAACCCAACCGTAGAAACAGAGAGGGGGTAGGAAGAGGGAGTATGGCGAGGTGTCAAGTTACGCTCACTTGGAAGAGTTGGTTAAGGCGTCTACTAAGTACTCTTGGATAAATAGTACTTGTGATGCGAAGCAAATAAATTACGCAAAATGTAATTGAGTAGGGGCAACGTTTGTTAGAATGAAAGAGGGAGTTACATTCCTAGGAACTTTCTAGGAACATTAACCAACGTTTTTTGGTGGGTATGTTACAATATAAGTGGCTTTGTTACTTATGGTAGGAACGCAGGGTACAATTATCAAACGACTCTACATTAACACTAAAAAAAGTCCATCCAAGTCGGTGAAGATGTTGGCTCGATATGGATACTACCCTATCACACGCCACAGCAGAGTGATATGGGTGGTTGGGAATTCGAGTAGAGATTCGTGTGTACTTGGTGCAGCATGGAGAACTGAAACATTAGGAGTGATGAGAGAGGCTTTGAATAAAGAGAGAAAAGTGAATCACACTGAGTCAATGCCACGTGGCAAACACGTCGCATATCCGTCACACGAACACACCAAATGTGACGGTAGAAGCTCTGACTCTAACAATGAATCATTTATATGTCGGGTTTAGGCGTTAGATTTGGGGGCAAATGTCGGCACAAATTTCACTCATTATCTTAACTCCCTCCTAGACCCTTAACCTTAAGCCCTAAACCCTAAACCCTAACCCTAACCTTAACCCTAACCCTAATATTGGTGAAGGCGGGTGCGTTTATATAAAGAATGGCGGGTAGTAATGAATTATGGGGGATATTGGCACAAGCTTTCGGATAATAGTCAACATCTGGAGCCTAGAGGCTCTCCTTGAAGTCGCCGAAGCATTCGCATCATCACGACACAGGTGGGGGGTGATGACTCGTAGAAATATACGATGATATGTACTTTCTGTGTTAGTTAAATGTGTGGATGTGTTATTAGTGGCGTGCACGCACATGTGATATCTCCGTGTTAGCGCTGAAGTCATGGTGGGGGGAATTGTTTTACTTTTATTTATGCAATCCTTTCAGGAGATCATCGTCGTCTTAGATGTGTGTAGCACGTGTTCCTTTCTTTACATATATTGGTGGTGTGATTGATGGTCATGACAGAACAACCTGCATGATTATATTCTGAACCCCCTGGTGGTTCGGGGAAAAGAGCTTTACTATCGGCATTTTCATTACTGTAAGCAACAACAACAACTCCTATTGCGCCTATCTCAGATTCGGTTTAGCAGAAAACCCTTGTCAACTATTAATCATGGTATACACCAAGACAATGAGCAGCACTACTTCATGGGACATTTTTAGTGATCAGGAAGAGATTGTTCTCATATGGTTGACCGTGTCATTGAGCACCTTAAGCTTGCTGGGAAGCTTTTTCATTCTTATTTCCATGACCATATTTTCAAAGCTTAGAAATGCATTTGCGTTCAGGTTGATCATTGCCTTAGCCGTAGCCAATATAGGTTTGGAAATCACTTACCTAATGGGAAGCCATAACGTGCCTAGCACTGCTGGGTGTTTTGCTAAAGGATGGATGAGGCTGTACTTCACTCTCACTGGGCTTTTCGTTACCACCGTCATTATGGCAACGTGTTACAGGCTCATCATTCAAAACGATAGAACTATACAAGAAGCCTACTGGAAGATGATGGCGGTTTGCTGGGGAATACCCATTGGAATGACTCTGCTCCCCCTAATATCAAATACTTACAACAACATAAATTCTGATGCTTGGTGTGGCATTTCGGGGATGGAAACATCTGGAGAATACGAAAGTGAATTGTGGGGGCTTTTCTTGTTGTACATCCCTTTATGGATTACTGTTATAGCCAACTTCTGGATGTTATTTAGTGTATCTGAGGCTATTTTACGGCTAGAAAATATAGCGTACAAAATTGATGGTGTAACACCCCCCGGGGGGAATCAATTCACCTCTTCAACGTCATACGGCGCATTAGAAGATTCTTCTACCTGCTCGCCTGTGGAGCCCGGGCCCCCCACAAGAAAATCAAGAACGGTGGGAATCATAAACCTGCTACGCATGTATCCAGTTGCTCTTTGTGTTTGCTACAGCTGGGCCACAGTAAACCGTATTTTCGAGCTTATTACTGATAGTCAGTCACCCTTCTGGCTATACGCATTACAGGTCTGTTTTCAGTTATATATAATATATACTATGCCTTTGTCTTTCCTTGCTAGATGAGAGTATGTATCCACTGAACACATAATATCCGTTTCATTTCATTCCAGTACACCTTCATGGCCCTCAACGGTGCGGCAAATGCATTTATCTTCCTATTAATGCCCCCTGTTTTAGAAGAGTGGGTCGCTTTGTACAAAAAAGAGAGGCATTTGTTGTTTCCCTGGAGAAGAAGGGACGGAGAGTCTCCATGAATGAATTCAATATAGCCGTCGTGCACTGTGATTTTGTCCCAGTAACTTCGACATTCGTCCTAAGTGGTGGGGTTGTGTAATGAGCCATGAAGTAGTAAAAATACAAAAGAAATCATTCATCATCTATATATACCTCCTTCTGTTTTCTATTTGATCCTTGTATATATAGGCTGCAAAGCTGTGCGAATGTGGATATTGTTTTGTTACGTTGTCATGATCGAATTGGTACGACCCCTTGTGACCCGGCATGTATCTGATCCATTGTTGGGAGAGAAGCTTATACATAATCACATGTTGTATCTCTGTGTAACGGACGGTCGACTCAGTGTGTGACATAGCAGTTACATGTCAAGGTGTAACTGAAAGACTATAGCTTTCGTTCACAACCACTCACCACCCTTCTCTCTCTCCCCTCGGAACCTGAGTGTAAACACAATAACAGTGTAGTGTGTTTGTACACTACTGCTATAACATAACGTCTGTATTAAAGCTAATGTGGTTTGCTCCACATCATGCCTACTACTTCTTCACAAGGTGGCAGAATATGTCGATGCGCTAGCTATGGCTGGCCTAGTGGGAGAACAAGGGACAGAAGAAAATACAAATAATTCTGTTGGTTTTTGTTCTTGCTTTGGCATTATAAACAACTATATTTAGCAAAAAAGCGCGAGACCATCAACATACGGTTCTCCATACTCTACTTTGCAGAGGCTTCAGAGTCCTGCTGCCGCCATTCTTTAAATTTCTTTGAAGCCACACTATATGCTTGTTGTGAACGCTTTACCATTCCTTTGCTAAACCTATTGTACATGGGCTCATCACTGGGTATCCACTTTTTTTCATCGCATTCAGGATCTTTCTTGTCCTCCGGAAGCAAACGGCACATGCGCCCCAACCAATAGTCCCCAAGTCGGTAGTGCAACCTGCACGCACACTTAGGTTCGCAACGTGCCCGTTTCAGGCTATATGTACACTCCTTATCTGTTGGTGGTGTAAGATTGGACAACACAAACCCTTTAATCTTGTCCCCAGCAACTTCCAGTAGAGTTTTATCTTCATTTTCACTCTCTAGTAGGTCCATCTTCATTTTCTCCAGCTGAACTTCAAGCGCTTCCATCCGACGAGACAAGGAGTCAAAATCCTGGCGACAGGTCACAGATTCTCTGCTTCCCACATCTCCCACCATGTTGTTCTTCACCACTCCCTCAGGGGGGGGGGACCACCATCCACAATAAAACTTCTACTGGGCTGTCGCTGGCCAGACGAAACACCATCACCAGCGTGGCTGTTACCATTTGATGAAGAGCAAGAGCCACTATAGCTACTACTTTCACCCCCACTAGCGTGGCTGCTTCCATTTGAAGAAGGGTACGAGTTATTAATATAGCTATTTTCACCATCGCTGCCACCATCATCTTTCCTTTGGGACCATTCTGTTCCTCGATCATCATCTTCCATCACGTCAGTAGACACGGATCTACCCATCATCATCAATACCACCAACACCAGCACCACTATGAATCTCAACAACTTCTTCATTCCTTTCCTACGGGAAGGTATCAATAACATCTCTTGTCGTTGTTGGCCACACGGCTGCTTTCGCAGCCCATTCATGAGCTGAATTTCCACTGTGTTCTTCATATTTCTGCCCCTTTCTCTGTATGGAAGGATATCAATATTTGTACATATATATGCACAACCCGTCGTCGTGTGCTGGTGCTGAACACTCGGAGAGACGTCAGCTCTAAATGTAGCCCAAACCCAAAATCAAAATGCTAGCACACAACAACACACCACGCCCTATAGCTTAGCAACCCAATACTCAATGCAAAAACGAGGTGGAAGTCTCCTCACTCACAGATATCGTCACTGCGGCTTCAATCAGCTGGGTTCCTCTCAGGATAAAGGTCATTGGTCTTCTACGGTTAGGGTTAGGGCTTGGGGTTAGGTTTAGGGTTAGGGTTAGAGTTAGGGTTAGGGTTTAGAGTTAAGGTTAGGAAAGCAGTGAAGTCAACACTTTTGCACACTGCTGGGCGTGTAATGTGTTACGTTATGGATCACATAACCGCCGTCCTGAGCCAACTTCTATTCGATTCATCGTTGTGGGAAAATCACTTTGCTTGTGGTTTAGGGTTTAGGGTTTAGGGTTTAGGGTTAGGGTTAGACTGTAGATTAAGGGTTAGAGTTATGTCTTTGCAGAAGGAGTAGGCACAGGGGTACAATTGTAGGTTCCATATGTTTCTCTCTAGGAACGAAGTAGCGCAGCTATTCCACTGCCTTGTAACTCTTGATGCACGTTCCGTTACACAAAAGATAAGAAATGTGACGAGGAGTAGGTGATCCATCAGTATGGATGGGTTGCCCCTACTCCTCGTTAGTTCAGGGGTTGAAAGAACCATGATAGGGAGGGGTGAAGGGAATACCGCTGCTGTGATACGTACACCTTTATAGGTGTACATAAGACTTGCTCTCAGCGTACCAACGAATCGTATTATATATATATATCTACATATATTGTACGTTTACGACAGCTATACATCAACGACTTTCTCGCTTTCTACTCCACTCCCTGGGCTAACTCTATCCCGTACACCCATCTCATCACACCGCATCCTATTTTTTTTCCAACCACCACGCCGCCGTTATTTTCATTTATACACCTTTATAGTTGTACATGCACTAACTTGTATGTACATATATGTTGAATGACAGAGCTATAGCGTGTGAACAGCGGGTAGGGCTTGGAATGTCCGACTAAGTTAACATATCTTCAGTTACACTACTCTTGAGAACGAGTAGTGTAGGGGGAGTGTGAAGA
>PJEL010004871.1_pt1 | contig 10956 bp, 15 predicted proteins | sample 1853271 | NCBI WGS metagenome assembly PJEL01 (sample SAMN08108733, study PRJNA415343) | Invertebrate metagenome, whole genome shotgun sequencing project. | host: Globobulimina | place: Sweden: Gullmar Fjord | collected 2015-08 | reverse complement strand
GGCCAACAAGATCTCAGGCGTGCGAGCAGCCCTCTGCTACGACCTTTCAACCGCTCGCAACGCCAGAGAGCACAACCATGCCAACGTTCTCACGCTCGGCGCTGGCCTGACGGGGGACGCCCTTGCTTGGCAGATCACCGAGGAGTTCCTCGCAACGTCCTACGGTGAGGGCAGGCACGCAAGGCGGGTCGAGAAAATCGACGCGCTCGATACTGGTGTTATGGAGACCCCACGATGACAACACAGGATGTATCACGAGACCAGCTCGTTGAGCTCGTCACTCGGGAGGTGCTTTCAGCTCTCTCCGAGCGTGCGGATATCTGTGCAAATCCAACCAAGCTCCGCGAGGTCGTTGCCAACGGTGCCGACCGTGTCTCGTTCCACGGGCCGGCAGAGGATGTGCCGCTCGATCTTGCCAAGTACATCGACCACACGCTTCTTCGACCGGACGCAACACAGGACGAAATCGACACCCTCTGCGACGAAGCCCTTGACAACGGGTTCGCATCCGTATGCATCAACCCGTTCTGGGTCAAGCGATCAGCGGAGAAGCTTCGGGGGTCTGACGTCAAGGTTTGCACCGTGATTGGATTCCCACTCGGAGCCATGACGGCGGACGTCAAAGCTGCCGAGACCCGCAAGGCATTACGCGATGGTGCAAGGGAGGTCGATATGGTGATCAACGTCGGCGCTCTGAAGTCTGGTCAGAATGACGTCGTGCTCAAGGACATCGAGCGTGTCGTTGATGCGGCCCACGAATCTGGTGCGATCACAAAGGTGATACTCGAGACTGCGCTCCTCACCGACGAGGAGAAGGTGATCGCGTCGTCGCTGGCAAAACGTGCCCGGGCCGACTTTGTGAAGACGTCGACAGGTTTTGGTGGCGGTGGAGCGACCGTGTACGACGTCGCGTTGATGCGAGAGACGGTTGGCCCAGACATGGGTGTCAAGGCATCCGGTGGTGTGAGGACAGCTGAAGATGTCGAGGACATGATTGCAGCGGGTGCCACCCGAATTGGTGCCTCAGCAGGCGTACAGATAGTCGGCGGAGTCGAAGGAGACGGTGATGGCGAACGGTATTGAGCTGCGGTCATACGCGTTTCTCGACAGTCTGCAGCCCCAGCACGCTGCCTTCATCGGCACCATCTCAAAGGGCTTCCTCCCTCTCGCGGGAGAATCGTCTCTCTGGGTCGAGGTCGCTCCCGGTATCGAGATCAACCGGCTGACCGACATCGCCCTCAAGGCAACAAGCGTCACTCCGGCGATGCAGATCATCGAGCGGGTCTACGGCATGCTCGAAGTTCACTCACCCCAGCAGGCCGAAACCAGGGCAGCCGGCGAAGCGATTCTCGAAGCGATGGGACTGCAGGCTGAGGATCGGCTCAAGCCGGAGATCCTCTCGTCCCAACTCATCCGCCGCATCGAGGATCATCACGCCCAGTTGATCAACAGGACCAGACATGGCCAGATGATCATTCCGGGTCAGACCTTGTACGTGATGGAGTGCGCTCCTGCCGCATACGCAGCGCTTGCCGCCAACGAGGCGGAGAAAGCTGCGAACATCAACATCCTAGAAGTCAGAGCGATTGGCGCAGTCGGGCGCATCTACCTCGGGGGTGAAGAGAGCGACATGGACGTCGGCTGGAAGGCAGCGATCGCAGCGCTCGAAGGCATCGAGGGAAGATCCAAGAGTTGAGAACCAAGATCAAAGAGTCAAGGAACCAGGAGGAACGATGTCAGAAGCACTAGGGATGATCGAGTGCAGGAGTTTCGCGGCGATGGTCGAGGCCAGCGATGCGATGGTGAAGGCCGCAAAAGTTGAGCTTGTCAGCTACGAAGCCACCGGTGGCGGCTACGTGACGGCGATCGTCCGCGGAGATGTCGCAGCGGTGAAGGCAGCTGTCGACGCTGGTGTCCGAGGCAGTGAGAAGGTCGGCGAAGTGATAGCTACCCACGTCATTGCGCGCCCACACATCAATCTCGACCTCGTGCTGCCTCTCGGCAGGTCGGACGATGCGCAAGACGCTGTCAGCTGATTCGATCTCCGAAAGAGGGAGATGGTATGAATCTCGGCAGAGTCACAGGAACACTGGTCGCCACGCGCAAGGAGCCCATGCTTGAGGGTCTTCCGCTATTGGTGGTTCGTCAACTGAGCGCTGAGGGTGAGCCGACTGGCGGCTACGTGGTAGCGGTAGACAGTGTTGGTGCGGGTATCGATGAGGTCGTGCTCTACGCTTCAGGGAGTTCAGCTCGACAAACCGAGGCCACGAGGGACAAGGCATGTGATGCCGTCATCATGGCAATCGTGGATCAGTGGGACCTCGACGGCGAAACCGTCTACGTGAAGTGACATGGCAGCGCTGACCGATTCTGAAATCCAGTCGATCATCGCCAGGGTTCAGAGTCGTGTCGCACCGGCAGCCACACCCGGCCGTTCGGGTGCGGCCATCCGGGCAGGCGACGCCATCGCGCAAAGCGAAGAGGACCTCGGCGATGGCGTCTACGCAACGGTCGACGAGGCAGTCGCCGCCGCCGGAAACGCCTTTCAGACGTATCGATCCGTTGGGTTGGATGCACGCAAGGGCCTCATTGAGGCGATTCGGTCTGCAATGCGAGTTGACAACCAACGCCTTGCCTACATGGCCCGTCAGGAGACTGGTCTTGGGCGAGCTGACGACAAGGTCCTCAAGAATGCGCTCGTGATCGAACAGACGCCCGGTCCAGAGGATCTCGAACCACATGTGGTTACGGGAGATCACGGCATGATGGTCACGGAGTACGCCCCCTACGGCGTGATCGGGTCGATAACGCCAACGACCAATCCGACGTCAACGATCATCAACAATGCAATTGCCATGCTGTCGGCGGGCAACACGGTCACGTTCAACGTCCATCCGAGCGCCAAGGGTGTGTCGAACGAGAACGTGAAGGCGATCAACCGAGCTGTGGTCGCAGCGGGTGGGCCCCCCGATCTCGTCACGACCATTGCAGTTCCGACGCTCGATTCAGCAGAAGCGTTGATGGCACATCCTGACGTACCCGTTCTGTTGGTCACCGGCGGTCCCGGTGTTGTCAAAGCCGCACTCAGGACAGACAAGAAGGCGATTGCTGCTGGGCCAGGAAACCCACCAGCGGTGGTCGATCAGACCGCCGATATCGAGAAGGCAGCGAGAGATATCGTCAATGGCGCGTCGTTCGACAACAACATCATCTGTGTGGACGAAAAGACAACGATCGTTGTCGACACCGTTGCGGACCGCCTCGTCCAACACATGTCCGCCGTCGGCGCCTACCGACTGAAGGAGCACGAGCTCAAACGTCTCGAGCGCGTGATCTTCAAGGAGATGGGTCCTCCGAACAAGCCGGGTGTCATCAACCCAGACTTCATTGGCAAGGATGCCTCAGTGATTCTCAGCGAGATCGGTGTGACCGCACCAGAAGGAACGAGGCTCGTGATTGCCGAGGTCCCCAGAGAGCACAATCTTGTGTGGACCGAACAGATGATGCCGGTTATGCCCGTGGTACGGGTCAAGGATGTCGATACGGCGATTGATCTGGCGATCCGCTCTGAGCACGGATTCCGTCACACCGCGTCGATTCATTCGACGAACGTCGACGCCATCACAAAGATGGCCAGAGTCATGAACTGCTCGATCTTCGTAGCGAATGGTTCCAATGTCGCCGGACTTGGCAGTGACGGTGAGGGATACACGTCGTTCTCGATAGCGAGTCCGACAGGTGAGGGACTCACCCGACCGAGAACCTTCTCTCGCGTGCGTCGCGTAACCGTGGTGGGAGCGCTGAACATTGTCTGATCAGAGGTCACCCGCGATCGCGATTTGGGAGTTCGTATCGATCGCCCATGGCGTCAACGGAGCAGACGCGATCGCGAAGGGCGCTCCGATCAATCTGCTGTACACCGGCACGACGCACCCGGGAAAGTACGTGGTGTTGGTCGGCGGCGATACAGCTTCGGTTGAGGTAGCGGCATCCATCGTCGAAGGCCTCGGCGCCGACCTGATCGATTCCGTCTTCCTTCCCGATGTCGATCCAAGCGTCGCCGATGCAATGGTGAGCGACAACACGTCGGCGCAAACGAGCGCTGATGCGGTCGGCGTTGTCGAGACGGGTACGGTTGCCTCAGGCATCGATTCTGCCGACGCAGCGGTGAAGGCCGCTGAGGTATCTCTTGCCGCTGTCCGGATCGCTGACGGAATCGATGGCAAGGCGTACTACATCGTCGAAGGCACGGTTGGTGAAGTTGATGCAGCCGTAGAGGCTGGCGTGGAACGTGCAGGCGAGAAGCTCGTCGCGGCCGTCGTGATTCCTTTGCTTACCGATGACCTCAGAGACGATCTTGCGGCTTCCACTGGGTTTCTCGATCGGTTGCGGTCGCACCGAATGGGGTCGTGATGAAGCTCGGAAGGGTCCGTGGAACCGTGGTTGCGACCATCAAGGATCCCGGTATGACCGGAATGAAGCTGCTTATCGTCCAACCCCTCGACGAGCATCAGAAGCCCGTCGGTGAGTGTGTGGTTGCAGCTGATGCCGTCCATCAGGCGGGGGAGGGCGAACTCATCTACTTCGTTGCCTCTCGGGAGGCAGCAGAGGCAATGGAACCTCGATTCGTTCCGGTCGACCACGCGATCGTCGGTATTGTCGACGATTTGGACTTGCGGGCATGAAGGTCGGGCGCGTCATGGGAAACGTCGTGTCGACGGTCAACCACGAATTCTTCGATGGCGAGCGTCTGCTGATCGTGAAGCTCGTTGACGACGGCAAGGACACAGACGAATACCTGATCTGCACCGACGTTGTCGGAGCAGGTGCGGACGAGACGGTCCTGATCCTCGACGAGGGCAGTTCGGCTCGCACGATCTACGAGATCGATACCGGTCCCATCCGGTCTGTCGTCGTTGGCATCGTCGACGACATCCACGAGAGCTGAACCCGCGGTCACTGCAACCCAGGGTTGCGGTGACCGAATACGGCAATGGGGGCCCAGAGAAAGTGCGGCAATGGGAACCCAGGGTTGTGGTGACCGAATACGGCAATGGGGGCCCAGAGAATGGTGGTTGTGCGAGCTATTTGGCGCGTCCGGTAGCCTCCGTCCTATGAGGATCCGTCGCAATCTGATACTTGTCGTCGCTCTCGCGCTGCTCGCTGCGTCGTGCGGTGGCTCGATCTCAGCGGACAACTGTGATGAGCTCGTCGATGAGACGATCGAGCTCTTCCAGCGTCTGATCGATGACGTTGATGCGGAATTCGAGGAAATGTCGGTCGAAGACTTCCTCGCGACCGGCGGAGAGCTCCCATCCAAGGAGCAGTTCGAAGAGGACGCAGCGAAGATCGACGAACTTGGTGCCGAGCTCGGCTGCACGCAGAGCGAGATTGCATCTGAAGTGCAGAACCGTGTTGGCGAACTCACGGCAGAATCGGACCTTGGCCGCTTCCTGATCGGCGCAATTCGAGCAGGTGGTCTGTAAGGGCCCGTAGGCCTATCGTGGCACCATGGACTCCACAGCGGAATACATCGTTCTTCCGAAGGCGACCGATGTGGCGGCCAGGGCTGCCGAGATGATTGCTGGCGAAATCGATACCACCGATGGGTTGCTTCTTGGGTTGGCCGGAGGTTCGACACCGAAGAGCACGTACACGATGCTCGCCGACATGCCGATCGACTGGCGTGGCGTCACAACGTGGATGACGGATGAGCGCTGGGTAGCACCAACGGAACCCTCCTCGAATCAGCCCATGGTGAGGGAGTCACTCCACACGGGCGGCCGGATCAGATTTCTCGCACCGAACACTCGGTTGAGACTTCCTGAGGCGGCAGCTGCTCGCATGGCGCGAACGCTTGGATGCATCAGCAACGGTCCCCACACACGCATGGTCACGATGCTTGGACTGGGCGATGACGGTCACACTGCCTCGCTCTTCCCCGGTACCGAAGCGCTAGCGGTTGATGACCGTTCCTACGTTGCAAATTGGGTTCCCCAACACGACACATGGCGACTCACCGCTTCGTATCCCGCACTCGCGATGTCGGACGTTGTCGTGTTCCTCGTCGCAGGGGAGAACAAGGCTGACGCTGTTGCTGAGATCGCAGGTGGGGGAGACCTCCCCGCCGGTCACGTTCAAGCGAAAGAGCGTGTGATCTGGCTTCTCGACGAGGCTGCAGCAAGCGGGCTGTAACAACCTATGTCGGCGGGACGTACCTGCCAGACACCACACGGCCCTCCACGGTCCGCAGCTCCCAGATGCTGCCCTTCTTCCACTCCATCGGACCGTCCATTGGGACCCTCTCCGCAAAGAGATGCCCGACCATGTCCCCGATCACGTCACCGTGGGAACAGAGCACAGCGGACTCTCCCTGAAGGTCGGCGATCAGGCCCACAAGCCGATGGGGATGGCTGCCCTCTACCAGTGCCGGCTCGAGTTCGACCGGCACTCCCAGTCGCTTGGCAAACGGATCGACGGACTCCACACAGCGTGTGTAGTTCGATGAGCCGATGCGCGTGATGGGGTGGGCCATGAGGAGATCCCTGATGGTCTTGCGCTGCTTCCGTCCCCTCTTGTCGAGAGGGCGTTGCCAATCATCGACGTGGCCATCCTTTCGCTTGCCAGCCCACGCGTGGCGCACGAGGTAGATCATGCCTGCCGACGTCGCAAGGAACATGTCGTTTGCCCGATCGAGAACCTCACGGTCGTTGCGGTAGGTCAGCTTCTTAAGGCCCTTCTTGAGCGTCACCCACTTGATCTTGTCGACCTCGCTGTTCGGCTTGAACTTGCCTTTCTTGACCTCGGTGAGCCACCAGCGAACAACCTTCGGATTGCCAGCCTTGGTGAGATAGCCGACGGAGCCGACAGGTCGTGGGTTCTTCCCGGCGAAGCCTGTCTCTTCCTTGACTTCGCGGAGCGCACCTTCGAGAAATGGCTCGCCCTTGTCGAGCTTCCCCTTCGGCAGCGACCAGTCGTCGTAGCGGGGCCGATGCACGATCAGATACTCAGGCTTGCCGTTCTCACGAGTTCTGGCGACAACGCAGCCGGCCGCCCATATGGACTCTTGCGGTGGGGGCTCGGAGATCATCTGGCTTCAGAGTCAGCCGCGGTTGCGGTCAAGTTCGACAACTTTGCGTAGGCGGCGGGCGTGCCGTTCCTCCCGAGAGAACACGGCCGACACGTATGCGTCGACGATCTCAACAGCTGTATTGATACCGATCACGCGACCGCCAAGGGCGAGAACATTCATGTCGTCATGCTCCACGGCCTGATGCGCTGTGTAGTGATCGTGGACGACTGCCGATCGGATGCCGGTGATCTTGTTCGCAGCAATGGATGCGCCCGCTCCTGAGCCGCACACGATGATCCCGCGCTCACCCTCGCCTGCCACGACCGCACGTCCTACTGCGGCCGCCGAATCCGGATAGTCGACAGGTTCTTCTGAATCCGTTCCGACATCGACGACGAGGTGCCCTGCTTGCTCGAGATGCTCGACCAGCTGCTGTTTGAGCTCGAATCCCGCGTGATCAGATCCGATCACTACCCGCACGTTCGTCCCTCTCTGTGGTTCGACAAGAGGGTAGCTACGCACCGACCACTTCGTTCTGTCGCCCGCAACCGCATTCCTCGGGCCACTTGCGGCACATACCGTCATCTGAACCCTGGGTACACGAAGAAATGGGATTCCGTCGTAACCTTTGATGCATGTCCGATTCGTTCGTGATCCGCGGCGGAACCGCTCTGTCTGGAACCGTTGCCATTGGTGGGGCGAAGAACGCCGCGCTCAAGCTCATGGTCGCGTCCCTCCTCGCGCCAGGCGTCCATGAGATCAGCAACGTGCCAGACATCGTGGACGTCCAAATCATGGGCAAGGTCGTCGAGCACGTCGGTGCCACGTGCGAGCGAACAGGCAACACGCTGACGATCAACGTCCCTGATGATCCAGTCCCTGAAGCACCGCTCGACCTCGTCAGGCAGATGCGAGCCTCGATCCTTGTTCTCGGTGCGCTGCTCGCGAGAACCGGTCAAGCCAGAGTCGCACTCCCCGGTGGTGACGACTTTGGTTCGCGACCCATCGACTTCCATGTACGGGGGCTCGAAGCCATGGGAGCGAGATTCGAGTTGAGCCATGGTGTGCTCCACGGATCGGCACCGAATGGACTGACAGGTACCGACGTCTTCCTCGACTTCCCTTCCGTCGGAGCGACGGAGAACCTGCTCCTGGCCGCTGTCCTTGCCGAAGGAACCACGACAATCGGGAACGCTGCACGGGAGCCCGAACTCGTGGACCTCGCTCACTATCTCAACGCGATGGGTGCAAAGATCGACGGCGAAGGCACATCGACGCTCGAGGTGCATGGCGTTGGATCGCTTTCGCCAGCAGCTCACGCCACGGTTCCCGACCGCCTCGAAGCGGGAACATACCTCGCAGCCGGTGCGATGACTCGGGGCACTGTCACGGTCACCGACTGCAGACCTGAGCATCTCCGGATGGAACTCAGGAAACTGGAGGCGATCGGCTGCGAGATCACAACAACGGAGTCATCGATCACCATCGTCGGGCCCGACCGGCCCGGGTCCGTCGATGTGGCGACGCTGCCATACCCCGGATTTCACACCGATATGCATCCACAGATGGTCACGCTCCTTTCGGTAGCCGACGGAACGTCACTCGTAACTGAGAATATCTACGCGGGCCGGTTCCGGTACCTCGGCGAGTTGAACCGGATGGGTGCAGACATCCACGCCGACGGCCAGCATGTCGTCGTCAGGGGTGCCGACGGTCTCTCAGGATGCGAAGTTGATGCGTGCGACATCCGAGCCGGTGCAGCACTAACCATTGCTGCGATGCGCGCGGATGGCGAGACAGTGATCCGAGACGCACACCACGTGGATCGCGGCTACGCGGGATGGGTGCCGAAGCTCGTCTCCCTCGGAGCAGACATCGAGCGAGTATGAGACGTCTACTCGTGGTGGGATTGTCCACTCTGATGTTCGTCGCTGCAGTCCAACCCGATGCGATCGCTGCGGTCCCTCAAACGGACGTTGTGTCGATCGAGCTCGTGGGAACTCCGACGTCGCGGTTTGAGGTGAATGGCCGACGATACGCAGGGCCGGTGAAGTTCACCGAACGCGCAGACGGGATCTCGTTCACCGAGGCTGCATCGATAGAGCAGTACCTCCAGGGGATTGCCGAGATGCCTTTCTCATGGCAACCCCAAGCCCTCGCGGCGCAAGCGATCGCTGCGAGAACGTATCTTTCCCGCCGCCTTCTCGGTGGTCGGAAAGGCGATGCGGCCCGCTACGAATTCGACATCTGCGCGACGAACCTTTGCCAGGTGTACCGCGGTGTTCAGCTGGTGGAGGGGGACTACGGGGACAGATGGAAGACGGCCGTGGTGTCAACCGCAGGCGAAGTGCTCCTGTGGGGAGGGCGACCGATTGAAGCCGTCTACACGGCAAACGTCGGATCGAGGTCCCGTGCGAATCAGGATGTTTGGGCCAGTTCGATGATCCCATATCTGCAGCCGGTCGATTCGCCTGACATCGGCGTCGCTCCGTATTCCGAGTGGTCCGTGTCTGTGACGGGCAGCCAATTCGCTTCGATTCTCAAGGCAGACGGCTACGACGTCGGTGGTGAACTCGTCTCGATCTCGGTGGACGATCCGCCCGAAGGCGAAGGGCGAACCACGATCACGGTGTCGACGTCCGAGGGGACTGATTCGCTGCTCGCACCGAACTTGAAGGGTGCATTCAATCGTCGCGGAGAGGATCTCTTTCCAGGGGTGCTACCTGTTCGTCTCGGCGAGGGGAAACTGTTACCTGAGGCGATGCTGTCGTACACGTTCGAGATCAACCATGAGCTTGCAGAACCTGCCCCGTATGACTTCCTTCTCCCTGCGTCTGACCGGAGAGGGGTCGACATCGTCACGATCGAAGGTGAAGGGTGGGGTCACGGTGTTGGTATGAGTCAGTGGGGAGCCCAGATCATGGCGAAGAGCGGTGCCGGATACAGCGAGATCCTGTCGCACTACTACACGGGGACCGAGCCCCAGAAGGCGCCATCGGTCGTCCCGACGGACGTCGTCGTTGGCATCGATTGGGGGCGAGCCTCGATACCGGTCACCATTGACGGTTCGGCACTGATCCTCGTCAACGGACTCCCGCTCCAGACAATCGGATCGGGTGATTGGGTCGTACGATCGACAGCGTTCGGCGTCGACATCGTGCCAGCCGACTCGCTGTGGATGGCCTCGATCATCGGGGATAGGCCGTGGCCGCGGTGATGCGGCCACGGGGAAATATTTCACCCTACGCGGATGTTGGAAATTGCGGGCCGTCCGCGGCTACCATCGCCATAACTCAGGGAGCACGATGACCAAAGGCGTCGAAGGCAGCATCATCGAGATCGCGTCACCGTCGCTTCGTGGCGCGGAAACTGACATCGAAGTCGACCGCAGCGCTCTCGAATCTGCCCTTGACTACATCAGGCCTGCCCTTCAGGCAGATGGCGGAGACGTCCTGCTCGGTTCGGTCAACGGCGGCACCGTGAACCTTGAACTACTCGGAGCGTGCGGTGGCTGCCCAATCTCGGAAACGACGGTCACAGCCGGCATCGAGCGGATTCTCAAGGATCGTGTCCCCGGCGTCGTCGAGGTCCTTGCCAGCTAGCGGTTCTCGCTAGCGAGTATTGTCACTCCGTGGAACTCGACCGGCTCATCGAATCGGCATTAGACGGAAATGCGCGTGCCATCGGTCAGCTGTGTACCGTCGTCGAACGTGGCGATGCCGCTGCATCCGCCGTCTCAGCGAAGCTGTATCCGTTGGGTGGGAACGCGTGGACGACCGGCATCACAAACGGCTAACTGCGGTACTCGGCATTGATCGCGACATAGTCCTTGGACAGGTCAGTCGTCCGTACTGTCTCGCTAGACCCACCACGAGCGCGCGGCA
>PJEL010004870.1_pt1 | contig 10956 bp, 12 predicted proteins | sample 1853271 | NCBI WGS metagenome assembly PJEL01 (sample SAMN08108733, study PRJNA415343) | Invertebrate metagenome, whole genome shotgun sequencing project. | host: Globobulimina | place: Sweden: Gullmar Fjord | collected 2015-08 | reverse complement strand
GGGATACCTTTATGCATCTCAAGCCCGGCTCGGCATTTCTGTTGAATAACAATCTGCCAAGCCGGTTACAGGTCAATCAATATTACCAAACCAATAATATTCAAATTCCTGTCAATGATCTGGAGGCGCGAGTTGGTTCCCCTCTGAACCTGAAGGAATTTCCCGATGCCAATCACTCAGCAATCAGCTTTTTGCTGCGTCAGCTTCTGGACAATCTGCTTAATTCCAAAACAGATGTATCAAACGGAGAAGCTGAATTTCTAAGCGACAAAATTCTCGATTCCATTGCTTTCTTCTTGAACTTCGGCAAACAGGAAACCAACGACACACTGGCTCAAACTGCTCATCGAGATTATATCCTGGCTTATATAAACGAAAATTATTGGCGAGAGGAGCTGTCACCTCGAGAAATAGCTTTAAAATGCGGAGTGTCTGTCAGTTACTTACATCGCCTTTTTCTTGATACAGATCAGACGGTTATGAAAATTGTTCGAACCGCTCGCCTGACCAATGCAAAACAAATGCTCAAGAAAAGTGAATACCGGCATCTTGGTATTGGCGATATTGCTCATTATTGCGGTTTCCGATCTCATGCAGAATTTACGCGGAGTTTTTCTGCCCTTTTTGGATACCCACCTTCTCAAAATAGAGAATAATACAAAAGCCCAACTCAAATGTTGGAGGTTAGAAATGCCCTACCCCTTGTTATCAGGGTTAATTTTCCCTATATTTCGAGAAATTGCACCGGGTTGGGCATTGTCCCTGCAGACCGGTAACCATCGCCTGAGAGTATTGAATAGAAGGCTATAATGACTTTCTCCAAAGATGCCAAAGTAGAAACCCTCAAAGACAGTCGGGATTTAGAGTCTGCGCGGCGGGTTTTACAAATCGAAGCGGATGCTATTTTGCAGCTTCAGCAGTCTTTGAACGGGGATTTTATTCACGCTCTCGATATCATTTCAGCCTCCGAAGGCCGGGTGATTATCTCCGGTATGGGAAAAAGCGGACATATCGGCAAAAAAATTGCGGCCACCATGGCCTCCACAGGAACGCCAGCCCAGTTTGTGCATCCGGCGGAAGCCAGTCACGGTGATCTAGGTATGATCACGACAAAAGATGTTGTCCTCTGCCTTTCCAACTCCGGGGGCACCAAAGAGCTTTCCGATATCATTGCCTATACAAAACGCTTCGATATCCCTCTGATTTCCATAGTCGGCAAAGCGGACAGTACATTGGCCCGGCGCAGTGATGTTGCCCTTATCCTGCCAAATGCGCCAGAAGCCTGCTCCATCGGCCTTGCACCAACAACTTCAACAACCCTGACCCTTGCCCTGGGCGATGCACTTGCAATTGCCCTGTTGGAAAGACAGGGATTTTCCGCAGATCAGTTTCAGCTGTATCATCCTGGCGGAAAGCTTGGCAGTTCCCTTATCAAGGTCAGTGACTTGATGCATGAAGGAGACACCATGCCTTTGGTCCAGGAAAATGCCTTGATGGATGCTGCTCTTCTGGAAATGACAACCAAGGGATTTGGCTGCGTTGGTATCGTGGGCGAACAAGGAAACTTAAGCGGTATTATCACTGACGGTGATTTACGCCGTCATATGGGTGATAACCTGCTCACAAAGACCGCAAAAGAGGTAATGACATCGGCGCCTCAGACAATAAGCCCGCGGTCCTTGGCGGCTGAAGCACTTTCTCAGATGAACCGTACGGGTTTTAACGGTATTACCTGCCTGTTTGTCGCAGACGGCCTGCGCCCGGTAGGTGTCCTCAGTGTTCATGATTGTCTGCGCAACGGGGTCATGTAATGTCATGGCATCCGGCGCCTCTTCAAATAAACCCGAAGGCAAGCCTTTGGTAAGCCAAAGCACATCAGATCCTGCATCTTTAAGCGGGCATGGAAAACTGGGAACAACACATCCTCAATATGATGCTGGTCGCTACTCACGATTTGTATCATTGATGAAATTGATCTTGCCAACAGTGGCAATTTTGCTGTTGGCACTGGCTTTTCTTCTGCCAGGATTTGAAGAAGAACCCAGTGCGATCAGCTTTGATTACAAGGATGTCGGGGTCAGCGATCAAAAACTGACAATGAGTAATCCCAGATTTCTTTCCAGTGACGATGGAAACCAGCAATATGTGGTTACGGCACAAAGTGCCACGCAGGAAGATCTCAAATCAAAGAAAATTACTCTGGTCAAGTTACAGGCCGATATCACATTAAAAAATGGGCAATGGCTCTCCCTGACAGCGCCAGATGGTACACTTGATCCGAATTCCGGCATTCTTGATCTTCAAGGCGGTATCGAAATCTTTTCTGACAATGGGAACCAAATCCATGCGCAAAGCGCCCGCGTAAATTTGAAAGAAAAAACGATACACAGCCCGGACGGTCTAAAAGGTCATGGCCCAATGGGAGAAATTGAAGCAGATAGTCTTGTTGCAGACCAATTAAATGGTAACATGAGATTTGAAGGCAATGTTAAGATGATCCTTTACCCGTAGATTTGTTGAGTTGGAATGACTTTTTTAAAAATCAAAATAGCTGCTGCCCTTACTCTTGTTGCCTGTATCCTCTTCGGATCTGTTGCAGCTTGGGCGCAATCCGCTTTATCAAGCTCTGGTTTCGATACGGATAAACCGATTGAAATTCTCGCTGACTCCCTTGAAGTTCAACAGGAAAAACAAACTGCAACCTTTGAAGGAAATGTCCAGGTGTTACAGGGCGATATGCGATTGAAGGCCGCCAGGCTCGTCGTCTATTATGCGGGTGATAAGGCGACGAAATCGACAACCGACGAAAACAACCCTCCCAGTATTCGCAAAATTGATGCTTTTGGAGATGTTTTCCTCTCCAGTCCCCGCGAAACAGCCAAGGGTGACAAGGGTGTTTATGATGTGGTTAATAAACGCATTGAACTGGCTGGAAATGTGGTATTAACACAAGGAAAGAATATTTTACGGGGCCAAAATATGACTCTTGATCTAGTGACTGGAAAGAGCCGGATTGAAGGTAGTGGTACCGGAAATACAAAAGGCCGTGTTCGTGGCATCTTTGTGCCGCAAAAGAAAAATTAGTGAGTATCGAGGACACCATGGGGGATAATCAGCAAACCGAAGAAAACGGGCCACGCCTGGTTGCTGAAAATACCGGTTTTTCAGCGCTGAATGTCGGTAAGTCATTCAAGAAGCGCCCAGTCCTTCGCGGTGTTGATATATCCGTGAACCGCGGCGAGGCAGTTGGTCTTTTGGGACCAAACGGCGCGGGCAAGACAACCTGTTTTTACATCATGTCCGGCTTGATGAGTTCTGATTACGGTACCATCATGCTTGATGGTGTGGATGTCACCCATTTACCCATGTATCGCCGGGCCCGCCTCGGTATTGGTTATCTGCCTCAGGAAGCGTCCATTTTCAGGGGCCTGAATGTTGAGCAGAATATTCGTTCAGTCCTTGAACTGATTGAACCTGTTCGGGAAAAACGCGAAAGAAAGCTCGAAGAACTTTTAACAGAGTTTTCTATCTCACATTTGCGCAGAACACCGGCAATTGCCTTATCCGGCGGGGAGCGGCGGCGCGTAGAAATTGCCCGGGCTCTCGCTGGTGACCCAAGCTATATCATGCTGGATGAACCTTTTGCCGGCATTGACCCTATCGCGGTGGGAGACATTCGAGATCTCATTTCCCACCTGAAAGACCGGGGAATTGGTGTTCTAATCACTGAACATAATGTCCGCGAAACCCTGGAAATTATTGACCGAGCATACATTCTTAACGATGGCCATGTCATAAAGGAAGGAAACCCGTCAGAGATTGTTGCGGATGAGGGGGTAAGACGTGTTTATTTGGGAGATCGCTTCAACCTTTGATCCGTCAGGAAACCATAGGAATTGTAGGTGATCAGGAGATAAAATGGCTTTAACGCCCAGACTGGAAATAAGGCAGAGTCAGCAGCTTGTTATGACTCCGCAGTTGCAGCAGGCGATCAAGCTTTTGCAGCTGTCCAATCTGGACCTCGCTTCCTTTGTCGAACAAGAACTTGAAAAAAACCCCCTGTTAGAGAGAGGAGAAGCAGACGCTTCCCCCGATCAACCTGCAGAAACCATTCGTGAAGACGCCGACGGCTTCGGAAATGAAGAGGGCAATACGGCTGCTCTGGAAGATTTATCCCTCACCGATGCAACGCCCCTTCCTGAAACTGCAGATAGCCCTCTCGATACGGATTACGATAATCTCTATAACAACGATAGCAATGCAGATATTTCAACAAACAGCCCTGCAGCAGATGGTGCAGATACCGGTTATCTTGCGGCAACAACAGGCGGTTCCAATTATTCGGGGTCTGACCTCAGCCTTGAAAATACATTGGCAGAAGAAATTTCACTGCAGGATCACCTCACCGCGCAGCTGAATATGCTACAATTAACTGCCGCTACAAAATTTATCGCCGCCTATTTGATCGACATCATTTCAGACGCCGGATATTTCACTGAAGATATAACTGAAATTTGCGAAACTCTAAGCTGTTCGGAAGAGATGGTCCAAGAAACACTTGAATTTTTGCGAGGATTTGAACCACCCGGTGTTTTTGCAACGGATCTGGCAGACTGTTTGGCCCTCCAGCTTCAGGACAAAAACAGATACGACCCTGCAATGGAAATGCTGCTGGATAATCTCGATCTCCTGGCAGGCCATGATATCAAGGGGCTGATGACCAAATGCCGTGTTGATCACGAAGATATTGCCGAGATGATCTCCGAGATCAAAGAGCTCGATCCCAAACCCGGTTTAAAATACGGCTCAAACCTCGCTGCAACTGTAATCCCCGACGTCTTTATACGCAGAAACCCGGATGCAACCTGGAACATTGAATTAAACAGCGAAACTCTGCCCAAAGTGCTTGTAAACAACCGTTATCATGTACAGATAAGTAGTAAGACCTTAAAAAAAGAGGAAAAGGAATATATTTCTGAATGCCTGAGTACGGCGAACTGGCTGGTTAAATCTCTGGATCAAAGGGCAAATACGATTCTTAAAGTGGCAGCAGAACTTGTTCGCCAACAGGAAATGTTTTTCACTCATGGAATTCAATATTTGCGCCCGCTTAATCTGAAAGCAATTGCCGACGCAATTCAGATGCACGAAAGTACAGTCAGCAGAGTGACCGCCAACAAATATGTTGCAACATCGAGAGGGATTTTTGAACTTAAGTATTTCTTTACTTCTGCCATCAATTCTACAGCTGGAGGTGAAGCACATTCAGCAGAATCAGTTCGTCACAAACTTAAGCAACTGGTTGACGATGAAAAACCCAACGCTATCCTTTCTGATGACAAGATTGTCCTCCTCATGAAAAAGGAAGGAATTGATATCGCGCGGCGCACTGTTGCCAAATATCGTGACGCTTTGAGAATTCCGTCATCTGTGGAACGCAGGCGACAAAAAAAATTACTAACCACTTGATATCAGGGGCTAAAAATATGGAACCACCTGTGAGTATTTTTCGAAGAACCTAAGCATATTTTAGTATGCAATAGGCTACAAATACGGTCCCGCTTCTTAAGTGGACAATAAGTCGAAGATGCGGGTGACAAAGTTATTTTCAAGAATTGGATCAGCACATGCATGTGATTGTTAAAGGTAAACAAGTCGACGTCGGAGATGCACTCAGCACATATATCGATGAGCATTTGAACGAACGTGTCTCCAAGTATTTCGACAACGCCATCGACGCGCACGTTACCCTTAGCCGGAAGAATAGAGATTTCCACATAGAATGTAATGTACATATCGGATCTGGCATTGATGTAGCCGCCTCTGCCAGCCATCACGACGCCCACGCGTGCTTCGATGCAACAGCTGAACGCATTGACAAACAACTCAGAAGATATAAAAGACGCTTGAAAGATCATCATGGCAAGGAACGCGCCAAGGCCAAAATGGCTATGGCCGCTCAAGCCTATATTATAGCTCCCGAGCCGGATGAGCCGGAAACGGAGTTGGAGGTCTCGAACGAATGGCAACCGATTATCATCGCTGAAACCAGCGAAGATATTCCAGATTGCTCCGTTGGAGAAGCCGTGATGAGGATGGACTTGGCTAATTTACCCGCCATGATGTTCCATAATTCTGGTACGAAGGGACTGAATGTTGTCTATCGTCGTACCGATGGGAATATTGGCTGGATAGATCCCAAGATAGAAAAAGCGAGCTGAGAACGAATTTAGGATGTTCTCAGGTCAGAACAACCAGAGTTTAAGAGAAATATGGAAATAGCTGATCTTATCAGCCCAGAGACTGTTTTTGTTGATCTGAAAGCGACCAGCAAAAAACAAGCGTTGCAGGAACTGTCACGCCGGGCCGCAGCCGTCACACGCTGTGATGAGAGAGAAATTTTAAACGTGCTTATTGAACGCGAGCGCCTTGGAACCACGGGAGTGGGCCAAGGCATCGCGATTCCGCATGGAAAATTGAAAACTCTCAACCGCATTTATGGTTTTTTTGCACGCCTTGATTCCAGCATTAATTTTGATGCAATGGATGATATGCCTGTGGACTTGGTATTTCTACTGCTTGCCCCTGAAGAAGGGGGTGCGGATCACTTAAAAGCTCTGGCCCGTGTCTCCCGAACTCTTCGGGATGCTGGGCGTTGTGAACGTCTGCGCGGTACGGAAAACTCTGATGCACTCTTTGCTGTTCTGACAGAAGGTAGCGTTGCTGCCTGATTGCTATTCTAAAAACGAATTTTAGGGAGAAATGGTCCAAATCCGTTTCTCCCTTTTTATTTGTCAATGAAGTTTGGGTAGCATTGATAACTTGTGCCCTTTAACACAGAAATTCCCAAATTTCCTGTTATTATGATGTTCTTTGGGATGTGTTGAATAAGCCACCTTCGGACAAAGGCTCAGTAATGAACAAAAAGACCAGAACCTTTTTGATCGCTTCAGTAATCCTTCTGATTATTGCACTTTGGTTTTTCCTTTTTTCTGATCCATCTATCAATGCACCTCAGATTGATCCACCACAGGTTGAGGATTTACTTTCAAAACCCCTATCAAAAGAAAATGAGCAACAACATTTAAGTCTTACTATTCCCCTAAAGTGCTCAATTGGTCAGGATTGTTTTGTACAACATTACATTGATATGGATCCTTCCAAAGGGGCATCGGACTATACCTGTGGCTCGCTAACCTATGACAACCACCGGGGGACTGATATCCGGGTCAAGACTTTGGCGGATATGGAAAGGGGAGTTGCTGTTATTGCCGCGGCAGATGGCCGGGTTTCAAATATGCGCAATGGCATAGCTGACCAGTATTACAGTGATTATTCCAAGAAAAAGAAAAAAGAAATTTATCAGATTGGGCTTGGAAATGTTGTGATTGTCAGTCACGGCAAAGGGTGGGAGACCTATTACGCCCATCTTAAAAACGGATCTTTATTAGTATCCAAAGGCCAAATCGTTAAAAAGGGAGATATCCTCGGCTATGTTGGCATGTCAGGATTAACCGACTTTCCTCATGTACATTTTGAGCTGCGCTACAAAAACAAAAGAATTGACCCTTTCACAGGTCTTAAAAAAGGAAGTGAGTGCGGGAACGTTCAACAAAGTTATTGGAGCAAAGAGGCCGTTGCAAAACTATCTTATTCCCCTACTGCTTTTATAGCGACTGGATTCTCTGAAATGCGTCCGCACAACAGAAAAGATCTGGAAAGCGGCCGGAAAGCACAAATGGAACTGAACGTTTCCGCCCCAACCCTTTTCTTTTGGTCCTATTATATCGGAAGCCGCAAGGGTGATATTATCACGTTGAAGATTATGGGTCCGGACGGAAGAATAATTGCTGAAAATCGCGGCCAATCCATGACAAAAAGTCAAATATCCCGCTATTTATTTGCAGGAAAGAAAAGGCCTAATGGGGGATGGAAACCTGGTCTCTATCGCGGAGAAATTACGATAGAAAGAAATGGCAAGATCTTAAAAGACAGTGCCATTATTTCGGTAAACTAACCGATGATATCAGGCAGAGAAATTAACTCTCTGCCCTTTTGTTCGGATTTCTCGAAATCAGCTAACGAGATAGGCATCCAAATCGTTTTGACGGGCAATAACCATGGCTACTTCAGGGCTGTCTTCTTCACCCAGTCTGTGTCCATCGGCTGAGTAGATCGCATAGATCGTCGTCCCATCCTCTTCCTCTTTGCGGACATAAGCCATTTCCATGGACCCTAGGACGGCCAAAGCAGCGGGGCTCAATTGACGAAGGGTTGCTTCTTGGTACTGCATAACTCTACTCCTGTTTAACCATTGTTACTGGATCAATATCAAAGATCAGTCTGCTCAATGGTTTTCAAATCCCTTGGGGATCCTTTTGAATGTATCTTAATCTGTGTCACATCTTTTGTCTGCTCAGGCAGCGATAAATTGATATGTAAAAGTCCATTATCCATTTCTGCGCCTGCTACTTCCACACCTTCCGCCAGAACAAATTTTTTCTGAAACTGGCGGGCTGCTATTCCCCGATGTAAATACACACGATCTGCATCTTCTTTCTGCTTACCATGAATGATAAGTTGATTTTGTTCCAGCGTAATTTGCAGGTCTTCTTCAAAAAAACCGGCAACTGCTAGGGTAATCCGAAGCCGGTAATCACTGACATGCTCAATATTGTAGGGTGGATAGCCATCCCCCCCTGACTTTGCAAGCTGTTCGAGCATATTCTCGAAATGATCAAAGCCGAGCAAAAGCGGACTGTTAAACATAGAGACGCGAGGCACTGCGTGGTTCTCCTCTTCTGAGCGAGTTATTTCCAGGTCCAAAAGTGGCACCTGCGCGATAGCCCGGTATGGCGCTATCACTTCATTTAATGTAGGTTGCCTACACTGTTGCATCAAGGCCCGTGTACCATTTTACTCAAGGTTAGATGCAGGAATGTGATCAATAAAGAAAAACCAAGAAAATTGGAGCCCGAATTAATGAGTATCGACCCCCACAAAGACTCCCTCAAGATTGGCATCGTTGGCGCTGGTGCTATGGGTCGCGGAATAGCGCAAGTCTCAGTTACAGGTGGCATGCAGGCTATCATATTTGATGCTGCCGAAGGTGCTGCACAGAAAGCAAAAGAATTTATCAGCGGCATGATCAATCGATCTGTTGATAAAGGGCGCATGAAACCAGAAGAAGGTTCTACTGCCATAGACTGTATAAAAGTGACCGGCAGCCTTGCTGATTTTGCTGACTGTGATCTGGTCGTTGAAGCCATTGTCGAGAATATCAATATCAAGCAAACTGTGTTCAAGCAGATCGAGGACGTAGTCCGTCCCGATACAATCATCGCTTCAAACACATCGAGCATTCGAATTTCCAGCATTGCCTCTGCCTGTACTCACAAAAACCGTGTTGCCGGGCTGCATTTCTTTAATCCAGTTCCCCTGATGAAACTGGTTGAAGTTATTAATGGAACGGATACGGATAAAGATACCACCGCGGCACTGGAGGTTATCGGTAAACGTATGGGCCGGGTCCCTGTTGTGGTGAAAGATGCTCCTGGCTTTCTGGTTAATCTGGGTGGTCGTGCCTATACTACTGAAGCCCTGCGTATTGTCTCTGAAGGGGTTGCTGAACCTCATGAAGTTGATGCCATTATGCGCGATGCTTGCGGCTTTCGCATGGGCCCCTTCGAATTGATGGATCTAACCGGTATTGACGTAAACTTTCCGGTCAGCCAAATCATTTATAACGGCTATTTTCAGGATAAACGCCTCTCAACCGCACCTTTGCATGAAAGCATGATGGAAGCAGGCCGCCTTGGCCGCAAAACCAAAGCTGGTTTCTACGATTATGATGCGGATGGCACCATAATCCGTCCAAAAAGCGCTGGCAAAGTGAAAGCGACCGCCATCAAACAGGCCTACATAGCCGAACCCTCATCAGAGCTTGAAGCACTGTGCCGGGATCTGGGTATCTCTGTCCTTAATCAAGATGATGGTTCCAGTGCTATTCTTGCGGCTCCTGTTGGTGAAGACTGTACCAGTCTTTCTGTAAGGTTAGCGCTAGATTCAAAACGTATTGTGGCCATAGACATGCTGACAGGCATTCATGCCCATGCAACCGTCATGGCGGCACCCGGAGCTGATGAAGCTGTTGTTGAAGGCGTTATGGCGAGTCTGCAAACACATTCCAACGCGGTCACACGGATCAAGGATTGCCCTGGATTTATTGCGCAGCGCATCCGGGCAATGATCGCCAACCTCGGCTGTGAAATGGCACAAATAAAGGTGGCTACACCAGAGGATATCGACAAAGGCATGAAGCTTGGCCTCAATTATCCGCTCGGATCAGTAGAAATGGCTGAATATATGGGTAATCGCAATACCTTGACTATTTTACAACAACTGCAATCCATTACAGGTGAAGAGCGCTATCGCCCAAGCCAGTGGCTTCGCCGCCGCGCATTGCTGAACCTGCCTATTCACACACTCGACTAGCAGGAAGCATTAAGACATCTCATCTGAAAAGGCGCCGATTGGGCGCCTTTTTTGATCTTATTCAGCGTCTCTTTGTGCTTCACGTTCTGCATTTTGTGCTGCCATATGAGCCATTTCATGCAAGGCACCTGCGACCTGGGCACTGCCGCCAAGGCTGGTTTCCATGGTCTGAAGTAAGGTTGCCACCACAGCTGCATTGAAAAATTCTCGATCAAGACCTGCTTCAACACAGTCTTGAAGAGCGTGATCCATATGACCGGTTAATATCTCTGCGGCTTTATCGAGCTTCGCTTTGGTTTCCACGTCTGGCATGGCGAATGAGGGTGTATCGGGCACGTTCTTACCTATTTCTCTTGATCCATCACGGCACAGACATAGTCTGTTCTTCACCTCATCGCAAAGGATTTAATGAGAATGTTCCAATACGATGGGCTCCCCAAAATCGGTGTGTTCATTGGCATG
>PJEL010004869.1_pt1 | contig 10957 bp, 25 predicted proteins | sample 1853271 | NCBI WGS metagenome assembly PJEL01 (sample SAMN08108733, study PRJNA415343) | Invertebrate metagenome, whole genome shotgun sequencing project. | host: Globobulimina | place: Sweden: Gullmar Fjord | collected 2015-08 | reverse complement strand
GTATTTTCATTTTCACCGTTTTCACCATCGCCATTTACATTCTCAACTAATTCTCTTTTATCAGTAAGATCAAGATGAACCCCTTTATTTAAGAAAGCTATCTTTATTGTCCTTAACAAAAAGAAACAGGCTAATAAAACCATCAAGAAAGAAACGCTCCTAAACAGCTTAGTACATGCTATTAATAAGAAGATGTCACGCCCGGTGGTTCCTATTCATGAAATTTGCATGAATATAGATTATTTCTATGTGGTATGGTTAGTTTATGAGGAAGTAGCTAGGGATGTTTCATTACTAGTAGAAGAATCTGAAGACCACTCCATAATGATTAAATTTGAAAACACATCAGTTAGAGGTAGAGGTTTAATAGATCATGAGTAAACATGGATTATGTCCAGTGAAAGAGGTACAAGTCTCTAGTCTTGATGAACACCATATTATACCTAGGGAGTATGGTGGAGAACAAGGGCCTACTATATGGTTAAGTCTCGAAGCTCATTTAACTATACATAGATGTGTTGGTAATGCAGATCTTAAAGACCGATTTTTAGCAACACTAAAGCCTAAAGGTAAACAGATAGCAATAACTCTTATACAGAAGATTATAGAATCAAAAGCGATAGCAGTAGAAAAGCAGATAACTACAGACAAAACCGTACACATAAAGATTGATAAAGAAACTTATAAAAGGTTAAAGACAAAAGCAGACAGTTTTCAAATAAGCGTTAACAAATTCATCTTATCTATTATAAAGAGAATATAGGAAAACTATGAAAATGGTAGATTTTTTTATAAAAGAATTAGATTTAAGAGAGTTGGCGAAGAAGGAAAGGCAGATATGTTTGAAAAACGTGTTGAAATACGTGATGGGACTGGAGAAGTACAGCACCATCAAAAAGAAACTTGCTAAATATAATAAAGGTAAACAGTTTCTTACTACTTTAAAAAACCTTAATCAAAAAGATATATTATACATCAAGAAATTAAGAAAATACGCAATAGAGTTTGATGAAAATATTAAGATAAGTAGACGAGATAAAAAATGGATTCAAAAGTTTGTAAATAACTTGGATTGGTTCATCAATGTTAGTGATTATAACTTCCCTTTAGAAGAAGATATACTTCATAACATGTACCCTTCAATATTTACCACTAGTTGTTGGCTAAAGAGTTCATTGAAAAACGATCATTCTATAGCTGTAAAGGATTTAGTTAGTGAACTATATATTAAGACTATAGAAACCTATAGAATCTATGTTTGCAGTTGTAGCGAGAGCTTTAATGATAAAATGCTTTATTCCTGTATCCACAACGGATTAAGAACAAAAAAGATAGACATGATTAGGACATACAACACCGATAAAAACACTGTAATAAGAGATTCCGTACCTTTAGGATGTATTGAACATTTACAATAAGGAGGAGTTATGTTTTATTTCTTTCCACACAATATTGTATTAACCATTATATCAACTTGGATGAATTTCTTTTTTGATTTTGATAACATTGACAAGGAAGGTAATCATAAAAATGATTTCTTAATTAACGGAAACAAGATCGAGGTAGACACGTGATAATAACTATATCAGGTCCGTCAGGAACAGGTAAAACTACTATAGCTAACAAGATAATAGAAGTAACTAAAATTAAACAAACAGTTTCATGTACTACAAGAACTAAAAGAGAGGGTGAAGTAAACGGAGTTGATTATCATTTTATTAGTAACAAAGAATTTGAAGATCGAATTAAAAAGTATGAATTTATCGAGTTCGCCTTAGTTCATGGTAATCTCTACGGTACACTTATTAAAGAACTTAATCATGAGAATGTCATAGTAGTGCTCGATGTAGAGGGGGTTAAGAAAATTAAAGATAACGTTAAACATGATAAGATTATATCTTTTTATATTATTGCTCCTGATATAGACACTATAAGGGTGAGACTTGGTAATAGATATAAAAACATAAATAATAAAGAGTATTTGAATAGACTTAAAAATATACAGGAAGAGTTAAGATCAGGACTCTTAAATAATAATATCTTTGATTTTCAAGTCACAAATGGAGACATTTATGAGACCACAAATTCTATGGTTAAAATCATTAATAAGAATATGAACTCAAAAGACATAATAGTTTAAGGAGATAGGAAAATGAAAAATAGTAATAAAATGTACCACATCGTCTATTATGTAAGTAAGTCTTCAACGTACAAAGAAAGTAGTTTTGACACGGAAGACTTTCTCATAACATTTATCAATAAACTTCTCAACGAGAATAATCTAAACCGTATTCTATCAGCTTACCACGGAACCAAAATAGAGTTTAAAGTTAAGAAAGAAGTTAGTATTGAAAAACCAGTTATAACTAATGATTTAGCTATAGTATCAAAAAAACCTTCGAGCTTAAATGAATCTCAAAATAACCCTCAAATTGAAATTGAAGAAGTTCAAGATTTGACGCATCTAGGAGAAGATCCGAATAGTATACCTCTTGTTCAAACAACGAATACCATTAAAATTAAAAAAGCGAAGATAAAACGTAAATTAACACCATAATCCCCCCCCTCATAAAGGCCAAGTTAAGATGGAATTCCATCTTAACTTGGTTTTCTAAGCTAAACCCCTGCAAAAAGCATAATATCTATTATAATTACCTAATTAAACCTATACAATACCCTCCGTAAGACTCTTAAACCTCAAAACACACTATTTTAATTAACAATATTCACAGTTTAAAACATGTATATTAACAAGTTGAAATCCTTACACATATTTTACCCAAATATTATCTATTTATTTTCAACTTTATATTAACAAGTTGAAATCATTGAATATATTTTATAATAATTTTCTTGACATTAAAGTCCAGACTTGTTATTATATAATTAAGAGTAAGACGTTCTTTGAAAATTTGTAAAGTTTAACGAAGGCTAAGAGTCGAAAAAGTGGATGAAGACTCGATAAGGAACCACTCAAAAAACACCGGGCTTAAACTTAAAACACGGAAAAGTACGAAACTCACTTGCCTGATAAAGTCAACTTCAGGGTCTAAACAGTCTACTTGCGGTTGAAAAACCCTTTATTTCTAAGAGTCAAAACACTGGTTAAAATATTAGTTGTTTTCAAGTGCTGAATAGTTAAGTTTTATAAATCCGTGATGAATTTCACGCATCGATAAAACACTGGCTAATAGTAAGTATACAACATAACTGGAAACACCAAACTGAAATTAAGTAAGTTTGCAGACTATTAACATATTATAAGTAGTAGAAAAACTTTCTACTACTAATTAAGATGTTAACTATTAAATAAGGAGGATTTATGAGAAAAATTAAAACTATATATGATGATGCTAGAAAGAATGCAGGAACAATTAGTAAGAAAACTATGATTAAATAACTATAAAGGAAAGGGGTTAAAATGGATATAGCAACAAAGCAAATCAAAAATAAAATAGAAGGTAAAACAGTTTTAAATATGCTTTTTACCGATGCCGAAGCGGAAATAATAAATTTATACGAACAAACAGACGGATACTATATTAAACCTGTATTTAAAAAAACAAAAAAATTGAGTAGAGATAAATATTTAGAAATAATAAATTTTCCACAATCAAATACTAAGTTTTGCACTGATATACCTGATACGGACTCGAACATGAAATATGATGAATTTTTTAATAACTACTATAACTAAAAGGAGGATGTATGAAAACAATAACGCTATTAACAGGTAACGGTCAAGAATATGAGCAAACACCACCAAAACTCTACATAATAACGAAAGAACTACATAAGGAAGCGCTATCACATATACTTGAAAACACTAGTCTAAAGTTCGAAAAAGAACGGTCTGGTTATACCGCACAACCTCACAACTTTGAACAGATAACAGCTCTACTATTAACCTACAATTTCAAAACTAGATATTATAATAATAATGATTGGAAAAATACTTTAATGCTAAGGTTTGATCATCACATAGGATTTGAAGTCACTACTATATGTTTAGACTGTGCTAAACATAATAATATTAACACTAAAGGTTTTAAAGACGGTGGTAGGCTATCTTGTTAACCTAAAAGGGGGATTTATGAAAAAACACGGTTTTAAAGTTGGTGACAGTGTTAAGATTAGTAGTGATGGCTTAGTGAAGCATAGTAGGGGTGTTCCAGCACATATGGGATATTCACAAGCTACTATAGACTGGAGGAATTCAATTCTTAAGATTGAAAAAGCTGGTCTTATCGGAAAAGTAACAAGGATAGCAAGTGATGACAACATAAATGTGGAATTTGACGAAACATGCTACGGAGTTGATTCATACATGATAGAAAAAGTGAGTTAAAAACATTAAGGTCAAGGATAGGAGTGAATATATAGGAATGAAACAAATATCGTAAACAAAAAAGGATAAAGAGGAGGAAAGTATGAGCGAAATTAAAACTATACTAATGAAAAGAGACAATATGAGTGAAGAAGATGCTGAAGAACTTATTGGACAAGCAAAAGAACAGTTAATAGAGTACTTAAAAAATGATGATCAGGAAAGCGCAGAAGATATATGTGAAGAGTTCTTTAGCTTAGAACCCGATTATCTAATAGAACTCTTACCTTATTAACCTTTTATAAGTAGTAGAAAGTTTTCTACTACTAATTAAGATGTTAACTACTAACTAAAAGGGGGGGGGGATATGAGTATATATGATGATGCTAGAAAGAATGCAGGAACAATTAGTAAGAAAACTAAATACTGTACTGATTCACATTACACCAGCTTTACCGAATCAGGTAAAGCAATTCTACAGCAAATTGATTGGTCAATTGAAGAAGAAACGCTGGATTTCGGAACAGGGGAAAAGACAGAACAGGAAATACTTGAAAAGATTAATAAAGCAGAACAATATAATGAAATCTATAAAGAAGAAAACAAGCACTCTTAATCGTATCGAAACTGAAGATAAGATATCTTACTAAGGAACTTACCATGTCACGAAAAAACGAAAGTACTGAGCAAAAAGAAAAGAGACTAGCTAGGCAACGAGCCTACAGTAAGAGAATTAGAGATAGGGAAACACCGGAAGAAAGAAAACTCAGATTAAAAACTAAAAATGATTGCTATCGAAAAAAACGAAATGAGGAGAATGAGGAAGACGTAGAAGCTAAAAGAAAAAGTTGGAGAGAGTACAAGAGAAAAATTAACAATGTACGAAATAATGAAAAATTAGAACTAAAATTGAAAGAAAGAAAAGAAAGAAAAGAAAGAAAAGAAAGAAAATTAAAATTAATAGAAAGAGAAGAAGAAGAGAGAAAAAAGAATGGGGCAGAAAAACAAAAACATTGTAATAACAGTAAACTCATTTCCGAGTTATTTGATAATGATGATGATATATGCATATATTAAAAAATAAGGAGATAGTATGAAACAAAGCTTATATCTTAAGTTAGAAGACATAATATGGTGCGTAACCAAAAAACAATACATAGGAGGAAGCGTAGTAAAAAAAGGTCAAATTGTTGAATATTTTGATAAACTTTATAATGTTACTAAAGAAACCGGTTATGTCGGTAGTGTTAATAAATTTAAATACGAAATAGAGGAAGTATAAGATACACTAATTAAAAGGAGAAAATTATGAGTAGTAGTTTACCAAGATTTAAAAAAGTTCTTAAAAATGTTAAAAAGGGTGATCTTAATTTTAACAACATAAATCGAGCTGAAATCTCTTTCTGTTTAGGTAGTATCTACAGACAAGAAGGTCAATCCGTACTATCTTCCGTAGTAGCGGCTGACGAAGCTTCTTGGGATCATCTGGATAAATTATATGAACCTTACCTCAATTTTAAACGTAAAATTACTAATAAAAAAAGGTTTCCTAACGGTATACCCGTTACAAAATCTGTTGACGGCCTAAATATAGAGAACATAGCTAAAGGACTAATACAATTCTGCGAAAATAATAAAAGGAGTAAAACATGGATTCCGTTCTTAAAGTCCCTTAAATATAATAAAGATACCGTTGATCTTAAAGCGTTCACTTGTGGGACTTTTATTTCTAGGATATAAAAGAGGTGATATGAAATTAGGAATACGAAAAAAACTTAATACGCCGGTAATAGAAGAAGAGGAAAAGGCATTAAAAGCAGGCTTAAAAATAGAAGTCTGGATTGAAAAGGAATGGAAGAGAAAATTGTTAGATTTAAAAAAGGAGCATAATATAAAAGAGCGAAATTATCATTATCATACTAATTGTTTAAGTTCAACAAGCGAACTTATTAGTGATATGTGGGATCAAGCAATATACATCAAATACGAGACTATACTAAAACATGTTCCTTTCTCCGAAATTAGAAAAGTGTTACCTTTCTACGCTTACAATACTAGAAAAGGAGGTTTAATACTTAAAAATGATTGGCATGTTGGCTATTATAAATCGTTTTATAATAATATTCCATGCTACTTTATATGTCATTCGCATATAGAGTACATATGGATTAAAAATTAGGGAGATAGTATGAAATTAGAAGAACGTAAGTACACCACAGAAAAAGGTTTAGAAGCTTTAGAAAATTTAATTAAATCTTTAGAAGAAAAAATAAGAGCAGATATCGAACCTATAAGTTCAAATACTATGTTTAATTGCAGGCACGAATTCGATAACGGGGAGGATTCCTCTGATTTTAATTATGACAACTGGGTTCACACTCAATGCTACTTTAAAATAGATAACGGATATATTAACTTAATATCTGAGGGAGAAGAAACGGAATTTAGACACACAAAAGCTGTAATAGCGTCGATATCCGAATGTACTAGAATAGATTTTTCAAAATGTCTAAAAGCTCTTGAAGACATTCTAAATAAATACAATGAAGTATCTAAAGAAAAAGATGACCAAATCAAGAAGTTCTTGGAATTATGCACAGCTTTTAATAATGAAGTTTAACGTTTTATCAGTAGCACTAAATTTTAGGGCTACTCAATAAATTGTTAATCATAAAAAGGAGTAGTGTAATGCAAATAATAGCAAAGTATTATGATACTAAAACTACCACCGTATCAAAAGCAAACCCTAATTATTTTAATAAAAAGGAGTGTGAAATGATAAAAGAAGAGCTGAAAGGAAGATTTACTTTTCATAAGACTTTCTTTTCGGACATAACCCAAATCGAGCATAAACAAGTTTGGATTGTAGACAATTTAAAATTTAAAAATAAAGACAGTATTCAAGGATATTTGATTCTTGATAAAGATTATGAAGTTATTGAAACTAATGCTAGTGGTTCAATAAGTTACATAATAAAAAAGGAGTAATAAAAGAGTTATTATGACAAAATCAAACGTAGAGCTTGTGTGTAAAAACTGTGCAGCAAAACCTAATACCGAACTTGCTAAATTAGGAGAAACACATTTTATAGAAAAGGAGGTTTAATACTTAAAAATGATTGGCATGTTGGCTATTATAAATCGTTTTATAATAATATTCCATGCTACTTTATATGTCATTCACATATAGAATATATATGGATTAAACAATAAGGTCAAGTATGAAACAAGAGTATCACTACCATATAAATAGTGAAAATGCTCCAATTACAGCACTTGAAGATATGTATGACAAAGCACTAAAAGTTAAGAGTTTAACTTTTTTAAAACATGTTTCTTTTTATGATATACAAAAGGTTTTCTCGTCATACATATTAACTACTAAAATGCTTAAAAATAACTCGAATATTGATTACTTTAAATCTTATTATGCAGGTTTTAGATGCTATTATTTAAAATTTTCATACATAGATCATATATGGATTAAAAATTAAGGAAGTAATGTGAATTTAGTGCTACTTGTTAAGTTATTAAACTTAAAGGTAAGGGATTTATGAGAAAAAATAAAGAGAACATTAACGGTATTTTAATTCAAGAAAGTTACATTATCTCTAGAACAGGGGAACTGCAACAATATTACACATTATACAGAGATTGTAAGCGCACTGTTGTAGGTTATCATACCCATCATGAAGTTAGATACCTTCAAAATTTAGGACACGATTTTGAGGAGTCGAAAGCAAAGGCAAGAAAAATAATAAAGCAACAGAAACAAGTTAGTAATCCCAGTATTGACGAGTACGCTTCCGGTAAAAAAGATTATGTGAAATTTGAGGCATTCGGTTTAGACTGGCACAACACAAGAAAGGGGTATACCGCTTCTCCGAACAGAGAGTTTTGGAATTTGTGGAGAAAAGATAAAATCAAAATCAAGGAACTCGGTTTCTCAGTATTCAAAAACTTTAATGAGAAATTCGTTGTTTTCTTTAACATGAAAAATTCAATAAATATGGAGGTAGTATGATAAAAAAATTAACAGGTGTAGACGTAGACATTGAAACTTCACTTAAAGAGTATGGTATTGCATGGGAAGAAAGAGAAGAAGAGAACGAAATTAGATTCTACTATAGTGTAAAGGTAGAAGACGTAGACGGTCAAGCCGATCATACCCGTTTTGATTGGTCCGATGTTAGTAAAGATGTTGATGTTAAAAAAGAATATGATTGGGCCGAATTTGAAAAAGTTGCTAGCCTGATTGGTGTTGCCGACTTCTTTAAAGAAGACTTACTTACTCAAATACAGTCTTTACTATCCTACTACGGATACCAAAACTTGTTTGGTGAAAGTTATAGCGAAGGTTTGACATATGAAGAAGTACTTACAACCAGAAATTTTGATGAAATTCTTAAACACTATTTTGTGTGTGCCTTATGGAGTAGTAATGAAACACTTGACGGTAATTACAGTATTGACGATCTTGACGAAAGTGTTGTTACCGAAAGTAAAGAAGACATTATTAATTTTCTTGAAGAAGCAGAAGAACTTCTAACAGAAGAGTGGACGGATGAACAAGTCGGACATGACTTCTGGTTGACTCGAAATAGGCATGGTGCAGGTTTTTGGGATAGAGGTTTGAAAAATGGTGATAAGTTAACCAAACTTTGCGAACCGTTTGGGGAAGTTAATATTTATGTTGAAGATAACAAAATTCACATTCAATAAAGGGGTAAATTATGAAACACGAATTTAAAAAAGGTGATAGTATGACAAAATCAAACGTAGGACTTATGTGTAAAGACTGCGCTTCAAAACCTAATCCTAAACTTGCTAAATTAGGAGAGAAGCACTTCATAAATAAGTACGTGAAATTAGGTTTTGAAACAGGTAATTCTACCTACCCAAAAGAGCATATGTGGGTTAAAGTTAAGCATGTTAAAGGAACTCAAATGTTCGGAATTTTAGATAATGATCCGATGGTAATTACTACTATAAAATGCGGGGCTCTGATTGAATTCACTAGTGATGAAATTGAAGATGTGTGTTGATGTTTAATAGGTTAGCGGTAGCACTATACACATTTTAAAAAATAAAAAAAGGATTAATAATGAACGATTTATATTGTTCCGATAGGCAAGCCGGTTATAAGTGGAATGTGTTTATGACCGGTAAAGAGAAGTATAAAATTATAGGTAATTACAAGAACACTACGCTTATTAAGCAGCTATTAAAACAATGTAAAGGGTTGAGACTATATTGGGATTGTATGGCTAAAGCTAAACTCGTAACTAAAGAATTAGGAGGTAAAGTAGCTATAGGTAAAACGTATGTCTGGAGCGGAGATTTCAAATCTCAATACGGTTTTGAATATGAACCGCCTTACGAGTTTCATGCATGGTGCGAAGTTAAAGGTTTTATTATCGATATAGCTTTACCTGGAGTTATACAAATGGGGTTAGAGCTGCATGATCATATAGGTCCCTACATAACTAACAGAAAACCGATTATCTATGCAGGTTCAAAAATTCCTAAGTTCTTAATTTATCAAGCTTATGAATATTTATAGGAGATACTTATGCAAGAAATAGAGCCAATGGTCTACATATCTAGAATGGATTATGACAGAAATTCACCAGGGTGGTGGGTAAGATTCCAAATACAACAGAAATTATTCTCTCATAAAATGTTTTATGACCATAACTACATAGATGGCAAAGAAGAAGCTCTACACTATGCTCAGGAATGGAGAGATTGGGAATTAAAGAGGTTGATAGATGAATATTCATTTAAACCTGCATGGGATGGTCATAAAATTCCACCATTTTATGAAGGTAATAAAAGGACTAATAATAAATCTAAAGTTATAGGAGTACATAGAAACGAGTGTACTTATAATCGAAAAATAGGAAAAAAGTACTACCCAATACATTGTGTAGAATGGCGGGCAACTTGGATTGAATATCATAGAATTAAAGGATCGGTAAAACGAATACCTACATCTAAAGCGTTCGCTATAAAGAAATGGGGAGAAGAAGAAGCTAAAAATTTAGCAATACAAGCAAGAACCGAAGCACTATTTATAATGAAAAGTAAGTCTAATTTAGAATTAAGAAACAAATATTTAAAAAGAAACGAGGAGAAAAAATGAGCTTAAAAGATCAAATAAACAGGGCTTTAAATATACCGGAAAAAGATATAGGTAATTGGTGTTCAGACCTACATATAAAACAAAGTAAAGAAGTTGAGGAGTGGTTAAAGACGAATTATGAGTACTATAACAATGTGGAAAAGTTTGTAAGTGGAATTGATGGAGAAATGTGGTTAGATATCCCTTTCGCTTACATTGAATATTACAATAAAGGGTGAAAACTTACGTAATACGATTACAAATTTAGTAAAATCGTTAATTAGTAAGAGGTGAGTGAGTATGACGCTAAAAGAAGACATAAAAGCAGAATTAGACTTACCTGAAGATGACTTTGACAGTCATTGTTCAGACCTATACATTATACATTCTAGAGCCGTTGAGGAGTGGTTGAAAAAAAACTACCAGTTTTTTAAGATAGTGAGAACATTTAATCATGAAAACACAGGTAAATTATGGTTTGATGTTCCAAGGGGATATACAGAATA
>PJEL010004868.1_pt1 | contig 10960 bp, 8 predicted proteins | sample 1853271 | NCBI WGS metagenome assembly PJEL01 (sample SAMN08108733, study PRJNA415343) | Invertebrate metagenome, whole genome shotgun sequencing project. | host: Globobulimina | place: Sweden: Gullmar Fjord | collected 2015-08 | reverse complement strand
ATAGGGATAGGACTGCCAAGAGGGCTACTGTAACAGCAATGTGTGTCAGGTGTGCACGGTTTCCATCTGCCACAATATAGCACAGTCTTTTACAGTACTGGCAGATTGAGCAACCACACAACGAACACTTATTTATATTCCTGCCAATATGTTCAGAATAAGACCCTACGAGTGGTTTTGCAACCACTAAAGCCATCTGGACCGTACATCGCAGGTGTAAGAATAGAGATAGAGAGTTAAATAAGTGTACGGGATCATAATAGGTATAAGAAACATACCTCCCACATGTTTTTATCCTCTGTGCCATATCATGCCATTCTGATGTACATACAGGCAAAGGGGGGACATAAGTACTACTTTTGTTCCAAGAAAGCAAGAAGAAGGCCCTCTCCCTAACAGGGTTTTATGTATGGGCTCAAACACTTAAGCTTCCCCTAATAAGTTGACAGAGTTCTGCATGGACTCTATATCAAGCTTCAAATTGATATTATTCAGATTTGAATTCGAGCCAGTTCTTTTCTTGCTTCGTGCAAAGAGCTCATGGTCTCCAGCATACCCATACCGCAGCGTCTCCAGTAGGCATCAACGTTCTCAATTCTTCTTAATGCCAAGAAAAAATCATCACTTTCCATAGTCTTAGTAGCCTCCTCTAAATTCTCTAACTCTGCCTCTAAAATATTGCACTCTTTAACCATTGCCTCCTCAGCCACACGCTGAGCTTCACAAGCAGTTTGTGCAGCTATGTGCTCCGGAAAATGACAGCGTGGATTTGTTTTCGTCAGTAGAGAGAACCGACAATGCAAGGACAATAACCTACTATGATGAGCATGCATGCCTTTTCATACTACATACTCCGACCTTCATTCTCGCTCGAGGGAGCGTTGCGTTGGTGAACCATCACGTAGGGAATCATCTTGGCAGCTAGACAATTTATCGATGAGCCCTCTTCGAATGATGGAATAATCAGTTTCCTCTTGTAAATAACTCTTCATTGCCTCATCAATTTCCATTGCTGCCAACTTTGATGTATCAAACTCTTTTGCTGACATTTAGCAGAAGCCGTTATTGCAGCCTTTAATTCCATCTCTGCGTTTGTACACTCATCCTGCAAAGCTGCCATCGCCAACTGTGTCTCTCCATTTGTGATTGCTTTCCAAGCCATTATCCGGCTGGAATGCCAATTTTCCAGCTTTAATCCTTCTGAAGCATGAAAAGAAATACGTTCTTGCATCAACACAGATTTTGTTTCTAACTCATTTCGTCTCATCTTAGATTCTCTCAGCTTCTCTCAGCTTCTCTAACAATGAATGGATCTTCTGCTGGAGCTTTACAGTTGTCGCATCATTACCATATCAACCATTGTACCAGTAGGAACAGGTTCAGGGTAGTCAGAGCGAGAAGATAGAGGAATAATCGTCTTCCATTTATCGATCGAGTTCCTTCAGTTTTTTCGGTGCAGCACAACCTTCCTGGAGTCTAGGTTTCTGGTACTCAAGTAGCCTATTTGGCGCAGAGTGGTGGACCACTGCTTGTTCTGAATCAGTCATCATCATAACCTCCTCCGTGGTCTCCTTGGGAGACTTCTTTAAGTTAATCTCCACGAGCATGCGAAATACTAGCCACGACAGGGCGGCATAACCAGGCTCACCCTTAACTCCTGCCCACCGAGAAGCTGTCCTCTTTAGTAGTTGCTTAACTGCCCTGGACACACTAACATCATTATTACTACTAGGATCATCATTACCGCACGTTCTTAGGAGCTCTTGGTATTCGTGAGGAGCAACCACAGCCAAGCTCTTTGCCATGAATTGAAACTCTTTTACGGAAAGAACAGGGTGCGGCACAACGCCTGGAAAATTCTCACCGTTTACTCCACAGCTTTCAGAGGACATATCTGCACTGTGTACATGGCTTACAGCTAACTCCCTCTCCATTCAGTCTTGGTAATAATAGACTGCAAACGTGAAGAAAACCAGGACTGCAGCTAGGCTGATAAGTGCCTAGAGTTAGGGTTAGGGTTAGGATTTGAGTTTGGGTTTGGGGTTAAGATTAGGGTTGGGATTTAGAGCCAGGATTAGAGTTTTAGGGTATGGGCCTTCGGGTTTTGGGTTAGGGTTAGATTGGAGTGTAATTACAGAAATAGAGGTGTACATGGGGTTAAGGTTAGGGTTAGGGTTAGGGTTAGGATTATTAGGGTTAAGGACATTAGCATTGTTATCGTTCCATGTATTGCTGTGAATGATGCAAACATTTGCATTACTACTACCACCATCGACAGCATGCGTCAACTTCTCGTCTTCTATTCAAATCTTTTCCCCCCAACGGGGATTGGATGCATACCTTGTGTCTGTCTGCATGGGTCTCCTCTTCCCTCGACAGTATCCTCTTTGTCTCGAGCCACCAACTAATGTTACCACTGTCGTTTAGAAGGCGATCAGTGAGAGTGCCATAACACCAAATATCAACCACAAGTACAATGACCAATCTTAGAACAGTAGTCACCGTCAATAACACGGAGATGGTGGTTGAAGAGTGGGACAAACACCCTCAACTTGTTTCGTTTGTAGTATCTACAGAAATCATGCGTGCTGTAAGTTCTTCTCCAACAGGTACCTCAGTCGTAAGGGGAAATTCAGCGTGGGCAACATCGTTGCCTCATATGTGACAAGGTCTGCCCCCGAATAAGACCCTCAACATATGAAAATTCGCAGGTATCAGGCCTCTTGCTTCTACAGGTTTAACAGCTCATGAAGTGTATATAATTGAAGTGCACGAAGGTGATGGCCATGACGAGTTATCCGTTGAGAGTAGGTGATAAGATGGTTCTGTAGCGGCCAGGGGAAGGGGTGTATATATTTATTGTAATTCATCGTAAAAGAGTAGAAAGATTTTCATATCAAGAGGAACAATCATACTCACGGGGGTTTGATCCAATACGGCAAACCGAGCGCCGTGGCGTGCCATATCTACTAACTTTACACCTACGGTGTGTATGCCATTTTAGTAGGTTTGATGTTGCTCGTCAATCACTAGCAGCTATCTACGATTTATATCAAGATCGATTCATACAATAGAAAGCAGTTGAAGCTGAGAGATTCTTTTTTTATGGAACAATTATTCTGTCAGGATTGAAGATGTATTTCTATGCATCCGTGTAACAAGAGCAAGAAGTCCATCGACTGCGCATACGTGAGATTGGTCATACAAAGATGATTTCATGCCTTTCTTGGATAGTGACGTATATGAGGCTGGTTTTTCAATTCCTCTAAGAGATTCGAAGAGGTAGGATTGAAGATACAAGATAAAATTATGCAATGCATTTATTTAATCAAGCTAGAAATGGTTCATATCCAACCAGAACGAGCAGTGTCCTCGCAGGATTAATCACAATTATATCAACACCCCTCTCCTTGCTGTGATAAAGCCAACTTATCAATATGTGAAAAATGTTACCAAATGCTACATACTATCCGATTTTGTCGTATTATGCTAGCAAGGACAAATCATAAGGTCTTTATCACTTCCTCTACAAAAGACAATAGATTACTCAGATGGTTGTAGGATTTCATTGCATCAGTAGGGATAAAGTTAATGGTAGTGCAATGGTGTGCCGAAACGATGTCGTACCTGAAGCACCTTAAACTCTGGCACAAGTCGTGAATAGGCTGTGCCTCCAGTTGAAATATAATGATTGTATCCCAACATTAGGTTATTAGTACCACCGGCCTGGTTAGATGGTGAGTAACAACCAATCTATACGAGAAAATTGCACACCATCCCTCGCTCTTCGGCTTCGTTAGGTACATGAAAGGCATAAACCTCCGAATGGGGGCCAATGTGGTGTTATCCACAAGTATTGATATTGACATGTGATAAGCTGGCTCGTCGATCGTAACAAGGAGTAGGGTACATATATACATAAATATATACATATATATTGGGATTAACGAAAAAAGAACAGGGAGGTTCACACACTGAGAGCAAAATCCTAGTCCCGAGGCTATAGCTGGCTCAACCGCTAGGAAAAAGAAAAAATCTAAAAATAAGAGGATCCAACAAGTACAGAGTCATTGCCAGACAACAACATGTGCATGGAAGGAACGTAGGGCGTCGCTTCCATGTGGGTGGTAGAGTTCAGCAGTGCCGAAATACACGTCTGTCGTAGACTTCTCAGCATTTCAAATTTTCACCTTTCTAACCTGTGGGTACGCACGCGACACTCTACTAGGTCCCTTAATAATGAGGACAGCAAACCTTAGTTTCGGGGTATTTCAGGATGAACCGGGGTGGGCTCACCAGCATGGCAATGTAGCTAGTACCTTATCCACAATGTGCATCGTCATACTACAACGTTGGACCGAGCAACTCATTGCCTTGGGTTACTGAGACTGCTGCACTAGTTCGTCGTCGTTTCACTCCATGGCAATGATCCATTGTAAAGTTCTGGACCGCACCAACTATTAGGATTTGAGTTAGAGAACGGTGGGTGGTCCATTGTTTTGGACGAGAGAGGGTCAGTCGATATATCATTGGTCTGTCTTGAGGAGGATGGAGTTGTATATATTTACTCGAGTATGTTGGCCATCTCTGGGGCAGAAAGGGCATAAGGGGGTCGACGTCGGAAGGGGTCCCTGTAATTGCATTTCAGAGTAGTATTAAACATTTAATGAACAGGAGCAAAAATATGGACTGAGCTGCTGACTTCAGTCCATAGGGCTCAGAACATACACAAGTACACATCACACACCTGCTTTGTCTTTTTTGAAGGAGAATGTTCGGTGTTTTGTTCATGCAGCCATAGGGATTGAGCTCGAATTCTGTTAATGTCACTTCTTCACCTCTATTTTGAATGGAAGAAGGTATCACGGGAGAGAGAGAGGATGATAGGTAAATATATATCCATGTCTCAAGCGGTAACGCACCCACAAGATGGGGGTATAAACTCATTTGAGGATCAAGGCAAGAGCAAAGTATGTCGCTGTACCTCAGAGCTGCTTCAATGTCGAAGGATCCTACATTAGAATCTATTCCCTTGTACTCAAACATACTCTTATTGGGATGGGGATGATGTCGGTGTCAGGGTCGGTTGAGCGGAAAAGATTCAAATCTAAAATCACACCTCGGGGAGATGCAATGCACTGCGATGTTGATTTCTAAAGCGATTTCTCTGTGTGTAGTAGTGAGAGAAGGAAGAGTTAGGGTTATGGCTGCAGAACGTTATGAGAAGAGATATATAAATAAGAGGCTAGACCTTGAAATCGAATCCCACGACCATTACATTAGATGGGAATTTTCCTACTACCTAAGATTTGAGAGCACAAAATTACAATATCCATCTAACATTTTGGGGGGGTTATAATAGTAAGTGAAGGAGGAGAGGCGAGAATGGGTGTGATAAGGTTGGAGAAGGTTGAGAAGTCCCGTAGGGGGTATATAATTTAGGGGTGGGAGGGGGAATGTCACACACCTCACGGAACCTTGCTAATGCAAACAAGGTGTTTTCAAAGCTATCACGGGCATATTCCTCCAGTACCTTTGAAGCAGCAGCTCAGACAATCAGGCATTGGGTCGCACATCGCACAACAAATGAATGAATAAATGATCATATGGTACGGGTGAGTGAGCTTACCGTCCTGTCCAAAACGGACGTGTGTCCCCACCAGCCCATTGCATCAGCCACATAAAAATAAGAAGCAGCTTCTGTGCGAGGACCCGCACCAGAACGTGTTGCGCCACCCTAACAAAAACTTAGTTCATTCCAATCCATCACAGAGACACAAAGTGCAAGAAGAAGACATATATGTTGTGAAAGGGGCAGATATAAACTGCAATGCAAAGCAGAGCACCGCCAGAAAGAGAAACCACCACTTACTGAAAACACGAGAAGTGCCGCGGGATCTTCAGCTGCGGCTTTAACACTGAAGCAATAGGAAGTGGGAGATAAAAGGGGGATATCAGAGACAGGAACAAGAGAAGTAGAGTCATATATACACGTACACTTACCCAGCTTCTATGTGATTAAGCAAAAGAGAAGGGACACCAAACCCTTGCTGATATCTATACAACCACCTGATGGGAGAAGCAGGGATGATGGGTTTGTTATTACTAATGAATAATGCTACTGTACCATGCACACAACGATACGAAACTAAGCCATTTTCAGCATCAAGTCGTACAATGAGTAGGAACCATCCATTTAGCAATATACACCAAGAGCAATCAAAGTGAGCTGGCACGTGTTGCTGCTTAAAGTTTCAAGTGTCCACTTTCACAATTTAAGTTCAAACTGCTTACCACGCATTATCATCATCAGCATTCGAATGCCAGCTTGATACAACTGCATGGCCTGAAAATGGAGGGGAAAGGAGTTATGACTCTCTTATTATGGATAGGAAGAAGAACCAACCCCTCATTTCAAATGAAACATAGTTAACTCACCGGGTACCAAAATAAGGTGTGATATTGTTCTCGACATCATGTCCTCACCAATTAGGGAAGGCATATCAATCAACCTGTACCAATCTGTTCATTAGGGTTTATGGGCCATTTAATGCTTCCTAAGATGATGGTACAAGCAAAAGTGCTACAAGCAATCGTATACGTATCCATTCTAAATGTAAGTTGTCAACGATGAATGTTGAGGCTTTAAACTTTTAACCTGGTTTTTATCCCAGAATCAGTGGTTAAAGCAAATGAATTGCGAAACACCAAAAGCACGAACTACCAGAAGAAAAAAAAAATCAGTTTCAAACATCGAGTGAGTGGAAATAAAACGAAACAAAGTAGGTGGCTTATTGCCGTGATTGTACACCAATAGAGTGCTTTGCACAGAAATGAATACCCAAGTCCATGGAATATTTGCACGATATATGATGTTCTTCAAAATCCTAAGGAAATAGGAAACAAGGGAGAGTGGAGGAAGCCACCAGTTAATATGCGGGGGGGCATGGACTACACTGCTACTTGGAAAATACGGCAAAAATGAACAAAGTGGCAAGAAATATGTTAATCTGGGGGGTGGGGGGTGTTGGCCATTGCCCATAATTGAACAAGAAAAAAGCATGACATAAATAGACAAACAGAGCGCGACATGACAATCCGGGTCTAGGCTATACCCCAGCGAGAAGCCAAATGCCTACCATATACAGGTACGTATGCATTTTCATAGGTTAATACAACCTTATACGATGAAGTATTACATCGTTCAACTGATTCGGCGGGTTTTTCTTTTTGCTTTCCTTCCTCTTCAGATTATTTGGGTCTTTTGATGGTGCCCGGAGTAACGACGGCCACCAGTTATCTATGTGCTTACCACTGCTCTGGGGTCTAATAGGCGACGAACTCGAACTCCTTAACCGAGAACCTGGGGTAGCAGAGCCTATACATCGTCTTTCTATCCCTCCTCGTTCCAGGTCGACGATGGCTTGGGGGCTGCCGTTAGCCATGCGGGAGTTAGGCGGTGAGTCGTCTCTCTATATATGTGTTCTGTTTCTGGTTATCGTTCCAGCAATTCCGTTGTTCCGCCCAAAACCCAACCAGTCGCGGTCTTCGTATCTTGATCGGTGATACGAGACTCTTCCAACCGCCAACTGCCGCACGAACAACAAGTAGTGCAGCAGTAAATACCATGTATGTACTATGTTACTGTTAGAGTTTGCAAATTAAGTAATGCACCGTTGGGGGGCCCTATCGCCGTCACGTGATGATTCAATGTTGTGATTGGGACAAGCAGATTGAGTATAATGGTTACAGTTCCAAGAGCATTAGAACGTTCCTAAGGGAACATTAGAACGTTCTTTGGGACCGTTACACGCATGTTCGTTATATTCATAGAAGAGTCGGATAGAATAATTTAACAATTATTCATTCATGACCATTCATTCATCTCATATAAACAACAAGAAGTCACTTCTTGCTATGTTTTAACGGATGGGTTTCCCGGAACGAATTATTCCCGGAAAGTCTGCAGTAGCTGATGCGTGATGCTACATCTTCCTATTTAAGAGTAGTAACCAGTGTTTTCAAAGTGTTTGGGGGCGCTTGTATATATGCGATATGTTACATATACTAGTAAGGGCTGAAAATTGCGATATTTTCATTACAAAATGTCGCAGCGATATATTAAAAACCGGCCCGGTTAATGTAACATCCTGAGAACTTGTAAAGTCAGTCAATAAAAGTATCGCCATCTTGGTTTACATCACACCTTACTGCCATATCAACAATGATTGCTCCCCTCTTCAATCTAACCATTGCACATTGTTCCTACAACTAAGCACTGCCACTCAACATGGAGGTCCACGGCAGCTATCACCTCTGAATAAATGAGAACAATGTCCTCATTTGAGCCGAGTTTCCGAGAACAAAGTGGCCTGCAGTAAGGCAAATTGAACGGAATCATGGCACAATACAGTTTTTAGTCTTGCGGGATAATCATTCTCTCTCTGCCATTTGACCTCCATCTTGTGCCTGTACTACCGCTTCACCACTTCATTTGCATTCTTATTACTCAAGTTGGCGATGAGCCTCAGATGATAGATTTTTTTGTTGTTGAAAAGTTGATGGTGATGGGTCCGTAACTCACCGGGGAGGACTGGTGTAAACTCTTGAGAAGTTAAACAAAGTAATACGTGAGTGGTGCCGTTCTGAGGATACCGCCATTTGTCTGTGTGGAGTGTAGCAAGAGCGTGCCATGAGTCTTAATGAAATGCAAACTCGGATGAGGGAGTTAAAAGAAGGGTTGATGTTGATAGGCCCGTGGCTCACCACCTGGGAGGACTGGTGTAAACTTGAGAGGTTAAATAAAGCAATACGTGAGTGGTGCCACTCTGAGGATACCGCCATTTGTCTGTTTGGGCTGTGGCGAGAGCGTACCATGAGTCTGTCTGAAATGCGAAGAATGCATAATTACAGCACTGCTTTTCTTGCAATAGAAAAATACTTCGATAACCCAATTCCTTTTCTAGGTGGTTCGGACATATATAGAGGGGTTACGGACGTAGAAGGAATAAGGGGGAGCCTGTATCGGTCATTATTGGAACTGTCTGAGTTAGAAGAAAAAGTTGTGGGAAATGCCTTTCGAAAAGATAGCCGTATTAGGAGAGACCCCCTACCAATAATGGGGAGTAATCAGTGGCTTCTCATTGATTGGGATAACATTATAGACTCGCAGTCGAACTGCATTCCACCGTATTATTGCTTGAAATTTGCCGTGCCAAAGGGACTTAAGGTTGTTCTTGCCCGCAGTTATCCAGTAAGGGGTTCTTTAAGGGGGCGAATAAAAAGAACCTGCAAGGCTGTTGGTAGGGCTGCTGCATTGGGAATGAGTGGCTTGATATTATACGATCACAGCCGAAGCATTGTGGTACAAGTTTTGGATTCCTTTGTTTGTGCACTCCAAGAGCAGAAGGAAGGAGAGTTTGAATCACCATTGGAAATTTTATCAATTCCCATTGCTGGTGAAGGATTTAAGAGTAATGAAGCAATTGCCATGAGATTAAGGGATGTTCTGCGCAGCTTGGGACACCAATTTGTTCTTGGTAAACTGCGTAGTTTGAAGTACCTTAATATGGGTTGTGTGACATCGGAAAACGATGCGAATGGTTTCGGCTTGATGAAAGTACCATATGGTTGCCCCAACTTGCAAGTATTGGAGCTGGGGTGGCATTCAGGATTAGAGAACCCACTGAAATTTCAATGGCCAGATAATGTTTGTGGCCCGCATAACTGCCTCGATTTCAGCGATATTGACCCCTTTCCTGTAGGGAAAGCGTTTCCCCGGGTGACTGGTATACATGGTGATTTGGAGTCTTTCGATAGCAAACGATTTGTTACGTTTATGAAAAAGGGCTTGTTTCCATCCTTGAGGGTGTTGATGTGTAATGGTCAAATGTTGGAGAAGGGGATGGCAGGTGCGCTTGCTATTAGCTGCCCTGCTTTACGGTTTCTTCAAATTGACATGAGTGATCTTGGCACCAATGGCCATGCTGATTGGTGTGATTTGCTAAAGCGGTTATTTGTCCTAGTAATGAATTGTTTCAAGCGCCCGCAAACGATATTCGAGACTGGTTCATGTCCAGAATGTTGTGAGCTGAGGGTACTGACCATTGTGTACAAGGACCTGTGCAAGGACTGGTATCATGATTTACTGTTGTGGCTTGAAGAACTTCTGAATATTATTGATATATGTCTGCCAAAGCTTGCGTCCCTCAATGTCATCTTTGTGAAAACCTACCATAACTCATCCACTGAAGTTGAACGTAGAGGCAATCTAAAATATCGCTTCAGGCAGAAATCGGTTGATTTGAGATTTTGCTTATTTAGGTGATTCGGAGCCCAACAGTTTAATTCGCACTTTTAGAAGACATATAGTTTGCGAGAGATATGTTACGCCTCAGCTATTTGCGACGTGGACAATAATGGCTTGTTGTTGGGGTAGAGGATAACATCCGGATGTTATGCATATGCAAGGTGCCTCCATTGTAAATAGGGATTATTGTTGGGCTTGTGTGGGCAGCATTCAAGGTATTTTCATTGTGTGCAGCTGAGGTTACGGGCTTCTGCGTGTGTGATTATTTCTATATTTGCAGTGGTTATAGAGTATAAAGAATTGTTCCATTTGAATGCACGTCGTAGATGATGATTTGATTTGATCGAGTCTCTATCTCACTCTCTGTAATATCCAATAAAAGTGAATCATCATTGATTCAATGTAATCAACGTGACAGGATACTGAATGTGTGGAACACCTTGTGCAAGGTTGACAGTAGGGGGAGAATAGTCCAACAGAATTTCATCCATTTACTCTAATTACAGTTTGAAGTCCACGACCTTCTTTCAACCCCACCGCCCAAAAATGTACTAAAGACCAAGAAAGCACACGAGTGTGCTGCTGAGTGGCGTGTGACATATCCTTTTTATTATTTTGGAATCCAGAGCTTATAGTATTCCCTTCAAAGTG
>PJEL010004867.1_pt1 | contig 10964 bp, 9 predicted proteins | sample 1853271 | NCBI WGS metagenome assembly PJEL01 (sample SAMN08108733, study PRJNA415343) | Invertebrate metagenome, whole genome shotgun sequencing project. | host: Globobulimina | place: Sweden: Gullmar Fjord | collected 2015-08 | reverse complement strand
TGGCTGGAGGCTAACCAGTTAAGCGGGAGTATCCCGCCGGAGCTTGGAAATCTCTCGAGCTTGCAGGTTCTGAGGCTGTTCTCGAACCAGCTGAGCGGGAGCATCCCGCCTGAGATTGGGAGCCTCTCGAAACTGCAGGAACTACGGTTGGAGGACAACCAGTTGAGCGGGAGCATCCCGCCTGAGCTTGGGAGCCTCTCGAACTTGCAAGAACTGCGGCTGGAGGACAACCAGTTGAGCGGGAGTCTCCCGCCGGAGCTTGGAAATCTCTCAAACTTGCAGGAACTATGGCTGCACTACAACCAGCTGAACGGGAGTATCTCGCCGGAGCTTGGAAATCTCTCAAACTTGCAGCGCCTATACCTGAGCCGCAACCAGCTGAGCGGGAATATCCCGCCGGAGATTGGGAATCTCTCGAGCTTGCAGGAACTATGGCTGGACTTGAACCAGCTGAGCGGGATCATCCCGCCTGAGCTTGGCAGGCTCTCGAACTTGCAGGAACTACGGCTGAACCGCAACCAGTTGAGCGGGAGTATCCCGCCGGAGCTTGGGAGCCTCTCGAACTTGCAGAAACTACGGTTGGAGGCCAACCAGTTGAGCGGGAAAATCCCGCCAGAGCTTAGGAGACTCTCGAGCCTGTACTCCAACAACTCCAGGATTGGCTACAACGCATTGTGGACAGACGACCTTTTTTTACAGGTTTTTCTCAACTCGAAGGAAGCCAACTGGGACAGGACTCAAACGATCGCGCCTGCCGACCTGGCCATTGACTCGACAACCTCAACGTCGGTAAGCCTTAGCTGGACTCCACCGTTCTACACCCGCAACACAGGAGGGTACATCGTCACTGTGAACGACCTCTCAGGCGCTCGAATCTTCGCCAATAAAATAGAGCCCGATAACACCTCGGCATGGTCGGTGGGAACGACGGACGAGACCACTACGATCTACACAGTGACGGACAAGACCACAACCCACTACACAGTGGATGGCATTGACCTACGCCATTCTTACCTATTCGAAGTGCAAATGTTCACGAATCCGCACGCCAGCAACCTGAACACCGTCGTCAGTAATCCAGTATCGATCCAGTATCAACCCAGGGTACGACGCCCCAGTAGGCGATGGCGGCCCGGTAGCTAGAGGCCCGGCCGGAAAGTCCATCTCGGCTGCAAATCGCGAATGAGACAAGAGCTGCACTTTCGCAAGTCCTTGAAGTAGAGGAACTACGAATTCTGGCGTAGCGTCGAACGCACTTGCGATTGGCAGCTGGTGCGCGATGAAACTGCCGGAAAGTATCAGACCGACTTTCTCCGGGTTCTTGCTGCAACCAAAGAGATTGCATGACCAGCGAACACTAGCCTGCAATTGTTAGATTGTCAGCCCCCTTTTTGCGCTGGCACCCTTTTTGTGGAGGACACAGACATAGGCGTTTTCTTGTCCTGCCCACCATACACCTGCCGCGTGAAACCAGGCCTCTCTGATCTCGTACGTCCCTTAGAGCCGTTCGTGAACAAAAGCGTCACCGCTTGTTGCACTGGTCACCCCTCGGGTCGATGTGGACTCTGATGACAAGGAGGAATACTTCTTATGCCGTTACTGATTCGCGATCTTCGAACCTACGCGATTCTTGGGGTGCTGCTCGCATTCACAACAGTGGTATGCACCCCAACTCCGGTGTCCGCGCAGACGGCTCCCCGCCGTGCTTGGATGCGAGTAGACAACCGAGCCTTCAATCCGACAGACTACCGGTTCCTCGAGACCGCTCAGCTCACCGGTTCGGTCGGTCCGGTTTACAGCCTTGCCTGGTCACCGGACAACAGCATGCTGGCCTCTGCAGGATACCAGCAGGCTATGATCTGGAATCCCGCCACCGGGCTGAACCTTGCCAGTTTGACTGGCCATAGAAGCTACATTTGGGGTATGGCATGGTCTCCCGACGGTGAGCTGTTGGCTACCGCCAGTTCGGATGGCACGGTCAAACTCTGGGACGCAGATACGCACAACGAATTGGCCTCGTGGTCGACCGGTTGGGCGATGTGTGTCGCGTGGTCACCCGAGGGAGACCGTCTAGCCGTTGGAACCCGTTTGGGCAAAGCGCAGATATGGGACGTGGCTTCTCGCACCCTCATTCACGAAATGACCGGGCACGACTGGATCGTCAGCGCCGCCTGGTCCAGCCACGGTGATACCCTCGCCATCGGCGACTTGTTGGGTCGCATCGTGCTGTGGGACCCTGCCACTGCAACGCAACTCAAGGTGCTGCAGACCTCCGCTGGCAGGAATGACGCCAACGGACTGGCCTGGTCACCGGACAACAGCATGCTGGCTTCGGCACACCAGGACGGCAGCGTGTGGCTGTGGGACGGTGAGACCGGTGAAGCGTTGCGTTCTGAGACAGCGCACAACGGCTGGGCGAGAGGTGTCGCGTTCTCACCCGGCAACCGCCTGCTCGTGACAACGGGGGCTGATGCAACCGCCGCCGTGTGGTCGATGGAAACTTTCGAGCTTCTGGAGCGCCTTCGTTGCCCTCTTTTGCCATTGTGGAGTGTGGCCTGGTCTCCCGACGGTTACTATTTTGCGCTCGGCGGCGGAAGGTACGAGTCAAGCTGGCCGAGTGGCAAAATCTTCGTCTGGCAGGTGATCGGACCACCCCCATAAAACCGCAAACGGCCGTCGCATCTGTGGCGGATGGGTGCTGGCGGATGGTGCTGGCGGATGGATGCCACACACAGCAAGTGTCACGAAGATGAACCGTATTGTCCTACACATCTTCATTTCGTTGTGACTGGGACCAACCAGTAATTCTCGTGTTTTAGCGGTTGAAAACGCCTTGTCAAAAGGTACCACGTTAACCATTTCACAATTTCACAATTTCACAATTTCACCATTGTGGGATCGCATGTTTCCCACCGGTTCCGGTATACGGTAAGATACATACATAGCAAAAACGGAGGTTCAGGATGCGTGCGATATTGTTGATTTTATCTCTTGTATCTGTAGCGCTTTCGGCTCCTGCTCAGCAGCCGGTTGGGGAGCAGTTTTTGGTATCTACCCCGCCGGACATGCTGGACTCGAGGGATCCGGCGATTGCCGTTGCGCGATCGGGTAAGTTCACCGTCATCTGGGCAGGAACCTATCTCGACACGTCGGCCAAAAAATGTGTGTTCGCACGAAGCTTCAATCATCGAGGGCTACCAACCAGCGATCGATTTGTGGTCAATACGTCGACGAATTTTAGTTGTAGAGCCAACCCCAGGATCGCCATGGATCATTGGGGAAATTCAGTCATCGTCTGGGCCGGAGGCGCCCAGGAATCGCTATTATACTTCCAGCGTTACAATGATAATGGGGTGCCTGTGGGTGATGAAACCAAGGTTTCGGACCTCAGGATCGGCGCTTCGAAACCGCTCGATGTCGCCATGGACCTTGATGGACGCTTCGTGGTGGTCTGGGATACGACGGTCTCGCCCGGCTCCGATACCGACTCCTACGCGATCATTGCACAGCGTTTCTCGGTGAATGGCGAACCAGTGGGTGACGAATTTCAGGTCAACGATTACACCACCGATGCCCAGGTTCAGCCCAAGGTAGCTATGGATGATGTGGGCAACTTCGTGGTCGTATGGCGCAGCACGGGCTCGCCGGGCACTGACAATTCGACGTACAGCGTTCAGGCGCGAATTTTCAACTTCGACGGGCCCGGCTTCGCCGAACCGCAGTTTCAGGTGAATCAGTTGATTTCCCTAGATCAGGAGGATCCTGCAGTGGCAATGGGCCGCACTGGCAGCTTCGTAGTGGCATGGGCAAGCAATGTGGACGGCGGCGACCAGGGAATTATGGCCCGGGCCTTCGCCGCTGACGGTACACCTGCCGGGAATGAGTACCGGGTTGATGCATGGCCGTGGGGCCAGTTTCTTCAGCAAGACGCTCCGGCCGTCGTCCTGACGGAGCCAGGAGATTCTTACTTCGCGTGGTGGACCCACGCAACTTTGACCGGTGACGACCCTCTGGACTCCATTGCAGGCAGGGAGTTTGTGACAGGACGCGAGCCTTCGCCGCAGTTCCAGGTCAATACCGTGATCGACGAGTACTTCGACGATCCAGACATCGCGGCTAGCGCGGCCGGGGGCTATGTCGTCACGTGGTGGTCATGGGAGGGCATCCACGCCCGCCGATATTCTTCGCCATACCTCATCTTCGAAGACGGCTTCGAATCAGGTGATATCGACGGTTGGCAGTAGGGTGGTACCTTTCGGGCCCGTGCACCCCACCCTGATCCGACCTTCTCGCCAATATCCTATCCACTGGCGCCGATTCGATCCGTATCGCTCCTGAACCGTCTTCATTTCATCGTTTCTTTGGAACCGATGGACCACTGCGCGCTGCGCGCTTATGCTCGTATCATGAGGATGCACGCCGGACTCGCTGCGATGGCCGTTATCGCAACCACTTTGACTGCGTGCCACGAAGCGGCGCTACAACCCGTAGAGCTTCTTCCACCGGAAGTATGTAACTGGACCACAGGTCAGCCGATTTCGTTTTCGCCGCCGCCGGATTCGTGGAAGCGGTCCCGTTACCAGAACGGCGGCGCAGAAGGCGTTGACTTCGTGCTGGCCGGCTCAAACGGGGAACAGATCTATATCGCGGAGCGTTTCTTCCTCGGCAGGCGCGATCGCTGTAAAAACATGAAAGAGATCCTCGACAACCTCGAAAACCTCGATCGAAAGGATTTTGCAACGGCCATTCAGAAGGCGCGCTTGTATACGAGCCAACCATACAGCTCCGAAGAGGAACGCTCGATAGCGTTCGTGAACGAATTTTTGAGTAGCGCCAGTCAAGCCTTTAGAAGCGGTGACAAATTTTTGGCTCGAGCGGATTTGTTACGAGCGCTCAAACGGGCTTCCACGATACATTTCACCGTCGAAGAAACGGTCGACAAGGTGCTGTTCACCCGCGAGAGAAACGGGGTCTACCCAGCTCTCAAAGTTGACGAGCCCGTGCAAATCGAGGTGGCGGGTGTGAGGGCATTGGCCGTAAGTTTCACCTTCAACGGACACAGCTTGCCGATGGTCGGACGCCGAATCTACGCGGTAGAAAACAACCGTATGTTCGAATTCGGTTTTCAGGGTCTCGAAGAAAACCTGCCGCTTTTTGAACGCATCATCGAATCGACGACTTTTCCTCCTGGAGTCTGCGAACATTGAGGCGATGCATCCTAGCCCGCATATCTCACCAATCTTCTACTGCGGCCGGCGATGCACCGCACCCAGTTGCATTTTCTCCCATCGGGAGGTAGCCGAGAGAAACCGGACGGAGATTGATGGCTGCATCGGAATCCACCTGGAGACCTGGGATCGATTGAGCCACGACCACCGCCGGAGCTTCTTGTTCGCACTCAACCAGGGAAATCTACTCGTCGTTCGCATGGAGATGGGTCGATATGCTGATATGGCGCCGGCATATGAAACGCTGCTATCTTCCCTGAAGATTCGCAGCGCGCCAGCGCTGCGGTAGCGTTAAGAGGCCGGCCTTCGGCTCCCGAGAGGACCAACATGAGTCAAATTGACGAAATTGCATCGCGGATCAGGAAATTTGCAAGCGACCGGGATTGGAATCAATTCCATTCGCCCAAAAACCTGGCAATGGCCTTAAGTGTAGAAGCCGCAGAATTGCTTGAGCACTTCCAGTGGTTAACCGAAGAGCAGAGCCGCAACCTGTCCGCGGAGAAACTGAACGAAGTCGAAGAAGAAATCGCTGATGTCTTCAACTATTTGGTGCGCATCGCGGACATACTCGATATTGACCTATTGGCCGCCGCGACCAAGAAAATCGAAGTGAATGAGATGAAGTATCCAATCAGCAGAGCCAAGGGCAATGCAACAAAATATACGGAGTTTGACAAGTGAACCGACCCCAGCATCAGCCTTGATACGAAGTCCGTCTCCGCCCCAATAACCCTGGTATCATCGATTTCCATGAACAGAGACAAATCCCTGTCCTTCGACAGCATCGCTCTTCTGCGATCCCACCAGCAGCTCCCCGCATTCATGAACTACCTGATTTCAGACCTCACTGAGCTCGCCGGTCTCGGTGCGGCAGTGCAGGATCTTGTGAGCGACATCTCTATTCCGGTCAGCCCTGTGGATCGCGATCCGCTCGCTGGTTTCGAGGCCTTCATGGCGCGAAAGAAACCCGGCCTGGTCGGCATTTCCGCCTTCACCTGTGGCGCGAAATCGGCGCAGGCCTACGCCGAAGTCGCCAAGCGATACGGCGCTTATGTAGTACTCGGTGGCTACCACCCGTCAGCCCTTCCCGATGAGGTGCTTTCGTGTCCTGACATCGACGCTGTGGTACGAGGCGAAGGCGAAGCGACCTTTCGGGATCTGGTGCAACACGGCCCGTCGAAAGATGTCCTCGGGCTCTCCTTCAAAGCCAACGGCACGGTCGTCCATGCAGGGGAAAGGCCCGTGATCGAAAACCTCGACACCCTGCCCCTACCTAACCGGGCTCTGCGGCCGAAGCGTTTCGGCCGGGTTGGCGACGATTATCACGTGGATTCCGTCTACACATCCAGGGGTTGCCGCGCACGGTGCACGTTTTGCGCGAATCATCTGGTCGGCAAGCAATGGCGGGAGCGCAGTCAAAACAATGTCATTGAAGAACTCGAGTCCATCAAGCCCGGGTCGATTCGCCGGCCGAAGCTGATCAAGCTCTGGGATCCCAACTTCATGACCGATATCCAACGAACCGCGGATCTGTGTCAAGCGATCATCGATGCGGATCTCCACCTGCGGTTCCGCTTCGTCGCCGAAACTCGATTAGGTGACATTCACCGCGGACGGGACATTCTCGAGCTGATGGCCAAGGCAGGATTCATTCGCCTCGGTACCGGGATCGAGAGTCCAAACGCAGAAACGCTTCGCCTGGTAAAAAAGGGAAGCTCAGGCTCTGCAACAGAGGCGGCAGATCTTCTCAGAGCCCACGGGATCACCCTGGAAAAGTTCTACATTATCGGTCTTCCGAATGAAGGAGAGGAGGATTTTCTCCGGTACGCAGATGCGGCCACCGACGGTGGCGCGTGGAAGCAGAATGCCCATTTCTTCGTCCTGACGCCTTATCCGGGAACGGTGACATACGACGAACTCGAGAAGGAAGGACAGATCACCTCTAAGGACTGGGACCTTTACAACAATTACATGGCGACAATCGAGCCAGCAGGTATTCCGCAGCTCAGACTGCAAGCCCTCCAGGCTGCAGTGACGATGCGCTACTCGGTGATCAAACGATTTCAAAGGGGAGTTCCGTTCCGCAAGCTCGTATTCAAACTTTTTACGGTCATGATGGCGCTGACCAAAGCGGTGCAACAACAACGAGGATTCTCACGGGACGATCAAATCGAGTGCATGTGGACCGCAATCGAACTCATTGGGGAGATCGGTAACAGGCCAATTTCCGGCAAGGCTCGGTTTCTCGATTCACTGCAGTTCAAAGTGTACCGAAAGGGCCAACGGCCACTGATTTTCAGCCAAAGCCGCAGAAACGGTCAGGAACATGCAGCCTGCTCCGCCGAGGAGGTCCCTGGTGGCGTGACGTTCCATGTTTCGCTTGATGAACTGTTCGCGATGGCCGAGGGCATCAACCTGCGCAAGGGTGGACACGACGTACTCACCCTTCGCCTCAGTCCGCTCTCAATGACGGCGCAATCGATAGCCGGCACAGTTGGCTTGCTCGCCAAGATCGGCTGTGTCGGATTGAGGACGGTAGGCTTTCATTTCGGCCGGATCCTGAGGCCCGCAGAGATTCTGCCACATCCCAAAGATGCGAAGACGAGCGAAGACCATGCCGCCGCTCAAAACCCGCTCGACGGCGCCTAACCCGCAGTCGACGACCATTGCAGAGAAATGCCGGTCAACCGCACCTTTTGACTTGTACATTCTCCAAGAACGCGCGATCATGCTTCCCCTGAGGCCCAAGAATGACCCACCCACCCCATCAACCGCTTCCGATAAACGACGAGATGAGCAATTTCATTGCTTTACATCAGCGCATTGCGCCTCATACCGCAGGAGATGAGCTCGGTGAGATTGAGGTCTATGGAACAAGCCGTTTCTTAAATGGCGAGGCCGGTGGCGATCACATCGTTTATCTCAACTTCGACAAGCGCTTCGACCTCAATCGCCGTGCAGAAGAAGCACAAGCGAAAGGCGACGAGGATTTGGCAGCCAAGATCCTGCGCAACCGGCATCGTCTCGGCGTGCTTTTGGCGGATGTAGCTGGGCACAAACTCACCGATGCATTGGTCACCGCCATGTTGCACCAAGCCTTTCTCACCGGCGTACTATACGAACTCGACATCTACGGTGAGGTTACGACGCATCTTTTCGAGAATCTCAATACACGTTTTCAGAAATCCACCAGCATTGAGCGTTATGTCACCCTCATCTACGGCGAAATCTCCGATACCGGAAATTTTCGCTTCATCTTGGCCGGACATCCGCCACCAATGGTCTTTTCCAACGAATACGAACAATTCGTCAATATCTCAAAGGGACGATTGAAAACGTTTTACCCCCTTGGCATGTTCCCATCAGAAGACGATGTCGACGCATCACGCAACCTCGGGGCGCTGCGTTACAAGCCGAGATACACGGTCAACGAAGTCAATCTTATGAGCCCCGGCGACATCATGATCCTGTTTTCTGATGGACTCTCGGAGCACTGCCGGAACGACGATGAAAATTTCGTCAACGTACACCTTCAAGACGTCGTGCGCTCAGTCAAAGAGGGTTCTGCGAAGGATATTCAACAACGAATTCTCAGCGAAATGGCGGATTTCGCTACCTTTGATGACGATACAACTATCGTCGTCATCAAACGGCGGTAATAGCCCGCATTTGAATACTCTTTCCGGTCCTGGTGACGAACGCTTCTGAGAAGAACGTAACGACTTCGGTCAGTAAACGTCCAGGTCATTGGCAAAAACCACCTCACCGTCGAAGTGTAGCCGGACCTCAGAGAGTAATTGCTCTTTGGTGGCGCCCCAGAGGAGTTGGTGATAGAGGATAAGCAGTTTGGGCTCTGCTCTGGCGGCGAGTTCGCCCAGCTCAACTGCCGAGGTATGAGCTGCTTTGTGGTAAATCTGCCATTCGGGCGCTCGGCGGTCAAGACCAGATTTTGCGTACACCTCATGAATCAGCACGTCACACCCATTACACGCTTCGACAACGGTGTCAGTAGCGCTCGTATCTCCGGAGATCACAATAGAACGATTGCTGGTCTCGAATCTGTAAGCGAATGAGTGCTCCCACTCTCCATGTTGCACCGGGAAGGCAATCACTCTTACAAAGTCGTCCTCGTAGATCTTCCCTGGCACGGCCTCGTGCACATTGACCTCGATTCCAGCCCCGTTTTGCGGCTGGCGTCCATGCAGTCGCAGATCGATGTCCTGAACATAAGCCGCGAGAAGATGGTCGGTCATTGCAGCCAGGCCGGGCGGTCCCCATGCCTCCAAAGGCTCGTCCCTGCCGAGTACCCAAGGGGTGAGAATGAGGTCGGCCAAACCGGCGGTGTGGTCGGAGTGAAGATGAGTAACGAAAAGTCTGGTTAATGCCTCCATCTGCATAGCTTCAACCCCAGCGCGCTGGGCCGCTGTCACCCTCCTGACGATGCCTGGGCCGCAGTCCACGATATAGGGCCTGCCGCCGGCCACGATGGCCACGGCCGATCCAGATCTGTCTGGCTCCGCATTGGGGGTACCGGTACCGAGCATGACAACGAGAGTATCGTCAGGACTGTAGTGAGATCCAGTGCTTGCACACGAACATACGAATACGCAATAGCACGCAAAAAAGATGGCCCGGTATTTGATCATGATTCCCTAATCCTCTTCGGTTCTACTCTACCAGGTTGAGAGAGGCTAAAAAGGACTCGGCGGTGGACTATTCAGTGCGCTGGCGGACCGAGCTGGTGCCGTCGAATCGCAGGGTGATGACGCGATCAACCAGACCATCATCATCACGGGCGAATTGAAACCGTAAGGCGTCGTATCCTTCGAATCGAAAGAGATCGTCTCCCATAAATACCAACGGGTACTTCGATCTGGCATTACGCTCGTAGACCAATACCGTATCGTCGGCCACTGCAAAACGGCGGTTCTCGAACGTACCTTCATAATCTTCGAGCTTCGCTCCCGCCGGTTGGGTGATGTCATCGATCTTCGGTGGATTCTGATCATCTGCTTCACCGATTGCTGCAAGACCGCACGAGACAAAGAGAATGCCCGCAATCAACTTCACACGATTCGTATCTGGTGACATTACTGTTCCTCCTGTGCTCATTGGAATTTTCGGTAGGCGGCTTCATGAAGCCGCATGATGATCGCATCACGATGCACCCCTGAAGAAGGGAGTGGACTCTTGGTAATGGGGCGAAAACCTATCTTGCGGTACACACGTTTCGCGGCCGTGAGATCGGGATGGGTACGCAGATATAGAGTCGGTGCACCTGATTTGAGCGCTCGTTCGACCGCTGCAACAACCAGTGCACTGCCGATTCCTCGATTTCGGTTGGCGGGCGCTACCACCATCTTGGCCAGCTCCAATTCACCCGAAGGATGTCGAACTACGGCGCAGGTGCCGACAACCTTCCCCGAAGACACGGCAAAAAGGATAAAACCGCCTCGTTTGATGATGCGTGCGTTCGGGTCGGCGAGTAATAGAGCATCGTGCTCCTCGATCCGAAAGTGGGTGCTCAGCCACTGTTCGTTGAGGGCTCGAAAGTGTTTCTTGTATGCCGGACGGTAATCTACGATTTCAAAATCGGGGCGCGCTGCCAATTTGAAATGCTTGTGAAAACGTTGACCGAGGCTCTGTCTCGCGAGGGCTGTCTCGAGTTTCTCGAGGTCTTTTACGAGATCAACCCCGGCTTCGGCCATCAATGCTTCGCCGACCGATCGAATACCC
>PJEL010004866.1_pt1 | contig 10966 bp, 9 predicted proteins | sample 1853271 | NCBI WGS metagenome assembly PJEL01 (sample SAMN08108733, study PRJNA415343) | Invertebrate metagenome, whole genome shotgun sequencing project. | host: Globobulimina | place: Sweden: Gullmar Fjord | collected 2015-08 | reverse complement strand
GGCGATGTTGACATCGTCGTCCATCTGCTGAAAGAAATCCCCGTTCGCCTGCCCGAACAGGTTCGGCTCGTCGGTGTCAGCGAGCGGATAACGCCCTTCGATGCCTTTATTTCCCGAGAATACACCATGATTGACGAGCTTCCCGACGGAGCGCGCATCGGCGTCAGTCACCTGAGGCAAAAAGCTCAGCTCGCGCTCTACCGCTTCGACCTCGATCCCGTCGAGATCCACGGTTCGGTCGATAGCCGGCTCCAGCAGATGGAAAGCCAAAATCTGGCGGGCATTCTGATCAGCGCCGAGAGCCTCGAACGGGTCGGCATGCAGGATCAAGCGAACGAGATCGTGACGGAGGACGTCATGCTGCCTTCGCCGGGCCAGGGCTGCCTGGGCTACCTGGCGCTCACCGACAACGCGGCGGCCGCCCAGCTCATGGCCCCTCTGACGGATATGACGAGCCGCTGCGAGGCCATGGCCGAACGGGCTTTTCTCGATCATCTCGGGGGCAATCCGGAGATCGCGATCGGCGCCCGCGCCGCCATGGATTCTCAGAGCATGATCGTCGAGGGGATCCTCGCCAGCCACGACGGCAGCTGCTATATCCGCGATGCCATCCAGGGGCCGTCCGATCTCGCGACGACGCTGGGCGCCAAGCTGGCCGAGCTGCTTCTCGTCCTTGGAGACGACCAGCTGCAGACCCTCGTCGAGCCGGTCGCCTGACCGCCCCTTCGCCACATCCTGCCCTTGGCTCGCCCGGCACACGGTGCTAGACTGCCGCCGGTCCAATCTCCCGGGGAGGCAAAGGTATGCTCGATCGTAAATTCATCCGCCAAAGCCCTGATACGGTTCGCGAGGCAGCAAAGAACAAGCGGGAATCCGCCGATGTCGATGGCTTCCTTGCAATCGACACCGAACATCTCGCGCTGCTCCGAGAGGTCGAAGAACTCAAGGCCGAGCGCAACGCGGCGAGCGAGTCGATCAACAAGATGAAGCAGGCGGGCGAAGACGCGTCCGAGGCCATCGCTGCGACCCGCGAGCTGTCGAGCAGGATAAAGGACAGGGACGCGCGCAGGCTCGAACTCGAAGCGACGCTCCGCGAACTGCAGCTCGCCATTCCGAATATCCCGCACGAATCGGTGCCGGTCGGGACGGAAGAGGACAACGCCTTCGTGCGCGACTGGGGCGAGAAACCCGCCGCCGACTTCGAGCGCAAACCCCACTGGGAGATTGCCGAAGAATTGGGGCTCCTTGACCTGGCCCGCGGCGCGAAGGTCGCGGGGAGCGGCTTCCCGCTGTTCACGGGCGACGGCGCCCGCTTACAGCGCGCGCTTGTTAATTTTATGCTCGACATCCACAGGGAGGACGGCTTCACGGAAATTCTGCCGCCGCTCCTCGTCAATAATGCCGCGGCGACGGGCACAGGGCAGTTGCCGAAGAGCGCCGATCAGATGTACCACGCGGATGTCGACGATCTCTGGCTGATCCCGACGTCGGAAGTGCCCGTTACGAACATGCATGCGGGGGAGATCTTGGAAGCGGCTCAGTTACCGCTCTTCTACACGGCCTACACCCCCTGCTTCCGCAGGGAGGCCGGCGCGCACGGCAAGGACACGCGCGGCATGCTGCGCGTCCATCAGTTCGACAAGGTCGAGATGGTGAAGTTCGTCGCCCCCGAGACGAGCTACGATGAGCTCGAAACGCTCGTTGCCCAGGCGGAGAAGATTCTTCAGCGGCTGGAGGTCCCCTACAGGGTGATGACCCTGGCGACGGGCGATCTCTCGTTCGCCGCGGCCAAGTGCTACGACTTGGAGATGTGGTCCAGCGGCGTCGAGCGATGGCTCGAGATCTCGAGCTGCAGCAACTTCGAAGATTTCCAGGCCCGGCGGGCGGGGATCCGCTTCAGGCCGGGCAAGGGCGAAAAACCAACTTTTGTTCACACGCTCAACGGCAGCGGCGTCGCGCTGGCGCGCCTGTTCGCGACCCTGCTGGAAAACGGTCAGACCCCAACGGGCAAGGTGCGGCTGCCTGCCGCGCTTCAGCCCTACATGGGCGGTCAGGAATTCCTGACCCGCTAGGAGGTGTATCCTGTCGCCCCGATTCTCTCTGTCGAGCGAGCGGATCCGCTTCCTGCTGCGGCTGTACATCTTTCTCGCGAGCTTGATCGTTCTGCTCGTCGCGGTTCTCTACACGCGGCATCTCAACGAACGCGCGCGCGCTGAATCCAACTTCAGCGTCCGGGCGACGAGCGAGATGCTCGCCCTCGCGCTCCAGTTCGAGGATGACGATCGCTTCTATGACAGGCTCAGGCCGATCCTCGACAGAATCTCGGTCGAAGCGCCCTTTCCGATTATCATCATCGACAGCGCGGGGCGGCCTATCTGGTGGAAGGTCACAGACTTCAAGTCCCACAAGGATTACGGATTCGCCAAGCTGCAATCGTTTCAGTTGACGAGCCCTCCCGACGAAAACGTCGCCGGCCTCATGCGGATGGCGGCGGAGTTCCGCAGCGCCAAACGGAGCATGGTCTTCTATTATCCCGAGGCGCCATCGACCATTCAGGGATATGTCTGTTACGGGGAGAGCGATCTGGCGCGCCGACTGGGCAGTGCGATCATTATCCAGTTGTTGATGCTGTTTGTCTTCTTTGTCGTCGGTGTGCTCGGCTTCTTCCTCATGAAGCGTTACGAGCAGGAGTCGATCTGGGTTGGCATGGCCAAGGAGACGGCGCATCAGATGGGAACCCCGCTCACGAGCCTTCTTGGCTGGATTCAACTCAGCGAGAGCCGGCTCGAAGATGATGAGTTGGAACTGGCTGAGGGGCCCCGCCGTTCCTTCCAGGAGGCGATGAGCATGATGGCCGCCGACGTCGAGCGGCTGGAGAAGGTGTCCGCCCGATTCAACAACATTGGCGGCTCTCCCATTCTGAAGAGGGGCGACCTCAGACCGATCGTCCAATATACGGCGGCCTACTACCGCAGCAGACTGCCCCAGCGTAAAGTGACGGTGGAGATTCGGGAGCAGTACGACGAAGTGCCGATGGTCAAAATCCACTCGGAGCTCATCGAGTGGGTCATCGAGAATCTGATCAAGAACGGCCTCGATTCGATTGACAAGGAGCAGGGTGTCATCTCACTTTCCCTCAGCTACAACACAACCGAGGGAACGGTCGATCTGCATGTCCGCGACAACGGCATTGGGATGAGCCCCTCTCAGAAGCGCAAGATCTTCCGTCCCGGCTATTCATCCAAGAGCGCCGGCTGGGGGCTTGGACTCACGCTCAGCCGCCGGGTCGTCGAGGAGTACCACGGCGGCAGCCTCAAACTGCTCGACACGCACGAGGGCCACGGCTCCTGCTTCGTCGTTCGCCTGCCCGTCTAATCGGCCGGCAACACTGATTTAAGTTACAGGAAAGGATCTCATGAGTCCCATCGAACGTCAGCGCATTCTCTGGGTGGACGATCAGATCGATCTGCTCAAACCCCATCTTCTCTTTCTCGAGGAGAAAGGGTACACGGTCACCGGGGTTCCGAACGGCGACGACGCCATCGCCCTGCTCGAGAAGGAGCCCTTCGACGTCCTCCTGCTCGACGAGATGATGCCGGGGAAGAACGGCCTGGAGACGCTCATCGAGGTGCGCGCCATCCGGCAGGACATTCCCATCATCATGATCACGAAGAGCGAGGAGGAGGATCTGATGAACAAGGCCCTGGGCTATTCGGTCCAGGACTTCCTTGTCAAACCCGTAAATCCCGCGCAGATCTTCTCCGCGATCAAGCGCCTCTTCGAGAGCAAGCAGATCCAGGAGAGTCAACTGACTCAGGATTACATCAGCAATTACAGGGACATCACCGGCGAGAACATGGACAAGGCCGACTGGCGTCGCTGGCTCGAGGTGAACCGCTTTCTCACCGATTGGGACATGAGCCTGGATGCCTTCGAGGGAACGGGCCTCGAACAGACCCACAAGGATCTGCGGCGCGATCTCAACCTGGCCTTCTGCCGCTACATCGAGACTACCTACCCCAAGTGGCTCGAACCCGGCATGACGGATCGTCCGCTGCTCAGTCCCGAGATCTTCAAGCGCTACGCGCAGCCCTTCGTCGAGAGCGGCCGCCAGGTGTATTTCATCGTCATCGACTGCATGCGCCTCGATCAGTGGATGGTCGTCGAGGAGATGCTGAGCCCACTGTTCCAGATTCGCAGGGAGGAGGCCTTCGCCATCCTGCCGACGGCGACGCCCTATGCGCGCAACGCAATCTTCGCCGGGCTCTACCCGAGCGAGATCGAGCAGAAGCTGCCGAAGTACTGGATTGAGAATCCGAACGAGGAACTCAGCCTCAACCGTTTCGAGAAGGAGCTCCTCGCCGAGCAACTGAAACGGGCCGGTCTCGGCGATAGGGGTCTCAAGTACGCCAAGATCAGCAACATCAACGAGGCGAATGAACTCTACAGGCAGATCGGCAGCTTCTCCCAGATCCCGGTCGTCGCCCTCGTCTTCAACTTTCTGGACATCCTCGCGCACGGGCGTAGCCAGTCGGACATTCTCCAGGAGATCGCTCCGGACGAAGCGGCATTCCGCAGTCTGATGGGATCCTGGTTCCGCCACTCCGCGCTCTTCGACATCCTGAAGAATCTCGCAAAGCAGGGCGCTGCCGTCGTCGTGACGAGCGATCACGGCTCGGTTCTCTGTCGCCGCTCCAGTCTCGTGCATGGGAACCGGGAAACCTCGACGGGTATCCGCTATAAGTACGGCGACAACGTCAGCTGCGATATCAAACAGGCGATCAGGGTGGACAACCCCAAGAGCTATTTGCTTCCCGCGAACAGCCGCACGAAGAACTACGTCTTCGCGAAGGAAAACTTCTACTTCGTCTATCCAACGAACTTCCACGAGTACGAGCAGCGCTACCTCGGCAGCTTCCAGCACGGCGGCGCTTCGCTCGAGGAGATGATCGTGCCCTGCGCCGTACTGGATCCACGCCCTTGAAGCTGATCTCCCGCAGCCCCGAGGAGACTGCGGCCATCGCCGCCGCGATCGCTCCGCTTGCTCTTCCGGGGGACTGGTTGGCTCTCGACGGGGATCTCGGCGCGGGCAAGACGCTGTTCACTTCGGCGCTGTGCGAAGCAATGGGCGTTCCGCAAGGCGCGACCGACAGCCCGAGTTTCGTCCTCCTCAACGAGTACTCGGGCCGGCTGCCCATCTTCCACTTCGACGCCTATCGCCTGTCAGGAGAGGAGGAAGAACTGATCGAGGCCGGGCTCTTCGACGAGAGGCTGTCCGATGGCGTCGTCGTGATCGAGTGGGCGGATCGCGTTGCCCGCTTCCTCCCGCGGACGACCTTGCGCATCGAGCTGCGCATCGCTGACGCGGAGAGCAGGGAGATGCTCGTCGACAATCCGGGACCGAGGGTCGCGCGGGCGCTCGCTCCCTGGGACTCAAAATGAGCGCTTGGCGCGAGAGTCCCGCGCTGCATGTTCTCATCCTGCTCGTTTTTTCAATTCTCATTTTTCTCGGACGCCAGCAGGATCGGGGCCTACCGAGCTTCGACGATGCCTACTATGGAGTGAAGTCCCGGGAGATGATGACGGCGAACGACGCCTTCGTTGTGACCTACGCCGGCAGGCCAAGCTTCGACAATCCCCCCTTCCACTTCTGGATCACCTCGCTCCTGTATCGTCTACTGGGAGTCGGCGATTTCGCAACCGTACTCGCGAGCGGTCTGTTCGCGACAATGAGCGTGCTGCTGACGCGACAGCTCGCGGTCTGGATGACGGGCAATGTCATGATCGGTTTTTTCGCGGGCAGCATTCTGCTGCTGCCCGGCTTCTTTCAGGACTACGCTCGCCGGGGCATGATGGACCAGACCCTCGTCTTCCTTGTGTTGCTGGCCATCGTCGCTCTCTGGCGCGGGGACAAATCACCGCGCTGGTATCTGCTCTTCGGCCTGGCGACCGGCCTGGCGATTCTCACGAAGAGCGCCCTCGGCGCCTTCACGCTACCCATCGCCTGGTTCTACCTGCTTCTGACCCGCAGGCCGCGCCGTCTGCTGAACGGCTTCTTCATCGCGGGACATTTCATTGCGGTGCTTCTCTTCGCCGTGTGGTTCTGGCGCAATTGGCTCGTCGGTGGGAGAGCTTTTTTCGATGCCCACTTCGGCTGGCTTCTCTTTTCGCGCGCCGTCTCCGATCCGGGCGCCGAATCGTCCTACTTCTACTTCGGTTATCTGAAGTTGCTTTTGAAGAACTTCCAGCCCTGGCTGCTCTTCTCGCTCTGGGGTGGGATCATCCTGTTCGCGGAGGTCCTTCGCGGGCGCGGTAGCGCCAGGCGGGGGGCGCTCCTCATCATTTGGCCGCTCGTGATCATCGTTGCGATGAGCGCGACCCGAAATCAGTTTCTCCCCTACATCCTCTACGCCTTCCCAGCGCTCGCGATTGCTGCTGCGATTCCGTTGCAGCGTCTGATCGGGCGCGAGAGGCGCGGCTCCATCACAGCTGTGGTTCTGCTAGCTATCTTCGGATTGAACGCCGCCCTGGTCAATCTGACGCCATGGACCTTCGGCAACACCCCCGGCCTGCGTCAGCACAGCAGCGATGCCCGCGCGCTCGCCCCCTGGGTCGAGCTCAACACACCCCGCGGCAGCGAATTGCTCAACTACCGGTTGCCGACCTGGGTGCCGCGCAACGCCATGCTCTTCTATTCCGAGCGCTACATGGGCGATCCCGTCGTCGATCCTACCTCCGTTCAGGACTGGTTGCTCCTGGACCCCGAACTAAATCTCATCGCCCGCCGAGGCGATTATGCCGTGATGTGCGACTCCCTGCCCGACACTTTCACGATTATCAGGAGCGAGGGAGACCTCATTTACGCGACAACCGCCGGTCGGCGGGATCAGCTGCGGCACCCTTGATTCGAAGGGTCTCCATTATTCCCTTGATCGGTTCGCCGATCGTTAGAACTATATAGGGATCATGATCCTCGCCATCGACATATCCAGCCGACTCGGTCTGATTAGTTTGGCGCCGGGCGACGGCCGCTGCCTCGGCCATTCCTCGGAGCGCCCGCGGGAGCACCTCGCCTGGTTGGGGGAGGTCTTGCCGCAGCTTCGAGGCGAGGTCGGCAAACCTTGGCGTGAGCTTGACCGGATCGCCGTGACCCTCGGACCGGGAAGCTTCACAGGTCTCCGCGTCGGACTCGCCATCGCAAAGGGACTCGTCTTCGGGAGCGATGTTCCGCTCGTTCCGCTGCCGAGCCTGGCGATCCCAGCATGCGCCCACCCCGAATCGAAGCGACGTCCCGCCCTGGTTTGCAGACCGGCGCGCGGCGACGAGTCATGGGGTGCCCTCATCGAAGCGGGCGGAACGGTTCCGACGTGGGAGAAGCTGCTCGATCCCGAGGCGCTTGTCGCCGCGGCGGGCGAGCTAGGCCCCGACGCAATGCTGATCGGCGAACTCGGAACGCAGGCGATCTCGGGACTCGCTGGGAGGCTCGTTTTCGAGGCGGAGCCCTCGGCTGCAGCTCAGCTCACCGCGCTCGGCGACCTTGCCGCGAAAAGCAGCGAGCTGCTTCGTGGCGCCGAGCTCGACCAGCTGCTTCCGCGCTATCTGATGGCGCCTGCGACATCGCGGCCGAAACCGCGCGCCGGTGGGAGCGGGGCATGAGCCTGCCCCTTACGATGTCGGCAAGTCTCGATGGGCACGCTATCAGGGCGGAGCGCTACGATCTCGAGCATGTGAGCGCGCTCCTCAAACTGGAAAAGCTCTGCTTCGTCCTTCCCTGGAGCGACGCGCTGCTGCGCCAGGAGACGCTCGCGCGCGACTATGCCTGGAATCTCGTCTGGTGGATCGACGAAGAGCTCTGCGCCTATTCGTTCAACTGGACGGTCCTCGACGAGATGCATCTGCTGAACTTCGCCGTCCACCCCGATCTGCAGGGGAAGGGTTTCGGCGGCTTTATCATGGACTGGCTCATGGCAAGGGCGCAGGATAACGGTTACAACGAGATCAGCCTGGAGGTGCGCGAGTCCAACCGCCAGGCTATCCTGCTCTACGAATCGCGCGACTTCAAAACGGTCAGCCGGCGGATGGGTTACTACACCGACAACGGCGAGAACGCGCTGATCATGATCAAGAACCTTGGCCGGGAAAAGAATGAAGAGGTGGACGATGAGCGCTAGAGACGATTCGCGCCTGCCCCCCGAACTTCTGCGCGTGCTCGATCAGAGCGAAGCGGCCTGGTCCGCGCTCGATATTCCCGCCGGAACGCTCGGCGTTATTCTCGGCAGCGGGCTCGGCGGGGCCGCCGATGGATTCGGTGTCGTCTGGGAGCGGGGCTTTGCCGAACTCGGTCTCCCCGAGGCGAGTGTTGCTGGGCACAAGGGCCGTCTCATTCTGGCCGAGGGTCCCGGCGCCCACTTCCTTTTTCTGCAGGGCCGGCTCCACCGGTATGAGGGTCTACCCGACAGCCGGGTGCTTCTGCCCGCGGCGGCGATGGCCCGGTTGCCGCTCGCCGCGCTTCTCGTCACGAATGCGGCCGGAGGGCTCGATCCGGCTTTCCGAGCGGGCGAGTTCATGCTGATCCGCGATATCCTGAGCTTCCAGCTCGACGATCCACTCAGAGGGGCGGCGCTCGGTGGGGCGCTCCGCCGCCCGCCGCGCCGTCCGCTCTACGACAGCGCCCAGGCCGACCGCTTCACCGAGGCGGCGGCGCAGGCCGGAGTTCGGATGCACGAGGGGGTCCTCGCTTGCGCGACGGGCCCGGCCTACGAGACCCAGGCGGAGATCCGTCTTTCCCGCACGCTCGGGGCGGGGGCGGCGAGCATGTCCACGTTTCCGGAGTCCCTGCTCCTCGCAACCCAGGGTGTCCCCAGTCTGGCGATGAGCTGTATCACCAATGAAATCAAGGATTTACCTGGAGAGCCACTCACCCACGACGAGGTGGTTGAAGTGGGGCGGCTCGCGGCCGCCGATTTCGCCAAGCTGCTTGCGGCCTGGTCGAGGATCGGCGCCGCCTGAGCTGGCGGGCAAATTCCCCGCTTGTTCCCCCTCCTGAGGCTCCCTATAATGCTCCCGAAGCGCAGATCTTTTCTGAGATAGTGAAGGCGGCGAAGTCGATGTCCTGGCTCAATCGTGCAAAACGTGGCGTCAAAGGGAAACCGAAGGCAACGCGCCCCGAGATCCCCGATGGACTCTGGACGAAGTGTCCCAGTTGCAGCGAGATCCTATTTCGCCAAGAGCTGGAGAAGAATCTCTGGGTCTGCAGCCACTGCCAGTTCCACTTTCGCGTCGGCGCGAATACCTATCTCAGCTTCCTGCTCGATCCCGACAGTTTTCATGAGACCCACCGCGGCCTGACGAGCGAGGATCCGCTCAACTTCAAGGTCGGCAAGGATCGCTATGCCGACAAGCTCGCGAAGGCTCGGAAGAAGGGGACGCTCGAAGATGCGGTCGTAACGGGCCGTGGCGAGATCGAAGGCGCTCCGGTCATACTTGCGGTCATGGATTTCAACTTCATGGGCGGCAGCATGGGTTCGGTCGTCGGCGAGAAGATCGCTCGCGGCATTCGCGACAGCCTGGAGAGCGGTCTGCCGCAGATCATCGTTTCCCAGTCGGGCGGCGCACGTATGCAGGAGTCCATCCTTTCGCTCATGCAGATGGCCAAGACGAGCGCGCTGCTCGGCAAGCTGCGCGAGCGGGCCATCCCCTTCATCTCCATCCTGACCCACCCGACGACGGGCGGCGTCACCGCCTCCTTCGCGATGCTCGGAGACATCATCATCGCCGAGCCGAAGGCACTGATCGGCTTCGCGGGACCGCGCGTCATCCAGCAGACCATTCAGGCGGAGTTGCCCGAGGGCTTCCAGCGCTCCGAATTTCTCTTGGAGCACGGCATGGTCGATCGGATCGTCAGCCGTTCCGATCTGCGCCACGTTCTCTGCAAGAGCCTGCGCTTCTTCACGAAGGACGAGGCCGAGCAGAATCTGGAGGACGGCAGCGCCGAGATCGTCGGCGACACGGGCGCATCGCCCTCTCTGTTTGCCGCCCGCCGAGAAGAGGAAGTCTCGCGACGGCGCGATGCGACCGCCGGCTACTCTCTTCCCGACGACGACAGCGCCTAAGCATGAGCCCTCGCGATGCCGACCCCCGCAAGGGGGGGGCGATCCCCTATTCCGAATCCCCTCTGTTGCCGCCGCTTTCCAAGGCCGAGCGCTGGCTCTACAGCCTCTCCCGCTTCGGCATGAAGCCGGGCTTTCACAACATCAATGCTCTGCTCGACCGCTTCGATCATCCCGAGCGGGGCCTGCGCTTCCTGCATATTGCTGGGAGCAACGGCAAGGGCTCGGTCTGCATCATGCTCGACTCGCTTCTCCGCGCGGCGGGTTTCCGCACGGGGCTGTTCACGAGCCCTCACCTCATTCACGTCGGCGAGCGTCTGCGAGTCGATGGCGCGCCCTGTCCGGAAGAGCGCTTCGCAGAGCTGCTCGAGCAGGTCGCCGAAGCCGTGAGCGAACTCGAGGCGACCTTTTTCGAGACGATGACCCTGCTCGCCCTGCTCCATTTCAAGCAATCGGGAGTTCAGTGGGTGCTCTGGGAGACGGGTCTCGGCGGACGCCTGGACTGCACGCGCGCCGTCGCTACGGAGGCGGCGGCGATTACGTCGATCTCACTCGAGCATACCCGTTATTTGGGAAATCACTTGGAGGACATTGCCTGCGAAAAACTGGCCATCGGCAGGCCCGGGCGGCCGCTGTACTGTGCCGCGCTCCCCGAGCCGCTCATGCTGGTAGCAAGGAGCGAGGCGGCGAGGATCGGCTTTCGGCTGCGTGAAGTGGAGACGGACGCTCTTCGGGTTTTGCCTGACGGTATGTTGGAGCTCGCCGAGATGCCTGATTCTTCGCCTCTCGCAGGTCTCGCGGGGCGCTATCCACTACCGGGTCTCGCGGCCGTACAGGCGGGAAACGCCGCGGTGGCG
>PJEL010004865.1_pt1 | contig 10966 bp, 11 predicted proteins | sample 1853271 | NCBI WGS metagenome assembly PJEL01 (sample SAMN08108733, study PRJNA415343) | Invertebrate metagenome, whole genome shotgun sequencing project. | host: Globobulimina | place: Sweden: Gullmar Fjord | collected 2015-08 | reverse complement strand
CATAAATATTATCTCTCTTTGATAAATAATTTTAAAGGATCCTTTTTTGATTATATGTAAAAAGTAATCAATTGTCCTCGCTTTTTTTAGTATCGTGCCAGTTGGAAAAATTATCTTATACTTTGTTGCGCTAGCTCAAGTTTTAGCCAAGAAAATATTACTTATAGGAATGTAACTTAACCATGCAAAACTCAAATTTAGCTGAAATAGCTTCTGTAGAATCGATTGGCACTAGCGTATTACAAGTTCAATTTACACTCGACTGGTCGATGGAAGATAGTACAGATTTAAGTGAAAAGTTATTGATGTTAGTATCGGCGAAGATCATTGAACGTGTGCAAGGGGCTGATTTACACTGTACTCGTTTTCAATTTGAAAGTGCTGAATTCTTGTTAAATTTCGAAGAATATAGTCATTCATGCTGGTTTGAATGTGCTACCGAGCAAGATGCACTTGATTTGTTAACGATTAAAGACATTATATTGCAATCAATTGTTTCAAGGAGGTAAACGGTTTGAACAAGATATTGATCAGCAGCTGCTTTTTAGGTAATAAGGTCAGGTATGACGGTAACGACAACTTGTTAACTGAAAATGTTATTCAACGTTGGCAACGCGAACAGCGACTAGTGGTTATTTGCCCTGAATTAGTCGGTGGTTTATCTATTCCAAGAGCGCCGGCGGAGATTAAACGCCATGATGATGGTGGCATTCAAGTTGTCACTAATATTGGCGATGATGTCACTGCGGCATTTGAACGTGGCGCTAATGAAGCGTTACGGCTATGCCAATTACATGATATTCGTTATGCCTTGTTAAAAGAGTCAAGTCCATCCTGTGGTAGCTCAACGATATACGATGGCTCATTTAAGCAGAAAAAAATATCCGGACAAGGGGTGACAACAAGGTTATTAACAGCCAATGGTATAAAAGTCTATTCAGAAAAAACCATGGCAGTTTTATGCTCAGACCTTGACACCATTGCCTCGACTTAGCATTGGCTATTATTTCGAAAGTAAATAATGCTAGCCTGAAGTGATTACCTATCGTTATGCGTCGGCAACATGAACATGGTTTGTCATATTGTTTGTTATATTATCAATTAGCTGCCGTGTTTTTGTGATAATAGAATGGGCACTTGTGGCGACGTTGTAATCACTAACGCCAATACTTAGCGTCATTTGTGGTAAACGAGCACCTGATTTACTACTAATAAATTTCAATTTTTCAACGCCTTGTCTAATTTTTTCAGCAATCTCACCGGCAACATTTCGTTCTACATCTGGTAGTAAGATTAAAAATTCATCGCCAGCGGATCTCACCGGCAGACCACTCTCACCGACGTAGCTGTTAATCTTATTTGCAACTTTTGTTAGTAAGACATCGCTAATTAATGGCCCAAGCTGACTATGCATTTTCGAAAAATGATCAATATTGACAATAATCGCTGCCACGTGTTTATTTGGATCCTTTGACAGCCAAATATCAAGATGTTTCGCCATAGCTTTACGATTATATAAACCCGTTAACGGGTCTAGGTAGATTTCTTTTTTGACATCGTCTAACTCAGTTCTTAGCGCATCAGTTGACTGCTGTGAAACAAGTAACCGTTCAGCAAGTTGTTGTTGCTCTATTTTAAACTGTTGTGTCGCTTGGCGTATCTGTTTGATTGCGGTGAAAATCTCACGTTTATTGGTCGATTTTAAATGACTGATATTATCGTCAAGTTGGTTAACTAGCCGCTCAGTACAATGAGTCGACTTTTTACTATTGTCATGTAAATCAACAAGTACTTCATCCAAGTCATCAATCAGTTCAGCATTGAGTGCACTTTGCCCTAAAACATATTGGCGATAAAGTTCTTCTAAAAAAAAGTTATCCAGTTTTTTGCCCGTAGTGAGCTGTTTTTCAATTGCGTGATTAAGGGGTTTTGAGGTTTTATTAACATAGTCATAACTGACAGAATAATTAATTGGCGTCGCCGGGATATGCCATAATTGCAATTGTTTTATGGCGGCATGCATTTTTTGTTCGGCTTGTACTATGGAATCATGGTACTTCACTATTCCAACCTTTTAAACCTGATACTGTTGACTTATTTGTGTAGGTATTCTCTAGTAAATTGGGCAAAAGTGCCATAGTAAAATCACTTAAATGGTGATTAAGCGGCTATTTATTTGTTGTTATTTTGTAAATTGGCGCTTATCAAGTTTGATTTTAATATTTACTTTATAAATTGTGCTGTTTTGCTATGGTAAATCACTATAGTAAGCAGCTTTATTCACCTTTGGAATTTAAATGAAAGTATTTCTCTCGACAGCGATGATGTTGTTTTTTTTGATGGCTTGTCAATCCCAGCACACTCAAGTAAAAATTGCACAGGTAGAACTGGAACAAGTGATCAATGATTATCAAATTTTTAAAGATAATCAAAGCCCTTTTAATCAAGATATTGCCGATGAAACTAATAGCCAATTACCTGATTTATCGCCAAGTAGTCTTAAACAGCAACATCAAAAACTGCTAGCGATATATCAACGCTTGGTTACTATCGACAGTAAAATCTTAAGCCGACAAGCACTCATTAACCATTCTGTATTGTCGTACACCATTAAAAATCAACTCGATAACTATCTTAACAAAGAACACTACATGCCTTTGACTGCGGAATCTGGCTTTCATGTCTGGATCAGTCGTATTAATCAGCAGGTCAGTTTTAAAACTGCACAGGACTACCGTGATTACTTAGCTCGCTTGTCGGCACTACCTCGATATTTTACCCAGCAAATAGCGTGGATGGACAAAGGGATTGCGGAAGGTATTACTCAGCCTAAAATTGTTTTAGCAGGCTTTGAAGAATCAATAAGCGCATTTATAAAAACGGATGTGACTAAAAGTACTTATTATCAGCCTTTTATCACTATGCCCAACCACTTATCTAAAGCTTTGCAGTCAACGTTAAGAGCTGAAGCGGCTAAAACCATTGCGCAATTGGTTATGCCGAGTTATCAGAAATATTACGACTACATGGTGCAACGATATCAGCCGAACGCAAGAATCGATATTGCCGCCACGTCATTACCTAATGGCGGGCAATACTATTTAAATAGATTACAACATTACACCACATTGCCGATGACTGTTGAGCAAGTGCATCAAACAGGCTTGACTGAAGTGAAGCGTATTCGCCGTGAAATGGCGCAAATAATTGAGCAACTAGGTTTTGATGGTAGTTTTGCTGACTTTGTGCAGTTTTTGCGTACTGATAAGCAATTTTATGCCACAAGCCCTGAAGGTTTGCTTAAAGAGGCGTCATTTATTGCTAAAAAAATGGATGCTCAATTACCTAAGTTTTTCAAAACCTTGCCTAGAACACCCTATGGCGTTATTGAAGTTCCCGCTAACATTGCTCCTAAATACACCACGGGCAGATATTCAGGACCATCGAGAGACGATCAGCCGGGTAACTACTGGGTTAATACCTATCGCTTAGATCGCCGTCCTTTATATGTGTTAGAAGCATTAACTTTACATGAGGCGGTGCCCGGTCACCATTTACAAGGCTCAATAGCGCGCGAAATGGATAATGTGCCAAAGTTTAGAAATAGCACCTATATTTCGGCTTTTGGCGAAGGCTGGGGCTTATACTCCGAGTACTTAGGTATCGAAGCTGGCTTTTACCAAAGCCCGTATAGTGATTTTGGCCGCTTGACTTATGAAATGTGGCGGGCGAGTCGGCTCGTTGTTGATACCGGTATGCACGCTAAAGGCTGGAGCCGCAAACAGGCGATGGATTTTCTAGCAAATAACACCGCATTATCATTACATAATGTTAAAACTGAAATTGATCGTTATATTTCTTGGCCGGGCCAAGCTTTGTCATACAAAATTGGTGAGTTAACTATTAAACGTTTGCGCAAGAGGGCTGAAGCTGATTTAGCCGAAGCATTTGATTTGAGAGATTTTCATGATCAAATTTTGAAAAATGGTTCAATGCCGCTCTCTATGCTGGAAATTATTGTCACTGAATATATTAATGAGCGTAAAGCGTTACAACAAAATATCAACGAGAAAAAACATTAAACGACAAAGAAAGGCACGCAAAGCTACCGGAGGCCATGACGGCGAACTGGTCAATGAAGACAAGCCCCCACTATATCTAAATTTGGCAGTCCCGCTATCATAGGTTTCCCCTTAGATCGGTAACTTTGCGTCTCCAGCTTTCGCTGGGTTTGCCTTTGTCGAGCTTTAGCAGCTCACGGACGATTATAGGTAAAGAAATTTATTTGTAAACTATTTTTAATGTTATCTAACAAATTCATGCGTTAACATATGAAATACTCGATGAAATCACCAACGGCTATAGCTCTGTGGGTAATATAGTGGCACTTGATAAGCCTTTATTTTTGATGGTGTAATTATAATTAACACTTTGATTTTAAAAGAACATATTGAGTTTTCTTTATGATGTTTTGATACTAACCACTGAGTGAAATGGTATAGTTAAATATAAAAAGGTCGGTAAACTTAATGTCTAACATGGAAGTCTTTGCTAAATGATACGAATATTGTTGTGCATTTTGTTGAGCTATCTTGCTGCTTTTACAAGCCAAGCCGAAGTGTTCGATGGTAATGATAACTATCGAAAAATATTAAATGGCTATTATTCACAAGACAAAGAATCATTACTCTATCAGGATGTGGTTAAGGTTGCTCAAACTGTTGTTCATAATAGAAGAAACTATAGCGGCGATATGGTTGCTAAGGCATTTTCTTTGTTATCAGATATTGCTTTTAATCGTGGTGATTTAGTTGCTGCGTTGCAATTTGCTCTCTTCGGCAATGACATCGACAATATTAAGGCCGCCGTCAAACTTGATTTATTGTTAAAAGTGGCTCGCGGCTATTATGCGCAAGGGAAATATATCGAGCTTAGGGATATCTCACAAGAAACCGCATGGCTAGCAGAGCAAGCGGGCAATATGAATTATCATTTGCAAGCAAGTGCTTATTCAGTGGTAGCCTACGCGTTAAGTGCGGACTATGTTTTGGCGGTAAATGAAATGAGTAAGGTGGAATATTTACTCAGCCAAAATCAACATCGTGTTGAACAAATTACCTTATTGGAAATCATTGCTGAAGCACATTTCTATTTAGCGGAATATAATAATGCAACGGAGTTATTAAACCGAGTCTTAGAGTTACGTGCTGAGATGTCTAAAATGAAAGGTGTAGCAAGAACTTATCATTTACTTGCCACGACATATTATCAACAGCAGCAATATGATAATGCTTTTCATGCCTATTGGCAGTCTAAGCAATTTGCCTCGAAGTATGGTCTTAATATTCGAGTTTCGAATGCAGAGCTTGGTTTAGGAAAAGTGTTATATCAACAACAAAGTTTTGCTCAAGCTAAAGTGCATTTAACTAATGCGTTAGCTATTTTTGAACGCTATAACTTATCGCGCACCAAGCTTTCAACACAAATAGTGTTAGCAAAAGTACACTATGCGCTAAATGAGTCAGATAAAGCTGTTTCATTGTTGCTTTTAGCAGAAAATCTAGCAAAAAATCTGGTGTTAACACCAGAGCAAATAGAATTGTATTTATTGCTAGCAAAGTATTACCAAGCAAGTAATAAGCTGCAAGAGGTTGCGAAAGTGCAACAACGTTATATTGAATTATATCAAGGCTTTAATCCTGGGGTTAATGCCATGGCGGCTACGGCGTCGGATGCGAGTAACAAAAGCCAAAACTTAGCGTTGAATTTAGCGGAACAAAGTGCGTTACGCTTAGAATTTGATGGGAAATATTATCGTCAAAAAGTATTGATCACGTCGTTATCAGTTTTGCTCAGCCTTGTTGGAGTGTTACTTACTTTTAGCTATCTTCGAGGTTATCGTAACAAGTTACTTCAGGGTTATGATGAAATCGACTTACCTAAAAACCATTTAGCGGCACCAGTAAAAACCAAACAATGGTATCAACAGCAATATAAAATAGCGCGTAAGTATCAGTACGATATTTCAGTTGCTTATTTAGTGGTGGATAATTGGCAAGAATTGAATTTTCATTTTAGTGCAAAAATATTGACTGATGTTTATCAAGCAATTGCTATTATTGTTAATGATAATCTTGAGGAAGAGGATTTTTCTGGTGAGTTAAGTGCTGGTGAGTATTTATTTCTGTGTCCCCATCAGGATACTGAAGAAATGCTGATTAAGTTGACACGTATTAAGTTGGCAATTAAGACTCGTTTTTTTGCTAATTTAGGTGACTATTCAGTTAAAATCAGTTTTTCAATTGCTTCGCCCAATATTCAAGATATTGATCCTTATGTTTTTCTTTCGCGTTTAAGTGATAGTATTGATGCGAAGTTTGTTGAGTAATGAAGGGTTAAAGGGATGATTTTTGTTTTTGCTGTCATTGCAATGTTTGTTGCGATAAGTGTGTACTTTTTTTTTAAAGCAGAGAGTTTACAACGTGAAGTCATTCTGATGAAAAGGGAAGTTTCGAATATCAAGAAAGAAAATAAAGTTTACTTAGAATCGGTGGCGATTATTGCCCAGCGCTATGAAGAAATAGCCAAGCAGAAGTTATTATATTTAAAAGATAACGGAAGCATAGATAATAAGGTGCTTGAGATGATTTCTCCTATGGTTAATAACTATGCGGTAATTTTCAGCGATAGTATTCGTGCCAAAGGGAAGTTGCAGTCGGCAGTAAAAAAAGTTTATGAAGGTTATCAAAAAGGCTCTTACAAAAAATTTTCCAGTCATATTGCCCAATCAAGCACTGAAATTAAGCGCGCCTGGTCGAGTAATAATATTAATGGCTGCATTCTTCTTGTCGATGCCTTGTTGCAAATAGATAAGAAAAAATAACGTTTGTAACTGATAAAAAACTACTGTCGGCAGTAGTTTTAGTTTGCTAGGTAATACATTTTTTAAGGGCGGATAGTAATATCTGGCGCAGTATTAATTTCACCGTCTTTGGTAATGGTTGCCGCATTATTATCACACTGCAATACCGCAATGTTGCCATGCTTACTACTACGTATAAAGGTTAGATTATAACCAAATTGCGTTAAGCTACTAGTGGCAAATTTTTGTGCAAGTGATAACTTGTCCCACAAACTTGACTGTTCTGATGTGTATTGACGTCTTTCTAGTAATACTTCTCGCTCAAGCACTGCTGGCACAATAAGCCCTTTTTTAATTTTTATTAATATAGTTATAGTCTTAAGCAACTTATCTTAGATTTTTGCTAAATTCAACATTAAATAATAATGTCTTGTCTATATATTGATCACTAGGCCGTGTTTTTTATTAAAATTTAGCGATAACGCGCTGACTTTATTCACTTAAAGTGTTATGAATTGATTTATTGCACGCTATAATAGTGCCAGTCGTTACCATTAAATAAAATGAAGAGTATTTATGAGTCAGGTGTTGGATGATTTAACTGCGCTATTAAAATTAGAAGCGATAGAGCAAGGAATTTATCGGGGTGAAAGTCAAGATTTAGGCTTTCGCGCATTATTTGGTGGTCAAGTGATGGGGCAGGCGTTGTCTGCTGCGCAAGAGACAGTGGCGGTAACCCATAATGTACATTCTTTGCATTCATACTTTTTAAGACCTGGAGACGCTAGTAAACCAGTGGTTTACCAAGTTGAAAATATTCGTGATGGTCGTAGTTTTAATACTAGGCGAGTAAATGCTATTCAAAATGGCAAAGCCATTTTTTACATGACGGCGTCATTTCAACAGCAAGAAAGCGGTTTTGACCACCAAGATGTAATGCCTGATGTGCCGGGACCTGAAGGTTTGAAATCTTACACTGATTTTATTTTTGATAACCAAGCCGCAATTCCTGAAGAAATTCGGGGCAAGTTTTTATCAGAAAAACCAATAGAAATGAGGCCAGTTAAGCAGTACAACTGGTTGCAGCCTGAAAAAACTGAAGCTAAGTGCTATACATGGATCAAATCAAACGGTACATTACCAGAAGACTTGCGTATACATACTTACTTATTGGCTTATACCTCTGATTTTTCTTTTCTACCGACAGCACTTTATCCGCATGGTGTTAGTTATTGGCAGCCCAATTTTCAATTAGCAACGATTGACCATTCAATGTGGTTTCATCGGCCATTTCGCTTAGATGAATGGCTACTCTATAGTATGGACAGCCCTTCAGCGAGTGGCGGCCGAGGGCTTGTCAAAGGGCAAATATTCAATCGAGATGGTTTGTTAGTCGCGTCAACTATGCAAGAAGGTGTTATGCGTCAGCGCTAGTGTGATTGTTTTGCCAATCGTGGCCGCTTGGGTGTTGGAATATTCGTAGCTCAAAGATTGGGGCGGCAGCATATAGGTGGTCAAATATGTCGGCTTGTATCGCTTCATAATTGACCCAATTTTTGTCATTGCTGAAGAAATATAGTTCCAGTGGTAAACCAACTTCTGTTGATGGCAGCTGTCTTACCATGCAAGTCATTTCTTGATGTACTTTTGTATGTTGTCTTAAATAGGCGGTGATATAGGCTCTAAATGTACCTATATTGGTTAATTGCCGAGTATTTATCGTTGTCGTACCGGATGAATTCTCCTTAGCTTTATCGCGACTCTCTTGAGATATTGCTTCTTGTTTATCTGCTAAATAACGACTAATTAATTGCACCGACTGTAGTGCTTTAATTTGCTCTCGGTTATAAAAATGAATACTACTTACATCAATGACAATGGCACGTTTAATACGCCGCCCACCAGAATTGAGCATACCGCGCCAATTCTTAAATGAGCCACTGGTTAAGGCGTAAGTCGGCACCGTGGTAATGGTGTTATCAAAATTTTTCACTTTAACTGTATTTAAACCAATTTCTAATACATCGCCATCAGCGCCATATTTAGGTAATTCAATCCAGTCGCCAGGTGCAACCATTTTGTTGGCTGAAATTTGAATACTGGCGACTAGACCTTTAATCGTGTCTTGGAAAACTAAAATTAGCACCGCAGTTAATGCCCCTAAACCACTGAGTAAATATAGTGGTGAGCGGTCTAAGACTTGTGAGATTGCTAAGATAGTTGCCACCAAATAAACCGCCAGTTTGATGACTTGTAAAGTTGAATTTAACGGTAAATAACGTTCAGTCGCTTTTTGTCGATAGGCGCTATTAATAACGTTAAGCACAGAACTAATGCTTCGGGCAATTTGGAAGCAAATAGCGACTTTAGCAAAAGTAATTAAAATGGTGGCAAGCAGAGATTCAACAGCAATAAAGATTGGTGTGAGAAATAATAGTAATACGAAAGGTACAAGCAAGGCAGTACGAGAAAACACCTGATGATCGAACAAGAGATCATCCCACGTGTTTTTTGATGCGGTAATTATCTTGTGGATAATCACCAAAAGCTGATGTTTTGTTAAGTAAAAACTAATGCTACATAATAGTAAAATAATCATACAGCCTATAACCGCTGCACTTAAGGCGATGTAAACAGTGTTAACGCCTTGTTCAATTAGCCATGATGTAATTATTGCTTGCATTAAATTTCCTTTTTAGCTTTTTCTTCAAGTTGCAGCATTTTTTGGTCTTTATCAAGCCAAAGTTGATTTACCCATTTTTGAAACTGAATTTTATAAGCACGGTCATTTACATAATCACCACGTAGTGATTGATCAATGTCTTGTGTTTCAATACAAATATTAACCTGTTTAACACGACCAGTTAAAAAGTCGATAAAACTAGGCGTGCCATCAGGGTAATAAATTGTTACGTTGACCACTTTACTCAGATTTCCCTTCATCGCTTGTAACACAAAGCCGATACCACCAGCTTTTGGTTTTAACAAGCGTTGAAATGGTGACTTTTGCTTTTTGTGCTTTTCATCGGTAAAGCGGGTGCCTTCGATGAAGTTCATCACACTCACGGGTTTATGCTTAAATTTCTCACAAGCTTTCTTGGTCGTTTCAATATCTTTACCTTTTAAATGTGGGTTCTTCTTTAAAAAATGCTGGCTATAGCGTTTCATAAAAGGAAAGTCGAGTGCCCACCATGCTAACCCTAATAATGGCACGTAAATTAGTTCTCTTTTTAGAAAAAATTTCAAAAAAGGAATTCTGCCATGCAAAATTCGCTGTAAAACCACAATATCGACCCAGCTTTGATGATTACTGATGACTAAATACCAGTCTTTCATTTTTAGCTTTTCTAAACCAGTTACTTGAAATGTTGTTTTAGTGAACAATTTTTGATTAAAGGTATTAAGTAGCACCCAGTTGCTGGCCATTTGGTCGAGCAAATAGCTAAAAAATTTTTGCCATAATTTTAACGGCACTAACGCTTTTAATAGCGAGCATATAAGTATGGGTATTAACCATAATATTGTATTGGCAATGTATAAAACAAAAGAGATACAGCCAATAAGGGGGGCAGGTAAAAAATGTAGCATAAAACAAAAACCAAATAATTGAGACCATAATTACTGGTTATAATCTTAATGGGTTTTACACTCGTTTTCAGTAAAAATCGTTAAAAATTAGTAATCCGCTAATAAAATAAACGTAGCATAGTTATTTACATTGTAATGGCTAATTGTGATGAAAGTCACAAAAGCAATATTTAAACTATGCCATTGCAGTGTTTATTTTGCCAGTAATCAACTGTTGTTTGCCTTTGCAGAGCGAAAACAAGTTGGATAAAAACGCACCATTAATTTATTGCTGGTGACAATTATCAAATAATTGACCATATAAGGGTAGTAAAATCATAACTTATGCGTGCTAATTCCATTAAGCAGTAGAAAATAGCAAACAAGTCTATATTAAATGTAAAAGTTGATTGCAAATTAACCATCATTCAAGGCAAGCTTAATGAACACCAAATAAAGGAGTTGTGATGAAGTTTAATCGTGCAGTTATTAAGGTGGGCAGTGCTTTGGTTTCTCCAGATGCCAAAGGATGTAGTG
>PJEL010004863.1_pt1 | contig 10967 bp, 5 predicted proteins | sample 1853271 | NCBI WGS metagenome assembly PJEL01 (sample SAMN08108733, study PRJNA415343) | Invertebrate metagenome, whole genome shotgun sequencing project. | host: Globobulimina | place: Sweden: Gullmar Fjord | collected 2015-08 | reverse complement strand
AAATACGCCAAGGCACGGCTGTATGCGAATACGGATCCTGGTTTTGTAGATAACATTTTGAGTCGCGCACCGAAGGGCACAAAATGGTGGTGGAATCTACGCAACGATGACATCTTTTATTTTCGATGGGGCGATGCTGATTATGTACGCGACTTTATCAATCATCTTCCCCCTGCTGAGCAGACCGAAGGATTTCATATGGGGTCGGATGGATATATCTGGGGCCGAGAATTTGTCAGTACGGAGCCTGACTCTCCCCGTCAATTGGAAATCGATAAACACTGGTACAATTTCATGCTGTGGGGACGACTGGGCTATGATCCGACCCTTTCGAATGGCTTTTTCGAAAAAGCCATGCAGCAGCGCTTTCCTGGAAAACCCACTCAAAAACTTCAGGAGGTCTTGGCGCGGGCCTCGAAGATTGTCCCAGCCGTGAATCGTGAGCACTGGCATGATTGGGATTACCAATGGGCGGTAGAGGCGTGTTCGGGGCGACTAAGATATCATGCGATCACGGATGAATGCTGGAAACCTGGCGGTGCGAAGGCTGCCGATGAAATTCAAGGGCACGCCGATTTCGTATTGCAGGCACTGGGTCAGTTGCGAAGAAGCCAGGGCGACAAAGCGTGGCAACGTACCCTGAGTGATATGGAGGCCATGGCTCACCTCGGAAACTACTACGCGGAAAAACTTCGTGCTGCTGACACCAAAGAAGACGACACAAAACAAGCGATTGTGCATTTGAAGAAGGCGCTAATGCATTGGAAGAAATATGCAGAGGTCGGCCAGACACTCTACAAATCGCAGCTGTTGAGTAGAGCTGGTTTGGCCGATTGGCAGCAGGGCTATGAGAATGCGCAAAAGGATATTTCCCTTTTGGGGGGCAGTCTTCTTCCCTCCGTGGCTGTAGGGGCTGAGAATCTGACGATTAAGGAGTCCTCCTTCTCTAAATCGCTGGTCGTGGGCAAGTATATATTGCCAGCCAAAGAGGGCTGGTGGAACTGGGGCATGGCGCCCATCTATGACGAGACAGGCAAACTACACATCTTCAATTCCTCGATTCCGTATAAGGGAGAGAAAGGGATGGGGTATTGGCAGTCAAGGAGCATTATCAACCACTATGTGGCTGATTCGGTAGAGGGCCCCTATACGTTGATCGGCACGCCGTTCTCCAGTGACGAGAGAACCTATCACAACCCTCAGATCTCCAAAGTTGGGGATACGTATGTGTTGGTGTTCTTGTGGAAACAAAACGTACAAGGGAGTTTTCAGTCCATCGGTATGGCCACGGCCAAGTCATTGTATGGCCCCTGGACAGAAAACCCCCTCAACCCGGTGATTCCCGCATCCGGTAAGATGCAAGGCAACAATATCGTTCACGCCTCGAATCCCACCTTGGTGGTGACTCCGGAAGGGAAGTTCAGAATCTATTACAAATCGATGACGGATAAATACCCGGTAAGAAAAGGGTTTCGGGAAATTTCCTTTGCCGAAAGTGACAAAATCGAAGGGCCGTATGTGAATTTTGAATCGAATCCTGTTATCAGCTACATGGAACAAAAGATAGACATTGAAGACCCCTATGCCTTCTACTACAAGGGGATGTACTATATGATTGTGGAGGATCGGCAGGGCGTGAAGAGCATGTTGGAAGGCAACCCCATTCCAACTGATCAAATACGAAAGGGAGGCTTTCGGCCAGGTCTGATCTATACTTCAGAGGACGGAATTGATTGGGGCATCCCGGAAGTTGGCTACCAGACCAATGAGATCTATTTCGGAGCGAAACTCGCCCGTAGCGAACGGCCCCACATTCTGTGGAAGGACGGCAAGCCTGAATGCCTCTTTTTGGCTTGCCATGATGAGGATCCAACGGCCGGGTATTTCTTGAGAATTGAAAACTGGGAGCCGAAAGTTGACCTGGAAACCAGAGAGACTGATATCCAGCGGCGCAAGTCCCAGACCGCGACAGGCAGGCCCAAGCAGTCAAAGTATTTGGAGACCGGGGGCGAGCGTAACCTTGAGGTCCTCTACAAGAAAGCCTCTGGCCAGGATCTGCATTTGGATCTGTATTATCCCAAGGAGAATCGTGCGGAGAAATGCCCGGTGATTGTTTTTACTCATGGTGGAGGATGGGCCGCTGGCAACAGATATAAGATCGCCAACGGAGCCTTCGCACCCGTATTCCAGGAACTGGTTAAAGCGGGATTTGCTGTGGCTCCGGTATCATACCGGCTTGCGAAGAAGGACCGCAACGTGGCCATACGCGACTGCGTCATCGATTGTAAAGACGCGATTCGTTTTCTGGCCCAGAATAGTGAATCACTGGGCATCGATCCCATGCGCGTGTATGTCATGGGGGACTCGGCTGGCGGCCACATTGCACAGATGTTGTTACTGATGTCGCCTGAAAGTCTGCCGGGGGATCCGACGCTCGCCGAGGCATCGTACAGGATCGTGGCCGGTGTCTCCTGGTATGGTCCCTGTGACTTTGAGAAGACCGACCTGTTCAATCATGATGATCGGCCAGATTTCAATGACCGCTTCGGGCCTCGACTTTTGAGTTCTGATTCTGGATCCCAGGACAAGCTAACGCGTTATCGTGAGATGAGCCCGATTAATTATTTGACTCCAACGAGTCCGCCGCTCCTGATGATTCAGGGGGACAAGGATACCACCATCCCGGTCAAGCACGCCTATTACATGCAGGAGAAGGCGGAGGCTTTGAGAGCTTCCGTTGAGATCATGATCATTAAAAACTCTGGCCATAACTGGAGGAACGTGGATGCCGATATCGAACCCTCCCGTGATGTGATCAATGAGCGAACTGTGCAGTTTTTCGTAGATCATTTGTAATGGAAACAGCCGTCATTGCGAACGAAGTGAAGCAATCTTCAATTGTTTTCAACCGTTCACATCGGATTTTGATGTTGAATATAATGAGGACGCTAGCGTAGAGTCGAACAGTCCTTAAAATAAGGAAGATTGCCACGTCGTTGCACTCCTCGCAATGACAACTTGTTTTATTTGGCAAAGCCGTTTGTCACGGCCAAAACTTAGAATGAGGTTAAAACAAAGAATGGATAACGCTATGAAATCTATCATCACACTGTTTGTTGTAGGTGCCCTGTGTGTCGGAGTGACTGGCGCCAAGTCGCTTGAAAGCCGTCCCAATATCATCTACTTGATGGCAGACGATCAGAATGTCGGATCGGTTGGCTGCTATGGCAATCCGGAGGTGGTGACGCCCAATATGGACAGGCTGGCCAGCGATGGCGTGCTCTTTCGTCGGCACTATAACACCACGGCGATCTGCATGGCCAGCCGCGCTACGGTCTTTACCGGCATGTATGAATACAAGACAGGAACCAATTTTAGTCATGGCAACATGAAACCCGAGACTTGGGCCAAGTCTTACCCAGTGCTCCTGCGCAAAGCAGGCTATCTGACGGCATTTGCAGGTAAGTTTGGAATGCTGGTCGACGGTAAGGGATTGTGCGAAGGTGATTTTGACTTTTGGGGTGGAGCCCCAGGTCAGTCAGAGTATGAGACCCAGAAGAACAAGTCAATGGCTAAATATGCGAAGGAGTATCCACATTCTACACTGTCTTACGGTGCCTTTGGACAAGATGTGATTCGTGCGGCAGTAAAACAGAAAAAGTCTTTTTGTCTATCGATCAGTTTTAAGGCCCCACACCGACCCATTAGCCCGGATCCCAAGTTTGATGATGTGTATGCCGGAAAGACATTCACCAAACCTGCCAATTATGGCCGGGCTGCAGGAGAACACCTTTCTCCTCAGAGCAAGCAGGGCCGGCAGTATCCCCGTTTCCGGGAGTGGAAATATGATACAGACTATGACGGTGTCATGGCGAAATATTACCAACTCATCTATCCGATCGATGTGGCCATTGGCATGATCCGCGACGAGTTGGCCGCGCAGGGCGTGTCTGACAACACGGTGATCATCTACACCAGCGACAATGGCTATATTTGCGGGGCACATGGTTATGGCTCCAAGGTGCTGCCCATGGAAGAGTCCTCGCGAGCACCGCTGATGATCTTTGACCCGCGCAGTCCGTCTGCCGGCAAACAGTTCCGCAGTTCCGCGCTAACGGGGAATATCGATTTTGCGCCGACGATTCTTGAATTGGCCGGTTTGCCTGTGCCTGAAAACATGGATGGTCGTAGTCTCCTGCCGCTACTGAAGGAGCCCGATTCGGATATCCACGAGCAGATAGCGTTTGTCAATGTTTGGGGCCCTCAAGCCACCACAAGCCTCACCTGCCTGACCAAGGAATGGAAATATACCTACTGGTGGTATGGCGATGCCAGGATGGAGCCGACCGAGGAGCTGTTTCATCTGGCTAGGGATCCCCTGGAGATGACGAATCTCGCCAACAATCCTGCATCGCTGCCCATGCTCAATACCATGCGCGCCAAATACGATGCAGAAGTCCAACAGTGGAAAGAACAGACCGTTTCCTATAACAACTATCAGCAGTACGGAACCCTCTTTGACCGGACGATTCCCTTGGATCAGAAGAGCCGAAAGAAAGTCTCTTCATCTGTGAAGAAGCCGGCAAGTGCGGTAAAGTAGGGCTGAGACGTGGAAAGAGAGGAAGAACCCTAAATGATGAGAAATAGAATGACGAAGACCATCCTACAGCTGGTTATCATGGCGGGCATGCTGCCGTTGCAAGCGCAGGAAGCTGCCAAGAAAGCCCCAAAGGCACCGAATCCGAAACATAAATTTGAATATCGCTTTGACGATAGCCTGCAACAGACAGCCGACTCCAAAGCTCGGCAGGCGCTGTGGTTTCGTGATGCCAAGTTCGGCGCCTTTATTCACTTCGGCGTCTATTCGACGCTGGAGGGCGAATACAAAGGTCGAGGTTCACAACACCGCTATTCCGAGTGGATTCAGATTTCCGGCCAGATCCCGGCGACGGAGTACCATCAGGTTGCGGCGAAGTTTAATCCGTCGGAATTTGATGCCGATGAGTGGGCGACGACCTTTAAGGACTGTGGCATTCGCTATGTTGTTATCACCTCCAAGCACCACGACGGTTTCGCGCTCTTCAAATCGATGGTCAGCCACTACAACATCGTCGATTACACCCCGTTCAAGCGCGACATCATAAAAGAACTGAGCGAGGCCTGTCACCGCCAAGGCCTGAAGTTTGGTGTCTATTATTCGCAGGCGCAGGACTGGGATGAGCCGGATGCCCCTCTGATCAGTGCTGCTAAGGAAAAATTCCGGTGGGATGTTCATCCTGATCTGCCCAAGGACTTTCAGCCAAACATGGATCGCTACATCATGAACAAGAGTCTGCCGCAGGTCGAGGAGCTGGTGAAGAATTATGAGCTGGATCTGATCTGGTTCGATACGCCAGCGCGTATGAACATGGAACGGGTGAAGCTCTTTAGTAACATGGTGCGTGCCTATCGCCCCAACTGCCTGATTAACTCCCGCATTATCCATAGCGGAAAAGGAAAGATCGAACAGCAATATCTGCCGTATTACGACTATGTCTCCATCGGCGACAAGGAAGTGCCCACCAAGAAGCTCCCGCTATACGTGGAGTCCCCTGACAGTGTCAGCTCCTCCTTTGGCTACAAGACCAAGGGCAACTGCTACTACCATACCGAAGAAGAGATGATCCACCGTTTCGTGCATACGGTTTGTGCCGGCGGTAACGCCCTGATCAATAATGGCCCGATGGGCAACGGTAAGCTCGATCCCGAAGCGGTCCGCATCTATGGAGCCATGGGGAAATGGCTCAAGGTCAACGGTGAATCCATCTACGGAACCGTTCGTAATCCGTTGGATGAACGGCCGGAGTGGGGCGATATCTCAGCGAGCAAAGACGGCAAGACCCTCTACCTGCATATTCTCGAATGGCCCGAGTCCGGGACGATCACCCTGAACGACCTGCCTGCCACCGCGGCCTCTGCCGTCTATCTGGCTACGGGTCAAAAAGCAAACTTTGCTCAGCAGGGAGACATCCTGAAGCTCACACTGCCCACCCAGGCCCTGAATCAATATGACACGGTGGTTAAAGTCTTACTGAAGGAACCGATGGGCACGGAGTTGGCTGAGAATGCATGGGCCAAGCTGGCGGGAAAATCCGTCAACCGCCCTGAATTCGCTTTTATAGAGAACAATCCTGCGATTCCCAATGTGCTGATCTATGGCGATTCGATCTCCATTGGGTACACGCAGCGCGTGCGGGAGAAGTTGCAGGACCAGGCGAATGTATACCGGCTATACTGTAACGGAGGGGACTCAAGCTCCTTCATTGGGAAGATGACCGAAATGCATACAGCCATGTGCGCCGAGAATCTCGACGCCCCGTGGACGTTCAAGTGGAATGTCATTCAGTTCAACGTCGGTCTGCACGATCTCAAGTACCTCTCAAGCCGCAAGCTAGACAAGGAGAACGGCGTGCAGGTGTCTTCGCTGGAGGTCTACAAAGAGAATCTCCGTGACATTGTGGCCTACTTGAAGAAACTTGCTCCCAATGCAAAACTCATCTTTGCCACGACGACACCTGTGCCAGAAGGCGAGCCGGGACGTTTCGCTGGCGATGCTGCGAAGTACAATGAAGCGGCGCTTGAAGTGCTGCGAGATTTCCCGGGAATCGCGATCAACGACCTCTTCACGTTTACGAAACCGAATCAGCCCGAGTGGTGGACCAAGCCGGGCAATGTTCATTACAACGATGCCGGCAAGAATGCCCAGGGTGACGAGGTCGCGCGACTTATTCGTGCGACACTTTCGAGCAGGTAAGCACCGGGACCCGTTCTAAGGAGAAGTTCTATGCACGTAAGATGTTTCATACTGATAACCATTGTAGCTGCTGCCATTTCACAACCGGCCTTTGCCAAGGAGGCGGAGAAGCCCAATGTCGTGATTGTGATTACCGATGATCAAGGCTACGGGGATTTGGCCTTCACAGGTAATCCCGCCATACAGACTCCGACCATCGATAAATTGCGCACTCAGGGAACCCTGCTCAATAACTTCCACGTAGATCCCACCTGTGCGCCGACCCGCTCTGCGCTGATGACCGGACGTTATTCTGACCGCGTTGGCGTCTGGCACACGGTTCAGGGACGCAGTATGCTGCGGCGTCGTGAAATCACCATGGCCGATATCTTCGGGAACAACGGATACGCAACCGGCATGTTTGGCAAATGGCATCTCGGTGACTGTTATCCCTATCGCCCAGAGGACCGAGGCTTCCAGCACTGCGTCTACCACAAGGCCGGAGGTGTCGGCCAGGCACCTGACTATTGGGGTAATGACTATTTTGATGACACCTATGTTGTCAATGGCAAGCTGCAACGTTTCGAAGGCTTTTGCACCGATATCTGGTTTGACGAGGGGATGAAGTTTATCCAGGAGAACAAGGACAAGCCCTTCTTCACCTACATCTCGCTGAACGCGCCGCACAAGCCGCTCTATTGCCCGGAAAAATACGTCAAGCCGTACGAGAATGATCCGCGCGTCTCTTCGCCCGAGTTTTATGGCATGATCACCAATATCGATGAGAACCTGGCCCGTCTGATGGACATGCTGGACGACGAGGGCCTGGCCGACAACACCATTCTCGTGTTCATGACTGACAATGGTACGGCCAGCGGAATCATTGACGGACGCGGCTACGACGGCGGCATGCGCGGCATGAAGAACTCGGAATACGATGGCGGCCACCGCGTGCCCTTTATTCTCCGCTGGCCCGATGGCAAGATTAAGGCCGGGAAATCCATTGAGCGTCTCACCGCGCATATCGACATTCTGCCCACCTTTATCGAACTCTGCGGTCTCAGCGCACCTGAGCTTGCTTACGATGGAACGAGCATTCGTGAGCTGCTCTACTCAGACAATCCGAACTGGGCCGAGCGCACCCTGGTGGTTGAATCCCAGCGTGTGGTCGATCCCATCAAGTGGCGCAAGAGCGCCGTGATGACCGATCGCTGGCGTTTGGTCAACGGCAAGGAACTCTTCCACCTGGATGATGATCCCAAGCAGGCCACAGACATTTCCAAGAAGCATCCCGACATGTATGAGCACCTCGTAGGCCAATACAATAAATTCTGGAGTGATGTCTCGCGCGAACACGACTTGACCAGCTATATGGTCATCGGCTCTGATCATTCGCCCATCGTTAAGCTCTCTTCGCACGACTGGCTGATCGATAAGCTCCCGCCGTGGAGTCAGAGTCATATTGTCAAGGGTGCGGTCGCAGAGGAGTCGTACTGGGCCATTGAGGTCGAGCGTGATGGGGACTATGAGATTTCACTGCGGCGATGGCCGGTCGAGGCCGACAAGGGTATCAATGACGGCACCTACGGCAAGGCCTTTAACTACAAGCAGGCACGCCTGCGTATCGGCGATGTCGACGAAACCAAAGACATCCCAGCCGGAGCCAAGGAGGTTACTTTCAAGGTTTCCTTGAAAAGGGGCATCACTCAGCTTGCGCCGGTCTTCATCGGCCCCGATCTCACGGCTACGCCTTACTATGCCTACGTGACGCACAAGCCAAACCCCGGTTGGCAAACACCCCGAGGGATGGGCATCCCAGTCTATGACCCGACCTATGGACGCAAGCCTCCGCAGATCAATCAGAAGAGGCTTAAGCCCATTGAGTAGTCTGGGTGTTTGAAACAGCATGGAAATCAGAGGCATAACAGTATGAAACAGATAATGATCTTGATGACGTTCCTGATGATCTGGAATGCGTGTCAGGCCGCAGAGAGGCAGGGTGATTTCTACCTATCCCCCGACGGCTCTGACGCCTGGTCCGGGACGCTAGTCAGTCCCAATGCTCAGGGAACCGATGGCCCGTTTGCCAGCCTGGAGCGGGCGCGTGACGCGGTCAGGGATCTGAAGAAGAACAAGTCTGGTGATATCGTTGTTCTCATTCGTGGAGGCGTTTATCCACTGACCAAGACGGTTGTGTTTGGCTTAGAGGATTCGGGAGGCGGTGACGCGACGATTACTTATTCGGCCCATCCCGGCGAGACGCCTGTGTTCAGTTCTGGTCGCGAGATCAAGGGCTGGAAAAAGGTCGCTGATGAACTTCCTGGTTTGCCTGAGGCGGCGCAGGGCAAGGTGTTGGAGGCTAAGGTCTCGGGGCGCTTTTTGACCCTCTATGATGACAAGGGAATGCTGCCTCGCGCGCGTTCAGAGCAGTTCAAATCGAGTGGGAACGCGACCGAGCTCAAATTCCCGCAGGGGACTTTGAAAAACTGGCCGAATGTGACGGATGTGGAGATTCTGGTGCGTCCCACCCGACTCTGGACCATGAATGTGCTGCCCATTGCATCGGTTGATGAAGAGGCTGGGGTGGCACGCACGGCTATTGCTGCAACCTATGGGATGAACAAATACGGTTTTTGGGTTGAGAATGTGGTGGAGCAACTCGACGAGCCGGGTGAATGGGTGCTCAATACCAAGGAAGGCAAGCTTTACCTCTGGCCGCGGAACGACTCGCCAGTGATGGCACCTCAATTGATCGAGTATATTCGGGTCGAAGGTAAGGTTGATAAGCCGGGGCCCAAAGATATTCCGGCTCGCAACCTCTGTTTCCGCGGTCTCACGTTCAAGCATGGTGACCGCTATACCCTGGCCAAGGATGATGCAGGCACGCAGCACGATTGGGATATGTTCGACAAGGCCAATACCCTCGTGCGCCTGCGCGGGGCTGAGCACTGCGCGATTGAAGATTGTCATTTTCTGCACAGTGGAAGCGGGGCGATCCGCGTGGACCTGCATGGACAGGAGAACACCATCTCCGGTAACCATATCGAATACATGGGTGGGGGCGGTATTCTGCTCTGCGGATACGGCCCTGGCACCAAGGACGTGAACAAAAAGAATCTTGTCTATAACAACCATATTCATCATGTCAGTGAAATCTATTGGCATTCCCCCGGGATTTTCCTTTGTCAAAGCGGGGAAAACCGTGTGGCGAACAATTTGATCCATCATACGAATTATTCAGGGATGATCGTTTCCGGTATGGTAACCCGTTTCTTCGTGAAACAGAATAAACGCGAATCGAGCCGTGCCATCCGATGGCAGGAAATCGGAGAACCGCCGAGAAATCCCACGCTGGACAATGTGCGCCCCTATTTACATACGCGTAACAATCTGATTGAACACAATGAGATTCATCACGTCATGCAAATCATGGGGGACGGCAATGGAATCTACGTTCGTGGCTGCGGCGCGGGCAATGTAATTCGCAACAACTATATCCATCATCTGGTCTCTTCAATCAACGGACAGAGCGGGATGCGCACAGACGGCGGACAAATGGATACCCTCTTTACCGGTAACCTGCTCTACAAATGCAAGTCGCAGGGCATGACCTTGAAGTTGAATAACCGTTTTGAAAACAACATCATTGCTGATGTCATCGCACCGCGCGGCACCTACCTGAAGATCGTCGAAGGCCCCATGCAGGGGGCGAGCAACAAGCGGAACATCTACTACTCGTCGTTGGCAGACTGCACCTTCATCTCTGAGCCTGGAGGTGGAAGTGGTAAAGTCGGCGAGGATCGTAGAGGTCGGGTGGCTGCGCGCATGAAGGACATGGACTCCGACTATAACATTTACTACTGCAAAGCGGATAACAGCCGCAGCGACACGGTCTTGAAGAAACTGCAAGACGACGGCGTCGACGCCAACAGCCAGGCGGTGGACCCGATGTTCGTGGACCCCGAAAATGGCGACTTCAGATTTAAGCCCAATTCACCGGCACTGAAAATGGGCATTGTCGCCTTCGATACGTCCAAAGCAGGTTTGCGTACGACGAAGATTGCCGAAGAACGTGAGACCTCGAGAAAGTAAGAACCATTCAGGGAGATTTACATGAAGAATTTTGATCCCGTTACAGGGACGCTTGCTGTTGTGTTGGTGATAATTGGTTTGCCACCACACATGCTGTATGGCG
>PJEL010004862.1_pt1 | contig 10967 bp, 1 predicted proteins | sample 1853271 | NCBI WGS metagenome assembly PJEL01 (sample SAMN08108733, study PRJNA415343) | Invertebrate metagenome, whole genome shotgun sequencing project. | host: Globobulimina | place: Sweden: Gullmar Fjord | collected 2015-08 | reverse complement strand
AGGCCAACTTGACCAGGACCTCCGTAAGGAGGGTCAAACTGGCAAGAGTCTGACCGATGCCATTCAGGCAGCAGAGGCAGACCACCCTAGAAAGCTCAAGCTTCTAGGCGAGATTGCAATCACTAAAGAGATGCAAGACGCAGTTGATCCACAACCAGCTGAGAAGTTTAGGATGTACAATGCTCTGCTGTACATTCCAGACTTCCTCAAGCACGCTACGTCGGAGAGGATCATTCCAGCCAAGTTCACCCTTCGAGGGGAACGTGATCTGCTCAGACCCATGTTCTGGATGACTGGACCAGAGTTTCAGTCCAGCTACATCTACCACCTCGAGAGCCTGGGCATCACGGCTGAGAAATCCGGATGCGTTCTCCACAATTTGGTACCAAACAATTGGGCCACTGTGGATGAGTTCATCCCAACAAGCGAGTTTCCTGAAGCTCAGTTCAAGGCCAAGCCTGCAGTTCCTCCTACCTCAAAACCTGCAGAGGAGGAGACAAAGGCTGAGACTGAACCTTCAAGTCAGGCTAGTTCTTCGACCACTCCAGTGGCGACGACCAAGAAACCTCCTACTCCACCTCCATCGCAACCTCCTCATGTGCCAGAGCAGCCTAAGGAGGAGAAGAAAGCCACAGAAGAGAACATGGAAGTGGATGACAAATCCAAAGAAGGCAAGACTTCCAAGTCTGTCCAACTTGAAACCGACATCAAGACTGCCAAGTCTGATATCGAAGAAAAGGTCGAGCTTCTAAAAGCCAAGATTGACAAATCTGGTGGAGAAGCCGATGACGAAGCCGAGGAAGATCAAGAGATGGAGGAGCCTGAGCCCCCATCATTTGAATCTCCTTCAAAGATCATCATGACCTTAACTCCAGAAGGTGACGTGCCGAGATGTATCCAGACACTCCCACGTCCTGTGCTCTCTCAGACAGAGGAAGATATCGTCTTGTCATGCCTTTCAGAAGAAGATCAAGAGTGGCTCATTGGCATGAAGACCAAATACACCATACCGTTGACACGGATGGTTGCTACCCTCTGCACTGCCATCGGATATGCCGGTGAAGAGCTGGAGAATTATTGCAAAGATCAACGAAGAGCTATCTTGAAAAAGAAGCTCATTGAATCTCAACCTCCACAACCTTCAGAGGATGTTTTGAAATCTTTGCAAACTGAACTGCGTGTTCTCAGAACCCAGTTGGAAGCACGGAACATGAGTACCGATACATCGGACTCAGCTGTTCCAGATGCCAAAGCCAAGGCCAAGGGCAAAGGCTCCCAGAGAGGCAGAACACCAGGACAAAGCAGCCGAGGGCCATCTCGAGCTCCAAGCCGAGGTGCTCGTGGTAGATCTCGATCCCAGCATGGACGAGAGCCTGCAAGTACTGGAGGAAGGAAAATTCCCCAGTACAACAGAGAAAAGAAATCTGTCTCGATCCCACAGAATGCTGGTGTTCCGCGTGCTCGACAGCAGTATGGCTTTGATGACCTTGTCAACCACCTCGCGGATCCCACGCTGTTCACAGAGGAATTTCTGGACAACCTGTGGATCAACAGGAGAAAGAGAAATTGGCTCGACTATGTCGGCGCTACCGAAAATACGGATCAGGACAAGCGAATCCGTGTTGAAGGTAAGCGCAAGCCTGTCGACACCGCACACTCCTTTCCAAGGGGTGAACACGGTTTCGATTTTCGCAATCATTTCAAAACGACCATGGTAAAATGGCGTGAGGGCGAGCCATGGCGAGTGCTGGAAAAGGATTGGTACATCACCGAGTACACAAGGTTTCACAGCACCAATGACCCTGCAGAGTATCCTGATGACGATGAAAAGCCGTATCAGATGCTCATCTTCAGCATTCCCAGTGACCCGCGCACGGGCCATCGCTGTGCCTACATGGCCAGCTCAGTTCTTGAAGATGAATGCAGCGGGAACTTGAACATCATTGATCCTTTCAAGGACATCACTGTTCCTGATCCTTGCAAGGATAGGACAGGCATCCTCAAGTCCAAGACTCAAGCACTTCTTCACAAAAACAGTTTGGAAGAAGAAAAGAAAAGCACTTTCCTAGCTACCCTTATCAAAGGAGCTGACAGTGCTACTCGCAAGATTGCCAAATCTGCATTTCCGTTCCTAGTCTTTTTCACTCTTGTTGCAGCCACAAGTGCTGAGAGCGACTCGTCCGCCTCTTTTGCGGCCTACAAAGAACTTCCTGCTGTGGGCCCCACTCTTAGGGAATTCCAGGAATCCTCGAGTGAAAATGGACCAGGACTGGTCTGCATTACTGTATCGCCAGGATGCGACAATGGATTTGGCGCACTTACAGTAGATCGACTGAGTGAGATTCCTGAGGATTCACATGTCGTGATCCTTGCTGATCAACATTCCAAGTGCTGGGAATCTCCTGCATTCCACAAGTTCCATGAGCATGATCAAGGTGAAGTTACAGTATGCCGAGGCGATCTGAGTTATTACTGTAACAATGAACTGCTTGCTGAACGACTCATGACATGGAGCAATTCAAAAGATCACTTCTCAACGCCGAAGTCCATAGATCACGCAGATGAGCTGCGTGAATTTCTTACCGATATATCGGAAGAGATAGATACTGATTGGAAACTTCAAACCTACTTCCCAAGTGCCTATGCACTTACAGAGGTTGAAGAAAAGCCCTCTCTTGATGCAATTGTGAATGCACAAGATGAGAATTATGCTGATCTGGATTTACCAGACATAGATAAGCTCTTTGAGCTATCTGAAGAACAACAAGCTGAAATTGAGGAACTACCCTTAACGGGATTTCCTACCGAAGAAGCAGAACGACGCAGGGAATGGCTTAAGCTACCCCGCAAAGCGCGAGCTGCTATTCGGCAACTGCACAAAGTCCTAGGGCACAAGCCCAGAGCTGTTGTGTTACAAATTCTGAAGGGAGCTAAAGCCCCTGAGGAATATATACAAGCTGCCAAGCTGTATAGGTGTGACACATGTGCAGAACTTGCTCCTGCAACACAAACACATAAGGTAGCGGCTCCCAAGCCCTACATATTTAATCATGAGCTGATTGTGGATGTGTTGGAGGTGAAAGATGCAAATGCCCATCGATATAGCTTTCTGAATATCCTGTGCGCTGGTACTACATTCCAGAGATGTGTTCTGGTAGCTGACGGTGGATCACAGCCTAGTTCAAGGAAATGTCTGTCGAAATTTATGACGCACTGGGTAGCATGGGCAGGATGGCCGAAGGTACTAACCTCGGATAGAGGACTGCACAATCGCGGCGTTTTCAAACGCGCGCTGATGGCTCATGGAGTCTACGTCCGTCAGGCGGGACTCGAGTCACCAGAACAAATTGGCAGAGGAGAACGACACGGAGGACTCTGGAAGCGCAACTTTGCAAGAAACGTGAAAGACAACAATATTCATGGCAAGCTGCAGGTCAAACTCTGTGCTGCAATCACAGATGAAACCAAGAACGATACTCTCAAGTACGGTGGTTTCTCTCCAGCTCAATGGGTGCTTGGCAAAGCCCCGCGTGGTGTTGGACATCTTCTGGATGAAGATGAGCACGCTCAGCTCGGTACGCTGGAAAGATTGCATGATCCTGCAGGAGAATTCTCACTCCAGCAGACTTACAGACTTACAAGTCGTAAGGCATTTGTCAAAGAAGACTGTAGCAGTAGAGCTTCTCGAGCTTTACTTCGCAAATCTGCTCCCTTGCCAGGCAACTACTCTGCCGGAGATTTGGTATGTTTCCGCAGGGAACAAGGAGCGAAAGAGCCTGGATCCAATTGGTCACCACCTTCAAAGATCATTGGATTTGAAGGCAAAACAGTCTGGGTGAGCTGTGGTGGAGTACCTGTTGCAACGGCACTCGACAAACTGAGACCACTCACAACGCCAGAAGCACTGGCATATGACGTACTCAACAACCCTTACAAGCATGTTGAGTCTCCCGGACAACAAGGCTTTATCGACCAACGAAAAGCTCCCAGAGTCAGACACACTGAAGAAGATGACCCCGAGAATCTTTATGAGATGAGTTCAGATGATGGCAAGTCTGATGCCAAGTCTGACGTCTTTATGCCTCAGGTAGAAGAAGCAGACTCAACTCGATTACCTGAGAGTTCTGTAGCTACAGAGTCACGGGCTGAACCCGGATCTGAGGCTACAGAGTCACGGGAGGAGCGCCAGATGATGGAGCTCTCTCTCCCGCGCTCGAGTAGTGTGAAAAGAAAAGCTGAGGAAGATCTTACCAAAGACGACCCACCTTTTCATGATAACGAGGAGACGGCTTATGCCGCTCACGCATACAATCATGTGCTGAATCTTCCAGATGATCATCACTGGAGGAGACCTCTTAGAGACCTCGACTTAGAAATGTTGCGAGTTTTCTATGCAGACAGGTTTGAGACACCTGCTGTCGAAGAGTGGAAGCGCAAGAGAAAGAAGAACTTCCAAGCTAAGAAAAACAAGGAGAAAGCTGGTAAGCTTTTCCGATATAAGAACGAGACTGCAGATGTGCAGAAAGGCTTGGATGAGTCCCGTGCCACTGAATGGGACAAGTGGGACAAGTTTAACTCAGCTGTCCCTATTGATCTGAAAGAAGCTGAAAAGCTCATCGGTGAAGGGATCCCTGTTGTTCCGACACAGTGGATTGAAACGGACAAGAATGAACATCTCAAAGTTCCTGGCCGTGAAAAGTATCATGTGCCAAAATACAAGTCTAGGCTTGTGGCCAGGGGAGATCTTGACTACCTTGACGTAAGATCGGATTCACCGACTTGTGAAATTGAAGCTCAAAACCTGATATGTTCCTATGCTTCAAGCAAGAAACTCAGAATTAGGACAGCAGACATCACCAACGCTTACTTCCAAGGAGAGGTGTTGGATAGGTTAATGTTGCTGAAAGCTCCTGAAGGAGGAATCCCTGGATATCCTAATCAGGAGTACATGATTGCAAGAGTACCCATATATGGGACTCGTGATGCTGGAAGACAGTTTTGGAAACGTCTTCGCAAAGTCATGCTTGACGCAGGCTTTAAGGAAAATACAATCATGCCAGCTGTCTATTCGTATGCGAAAGACGGTAAAGTTATGGCTATCGTTGGAAGCCATGTCGATGACCTTCTATGGGCAAACACACCAGAAGTAGATCATATGGTTGACTACGTTCTGAAAACCTTCGAATGTGGCAAGATCGAAGAAGGCAAGTTTCGCTACTGTGGCAAAGAAATTGAACAGAGCGAAGACTTTAGCATTAAAGTCACTTGCAAAGCGACGACCATCAAAATGAAGCCAATCGCTATTAAGCATGGTAGAAAGATGCATGATCTGCTCAATGCAGAAGAGAAGTCGCAGATGAAAAGCGTTGCTGGATCACTTAGTTGGATCACAAGGCAATGCCGACCAACTCTAGCTTATAGGACCTCAAAGATTCAATCTGCTAGTGCCAAGGGCACAGTTAGAGATATCAAAGAGGCCAACAAAACCATTGAATTTGCAATTAGGACCTGTGACAAAGGCCTATATTTCAAATCAGGTGTGCTAGATTGGGACAACATGGTTGCCGGTTGTGTCAGTGACGCCAGTCATGGCAACGAAACCGAGACTGTGGACGGCAAGGCCGAACCACACAGAAGTCAGGGAGGTAGACTACAAATATTAGCTACTCCTGAACTTGAATCAGGTGACGATGTACATTTTCATGTCATCGGATTCGCCTCACACATCTTGAAGAGAGTGTGTAGAGCAACCATACAAGCAGAAGCTTATGCTCTGCAAGCATGTGTTGAAAATGGAGACCGCATACGTGCTGCCATTGCAGATTTGAGAGGTGAGCTTGATCCCAAAGATTGGGAAGCCACCGCGGCACGAACTATGAAGCAAATCTGGTTAACGGATTGCATGAGTGTTTACCAAAGCCTCACTAGGTCTACCATGGCTAAGTTGTCTGACAAACGACTGAGCATTGAAATCGCCAGTCTCAGACAATCTCTATGGCGTGTGCCAGGAGAAGCCCAAGGAGATGATCGTACAATGGACGACATCCCTAAGGAGACCACAGACAAGTGTCGATGGATTGACACTGATGTCATGTTGGCGGATCCACTCACTAAAGTGATGGAACCATGGAAACTGGATGAAGCGCTTGAAACCAATTACTGGTCATTGAAGCAGCCAATTGATAGCATTATGAAGAAGAAGGCAAAGCAGCTTCAGAGAAGGAAGACGAAAGATGAATCAATGGCTACGATACCAGAGGAAGAAGCAGTAGATCATTCCAATGGCTACGATTACGAAATTGTACAGCCAGTTTCAGTAGATGAAGAAGAACTGATGAGTGACACTCAATACCATCATGTCTACTATTCCAATAGAGACAGGTCTTCTACTTTTGTTAACCTGTATGAACTACAGGATGTACAGTCTGATCCCGGACTAAAGGTCTGGTCTAGATTTGACTATGATGCGTTTACGCACAAGACATCCATGCATGGAGGACCATCATGGGATGATGTCATGTACCGTGTTACAACGGACATAGATCAGAATCTTATCCTTTCAAAGGAAAGAGTTTTTGTTGGAGCTCAATACGATTGGCACTCCGTACTACCAGGAAGCATTAGAAGGAATATCCGAACGGATTTGTATACTAAGAACATCGATCTTGACGAAGACGATGATACCTTCTCAATTGTTTCCTAGTACAGTTTTGATGTACAGTCAGTTTCGCATCAACAGAGTCACGGGTGTGAAACCATCCAGTCTGTTGAGGGATTCCAATGGGGATCGCATGTACAGTCTGCATGACTACACTGACTGTGAGACTACCCGACGCCATTTGGCTTAGGGCCCTTGAGTCAATTGCGTTACAAAACGTGACCGGTTTTACACTGGTAGCGGAGCTGTTCAGGTTTGATCCTGGCCACAGCTGATCTTTCTAAGGACGGCTCAGCCGTCATACCTGCTACAGTTCAGGTTACCATAGTTTCCTAGTCATGGCGATGTCCTCGCTGTATTGGAGACCTCCAGGTCCCTATGGCTCGTCTGCCCTGCAGACAACCAAGAAAGGTGCTATCTATTTCAGTGGAAGCACTAGAGACTTCCAAGAATGGAAGTTCAGAACAGAAGCTCTCTACGAGAGTACGGACGCTACTAGGCGCCATGAGTTAGCATCAACAGTCCTAGAAGGACTTAGTGACAATGCCTATCTCATTGCCAGAGACTTAGGCATCGCCAGTCTGACAACTGCAGATGGCGTACCGACCTTAATTAAGGCGGTAGAAGATTCCCTGTTCCCTATTACGGGAGTAGAAGCTAAGGAGCTCTATGATCAGGGACATAGGCCCTATGGCCCATTGTCAAGGCAGAAGGGAGAATCTCTCCATTCCTTCATCTCACGCAGAAAGAGATGGTGGAGCATCCTTTCTAGCTTAGATGGAGAAACAAGTATCTCCGAGCCCATCAGGGCCGATCTGCTACTTGACATGGCTAATCTATCTGAGCAGCAGAAGTTACTCATCAAAACTACTGTGAACAACCGAAGAGAATTTGATGAGATAGCAACTCAGATGATGAAGATGTTTCCAAAGGTTCACCTTGGGGAGCGCTCCGGAAAAGGAGGCTCATCATCTTCAGGCCGACCTAGAAAAGGCGGCGGTAAGGGCAAAAGAAAAGGCAAAGGAAAGGGCAAACCCTTCCGAAAAGGGAAAGGAAAAAGTAAGGCAAAACATGCCTACAATTTCTATTCCCAGTGCTATGATACTCACTGTGCAGATGATGAAGAGTGGGACGACTTTGTTTCATTCATCAATTTCACTGATGCCTGGGGATACGACGTCGACGAAGAAGCCTGGAATCCTACACCTGCAAGTTACTATCTTGATGATTCCTGGACCAATCCTGATTACGAAGAATACGAAGAGTCGACTGTCTATGCTGCAACTGCAGATGAATATGATGATGATCATGCTGATGACTCTAGTTGGTATGGTAGTGAATATGATCATTCTGCATACAATGCTAGCTATGTGGGTACCTCCCCAGAGGACTCCGAGTTTGAGAATAAGGAGCAAGTAGAAATTGAAGTCCTGACTGCCTTCATAGCAGCAGGCACCACTGGAGACACTGAAGATGAAGTCTCAGTGATTGCAGACGCTGCACAGACAGAAGTTGCTGCCTTTTTCACAAGAGGCAAAGCACGCTCCAAAGGAGTTAGAGTGTCCAAAGGAAAAGGGAAAACTTTCCGTGGACGCTCAGGTCTCTCTCTCGAAGATAGAAAGAAGAAGCTAAGAGAGATCAAAGCGAAATCACACTGCAAGAAATGTGGTAAGAAAGGACACTGGGCAGGTGATCCTGAATGCGCCCAGAGAACAGCACACTTCTGTGCTGCATACTCTAATCCTACCTTTGAGATCATTGATGATGAAGAAGAGGAGGAATCAGAGCCTGAGTATGAAGAGATTCAGCTCAAGAGTTTTACCGCTGTGAAGCTTACTTCCAGCAGTTCAGATACTCCTCTCAATCCCAATTGTCAGCCAACTGGATACATGGTATTCAGACATCCAACTGATGCCGCGAATGTACCAGTCCCAGAGGATCTCTCAAGTTCTGGAGTTTCTTCTGATTGGACAATGGCTGAGGAGGAAGGAGAACTCAGACGCAAGATTGTCAGGCAACTTGCAACTGAGGGAATTGATCACAGCAGTGACAATTTCGAGACTGAGCTAGCTAGCCGCATGGCAGCTCAGTATCCTGATGTCTTAGGAGACAGAGTCCCAGAGGGCTCAAACACTGTCTTTCGTGTTTGGCCTGAGGCCAAAGGTGAGACATATCTCTCTTTCCTCAGGAAATGCTCTGAGCACAGAGTACGTTCACTCTTCGAGTTTCCTTTAGATGGACCATCCACTGAAGGACTCAATTCATGTGAAACTGTGAAATTCATCAAATGGCTCAGAAGCAACATGACGATCCAAGATGGACGTCAGGGACGCATAATAATAAAGATCCGTGACACGCCCCTTCAGCTTGAAGCTACTGGCGGATACAAGTCTAGGTATGTAGGAAGCTCTGCCAGGAAGACTGTTCCTGCGGCGAACCCTGATGGTCCTTGCCCACAAGGTTGCAGGAAAGACAATTGCAGTTTGAAGGGATCCAACGGGGGAGGCAAGAATTACACTTGTTTTGACTGTGGACATTCATGGTTCGAGAAATTTGAGGATGCTCAACAAGCACCAGCATACTCTCCTGAGAGATGCCCACACTTGCTGACCGACAACAGAGGCAGCTGTAAGAAGTTTCACAGAGTTTACTGTAAGCAGTGCTGCACGTACTTGTCTGTTGTCACGCAAGCTGAACACAAGTCACAGCAAGCCAAGTTGAAGAGTCTTGAAACACGTTCTCAAGCCATCGTTTCGCTCTCCTCTAGGCTCAAGGATTCCCAGATTCCTGCGGCCACTGCAATCCGAGCCATGGAGCTCGCTTTGAAAATGTTGAATTCTGCGATCAGGCGATTTTCAGAGATGGTCCCACCTAGACAGGACATCTCAGAAATAGAGATCAGTGCAATCTTACAAGATGCACTTGACATAGTACAGCAGTCTGACGCACGGCGCAGTCTAGCTGCAGTGGTGCTCTCATCAGAGACACCTCCAGGAGCTGCGACATCATCAGATGCGCCAGTTAGAACAGCCTATGCACTCCATCTTCCCTGCTGCCAAAAGAGGAAGGTCAAGAACGATGAAGATGTGGTAATCACAACCACCCAGCAGCAGAAGATTGAGATGCAGTACTCAGAGTACTGCCAAATGAAGTGCAGACTACACAACAACCCTCACTTACACGTCCCCAGACGGTATGTGAATGGAGTTGAATCATACTTTGATGGGAAGATCCCAGATGATGAGATAGTACTTGTTGCAAACATGGCTTTCAGAAGGATCCCACAAAGTCAGAGAAAAGAACAGGCGAAAGCTCTAGCTTCGTCTCGATCTCGCTCAGCTGGACCTTCTTCAAAGGCCAACTCAACATCTGCAAGTTCAACCCAACCTGGAAATAGGTGGGCTGATCTGTTCGAGGATGACAATCCCGGACCTGCAGGTGATGAAAAGGTTCTCATGACACCTCTCCCTTTGGATGTGATCATAGAACCTATCGTCAACATCTTTGAGGACCCGGGCATTTGGGTCCTATTAGATGACGGGTGCAACTACACAAGTTGCAGTTTAGCCTATGCGGTTAACTACCGCGGCAAGCTTCGTTCCCGAGGATTCGACTGTATAAAGACAAACAGCGCAATCTTCAGCATCCAAGGTGCCTCAGGAGGAGTCAACACCACCGGTGATTACACTATGCCAATAGGTATCATCGCGATGTACTCAGGGATGATAATCCCGGGCTCACTTCGACACTCAGTGATGGATGGTCCTGCCGTCACTGATTCAAGTGCGACTCCAATGCTCCTATCCTGCAGTGATCAGGGCACTCTTGGTCTTATCAAAGACAAGCGCACCAATGCAGTCTTGCTAAGGGATTACCCTGGTGAGAGAATCCGCACTGCAAGGACACACAACAGCAATCTCCAGGTGATCTGTATTTCGGACTTGCTCGACAAGCCGGAATGGGACACCAACATGCACGCTGCATGGGCGGATTACTACTGGGCAGATTACCCTAAGAGGGAATTTGCACCAAAGATTGCTGAAAATACAAGGACTAATAGTGCGAAAATTCCAAACAATGTAGCAGGATGAGGTAATGCGTTACCAGCTTTTTCAACCCCATTTAAAAATATCGTAATCGGACTTCTTTTCATATTTAGTTATTCTATATAGATATATTATTTAAAGCTTTCGAAAATATAAGTTTCCGATTAAGAATCAAAGTAAAAACTAAAAACAATTTGATATTAAAAATTATAGGAATAATCAAGACCAACAACTAATTTTCGTGTTAATCCATCAGGTCTAGA